>Ga0153918_1000990_pt1 | contig 12007 bp, 13 predicted proteins | sample TSFL002MetaG_FD_104687 | JGI IMG/M metagenome (GOLD analysis project Ga0153918, IMG submission 104687) | Attine ant fungus gardens microbial communities from Florida, USA - TSFL002 MetaG | ecosystem: Host-associated > Fungi > Mycelium > Unclassified | place: USA: Florida, Paynes Creek Historic... | reverse complement strand
ACTCAGTAGTGAAACGATGCATCGCCGATGGTAGTGTGGGGTTTCCCCATGTGAGAGTAGGTCATCGTCAAGATTCATTTCGCAAAACCCCTATCTGCGCAGGCAGGTAGGGGTTTTGTCTTTCTGGCCCAGTAAACTTTCATCCCCGTGCCAGTTCCGCCAGGTGTGCCGTCGCTTCTTCGCTCTTGAGCACCAGCACATCGCTTTCCAGCGAATCGAGCACTACTTCTGCGGTATTACCGATGAGGGCCCCGGAAATCCCTGTGCGGGCGACAGTGCCGATCACCGTGACCACGGCATTGAGTTGCTTCTGCAAATGGGGAATCAACACGTCAGCTGGCCCTTCCGCGATATGCAGGCGGTCTTCACTGATGTCGTACTCGGCCTGGAACGCACTGCAGGCCTCGCGATAGCGCTTCTCGATGGTCTCACTCAGCTGATAAACCGTGTCTGACGCCGACAGCATGGGGGAGGGGTGCGCACTGACGACATGCAGGTCGCCCTTGGCCAACCCGGCAATCGCATAACTGTGGTCGATAATGCTGGCGTGCAGACGGCGATGATCCTCGTCCTGGTTGCCGACATCCACCGCTGCCAGAATCACGCCACCGGCCCAGGGTCGTTCGCTCTTGACCATCAGTACCGCACAGGGGCACTGGCGCAACAGCTTCCAGTCGGTAGGCGTCAGCAGGGCCTTTTTCAGCGGGCTGTCCGGCCGGTGCTCTTTGATTACCAGTTCGCAACCCTCGGCCTGCTGCACGGCGATGATCGATTCATGCAAGCTTTCGTGCCAGTTCTGCTCATGGCTGACATTGTCATAGCCATCATCATGCAATTGGCTGCTGAGCAAGCTGAGCAGCGCACTGTGGTCATGCTTCTTGTCACACATCAGCAGGTGCAGGCGAGCACCGGTTACGCTGGCAATCAGCTTGGCCCGGGTCAGTGCACGGCTATGGGCATGTTCCGGGTCGAGGACAACGAGGATGCTGCGGACCGCTTGCATGGGCATGAACTCCGTTCAAAGGTTGCGACCAATGCCTGACTATAGTCGGCGCTTCCCGCGTCGCCGTTTGATGTACATCAAGCATAGTCACTGGTGATACCCGCCGCCCTCGGTATAATCGCCGGTCTTGCCTGTCCAGTTGGTTGTTCGCTTATGTCGCTGATCCCCGAAATCGATGCCTTTCTCGGCTGCCCGACCCCAGATGCCTGGATCGAAGCGGCACTCGCCGACGAGGAAACCCTGCTGATCGATCACAAGAATTGCGAGTTCAAGGCGGCCAGCACTGCCCTGAGCCTGATCGCCAAGTACAACACCCACCTGGACCTGATCAACATGATGTCGCGCCTGGCCCGTGAAGAGCTGGTGCATCACGAACAGGTACTGCGGCTGATGAAGCGTCGTGGCGTGCCATTGCGGCCGGTCTCGGCAGGGCGCTATGCGTCTGGCCTGCGCCGTCTGGTGCGCGCTCACGAGCCGGTGAAGCTGGTGGATACGCTGGTGGTCGGGGCATTCATCGAAGCCCGTAGTTGCGAGCGCTTTGCTGCCTTGGTGCCGCACCTCGATGAAGAGCTCGGCACCTTCTATCACGGCTTGTTGAAAAGCGAAGCACGCCACTATCAGGGTTACCTGAAACTGGCCCAGCAGTACGGTGACGAGGCGGATATTGCCCGCCGCGTCACCCTGGTGCGTGAAGCCGAAGCCGAACTGATCCTGTCACCGGACCAGGAGCTACGTTTTCACAGCGGCATCCCGATGGCGCTAGCGGCCTGACGCTCAGTAGCGCCGCCCCAGCAGCAGGCCGACCACCAAGCCAAAGCCTGCAGACACAGCCACGGTCTGCCATGGATGGCCACCGATGTAGTCCTGGGTCGCGTCCACCACCGGTTGCGCCTTGGCGCGCACCTGGCCGGCGGCCTGGCGAGCCTGGCGCAGTTTCAGGCTGACCTGGGCACGCAGCGTCTCGGCTTCTTCGCCAACCAGGGCGGCGCTGTCGTTCAGCAGTTTTTCCGATTCTTCGATCAATGCCTGCAGCTCACTGAACACTTGGTCCTTGATCTGATCACTGTCTGCCAGTGCGGCGGTTTTCCGGGCCATGAACACGTCCTCGTCGATGGGATTGTTAGAACAATGGATGCCTGCGCGGCGGGAAAGTTGCGAAGGCTTTGCCGATGATCCGGCGCCTGAGTGTAAGATAGCGGTCATTTCCAACAGGCAGGTACCTTCATGACTTTCAATCTGGCCAACATGAGCTTCGAGGAACGGGCACAGATCGAGGCGGAAAAGGCCCGGCTGTTCGAGCTGTGGCAGAACAACCTGGGCAAGGCCAAGGGTGAAGCTGCGCGACTGATCGCTGAAAAGCCGCGCCGCAAAGGCAAGTGGGCTGAGTGGGTGCGTGGCGAGCTGGACGCGATGTCGCCGCCAGAATTCGCCAGCATGGTCCGCAGCGAAGTCAACAAGATGATGGCTGCCGCCAGCGCCAGTCGCTGATCCCTTGCCCTACCAATACAGGCTGCCCTCCTTGGGCAGGTCCAGCTTGCCCTCATCGGTGAAGCGCACGGTGCCAAACGGCCCGCTGGCCAGCTTGCCGCGCAGCCTGTAAGGCATCCCTTGCAGTGAATCGAGCTTGCCCAGGCCATAGGCCTGGCGCAGGAACGCGAACGCCGTGATGCTCACTGGCACCACGATCACGGCTTCGTCGTAACGGCCGATGCGCCCTTGCTGATCACTGACCCCAGACGCCAGCGGCTGGCCGTTCACCTCCAGGTTCAACGCAACGCCGTTATAGTCGATGGGCGACTCGTTGGGGTTCTGCACTCGCATTTTCACCGCCATGCGCATTTCCAGCTCCTGCCCCGGCAGCGGCTCGATGCCGATCACGCTGATAGTGAGCGGGTCGCGGGCCTGGAACAGTGCGCACGCGTTGAGCCCGCCAGCCAGCATCAACACCAGCAGCAGGCGAAGGGAACGGCGCAAATGGGCAGCCATGGAAGGTCCTTACCGACGAAGTGGTGCCTGCAGTGTGGCAAAAGCACGACAGCGTTGAAAGCACAGGGTGTTATGAAAGATACTGTTTCTCATTAACGCCCGATAATTTCTCCTACTGGCAGAGCTTTACCCCATGCTGACGTCTCCCGTGTCCGCTCTGCTGGCAAGTTTCCAGGAGCACTACGACGACCTGCTGCAGTTTCTCACCCGGCGCATGAGCGATCGGCAGCGTGCCGCCGACGTGGCGCAGGAGACTTACCTGAAACTGGTCAAGATCGACGAGCAGGCGGTGCCGGTGCTGCATGCGCGCAGCTTCATCTTCCGCGTGGCTGGCAACCTGGCCATCGATGCGCTGCGCCGCGAACAGCGTATCGCCGCCAGCCATGAGGGCAGCGATGGCGCGGGGGAGGTGGCCTGCCCGGCGCCGGCGCCGGAGGCGACGCTGTTGGCCCGGGAGCGCCTGCAGATACTCGACGAAGCACTGCTGCAGTTATCCAGCAATGCTCGCCAGGCGCTGCTGCTGAACCGTGTCGAAGGCCTGACCCAGGCGCAGATCGCACAACGGTTGGGCGTTTCCGAGAGCATGGTGGCAAAATACATCGGCCAGGCCCTGCGCCATTGCCGCGACTGGCTCAAGCACAACCATGACTGAAACTTCGACCATGCACGCTCCGCAGCCGATCAGTGACTTGTCCGACGATGCCCTCGACTGGCAGGTACTGTTGCACTCGGGCCAGGCCAGTGCGACCGATCGGGCACGCTATCTGCGCTGGTGCCAGCTCAGCCCGGCGCATGCCGAGGCGGCCCATGAGGCCGAAGCGCTGTGGCAGGACCTGGGGCAGACACAGGCTGCCCAAGCGTTGGAAGCCGCGCCCGGGCGCAGCAGCAAGCGCCACTGGGCGGCAGGCATCGCTGCCTCGCTGGTGCTGCTGGTGGCAGGTTACGGCAGCTGGCAACGGGTGCCGGTGTGGCTGGCGGACTACCACACGGGCATGGGCGAGCGGCAGAGCATCACCCTCGCAGACGGTTCGCGGGTACTGCTCAACAGCGCCAGCGCCCTCAATGTGGCCTTCAGCGCCAACGAACGCCGGGTGACGCTGCAAGCTGGCGAGGCACTGTTCGAAACCACCGATGACCCAAGGCCCTTCGTCGTCGAAACCGCCGGTGAGGCCGTGCAGGGCAGTGCGGCCACCTTCAGTGTGCGTCGTGACGGCCACGTGGTGCTGGCCAAGGGGGCAGCCCGGCTTGGCGACCACAACCTGGCCATCGCCGCCGACGCCAGCGCGCAGACGGCCTGGCAGCGTGGCAAGCTGATCTTCAATGGCAAACCGCTTGGCCAGGTACTGGCCGAACTCGAGCGCTACCAGCATGGCCGCATTCTGCTCTCCGACCACACGCTGTCGGCACTCGAGGTCAGCGGTGTGTTCGATTTGAACGAGCCGCAGGCCCTGCTGCGCACCCTGGAGCAGCGTTATGGCCTGAAAGTCACCTATCTGCCCTGGCTGGCCGTCGTGCACTGAGCCTGTAAAAAATAATCGAAATTTTTTTCATTTGGTGCTGCAAGTTCGTGCAAGCCAGAACGTCGTAGTGGGACTGATCAGCAACCCATTCTCATTCACGACTTGTCTGGAAGCTCATTCGTGCCTCTCTTGCCCAAGCCCAACTACCGTCGCGGCGGTCGCCTTCACCATGCCCTGATGTCCTGCTCTGCCGTGGCCATGTTCGCCGGCCCCTTGCAGGCGTGGGCCGCCACAGACGTGGCAGCGCAGGTTCAGGCGCGCCAGGTTCAACTGGACCTGCCAGCACAAACGCTGGATCAAGCCCTGACCGCCTTTGCCGACCAGGCTGGCCTGCACCTGCTGTACACCACCGGGGATGTGGCCGGCCTGAACAGCCCGGCGCTGCAGGGCAGCTACAGTATCGAGCAGGCGCTGCAGCTACTGCTGGCAGGCAGTGACATGGCCTGGCAATTCAACGATGCCGGCACGGTCACCCTGCGCAAGACGGCGCCCGCGCCGCAGGCGGTCAACCTCAAGCCCATCGAAGTCAGTGTTGCCTCGCGCACCAGCACCGCCATCAGCGAAATCCCCGGCACGGTGTGGGTGGTTGACCAACAGCAGTTGCGTGAACAGATCGACAGCGGCGTCAGCCTCAAGGAGGCTATCGGCAAGCTGGTGCCGGGCCTCGACCTGGCGCCCGAAGGGCGCACCAACTACGGCCAGAACATGCGCGGGCGCAATGTGCTGGTGATGATCGACGGTGTCAGCCAGAACAGCTCGCGCGGCCTGTCGCGCCAGTTCGACAGCATTTCGCCGTTCAACGTCGAACGCGTCGAGGTGCTGTCTGGCGCCAGCGCCATCTACGGCGGTGGCGCCACGGGCGGCATCATCAATATCGTCACTAAAAAGGGCGAAGCGGGCCCGGCACGCTTCGAGACTCAGCTCGGTGCCAGCAGCGGTTTCAACAACAGTGATGACCTGGCCACTCGTTTCGCCCAGTCGATCAGTGGCGGCACCGACCGGGTCAACGCGCGCCTGGGGATTTCCGGCGAGCAGAACGAAGCCTTCTACGATGGCGCGGGCGAGCAGATCTTCATCGATAACACCCAGACCGACCTGCAGTACAACCGCACTGTCGATGTGCTGGGCACCCTGGGCCTGAAACTCACCGACGAGCAAAGCCTCGACCTGCTGGCCCAGTACTACGATTCCGGCAACCACGGCAGTACCGGCATCTACTTCCCGAACCTCAACTACAACGCCCCCTCGGACCTGGAAGACGCCGAACTGCGCAGCGGTTATTCCTCGGACCTTGAGCCACGCACCCGGCGCCTGTTGCTCAACGCCAATTACCACCACACCGACGTGCTGGGCCAGGACTTCTACTTGCAGGCCTCGTACCGCAAGGAAGACGACAACTTCTATCCGTTCCCGTACTACAACCGTGCCACGCCGAGCGGGTCGCGTGGCGTGTACTTCGCTGCCTCGCAGCAGAACTTCGAGGTCACCAGCCTCAAGGGGCTGTTCGCCAAGCAGTGGGACAGCCTCAAGCTGACCTACGGCGTCGACCTGGATCGCGAGCGTTTCAACGCCGACCAGACCACGTTCGATGCGCTGACGTCTTCCGAGAGCGGTGGACTGGACCTCGATAAGCAAAGCAAGGCCGAGCGCTACCCCAGCTATCGGGTCGATGGCGTTTCGGTCTACGCCCAGCTCGACTGGCATGCCAGCGACAACCTGACCTTGTCCGGTGGCGCCCGGCGCCAGCAGATGGATGTGGATGTCAGCGACTTCAAGGGCGTGCCCGGTGGTAGTAACGACTACGAGGTCAACCTGTACAACGTCGGCGCCATCTACGACTTCAAGAACGGTCATCAGGTGTGGACCAACTATGGTGAAGGTTTCGACCTGCCAGACCCGGCCAAGTACTACGGCAAGCCTGGCCTGAGTGTGGCGGACAACCCGCTGGCCGGCATCAAGAGCCGCCAGGTCGAGCTGGGCTGGCGCTATGCCGACCTCGACTGGGACGCGCAGGCTGCGCTGTACTACATCTGGTCGGACAAGATCATCAACGTCGACTCGCAGACGCTGACCATCGACGTCGAGGATCAGAAAAGCCGCGATTTCGGCTTCGAGGGCGCATTGACCCGGCACTTCCAGACAGGCTGGGAGGCGGGTGGAACCCTGCACCTGACCCGTTCCGAGGAAGAAGATGCCGACGGCGACTGGATCAAGCGCGATGCCCGTTATGCCTCACTGTCCAAGGCCACCGCGTTCGTCGGCTGGAAGGGCGATGGCCGCAGTGCGCGGCTGCAGGCCAACCACGCCTTCAATTTGAAGGACGATGCCGATCATGAAATCGACGGCTACACCACCTTCGACTTGCTGGCCAGCCAGGACAGCGGTTTCGGCACTTTCAGCGCGGGGATCCAGAACCTGCTGGACAAGCAGTACAGCACCGTGTGGGGGCAGCGGGCGACGCTGTTCTACTCGCCGACCTACGGGCCGGCCTATCTGTATGACTACCAGGGCCGTGGCCGCACCTACACCCTGACCTGGAGCATGGCTTACTAAGTGGCCGCCTGACTTGGCCCTTTCGCGGGTAATCCCGCTCCTGCAGGTACACCACGAGACGTGAACGTGCAGGAGCGGGCTCACCCGCGAAGAGGTCATGTCAGGAGAACGCTACCAGCAGATCCTCTACAAATGCTGCCTGCGCCTCCCCAGGCCGCTGCGCCCGATGCCGAGCCAAAGTGAACGGCACCACGAAATCCAGCCCCGTATCCAGCGCCCGCAACATCCCCTGGTCTTCCCAGCTCGCCGCACAATGACACGGCAGGTAGCCAATATGCCGCCCCGAAAGTATCAGCGTCAGCACGCTCTCGATCTGTTCAGCCACCGCCATGCTGCGCCGGCTCTGGAACGGCTCGCCGCTTTTGAGAAAGCGGTACGGGTGGCGTACCTGGTCCGCCTCCAGCAACTGCTCGTGGGTCACCTCGGCCTTGTCGAACAGCACATGCCCCTTGCCGCAGTACAAGCGCTGGCGCTCTTCGAACAACGGCTGATAGTCGAACGCCGCCTGGTTGCCGGAAAAATAGCTGATGGCAACGTCGAGCCGTTGCTCCAGCAGCAGTCGCTCAAGCTCTGCCGGTGGTGCGCTGATCAGCTCCAGCTGCACGGCTTCTTCGCGCTGGCGAAAGCGTGAGATGGCCGTGGCCAGGCGCAGGCTCACGGGCGCATCCTGGTTCTCGGCCATGCCCACCCGCACCGTCCCCAGCAAGCGCCCGGCGACACCGTTGGCCTGCTGACGGAACAGCTCGACGTTCAGCAACAGCCCTCGTGCCGCTTCCAGCAGCAACTCGCCCTTGTCGGTCAGCCGGAAACCGCCTTTGCCGCGGCTGCACAGGCGGTAACCCAGGCGCGTTTCCAGCTGCGCCATGCGCTGGCTGATGGTGGGCTGACTCAGCCCCAGCACGCCCTGGGCGGCACTGAAGCCGCCGGCCTCTACTACAGTGACGAACAGCCGCAGCAGGTGCAGGTCGGGGTCGTGCAGTTGTCCGAGCATCACATTGCTCTCGATGAATGTCAGCTTTGCAAACTTGCCATTCTTGCAATGTTACCCGGATGGCATGCTGGCGGCATCCACCCACTTGCCGAGGTGCCCGTCATGCGTCGATCGCTGTGCCTGTTGTCCTTGCTCCTGGCTCTGCCGCTGCAGGCCGAAGAAAAGGTCGTCAACCTCTACAGCTGGGCCGACTACGTCGCGCCGCAAATCCTCCAGCGCTTCGAAAAGGAAACCGGCTACAAGGTGCGTTACGACACCTTTGACACCACCGAAGTCCTGGAAACCAAGCTGCTCACTGGCGGCAGCGGCTATGACGTGGTGGTGCCGTCAGCCACCGTGCTGGCCCGGGCGCTGAAGGCCAATGCCCTGCAACCGCTCGATGCGCAAGGCATGCCCGGCTACGCCAACCTTGACAAGGACCTGCTGGCCAAGCTGGCCGAGACCGACCCAGGCAACCGCTACGCGGTGCCCTACACCTGGGGCACCTTGGGCTTGGGGGTGAATGTCGAGGCGGTGCGCCAGCGCCTGGGCGATGTACCGCTGGATAGCCTCGACCTGCTGTTCAAGCCGGAGTACGCCAGCCGCCTCAAGGCGTGTGGCATTGCCATGCCGGACTCGCCACAGGAAGTGATCGGTGTCGCCCTCAACTACCTCGGCAAGGACCCTTACAGCCAGGACAAGGCCGACCTCGCGGCGGCGCAGGACCTGCTCAACCAGCTGCAGCCGTCGATCAGCTACGTCGCCAATGGCCGACAGATCAGTGACCTGGCCAACGGCAGCGTGTGCCTGGCGCTGACCTACAACGGCGACGCGGCCATGGCCGCCGACCAGGCGCGCCGCGCCGGCAAGCCGTTCGAGCTGATCTACCGCATTCCCCGGGAAGGCACGCTGGTGTGGCAGGACAACCTGGTCATCCCCAAGGACGCCCCGCACCCGGAAGCTGCCCGGGCGTTCATCGCGTTCATGTTGAAACCGGAGTCGGTGGCTGCGCTCACCAATACGCTGTTCTTTGCCAATGCCAACCAGGCTGCGACGGCGCTGGTCGATGATGCCGTGCGCAATGACCCGGATATCTACCCGCCTGCCGACGTGCGTGCGCGCTTGTATGCCGACCGTAGCATGGCGCTGTCCGACCTGCGTCAGCGCAACCGGCTGTGGACGGCCTTCCGTAGCCGCCAGTGACCGATCAACACAAAGGAGCCCAACCGTGGAACAAGCCCAGAACAACGACCAGGCCATGACCCGTGACAGCCTGTACGGCACTGCAGCGGAAAGTACCTACGCCGGTATTACCAGTTTCTCCCGTCGTCGTTACAGCCGAGACCTGCGTGGAGTGGATGTGGTGGTCAGCGGTGTGCCGTTCGACACCGCCACCAGCAACCGCCCCGGGGCGCGTTTCGGGCCGCGCGCCATCCGTGCCGCCTCGGTGCAGCAGGCCTGGGCGCGCCACTGGCCCTGGGCCTTCGACCCGTTCGACCATTTGGCAGTGATCGACTATGGCGACTGCGCTTTCGACAGCGGCACCCCGCAGTCGGTCCCGGCGAGTATCCAGGCCCACGCCGAGCACATACTTGAAGCCGGTTGCGCCATGCTTACCCTGGGCGGTGACCATTTCATCAGCTATCCGCTGCTCAAGGCCCATGCCCGCCGCCACGGCCCGCTGGCGCTGATCCATTTCGATGCGCACAGCGACACCTGGCCGGACGAAGAGGGCCGCATCGACCATGGCACCATGTTCTGGCATGCCGCCCGCGAGGGCCTGGTCGATCCGTCCTGTTCGGTGCAGGTCGGCCTGCGCACCACCAATGACGACAGCCAGGGCTTCGCCATCCTCGATGCCCGGCAGGTTCACCGCCAAGGCACCGAGGCGATCATCGCAGCGATCCGCCAGCGGGTCGGCGACCGGCCGGTGTACCTGACCTTCGACATCGATTGCCTCGACCCGGCCTATGCGCCAGGCACCGGCACCCCGGTATGCGGGGGGTTGAGCACGCTGCAGGCGCTGGAGATCCTCGGCGGCCTGCGCGGTATCAACCTGGTGGGGATGGACCTGGTGGAAGTGGCGCCAGCCTATGACCACGCCGATATCACTGCGCTGGCCGGGGCTACCCTGGCCATGGAGATGCTGTGCCTGTACGCGGCACGGCACAAGGTCGGCGCCGCCCGGTGATCGGCGGGCCTGATGCACCGTGCCATCAGGCCCATACTGAAACATCAGGAATCGCATTCACACTTTTGCCGCGAACCCTTCGCGCCTTAGGCTATCCAAACCCACACGGCGCGCTTTTTCGTACAGGAGGTGAAGCATGAAACTCAGGGTGCCAGCCTTGTTCCTCGGCTTGACGCTGGGCCTGTCGTTACAGGCTGCGCCTGCGCAGCCATTGCAGCTCGCCGCCGGCAACAACAACCCCTACAACAGCCCGATCCAGCGTGCCAACCCCAACAGTCGCCAGGGCAGCATGCCGGCCACACCGCCCGTTCGCGGCCCGTCCACCCAGCCCATCTACCGTACGCCAAGCCTGGACAACCGCGGCATCGGCAATGGCGACAACCTGCGCCGCCAACAGCAGGCCCCCAATCTGGAGCCGACGCGGCCAGCGCGTGATAGCCAGCGTGTGCCCTGATCCATCGCCTGACCCACAGAAAGGAATCCTGCATGACCCGAATCAACTGGCTGACCACCTTGACCGCTGCTGCGCTGGCGCCACTGCTGGCCCACGCCGCCCCTGAGCAGCAATTTCCCAGCGAAGAGGGCCAATTTACCGTCAGCACCGTGGCCGATGGCTTGCGTAACCCTTGGGCGCTGGCTTTCCTGCCGGGTGGCAAGGACATGCTGGTCACCGAGCGCCCCGGCAACCTGCGGGTGGTAAGCGCCGAGGGCAAGGTCGGCCCAGCCATCAGCGGCGTGCCCAAGGTCTGGGCCGAAGGCCAGGGTGGCCTGCTTGATGTGGTGCTGTCGCCCGATTTTGCCAAGGACCGCACGGTGTACCTGTCGTATGCCGAGGAGGGCAGTGATGGCAAGGCCGGCACGGCAGTGGGCCGTGGCCAGCTGTCCGAGGACCGTGCACGGCTGGAGAATTTCAGTGTGATCTTCCGCCAGCAACCCAAGCTCTCCGAAGGCAATCACTTTGGCTCGCGGCTGGTCTTCGACCGCGACGGCTTCCTGTTCATCGCCCTGGGCGAGAACAATCAGCGCCCGACAGCCCAGGACCTGGACAAGCTGCAGGGCAAGGTCGTGCGGATACTGCCGGACGGCGAAGTGCCGAAGGACAACCCCTTCGTCGGCAAGCAGGATGTGCGCCCGGAAATCTGGTCGTTTGGCCACCGTAACCAGCAGGGCGCAGCGCTCAACCCGTGGACCGGCAAACTCTGGACCCACGAACACGGCCCGCGTGGCGGCGACGAGATCAACATCCCGGCGCCGGGCAAGAACTATGGTTGGCCGATCGCTACGCACGGTATCAACTATTCGCTCATGCCGATCCCCGAAGCCAAGGGCAAGCATGTCGACGGCATGGTCGACCCGCACCATGTCTGGGAGAAGTCGCCTGGCATCAGCGGCATGGCCTTCTATGACAGCCCGACCTTCAAGGCCTGGGATCACAACCTGTTCATCGGCGCGCTGGCGACTCAGGAATTGATCCGCCTGCAGCTCGACGGCGACAAGATCGTCCACGAAGAACGCTTGCTGGGAGCGTTGAAGGCACGTATTCGTGATGTGCGGGTAGGGCCGGACGGCTACCTGTATGTGCTCACCGATGCCAAGGATGGGACACTGCTGAAGGTCGGCCTGAGCGAAGGCTGAAGCCGCTTTTTTTCTGCACTGGCCCCTTCGCGATCCGACTTGCCCGCGAAGGGGCCAGTGCAGACAATAGAGTGCTAACTGCCCAAGCCACTGACTATGCCCCTCGATCCGCGGTCTCTCTATCTCCAGGCGCTCGCCGAGCAAGGCTT
>Ga0153918_1000987_pt1 | contig 12023 bp, 9 predicted proteins | sample TSFL002MetaG_FD_104687 | JGI IMG/M metagenome (GOLD analysis project Ga0153918, IMG submission 104687) | Attine ant fungus gardens microbial communities from Florida, USA - TSFL002 MetaG | ecosystem: Host-associated > Fungi > Mycelium > Unclassified | place: USA: Florida, Paynes Creek Historic... | reverse complement strand
TGACCGCCGAGATGCTGGGCAAGATGCATGGCATCAGCCGTGAGCAGCAGGACCTGTTCGGCCTGCGTTCGCACCAGCTCGCCCACAAGGCGACGGTCGAAGGCAAGTTCAAGGACGAGATCATCCCGATGCAGGGCTATGACGAGAACGGCTTCCTGAAGGTCTTCGACTTCGACGAGACCATTCGCCCGGAAACCACCCTCGAAGGCCTGGCCTCGCTGAAGCCGGCATTCAACCCGAAGGGCGGCACCGTGACCGCAGGTACGTCCTCGCAGATCACCGACGGCGCTTCGTGCATGATCGTCATGTCCGGCCAGCGCGCCATGGACCTGGGCATTCAGCCACTGGCGGTGATCCGCTCGATGGCGGTGGCCGGCGTCGACCCGGCGATCATGGGCTACGGCCCGGTGCCGTCGACCCAGAAAGCCCTCAAGCGCGCCGGCCTGACCATGGCCGATATCGACTTCATCGAGCTCAACGAAGCCTTCGCTGCACAGGCCCTGCCAGTGCTCAAAGACTTGAAAGTGCTCGACAAGATGGATGAGAAGGTTAACCTGCACGGCGGCGCCATCGCTTTGGGCCACCCGTTCGGTTGCTCCGGTGCACGGATTTCCGGCACCCTGCTCAACGTCATGAAGCAGAACGGCGGTACCTTGGGGGTGGCGACCATGTGCGTGGGCCTCGGTCAAGGTATCACCACTGTCTTCGAACGCATCTGATCGCGTAGCGGGACAGCAGCCGGGGCCTTGTGCCCCGGTTTTTGTTTTTTACAGAAATTGTTTCAAGAGGAAGGGCGGCATGCAGATACAACCAGGCGTATACCGGCATTACAAAGGGCCTGAGTACCGTGTCTTCAGTGTTGCACGGCACTCGGAGAATGAAGAGTGGATGGTCTTCTACCAATGCCTGTATGGTGATTACAGCTTCTGGGTGAGGCCCCTTGCGATGTTCCAGGAGTCCGTCGAGGTTGACGGCGAGCAGGTGCCGCGCTTTGCTTTGGTCAAGGTCGAAGAAGGGCTGCCGGAGCTGGTTGGCAAGTCGCAAGCGTGATCGACCACGCTTGACCTCACTCTTTTGCCACTATATATAGCGGTGCCGCGTCCGGCACCTGACGCGTTTTTCATCTTCAGATTCAGGAATACTCCGATCCATGGGCAAATCGCTGGTCATTGTGGAATCCCCGGCCAAGGCCAAGACCATCAACAAGTACCTGGGCAACCAGTACGTGGTGAAGTCGAGTATCGGCCATATCCGAGACCTCCCCACCAGCGGTTCGGCCAGCGCAAGCAAAGAGCCGGCCGCCAAGCGTGGCAAGGCTGCTGCGGGTGAGGCTCCGGCGCTGTCGCCAAAAGAGAAGGCTCGTCGCCAGCTGGTGGCGCGCATGGGCGTCGACCCTGAACACGGCTGGAAGGCCAAGTACGAGATCCTTCCCGGCAAGGAGAAGGTGATCGAAGAGCTGCGCCGCCTGGCCAAGGATGCCGACACCATCTATCTCGCAACCGACTTGGACCGCGAAGGGGAAGCCATTGCCTGGCACCTGCGCGAAGCCATCGGTGGTGACGACACCCGCTACAAGCGCGTGGTGTTCAACGAAATTACCAAGAAGGCGATCCAGGAAGCGTTCTCGCAGCCTGGCGAGCTGGACATCGACCGGGTCAACGCCCAGCAGGCGCGTCGCTTCCTCGACCGCGTAGTGGGTTACATGGTCTCGCCGCTGCTGTGGGCCAAGATCGCCCGCGGCCTGTCTGCCGGCCGCGTACAGTCGGTAGCGGTGAAGCTGGTGGTCGAACGTGAGCGCGAGATCCGTGCCTTCGTCCCCGAAGAGTACTGGGAAGTGCACGCCGACCTTGGCACCGCCAAGAACGCCAAAGTGCGTTTTGAAGTGGCGCGCGAGAAGGGCGAGGCCTTCAAGCCGCTGAACGAAGCTCAGGCCATGGCCGCGCTGGAGAAGCTCAAGGCCTCCAGCTACAGCGTGATCAAGCGCGAAGACCGCCCGACCAGCAGCAAGCCGTCGGCCCCCTTCATCACCTCGACCCTGCAGCAGGCCGCGAGCAACCGCCTGGGCTTTGGGGTGAAGAAGACCATGATGATGGCCCAGCGTTTGTACGAAGCGGGTTACATCACCTACATGCGTACCGACTCGACCAACCTGTCGGCAGACGCCCTGGACATGGCGCGCAGCTACATCGAGCGCGAGTTCGGCAAGCAGTACCTGCCGGAAGCCCCGCTGGTGTATGGCAGCAAGGAAGGTGCCCAGGAGGCGCACGAGGCGATTCGCCCCTCTGACGTCAATACCCACCCCACCAAGCTCAGCGGCATGGAGCGGGATGCAGAGCGCCTGTATGAGCTGATCTGGCGCCAGTTCCTGGCCTGCCAGATGCCTCCGGCGCAATACCTGTCCACCAGTGTCACTGTGGCCGCTGGTGATTTCGAGCTGCGTGCCAAGGGCCGCATCCTCAAGTTCGACGGTTACACCCGTGTGCTGCCACAGCAGAGCAAGCCGGGCGAAGACGATGTGCTGCCGGAAATGGCCCAGGGCGAAGCGCTCAAGCTGATCCAGCTCGACCCGAGCCAGCACTTCACCAAGCCACCGGCGCGCTTCACCGAAGCGAGCCTGGTCAAGGAAATGGAAAAACGCGGTATTGGTCGCCCGTCGACCTATGCGGCGATCATTTCTACCATCCAGGACCGCGGCTACGTCACCTTGCACAATCGTCGTTTCTACTCCGAGAAAATGGGCGATATCGTCACCGAGCGCCTGTCGGAGAGCTTCTCAAACCTGATGGACTATGGCTTCACTGCCGACATGGAAGAGAACCTCGACGACGTTGCCCAGGGCGAACGTGACTGGAAGAACGTGCTCGACGAGTTCTACGGGGACTTCAGCAAGAAACTGCTGACCGCCGAGTCTGCCGAAAGCGGCATGCGTGCGAACCAGCCGACCATGACCAATATTCCGTGCAAGGAATGTGGCCGGCCAATGATGATCCGCACCGCTTCCACCGGTGTGTTTCTCGGATGCTCGGGTTACAGCCTGCCGCCGAAAGAGCGGTGCAAGGCCACCGTGAACCTGGTGCCGGGCGATGAGATTGCTGCGGACGATGAGGGTGAATCGGAATCGCGCGTGCTGCTGGGCAAGCACCGCTGCCCGATCTGTGCCACGGCGATGGATGCCTACCTGCTGGATGAGAAGCACAAGCTGCACATCTGCGGTAATAACCCGGACTGCGCCGGCTACGAGATCGAAGAGGGCAGCTACCGCATCAAGGGCTACGAAGGGCCGAGCCTGGAGTGCGACAAGTGCGGCAGCGAAATGCAACTCAAGACGGGCCGATTCGGTAAGTTCTTCGGTTGCACCAACCCGGCGTGCAAGAACACCCGCAAGCTGCTCAAGAGCGGTGAGGCCGCACCACCGAAGATGGACAAGGTGGAAATGCCGGAGCTCAAGTGCGAAAAGGTCGACGACACCTACGTGCTGCGTGACGGCGCTTCGGGCCTGTTCCTGGCGGCCAGCCAATTCCCGAAAAACCGCGAAACCCGTGCACCGTTGGTGCTGGAGATCCTTCCGCACAAGCACGAGATTGATCCGAAGTACCACTTCTTGTGCGATGCGCCACAGAAAGACCCGGAAGGGCGCCCGGCGGTCATTCGTTACAGCCGCAAGACCAAGGAGCAGTACGTGCAGTCCGAGGTCGATGGCAAGCCGACTGGCTGGAAGGCGTTCTACGAGGGGGGTACGTGGAAGGTTGAAGACAAGCGCTGAGCCTTCAGCGTTGTAATTGGGGCCGCTTTGCGGCCTCAATCATTTATGATGCAGTCATTCGCCTGCAGCCTAACGGGAGGTCATTCGAAATGGCCCAGGAACTGTACACCCGCACCAACCAGAAGATCTTTTTCGCTGGCCTGTCCCTCGAGTCCATGGCCAAGGCCGAACAAAGCCAGGCCATGAACGCCCAAGGCCTGGTCCAGGCCGAACGTGAATCGGCGCTGTTTCACCTGTACGGCGCACTGTTGGGGCTTTGTCATGAAATCGGTGGATTCTACCGTCTGCCCGTAGTGGCTTCGGTCGAGCAGGCGCTCGCCGATGATGCACTGAACACCATCGCCATCCCTGAAGTGGCTGAAATGCTCGAACTGGTTCGCCAGCGGGAAACCTGGTTGGCGCAACTGCTCAGTGCTTATGCCGATTTGTTCCGACCACCGGTCGCGAAAAAAACAGCAAAAACCGACGTCACCCAGCCGTTGATTCAGGCCGTCAACCTCGATGAGCCCGAGCGCCCTGCGTTGTCGAGGGAAGAGTTGGAAAGTTGGCGGAATAATCTCAAAGGCTTGGTGAGACGTTTCCGCGACGCGTTGAGTGAGTGCTGATAGCTGCAACGGCTGGTACACTAGCGGCCTTTCGTGGAGAACTGCCCTATATGTCTACGTCGTTTCTGGAAATTGTCGAGTTGCCTGATGGCCGTATCGAGCTGCGTCGCGCCGAGGATGAAGGCTCCCTGGTAACCCTGGATTTCTCGGAAGACGCCAAGGCGTTCCTGCAGGGCCAGCATGTCGAGGTCGCCAAGGCAATGCTGAGTGTTGGCGTGCAGATGGCAGGCCGCCTGGTAGAAGGTGAGCTGGAGCGCGACGAAGGGCCGCGTGTGCTGCACTGACGCGCCCGCTTGCACTGCTTCATAGGCAAAGCCTGAACATCAGCCGAGGCGGATGTTCAGGCTTTGTGCGTTTCCGGCACTGGCAGCGCGTAGCAGTTGTTGGCGAGCGGTAGCGTTGACGCTGCCAAGCCAGCTGACCACGGTGTGGCTGCGGCCCAGGCGCAACGCTTCGCAGGCCAGCTGCAGTGCGCTCTGATTGCCACGGGCATGCAGCAGCAGGATGCGTTCGCGGTTAAGCCCGGCATCGCGCAGCCAGGCCTGAGTGAGGCTGGCCGGCGGGGCGATCAGCGTCAGCCAGCGTGCTTCCTCCTCCTCGCTCAGCTCACGCAATACTGGCGCCAGCAGGCTCTGGCAGTGTTCGGGGGCGCCACGCAGGGAGAGTTCGCTGAACAGCTCCGGATGGCTGCTCTTGCGTGCCTGCTCGCTGGCCTTCAGGCCTGGCAGTACCGGCTGGGCGAGGAACGCTTCGAACAGCGGAAGCTGGACCTGCTGATGTGCTTGGATGGACTGCTGCATGACGCCTCCTGGATCAGCGGCGAATGACGCCGACACTCAAACCCTCGATCACCAGTTCCTGCTCTTTCAGGTCGACTTCGATAGGGGCGAACTCGGGGTTTTCGGCGATGAGCCAGACCTTGCTGCCTTCGCGCTTGAAGCGCTTGACGGTCACTTCGTCGCCGATGCGGGCGACGACGATCTGGCCATTGCGGGCCTCGCGGCAGGTGTGCACCGCCAGCAGATCGCCGTCGAAGATGCCGATGTCCTTCATGCTCATGCCGTGCACGCGCAACAAATAGTCGGCAGGGGGGTGGAAGAAGGTCGGGTTGATGTTGCAGGATTGCTCGATGTGCTGCTCGGCGAGGATAGGAGCGCCAGCAGCGACCCGGCCAATGATCGGCAAGCCGTTTTCTTCGGCCTTGGCCTCAAAGCCCGGGATACGGATGCCGCGGGAAGCGCCCGGGGTCATTTCGATCGCGCCTTTGCGGGCGAGGGCCTTGAGGTGCTCCTCGGCGGCATTCGGCGACTTGAAGCCCAGCTCCTGAGCGATTTCCGCACGCGTGGGTGGGAAGCCGTTGTCTTCGAGGCAGCGTTTGATGAAGGCCAGAATCTCGGCTTGGCGTGGCGTCAGTTTCAACATGGCGGGCGCTCTGTCTTTTTATACAGTGACTGGGATTATATACAGTGCTGGGTTCGCTGCAAGCACAAAGCAGCAGGAAATACGCAGGATGACGCTTGCAGCCGGCAGTCTGGCGCTTTTAAATGGCGACCGCCCGGTCACCGAACCTTGACATCAGCAGGGCTGAAACGTATGTTTCAAACACCTGTTTGTCTCTGTCTGGCGGAGTAGTGATGGCCCAATCTGAAACCGTTGAACGCATCCTCGATGCTGCCGAGCAGCTGTTCGCGGAACGAGGCTTCGCGGAAACCTCATTGCGGCTGATTACCAGCAAGGCCGGGGTCAACCTCGCAGCGGTCAATTATCATTTCGGCTCGAAGAAGGCACTGATCCAGGCCGTCTTCTCGCGTTTCCTCGGGCCGTTCTGCGCCAGCCTCGAACGTGAGCTGGAGCGGCGACAGGCCAAGCCCGAGCAAAAGCCCAGCCTTGAAGAGCTGCTGGAAATGCTGGTAGAGCAGGCATTGGTCGTGCAGCCACGCAGCAACAACGACCTGTCGATCTTCATGCGCCTGCTGGGCCTGGCCTTCAGTCAGAGCCAGGGCCATTTGCGGCGCTATCTCGAGGACATGTACGGCAAGGTGTTCCGCCGCTACATGCTGCTGGTCAACGAAGCTGCACCGCGCATTCCACCGCTGGAATTGTTCTGGCGCGTACACTTCATGCTCGGTGCTGCGGCGTTCAGCATGTCCGGGATCAAGGCGTTGCGTGCCATTGCCGAGACCGATTTCGGTATCAATACGTCGATCGAGCAGGTCATGCGCCTGATGGTACCCTTCCTGGCCGCTGGCATGCGTGCCGACAGCGGTGTCACCGACAGCGCCATGGCCAGCGCCCAGCTGCGCCCACGCAGCAAGACCGGCAGCATCACCGCCAAGGCCTGAAGGCTGGGCGGGGCAGGGCGCTTCGGCTAAGCTAGCGCCCATGCCTGACCTTGATTTCCTGCACATTTCTCTCGCCGACCAGCGCCTCTACGGCTTTGCCCGAGGCCAGCTGCGCGTGCGCCTCGCAGTCTCCACCGCACGTAATGGCGCAGGTGAGCGCAATGGCTCGGGCTGCACGCCGCGCGGGCTGCACCAGGTGCGTGCGCGAATCGGCGCAGGCTTGCCCGTCAATGCCGTGCTGCAAGGCCGGCGCTGGATGGGCGAGGTCTGGTCGCCGGCACTGCACGTGCAGCATCCCGGGCGTGACTGGATCCTCACCCGCATCCTCTGGCTCAGTGGCTGCGAGCCGGGCGTCAACCGCCTGGGTAGCGTCGACACCTTTCGCCGCCACATCTATCTGCACGGCACGCCAGACACGGAACCCTTGGGCGTGCCGCTGTCCCATGGCTGCATACGCTTGCGCAACATCGACCTGCTTGGCCTTTTTGAGCGCGTCCCGGCACATTGCCCGGTGCGCATCGACGAGGCCGCTTGCCCTGAGTGGGCTTCACTGAATCTGCAATGAAGGATTGCCTATGACCGCCAGCCTGCAAGGCTCCCTGATGGTGGATATCGCCGGTAAATGGCTGACTGCCGAAGATCGCCAGCTTCTGCGCCAGCCGGAAGTGGCCGGCCTGATCATCTTCGCCCGCAACATCGACAGCCCACGCCAGGTGCGTGAGCTGTGCGCATCGATTCGCGCCGTCCGTCCCGACCTGATCCTTGCGGTCGACCAGGAAGGCGGGCGCGTGCAGCGCCTGCGCCAGGGCTTCGTACGCCTGCCGGCGATGCGCGCCATCGCCGACAATGCCAATGCCGAGTACCTGGCCGAGCAGTGCGGCTGGCTGATGGCCACCGAGGTGCTGGCGGTCGGCCTGGACCTCAGCTTCGCTCCGGTGCTCGACCTCGACCATCAGCGCAGTGCGGTGGTGGGCAGCCGTGCCTTCGAAGGCAACCCTGAGCGTGCCACACAGCTGGCAGGCGCTTTCATTCGCGGCATGAATGCGGCGGGCATGGCGGCTTGCGGCAAGCATTTCCCGGGGCATGGCTGGGCCGAGGCGGATTCGCACGTAGCGATTCCTACCGACGAGCGCAGCCTCGAGCAGCTGCGCCAGGCGGACCTGGTGCCGTTCTCCCGCCTCAGCGGGCAACTGGCGGCGGTGATGCCGGCGCATGTCATCTACCCGCAGGTCGACAACCAGCCAGCCGGGTTCTCGCGCCGCTGGCTGCAGGACATCTTGCGCGGCGAGCTGGGCTTCGACGGGGTGATCTTCAGTGACGACCTGTCGATGGCCGGTGCGCATGTGGTGGGTGATGCCGCCAATCGCATCGAGGCGGCGCTGAGCGCCGGTTGCGACATGGGCCTGGTGTGCAACGACCGGGCGGCGGCGGAGCTGGCGTTGACCGCAGCGCAGCGCTTGAAGGTCAAGCCGTCGCCGCGTATTGCGCAGATGCGCGGGCGTGGCTTTGCGCGTACCGATTATCGCCAGCAGCCGCGTTGGCTGGAGGCCTTGGGGGCGTTGAAGGACGCACAGCTGGTCGATTGACCTTGCTGGCCTCTTCGCGGGTTTAACCGCGAAGAGGCCAGTACTGACTAACGGCTTCGTTTGCCGGGTAGCGGGGCGAACAGCGCGTCGATCTCGTCATCGCCGAGCCGCCACTGCCCCGCCTGCCCACCATCGAGCAGGCTCGCCGCCAACGCTGCCTTCTCTTGTTGCAGCGCCTGGATCTTTTCTTCCACCGTCCCCCGGGTAATCAGCTTGAACACGAACACCGGTTTGTCCTGGCCGATCCGGTAGGCACGGTCGGTCGCCTGGTTCTCGCTGGCCGGGTTCCACCACGGGTCGAAGTGGATCACGGTATCCGCAGCGGTGAGGTTCAGCCCCACCCCTCCGGCCTTGAGGCTGATCAGGAACACTTCGCTGTCGCCCTGCTGGAACTGCTGCACCGGGGTGCGTCGGTCGCGGGTGTCGCCGGTGAGCAGGCTGTAGCGGATCTTGCGCTTTTCCAGCTCCTGCTCGATCAGCGCCAGCATCGAGGTGAACTGCGAGAACAGCAGCACCCGGCGACCCTCGCTGAGCAGCTCTTCGAGCATCTCCAATAGCGCGCCGAGCTTGCCCTTGTCGGCCTGGTTGCCCTTGGTCTCGACCCCCTTGACCAGGCGCAGGTCGCAGCACACCTGGCGCAGCTTGAGCAGGGCGTCGAGGATCACGATCTGGCTGCGCGCCGCGCCATTGCGGGCGATTTCGTCGCGGACCTTCTTGTCCATGGCCACGCGCACCGCCTCGTAGGTGTCGCGCTGGGCGTCACTGAGTTCGACCCAGTGGACCATTTCGGTTTTCGCCGGCAGCTCGGTGGCCACCTGTTCCTTGGTGCGGCGCAGCAGGAATGGGCGCACCCGGCTGACCAGGTGGGCCAGGCGCTCGGCGTCGCCGTGGCGCTCGATAGGGGTGCGGTAATCCTGGTTGAAGCGTTTCGCGTCTCCCAGCCAGCCGGGCATGAGGAAGTGGAAGATCGACCACAGCTCGCCCAGGTTGTTCTCCATGGGCGTGCCGGTCAGGCACAGGCGCTGGTTGGCCTGCAGCTCGCCGACGGCCAGGGCGGCCTTGCTGGTGCTGCTCTTGATGTTCTGTGCCTCGTCCAGCACCAGCACATGCCAGGCTTGCGCGCGCAGGTGTTCCAGGTCGCGGGGCAGCAGGGCGTAGGTGCTGAGCACCAGGTCGTATTCGTGCAGCTTGGCGAAATGCTTGCTGCGGCCGGGGCCATGCAGGGCCAGCACGCGCAGGTCGGGAGCGAAGCGTCGCGCTTCATCGAGCCAGTTGGGCACCAGGCTGGTTGGCATCACCGCCAGGGCGGGGGCGGTCAGGCGCCCGGACTGTTTTTCCAGCAGCAGATGGGCCAGGGCCTGCAGGGTCTTGCCCAGGCCCATGTCGTCGCCAAGGATGCCGCCGGTGCCCATTTCGCGCAGGGCCTGCAGCCAGTTCAGGCCTTGCTGCTGGTAAGGCCGCAGGGTGGCGTTGAGCCCGCTCGGCGCTTCGACCTGCAGGTCGCGGGCGTCGCGCAGGCGCCGGCCAAGGTCGCGCACGTGGGCGCCGCCTTCCCAGTGCAGTGGCAGGTGCTCGATGTCATTCAGCCGCGCGGCGTCGGCACGGTCCATGCGCAGGGTAGGGCCGACCGCGTCCTCGTGCAGGTACAGTTCGCCGAGCGTGCCCATCACCGCCTTGATGCGGCCATAGGGCAGGGCGACGCGCAGCGCCGGGCTATCGAGGCGGCCGCGATTGAGGTCGATCAACAAATGCTCATCGTCGCTGCGCCGCGCCAGTTCGCTGGGGCGCAGCAGCTCGGGGTTGCTGCGCAACAGTTGCAGCACGATCGGCAGCAGGCTGTGGCGCTGGCCTTCGACCACGATGCCCAGCTCCAGATCGAACCATTCATGCCCCGGCGCTTCCTCGATAGTGGCGTACCAGTCGTCCACGTCCTGCAGGTTGAAGGCGAAGTCACGGTGGATTTCGATGTCCCAGCCAGCCTCGCGCAAGCGTGGCAGGCCATTGCGGGCAAAGCGCAGCCAGGCCTCGTCGTCGGGCAGCTGGAGCATCTCGCCAGCACTGTCGGGCAGGGCCTTGCTCTGCCGCGTGGCGGGCTTGAAACCGAAGTCGCGCAGCACCTTGCGCTGCGCCTGCTCGGCCTGGGGCTGGCGGCGGATGCGCTGACAGGTGGCGTCGACCAGGCGGGTCAACGGCTTGTCGTCATTGCCACTGGCGCGCAGGCCGTCGTAGTCGAACGCCAGTGCGGCGCGGTGCTGCATCTGCCGTTGCATGCGCCCGGTCTTGGGCGTGTAGGCGCTGAATTCGAGGCTGCCGAGGGTCAGGTGGGGCCTTGGCGGCAGGTCGTCGATGAGCTGTTCGTCCAGCGTGGTCGGCGTAGGAAGCTGGTGGTTCAGGGCATTGAGCTTGTGGCTGAGAGGCACGACGAGGTGTTCCGGAACGTCAGGAGCGATGGTCAGTTGCAGGGCAATGTGAGGATCGAGGCTGTGCTCGATCTTGCCTGCTTCACTGCTCGAAAAATCGAAGTAGTAAAGCGGCAGTAGTGCAATCACGCAGTTCAGCGGAGTTTCGCCGTGATACCAGATGCCGCGATAGTGGCCGTTATCCAGTCGCACCCAGCGGAACTCGGCGGCGAGTGCCGGGCCCTCGCGCAGCAGCGGTTTGTTCTCGTCACAGAGCATGCGCCCGGTATCCAGCGCACGCTGGAACAGTTCGCCGCCCTCGCGGCCTGTGAGCTGGTAGCCGCGATCCTGGCTACCGGCCTGGTTCAGCGCCGAGAGCAGGCGCAGGATGCGGATGTCTTCCTCTTTGACGAAACGCGGTGGTTCGTAGAGGAATTCGTACAGTGACTGCACGCGGCTGTAGCGCATGCCCTCCTCTTCGCGCATGCCTTTGCGTACCCGCAGGGCGCAGCCGGGTTCTTCGGTCAACCTGAGCTGGTAGCAAACCATGCGCCCACGTTTGTCTTGCGCTTCGGCGGTTTCCGGGGTGGGTTGCTCAAGGCTTTTCAGCCAGCGCTGCAGGTTGGCTGGCAGTGCGTCGCCGGCGTGTTTTGCCGCTGCCTGCGGCTCGCTCAAGGCGAGCAATACGGCGGCGCAGTGCTTGCAGTTCTGCCCTACTGGGCAACTGCACTGGCCGCGTACGTGGCAGCGGCCAGCCAGGGCGGTGAGGGTGATCTTCTGCCGATAGCGGCTGCCTTCGCTGCCACGACAGGTGGCTTCGATGAGCGGGCCGCTGCAGTGTTCGACTTCTACTCGGTCTTCCCGGGCGTAACGCTCGCCGCGCTGCAGGACCGGGCCGGTGAACGACTGGGTCCAGTTCGGGTATTCGCGCAGCAGCTGGAGAGCGTCGCGGCTCATTGCATCACTGCTCCATCATCTCCGGGTCCATCACCGGCATCTTCGGCGTGCCCGGTGGCGTGACCTTCAGCAGCAGGGCCAGGTGGCCGCCGTCGAGAAACGTCAGTTGGCCGCCTTTCATGTTGCTGTTGCTCTGCTTGAACTGCTCGCTTTGCAGTACGTTGCCGTTGCTGTCGAGCTGGTTGACCCAGAAGTTGGCCTCTACGCCGATGAAGCGGCCAGAGGTGATGCCCAGGTTGCCTTCGATAGGGAAGTGGCCGAACTGCTCGGTACCATCGCCCAGGGCGATGCGGCTGGTGTCGCTGCTGACCGGCTGTTGCCAGGCCTTGTGCAGCAGCACGGTGTAGTCGGCGGTCGCTTCCAGCCGGGTG
>Ga0153918_1000986_pt1 | contig 12045 bp, 11 predicted proteins | sample TSFL002MetaG_FD_104687 | JGI IMG/M metagenome (GOLD analysis project Ga0153918, IMG submission 104687) | Attine ant fungus gardens microbial communities from Florida, USA - TSFL002 MetaG | ecosystem: Host-associated > Fungi > Mycelium > Unclassified | place: USA: Florida, Paynes Creek Historic... | reverse complement strand
GCGTTGAACAAGCCCAAGGGGGACTCGAATACAGGCGAGCCCTTGATTGCGTAGAAGGGCACCTTTTCCATCAACTGCTTGAGTTTCTCGGCCAGCGACGATTTACCACCGCCTACCGGGCCCAGCAGATAGAGGATCTGCTTCTTCTCTTCCAGGCCTTGGGCGGCATGGCGGAAGTACGAAACGATCTGGTCGATGCACTCTTCCATGCCATGGAAGTCGGCAAAGGCCGGATACCGGCGAATGACCTTGTTGGAAAAGATTCGCGACAGCCTGGAGTTGGTAGAGGTGTCGATCAGCTCTGGCTCACCGATGGCCAGCAACAGCCGTTCAGCCGCCGAGGCGTAGGCACTGCGATCCTCTTTGCACAGCTCGAGGTACTCCTGCAGCGAGAGTTCTTCCTGGCGCGTAGACTCGAAGCGTTGTTGGAAGTGGCTAAAAATACTCATGACGTCACCTCGCTCGATACGTGGAGACGACGCCGGATCAGTCAGCTGATGCTGGCATGCAACCGGGTTCGCCGATTGCTGTATACCCCCCAGAACACCCTGAAACGCTACCGATGACCCGCACGCCGGTGTACCGGCTCTCCCCTTTTTTTGGATGGCCTGCGCTTAAGAATAGTTGGTTATCCGCAAGGTCAAGGGCGTGCAGCGGAGAAGTTACCGACGACCGTTCGTCAGGTAGGGTGCGAGCCCGCGTGGGGCGCGGGCTGCAGTAATTATGAAAAAATTATTCGGCAGCGCCTGTAGCGATCTCTGTCGGGTAGGTGGCGCGCCACAGTTCGAAACCGCCATCGACGCTGTACACCTCGGAGAAACCCTGGCCGACCAGATAGGCGGCTGCGCTCTGGCTGGAGTTGCCGTGGTAGCAGACCACCAAGGTCGGGGCATCCAGGTCGGCAGTGCGGATGAACTCGGCGACCGAATGGTTATCCAGATGCCTGGCACCGGTGATGTGGCCGGCGGCAAAGGCTTGCGGGTCGCGAATGTCGACGACTACCGCACCTTGCTCGCGCAGTGCCAGGGCCTGCTCGGGAGGGATGCGCTTGAATTCGCTCATGGTACGGCTCTCTTCAGGATTGATCGTTCAGTGTAGTGGGTTGTGCCGGCACACGGACATTGCCGTCGTCGGTGCAGTCGCAGCGGTGGTATTCACCGCTGTCAACGTTGTACAGGGTCATGGCGCCTCCCCACACGCAGCCGGTGTCCAGGGCGATGATGCCAGGCTCGTCGACCTGGCCCTGGAGTGCAGCCCAGTGGCCGAAGATGATCGTCACGTGGCGGGAGCGGCGGTCTTTGTGGGCGTACCAGGGTTTGTAGCCCTTGGGTGCGGTGCCCAGGCCTTCCTTGCTCTTGAGGTCGAGCTTGCCTGCGGGGGTGCAGAAGCGCATGCGCGTAAGGTAATTGGTGATGACCCGCAGGCGCTCGACACCGGTGAGGTGTTTGCTCCACTTGTTCGGCTCATTGCCGTACATGCCATCCAGATACAGCTTCAGACGGCCGTCGTCGCGCAGCACTTCTTCGACTTCCGCAGCGAGCTTCAGGGCCTGGCCAAGGGTCCACTGTGGCGGGATGCCGGCATGAACCAGGGCGATGCCGCGGGGCTCGTCGTAGTGCAGCAGCTTCTGCTGGCGCAGCCAGTCGAACAACTGATCGGCGTCCGGTGCCTCGATGACCTCGCGCAGGGTGTCGCTCTTCTTCAAACGCTCGACATTTTGCCAGGCAGCCAGCAGGTGCAGATCATGGTTGCCCAGCACGCACACCAGTGACTGGCGGATCGAGTAGAGGTAGCGCAGGGTTTCCAGCGACTCGGGGCCGCGGTTGACCAGGTCGCCGACCAGCCAGAGGCGGTCGACCGCCGGGTTGAAGTTGACCCGCGCGAGCAGGCACTTGAGCGGACCAAGGCAGCCTTGCAGGTCGCCGACGGCGTAGGTAGCCATCAGTGCAGCGCTCCAGGCACCGCGAGGCGAAAGGGTGCGATGTCGGCTTCGAAGCGCTTGCCGTCTTCGGCGAACATCTCGTAGCTGCCCTGCATGGTGCCGACGCGTGTGCTGATCACCGCGCCACTGCTGTAGGTATGGCTCTGGCCGGGTTCGATGGTCGGCTGCTGGCCGACCACGCCGGCACCGCGCACTTCCTCGACTTCGCCATCACCGTTGGTGATCAGCCAGTGGCGTGACAGCAGCTTGGCTTTGACCAGGCCGTTGTTCTGCACGGTGATGGTGTAGGCGAAGGCGAAGCGACTGCTTTCGGGGTCGGATTGGTCTTTCAGGTAACGGGTCACGACGCTGACGTCGATCTGATAGCGAGGGTCGGACATGCAAGGGCCTTGGGCGAACTGACGCAATAATGCAGTCTAGGCCATTGGCAGGGGGGAGGGCCAGCGGTGTAGGGGCTTGGGGGATTGCATCGTCATTGCCGGCCTCTTCGCGCGTAAACTCGCGATGAGGCCGGCAGCTGTATCAGGCTTGCTGGTCGGCCAGCTGATCAGCCAGGCGCACGAAGGCTGCCAGGTCGAGCTGTTCAGGGCGCAGGCTGCCATCCACGCCAGCGGCCTCGATGGCGGCGCTGTCGAGCAGGCCTTTCATGGTGTTGCGCAGGGTCTTGCGACGCTGGTTGAACGCTTCACGCACCACCTGCTCCAGCAACCGTGCATCCTTGGCCGGGTGCGGCAGCACGTCGTGCGGCACCAGGCGCACGATTGCCGAGTCGACCTTTGGCGGCGGGTTGAACGCGCCTGGGCCGACGTTGAACAGGTGTTCCACGCGGCAGTGGTACTGGACCATGATCGACAGCCGACCCCAGTCACCCCCGCCTGGGCCGGCAGCCATGCGCTCGACCACTTCCTTCTGCAGCATGAAGTGCATGTCACGGATCAGCCCGGCGTGGCTGAGCAGGTGGAAGATCAACGGCGTAGAGATGTTGTACGGCAGGTTGCCGACCACCTTCAGGCTGCGTGGTGGCACACCCAGCTGGTTGAAGTCGAACTTCAACGCATCGCCCTGGTGCAGGCGGAAATTATCGCGGCCAGCGAACTTGTGCTGCAGGATCGGGACCAGGTCCTTGTCCAGCTCGACAACGTCCAGCTGAGCGCCACTGCCCAGCAAGCCTTCGGTCAGGGCGCCCTGGCCCGGGCCGATTTCCAGCAGGTGTTCGCCGGCCTTGGCGTTGATGGCGCGCAGGATGCGGTCGATGATGCCTGCATCATGCAGGAAGTTCTGGCCGAAGCGCTTGCGTGCCCGGTGTTGGTATTGCTCGTTCATGGTCGGTTCTCGGCCATCTGGTAGGCGGTTTCCAGGGCTACGTGCAGGCTGCCGGTGTCGACCTTGCCGCTAGCGGCGAGGTCAAGGGCAGTGCCGTGGTCGACCGATGTGCGGATGATCGGCAGGCCCAGGGTCACGTTGACGGCTGCGCCAAAGCCTTTGTACTTGAGTACGGGCAGGCCCTGGTCGTGGTACATCGCCAGCACTGCATCGCAGTGCTCCAGATATTTGGGGGTAAACAGGGTATCGGCCGGCAGTGGGCCGCGCAGGTCCATGCCTTCGGAGCGCAGGCGGGCTAGCGTCGGCTCGATGATGTCGATTTCTTCGCGGCCAAGGTGGCCGCCTTCTCCGGCATGCGGGTTGAGGCCGCAGACCAGGATGCGCGGGTTGGCGATGCCGAACTTGTCGCGCATGTCGGCGTGCAGGATGCGGGTAACCCGCTCCACACGTTCGGCAGTGATAGCGTCGGCAATGTCCCGCAGCGGCAGGTGCGTGGTCACCAGGGCAACGCGCAAGCCACGGGTGGCCAGCATCATCACCACCTGGGCGGTGCGGGTCAGGTCGGCAAGGAATTCGGTATGGCCGGAGAAGGCGATACCGCTTTCGTTGATCACGCCCTTGTGCACTGGCGCGGTGATCATCCCGGCGAATTGCCCATCAAGGCAACCTTGGCCGGCACGGGTCAGCGTTTCCAGCACGAACGCCGCGTTGGCCTTGTTCAGCTGGCCCGCCACCACGGGCGCAGCCAAGGGTGTATCCCATACGTACAGGCTGCCGGCGGGAGCAGGCTGGTCAGGCCATTGGCCTGGCGCTACCGGTAGCAGGTTGACCGCCAGCCCCAGCTGCGTGGCCCGCTCGGCGAGCAGGTCACGGCTGGTGATGGCAATCAGGGGATGGGGCTGGGCGTCGGCGGCGAGCAGCAGGCACAGGTCAGGGCCTATGCCGGCTGGTTCGCCGGGGGTGACGGCGAAGCGCAGGGGCTTCACTTCGCGGCCTGGTCAGCGCCAGGCAGCTTGATTTCAACGTAGGCTTCGTCGCGGATCTGGCGCAGCCAGGTCTGCAGCTCTTCGTCGTACTTGCGGTTGCGCAGCACGTTCATGGCCTGTTGCTCACGCGCCTGTTCGGTGCTGTCGGTAGCGCGACGGCCCAGCACTTCCAGGACGTGCCAGCCGTACTGGGTCTTGAATGGCTTGGTCACCACGCCTTGCTGGGCGTCGGCCATCTGCTCGCGGAACTCCGGCACCAGGCTGTTCGGGTCGACCCAGTTGAGATCGCCGCCGTTGAGTGCCGAACCTGGGTCTTCCGAGAAGCTCTTCGCCAGTTCGCCGAAGTCCTCGCCGTTCTGGATACGCTCGTACAGGCGCTCGGCCAGCTGCTTGGTGGCTGCTTCGCTGCGGATTTCGCTCGGCTTGATCAGGATATGGCGGACATGCACTTCGTCACGCAGCACGTTCTCGCCACCACCGCGCTTCTCCTCGAGCTTGAGCAGGATGAAGCCGTTGGGGATGCGGATTGGCTGGGTGATGTCGCCGACTGCCATGCTGCTGAGCATCTTGGCGAAGTCCGGTGGCAGCTGGGCCGCTTTACGCCAGCCCATTTCGCCACCTTCCAGGGCGTTTTCGCTGGCCGAGTTGGCAATCGCCACCTGGCCGAAGTCAGCGCCCTGGCGCAATTGCTGGTACAGCTCGCCGACCTTGCGTGCAGCTTTCTGAATGTCGTCCGAGTTGGCGGCTTCCGGGGTCGGGATGAGGATGTTGGCCAGGCGGTACTCTTCCGACATCTGCATCTTGCCCATGTCCGAGGCGAGGAAGTTCTTCACTTCCTGCTCGGACACCTGGATGCGCTCGGCAACGCGACGCTGACGCACGCGGCTGATGATCATCTCGCGCTTGACCTGCTCACGGGCGTCGTCGAACGACAAGCCGTCATGGGCGAGGGCGGCGCGGAACTGCTCCAGGGACATGCCATTGCGCTGGGCAATGGTGCCGATGGCCTGGTTCAGTTCTTCGTCGGTGATGCGGATGCCCGAACGCTCGCCAATCTGCAGCTGCAGGTTCTCGACGATCAGGCGTTCCAGTACCTGCTGCTCCAGTGCGCCGGTCGGTGGTACGCCGCCGCCGCGCTTGGCGATGGTCTGCTGCACCTCGTGGACGCGCTGGTCCAGTTGGCTCTGCATGACCACGTCGTTGTCGACGATGGCCACCACGCGGTCGATGGGTTGTACCGCGGCATGCACCGCGCCACTCAGCAATGCAGCGCCCAGCAACACCGGGCGCAGTCGATCAATAAGCTTGGTCTTCACGTGTACGGTAACCTTGAATGCCTTGGTCGAGGAACGATTCGACTTTATTGCCCACTACACCACCGAGGCCTTTCAGCACGATTTGCAGGAAGATGCCGTGGTCACCCTTTTCGTTTACCGGGGTAGCCTGGCTAAAGTCGTCGGCGTCGATCCAGTAACGGTTGATCAGGCGCAGCTTCCAGCAGCAGTTGTCGTACTCGAAGCCACCCATGGCCTCAAGGGTACGGTTGCGGTTGTAGTCATGCTGCCAGCGGGCGATCACGCTCCATTGCGGCACGAGCGGCCAGATGACCGAGAAGTCGTGCTGCTGGATCTTGTAGTAATCCTTGATGAAATTGTCGGTACCCGGCGTTCCATAGTCGCCGCCGCCCACTTTCCAGGTACCGGTGGTGGAGTCGTAGGCGATGGTGTCGTTGCGGTAGCGATAGCCGAAGTTGACGATCTTGTTCGGATTGTCTTCAGGCTGGTAGTGGAACATCGCGCTGCCCGAGCGGGTGCTGCGGCTGTCCGGGTCCCAGTTGAAGTCCGAATTGAAGCGCCAGTCGCGGTTGAAGTAGTAGTTGTACAGCAACGCGTACGGCGACACATCCGACTGCGAGTCCTTGCGGGTACGGTAGTCGATGCCGGGCAGCTGGACCTTGCGGTCCTTGAAGTAGTAAGCCTGGCCGATGCTGAAGTTCTGACGCTCGAAGCCGTTTTCCTCAATCCAGCGGGTGGTCACGCCCAGCGACAGCTTGTTCTCGTCGCCGATACGATCGGTGCCGGAGAAGCGGTTGTCACGGAACAGCGAGTCATAGCTGAACAGCGTTTCACCTGTGTCGAACAGCGGGATGTCCACCTGATCCTTGTAAGGAACGTAGAGGTAGTACATGCGCGGTTCAAGGGTCTGACGGTAATTGGTACCGAACAATGACGTATTGCGGTCGAAGTAGAGCCCGCTATCCACGCTGAGAATCGGGATGTCGCGGTTCTGATTGCTCTTGAAGTCGCCGAACAGGTCGCGGGTGGCATCGCTGCTGTTGGCAACGTCAGTTTTGCCCTTGCCATCCAGGTCCAGATCATAATGGGTGTACATGTACTTCAGCTTTGGCGTGATGTAGCCGTAGCTTGCGTTCATGGGCAGGCTGATCGACGGTGCGACGTTCAGGCGGGTACCGTTGGCACGGGCAACACCGAACAGGTTTTCGTCGAGTCGACGGCCTGCGGCTCCTGCGCTGAAGTCCGGGTTACCATCTTTGTCAGTGACGAAGTCGTTCTTCAGGTCACGATCAAAGCGTACCGCCTCTGTCTCGTAGCCGAAATTCAAACCGCCAGGCTGGAACGGCAGCGCGCCGTTGAGGGTGATCTGCGGCAGTTTGTTGTACGGGGTGATCTGCGACAGGGTCGCCATCTCGTACGCTTGCGCATTCAGGCGGGCGGTGTAAGTGTCACCACGCCAGGTCAGGGCACCTTGCTGGTTGACCACGTCCCGGCTCTTGACGCCGATCTGGTCGGTTTCCAGGTCCTGGAAGTAGAACGGATCGCTGATGTCGGTGTAATCAACTTCAGTCATCAGGCGCTCGTCCAAGCCACCCTTGTGCTGCCAGTTGATCATCCAGCGTTCTTTCTTGTAGTCCGTCTGCAGCTTGCGATCGTCGTCCTCGTCGTTGAGGTAGCCGCCGCCGAACTGGCCTTCGCTGGACTTGGTCAGGTAGCGGAACTCGCCTTCCATCAGCATGCCGCGCTTGGTCATGTAGCGCGGGTACAACGTGGCGTCATAGTTGGGCGCTAGGTTGAAGTAGTAAGGCGTGACCAGCATGAAGCCGGTGTCGCTGGTGCTGCTGAACGACGGCGGCAGGAAGCCGGACTGGCGACGGTCGTCGATCGGGAAGTAGATGTACGGTGTGTAGAGCACCGGGAAATCTTTGACCCGCAGGGTGACGTTGGTCGCGGTACCGAAACCGGTCGCCGGGTTCAGGGTAATGTTGTTGCCCTTCAGCTGCCAGGCGTTGCTGCCAGGTTCGCAGGTGGTGTACGTACCGTCCTTGAGGCGGATGATGGCGTTTTCGCCACGCTTGGCGTACAGGGCGTTGCCGCGGATGTGCGACTTGTGCATCACGTATTCGGCGTTGTCGACCTGGGCTTCGCCGGTGTCGAGCTGGATCTCCGCCTGGTCGCCGACGACCAGCGAGCCGTTGTCGCGGATCTTGACGTTGCCCTTGAGCTCGCCACGGTTCTCGGCCTGGTACAGGTTGGCTTCGTCGGCTTCGGCCTGCATGCTGCCCTGGCGCATGACCACGTCACCGGCGAGGGTAGCGATCTGCTGCTCCTGCTGGTACTTGGAGACCTTGGCGTTGATGTAGGTCGGCGATTCGTCCTTCGGCGTGGAGTCGGCCATGCCCGGGCGGGTCGGCTCGATATACGCACCGCCGCAATACGGGCCGGTTTCGGCCAGCTGGGCGGCAGTGAGCTTCTCGCGTGGAACCCAGTCGAGGTGGCTGTAGTCTTCGCTGCGCGACTTCAGGCCACGGCCCTTGGCCTCGGTGACCAGCATCGGCTTGTCAGCGCTCTCGGCCTCGGCCGACTCGGCTTCGGTGCCGGAAGTGAGCGCAGCACCTTCGTGCACCGGGCGCGGAGGCAGGTTGTTGGCTGGGGTCTTGGGCTTGCAGTCCCAACCACCGGAGGCGGACACTTGGCAGTCGAACTGCTCGGCAGCCACCACATAGGAGGTGGCAAGAGGTTGCATGGCCAGCAGACCGCCGGTTACCAGCAACGGAAACTTTCTACGAAACGCGGGGGATTTCAATGCCATCTTATTAGTCCGGGCTTCCTGCGTGCCATCTGCCCGCGTGTGGGGCCGCACGCCTCTCGATGGTCTGAAAAAGATGCTGGATAATAAAGCATGACCCGCTTGACGGCTAGGGCCGTCGGAGACCCTTGTAATGCCTGAACACGATGTACGCCTGCAACAACTGACTGTCTGGCTCCATGAGCAGCTCGATCGACTTTTCCGCGACAACGCCTGGGGCAAGGCGCCTGAGGGCAGCCTGACCGCCGCCAGCAGCGACGCCAGCTTCCGCCGTTACTTCCGCTGGCAGGGGGCGGGCCACAGTTTCGTGATCATGGACGCACCACCTCCGCAGGAAAACTGCCGACCATTCGTCGCCATTGACCATCTGCTGGCCAGTGCAGGCGTGCATGTGCCGCAGATCCATGCGCAGGACCTGGAGCGTGGCTTCCTGCTGCTGGGTGACCTGGGCCATCAGACATACCTGGACATCATTCAGGCCGACAACGCCGATGGCCTGTTTGCCGATGCGATTGACGCCCTGCTGGCCTTCCAGCGTCTGCCAATGGACGCGCCATTGCCCAGCTACGATGACGCCTTGCTGCGCCGCGAAGTCGAACTGTTCCCGGAGTGGTACGTAGGCCGTGAGCTTGGCCTGGCCTTCACGCAAGCGCAGAAAGCCAGCTGGCAGCGCATCAGCCAACTGCTGATCGACAGCGCCCTGGCCCAGCCCAAGGTGCTGGTGCACCGTGACTACATGCCGCGCAACCTGATGCAAAGCACCCCGAACCCAGGCGTGCTGGACTTCCAGGACGCAGTCTATGGCCCGGTCACCTACGACATCACCTGCCTGTTCAAGGACGCTTTCCTCAGCTGGCCGCAGGCGCAGGTCGAAGTCTGGTTGCGCAGCTACTGGGACCAGGCGCGAGCCGCCGGTATTCCGGTGCAGCCGGTGTTCGACGATTTCCAGCGTGCCAGTGACCTGATGGGCGTGCAGCGCCACCTCAAGGTGATCGGTATCTTCGCGCGAATCTGCCATCGTGACGGAAAACCGCGTTATCTGGCCGACGTCCCGCGATTCTTCGCCTATATAGATGAAGTGGTCAGCCGTCGCCCGGAGCTTGCCGAACTGGGCCAGCTGATTGCCGAGTTGCAAGCCGGAGCGCGTGCATGAAGGCGATGATTCTTGCAGCAGGCAAAGGCGAGCGCATGCGCCCGCTGACGCTGCATACCCCCAAACCGCTGGTGCCAGTCGCGGGTCAGCCACTGATCGAATATCACCTGCGCGCGCTGGCGGCGGCCGGGTTTACCGAGGTGGTGATCAACCACGCCTGGCTTGGCCAGCAGATCGAAGATCATCTGGGCGATGGTGGCCGGTTCGGCCTGCGCATCCGTTACTCGGCCGAAGGGGAGCCGCTGGAAACCGGCGGCGGAATCTTCAAGGCCCTGCCGTTGCTGGGGAGCGAGCCCTTTGCCCTGATCAACGGCGATGTCTGGACCGACTACGACTTCACGCAACTGCGCACGCCGCTGCGTGGGCTGGCGCATCTGGTGCTGGTCGACAACCCAGGCCATCACGGGCGTGGCGACTTCCGTCTGCGCGAGGATCGGGTGATCGATGGTGACGACGCCCCCGGTACGCTGACGTTCAGCGGCCTCTCGGTGCTGCACCCGGCGTTGTTCGAAGGCTGCCAGGCGGGGGCATTCAAGTTGGCGCCGTTGTTGCGCCAGGCGATGGCGTCGGGCCAGGTGAGTGGCGAGCATTACCGTGGCCATTGGGTGGATGTCGGCACCCTTGAGCGCTTGGCCGAGGCCGAGCGCTTGATCGGCGAGCGCGCCTGACATGTGGTGGCCAGGCACGGTAATCGGCTTGGGCGCAGGCTTCGCGGTCGCCAGTATCCCCGGCGCGCTGCTCGGTGCCTTGCTGGGCCAGGCGATGGACCGGCGCCTGCGCTTGCAGGGTTGGGACGACATGTGCGAGCGCCTGGGGGCTCGCCCGGCCCTGCAAGACGATGAGTTGCTGTTCATCTTGCTCGGGCGGCTGGCCAAGAGCGATGGTCGTGTGGCCGAGCAGCACATTCAGCAGGCCCGGCAGGAAATGGTCCGCCTGGACATGCCCGAGGCGGCGCGGTTGCGGGCCATCGCCGCGTTCAACCGGGGCAAGGCGGGCAAAGACCGGCTGTCTGGCCACCTGCGCCGGATCCGGCTGCAGCCGCATGCTGCCGAGGGTACGCTGCGTGCCTGCTGGCGCATGGCCTGGGCCGACGGCAAGGCCGGGCGCCATGAGCGCGAGCTGTTACTGGAGTGGGGGCAGAAGCTGGGCCTGAGCCGTCGCCAGGTGCAAGCAATGTCGCTGGAGTACGAGCCGCGCAAGGTGCCGGCGTCAGCCGCAGTGATGAACTATGCGGCAGCGCTGCGCTTGCTGGGCATCGAGGCTGACACTGAAGGGGACCAGGTCAAGCAGGCTTACCGGCGCCTGGTCAGCAAGCATCATCCGGACAAGCTGGCGGGCAGCGGAGCAAGCGAGGCGCAAGTGCGCGAAGCGACCGAGCGGACCCGCGAGCTGCACCAGGCCTACGCCATCGTGCGCAAGCGGCGAGGGTTCTAGCAGGGGCGCACAGCGCCCCTGGCCATTGCCACTATTGTTGCGGGCTCATCCAGCCTCGAACCCTGCGGAACAGCTGCTCCTGCTCGCCGTCCTTGTTCGCCGGCATGGCAATCAGCGAGAGCTGCTTGTACTGGCTGTCCTTCTGCCGCTTGCTGGCCTGCAAGCGCTGCGCGGCCGCATTGCGGTCGCCGGTACGGGTGGCGTAGTAGAGGTCGGCCGTCGGCACCTTGAGGGTTGGCGTCAGGCTTTCCAGATCGTGCTCGACCCGCGCCGGCGTCTGCGCCGCCACCATCACCAGTTTCTGCACCTGCGGCGGTTGCTTCTCGCTCAGGTAGCGCGCGGCCCAATAGGCGCCGCTGCCGTGACCGATCAGCACGATGCTGCGCGAATTGTGTTGTTGCGCATAGGCTACGGCAGCATCCAGGCGGGCGAAGATGCGTTCAGCGTCGGCCACGTCGTTCTGTTCGCTGGCCTGCTCGGCGTCGGTGCTTTCTGCGGTATCGGCGTCGGCGGCCGTGGCCTGGGCGACGTTGGCGTTGGCGTCGGCGGGGGTGTCCTTGGCCGGTGCGCTTTCGCCTGTCTTCTGCTCAGGCGCGGGCGCCGGCTTGGCCTCTACCCGCGCCTGCGGGGCGTCGGCGAGCAGGTCGGGCAGGCTTACGCTCAGGCTGTGCCAGCCGATATCCGGGAACTTGCGCCGCAGCGGCCCGACTGCATTGGGCCAGTCGGCATTCTCGCCAGCGCCAGGCACGATGATCACGGCACCTTGCGGATCAGCGTCGTTGGCCGGTTTCCACAGGGCCAGGAAGCTGTCCGCTCCGGCCTGCAGGGTCTGTTGTTCGGCTTTTGGTACCAGGCGCTCCAGGGCTTGCGCGCCCTCCTGGCTGCGCTCCAGCAGCGGTGGGCGTGGCGCCGCGGCGGAAGGCGCCTCGGTTGCAGCCTCTGGCGTGGCCGCATCGGTGGCCAGGGCGGCGAGTGGTAGAAGCGAGGCCAGGCAGCACATTGCCAGCGTCGTGCGATAAAGTGTGGACATGAATCAACCCAAGGCCAGAATGATACCGGCAGCCTAATAGTATTTGCCCGCGGCGGCCATGCTGCATGGCCGC
>Ga0153918_1000985_pt1 | contig 12057 bp, 9 predicted proteins | sample TSFL002MetaG_FD_104687 | JGI IMG/M metagenome (GOLD analysis project Ga0153918, IMG submission 104687) | Attine ant fungus gardens microbial communities from Florida, USA - TSFL002 MetaG | ecosystem: Host-associated > Fungi > Mycelium > Unclassified | place: USA: Florida, Paynes Creek Historic... | reverse complement strand
CTTCCTGCAAGTCTCGTGGGGCCCGGTCATGCCGGCCAACGAGTCGTTCCAGATGATCGAGGCGACCAAGGGCATCAACAGTTACTACCTGACGAGCGATGGCGGCACCATGAGCTACCGCACCCGGATCCGTACCCCGAGCTACCCGCACCTGCAGCAGATCCCTTCGGTGATCAAAGGCAGCATGGTCGCCGACCTCATTGCGTACCTGGGCAGTATCGACTTCGTTATGGCTGACGTGGACCGCTAAGCATGAACAGCACGCTTATCCAGACAGACCGTTTCGCCCTGAGCGAAACCGAGCGCTCGGCCATCGAGCACGAAATGCATCACTACGAGGACCCGCGCGCGGCGTCCATCGAAGCCCTGAAGATCGTCCAGAAGGAACGTGGCTGGGTGCCGGACGGCGCCATCCACGCCATCGGTGAAGTGCTGGGCATCCCGGCCAGCGACGTCGAGGGTGTGGCCACGTTCTACAGCCAGATCTTCCGCCAGCCGGTCGGCCGCCACATCATCCGCGTGTGCGACAGCATGGTCTGCTACATCGGCGGCCACGAATCGGTGGTCAGCCAGATCCAGAGCGAACTGGGCATCGGCCTCGGCCAGACCACCGCCGACGGGCGTTTCACCCTGCTGCCGGTGTGCTGCCTGGGCAACTGCGACAAGGCCCCGGCTTTGATGATCGACGACGACACCTTTGGTGACGTGCAGCCGGCTGGCGTTTCCAAACTGCTGGAGGGTTACGTATGACCATGACTTCCTTCGGCCCGGCCAACCGCATCGCGCGTTCGGCCGAAACCCACCCGCTGACCTGGCGCCTGCGTGATGACGGCGAGCCGGTCTGGCTGGCCGAGTACCAGTCGAAGAACGGCTACGCCGCTGCCCGCAAGGCACTGGCCGACATGTCCGCCGACGACATCGTGCAGAGCGTCAAGGACTCCGGCCTCAAGGGCCGGGGCGGCGCAGGCTTCCCCACTGGCGTGAAGTGGGGCCTGATGCCCAAAGACGAATCCATGAACATCCGCTACCTGCTGTGCAACGCGGACGAAATGGAACCGAACACCTGGAAAGACCGCATGCTGATGGAGCAACAGCCCCATCTGCTGGTCGAGGGCATGCTGATCAGCGCCCGGGCCCTGAAGGCCTACCGTGGCTACATCTTCCTGCGTGGCGAATACACCACCGCGGCGAAGAACCTCAACCGTGCCATCGACGAAGCCAAGGCCGCAGGCCTGCTGGGCAAGAACATCCTGGGTTCGGGCTTCGACTTCGAGCTGTTCGTGCACACCGGCGCCGGGCGCTACATCTGCGGTGAAGAAACCGCACTGATCAACTCCCTCGAAGGCCGCCGCGCCAACCCGCGCTCCAAGCCGCCCTTCCCTGCCGCCGTTGGCGTGTGGGGCAAGCCGACTTGCGTAAACAACGTCGAGACCCTGTGCAACGTCCCGGCCATCGTCGCCAACGGCAACGACTGGTACAAGTCGCTCGCCCGTGAAGGCAGCGAAGACCACGGCACCAAACTGATGGGCTTCTCCGGCAAGGTGAAGAACCCGGGCCTGTGGGAGTTGCCGTTCGGCGTCACCGCCCGCGAGCTGTTCGAAGACTACGCCGGTGGCATGCGCGACGGTTTCAAGCTCAAGTGCTGGCAGCCAGGCGGCGCCGGTACCGGTTTCCTGCTGCCCGAGCACCTCGACGCCCAGATGTACGCCGGTGGCATCGCCAAGGTTGGCACCCGGATGGGTACCGGCTTGGCCATGGCGGTCGACGACAGCATCAACATGGTCTCGCTGCTGCGCAACATGGAAGAGTTCTTTGCCCGCGAGTCGTGCGGCTGGTGCACCCCGTGCCGTGACGGCCTGCCGTGGAGCGTGAAGATGCTGCGCGCACTGGAGAAAGGCCAGGGCCGTGCCGAAGACATCGAGACACTGCTGGGGCTGGTCAACTTCCTCGGCCCAGGCCGTACCTTCTGTGCTCACGCACCGGGTGCCGTCGAGCCATTGGGCAGTGCCATCAAATACTTCCGCTCGGAATTCGAGGCCGGTGTCGCTCCAGCTGGTGCTGGCGATGCGCTGCGTCCGAACCTGGCGAAGCCGATCGTGGTCGGCGCATAACAAGATGATTGAGGCGGGTGGTCCGTGCCACTCGCCAGCTTGCCGGCCGGCCCGAGTCGATCGTGGCGTGTCGCAAGCTCACCGATTTCCATTAGCCACGCCCGCTCACGCGGGCCAACGAAGAACTTTGAACAATGGCCACTATCCACGTAGACGGCAAAGCGCTCGAAGTCAACGGTGCAGACAACCTGTTACAGGCGTGTCTGTCGCTCGGCCTCGACATCCCTTATTTCTGCTGGCACCCGGCGCTTGGTAGCGTCGGCGCCTGCCGGCAGTGTGCGGTCAAGCAGTACACCGACGAGAACGACACCCGTGGTCGTATCGTCATGTCCTGCATGACCCCGGCCTCCGACGGCACCTGGATTTCCATCGACGATGAGGAGTCCAAGGCGTTCCGCGCCAGCGTCGTCGAATGGCTGATGACCAACCACCCGCACGACTGCCCGGTGTGCGAGGAAGGTGGTCACTGCCACCTGCAGGACATGACGGTAATGACCGGCCACAACGAGCGCCGCTACCGTTTTACCAAGCGTACCCACCAGAACCAGGACCTCGGCCCGTTCATCGCCCATGAGATGAACCGCTGCATCGCCTGCTACCGCTGCGTGCGCTACTACAAGGACTATGCCGGTGGTACCGACCTGGGCGTTTACGGCGCCCACGACAACGTGTACTTCGGCCGCGTCGAAGACGGCGTGCTGGAAAGCGAGTTCTCCGGCAACCTGACCGAGGTCTGCCCGACCGGCGTGTTCACCGACAAGACCCACTCCGAACGCTACAACCGCAAGTGGGACATGCAGTTCGCCCCAAGCATCTGCCATGGCTGCTCCAGCGGCTGCAACATCAGCCCGGGCGAGCGCTACGGCGAACTGCGCCGGGTCGAGAACCGCTTCAACGGTTCGGTCAACCAGTACTTCCTGTGCGACCGCGGCCGCTTCGGCTACGGCTACGTCAACCGCAAGGACCGCCCACGCCAGCCACACCTGGCCGACGGCACCAAGCTGGGCCTGGACGCAGCCCTGGACAAGGCCGCCGACCTGCTGCGCGGGCGCACCATCGTCGGTATCGGCTCGCCACGCGCCAGCCTCGAAAGCAACTACGGCCTGCGTGAGCTGGTCGGCGCCGAGTACTTCTACTCCGGCATGGAAGCAGGCGAACTGGCTCGCGTGCGCCTGGTCCTGGATGTGCTGAACAACAGCCCGCTGCCCGTGCCGACCCTGCGCGACATCGAAGACCACGACGCCGTGTTCGTGCTCGGTGAAGACCTGACCCAGACCGCTGCCCGGGTTGCCCTGGCCGTACGCCAGGCCACCAAGGGCAAGGCCGAGGCCATGGCCGAAGCGATGAAGGTTCAGCCGTGGCTCGACGCTGCCGTGAAGAACATCGGCCAGCATGCGCTGTACCCGCTGTTCATTGCCTCGCTGGCGGAAACCAAGCTGGACGACGTTGCCGAGGAATGCGTGCACGCCGCCCCGGCCGACCTGGCCCGCATCGGTTTCGCCGTGGCCCACGCCATCGACCCGAGCGCACCGGCAGTCGCCGGCCTGGACGACGAAGCCAGCGCCCTGGCCCAACGCATCGCCGATGCCCTGGTCGCCGCCAAGCGCCCACTGGTCGTGGCTGGTACCTCGCTGGCCGACCCGGCACTGATCGAAGCTGCCGCCAACATCGCCAAGGCCCTGAAGCTGCGCGAGAAGAACGGTTCGCTGAGCCTGGTAGTGCCTGAGGCCAACAGCCTCGGCATGGCCATGATGGGTGGCGAGTCGGTCGATGCCGCACTGGATGCCGTCATCAGCGGCAAGGCCGACGCCATCGTCGTGCTGGAGAACGACCTGTACGCCCGCGTACCGGCCGCCAAGGTCGACGCAGCCCTGGCTGCGGCCAAGGTAGTGATCGTCGCTGACCACTCCAGGACGGCCACTGTAGACCGTGCCCACCTGGTGCTGCCGGCCGCATCCTTCGCCGAAGGCGACGGCACCCTGGTCAGCCAGGAAGGCCGTGCCCAGCGCTTCTTCCAGGTGTTCGACCCGCAATACCTGGACAGCAGCATCCTGGTTCACGAAGGCTGGCGCTGGATGCACGCGCTGCGTGCGACCCTGCTCAACAAGCCGGTCGACTGGACCCAGCTGGACCACGTCACCAGTGCTTGCGCCGAAGCCGCCCCGCAACTGGCCGGCATCGTCAACGCCGCACCAAGCGCTGCGTTCCGCATCAAGGGCATGAAGCTGGCCCGTGAGCCGCTGCGTTACTCCGGCCGTACCGCCATGCGCGCCAACATCAGCGTGCACGAGCCTCGTACCCCGCAGGACAAGGACACCGCGTTCGCCTTCTCCATGGAAGGTTACTCGGGTTCGGCCGAACCGCGTCAGCAAGTGCCGTTCGCCTGGTCGCCAGGCTGGAACTCGCCGCAAGCCTGGAACAAGTTTCAGGACGAGGTCGGTGGTCACCTGCGTGCCGGTGACCCGGGCGTACGCCTGATCGAATCGCAAGGCGATCGCCTGAACTGGTTCACCGCCATCCCCGGCGCGTTCAACCCGGCCCGTGGTACCTGGACTGCGGTACCGTTCTTCCACCTGTTCGGCAGCGAAGAGAGTTCTTCGCGCGCAGCCCCGGTGCAAGAGCGCATCCCGGCCGCCTACGTGGCGCTGGCCAAGTCCGAAGCCGACCGCCTGGGGGTCAACGACGGCGCCCTGCTGAGCCTGAACGTCGCCGGTGTGGCCCTGCGCCTGCCGCTGCGCATCAATGAAGAACTGGGCGCTGGCCTGGTTGCCCTGCCCAAAGGCCTGGCCGGCATCCCGCCTGCCATCTTCGGTGCATCCGTCGAAGGTCTGCAGGAGGCAGCACAATGAGCTGGTTCACCCCCGAAGTGATCGATGTGATCCTCACCGTGGTCCGGGCCATCGTGGTCCTGCTCGCGGTGGTGGTCTGCGGCGCGCTGCTCAGCTTCGTCGAGCGGCGCCTGCTGGGCTGGTGGCAGGACCGTTACGGTCCGAACCGCGTCGGCCCGTTCGGCATGTTCCAGATCGCTGCCGACATGCTGAAGATGTTCTTCAAGGAAGACTGGAACCCGCCCTTCGTTGATCGCATGATCTTCACCCTGGCGCCAGTGGTGGCCATGAGTGCCCTGCTGATCGCCTTCTGCGTGATCCCGATCACCCCGCTGTGGGGCGTCGCCGACCTGAACATCGGCCTGCTGTTCTTCTTCGCCATGGCTGGTCTTTCGGTCTATGCGGTGCTGTTCGCCGGCTGGTCGTCGAACAACAAGTACGCCCTGCTGGGCAGCTTGCGTGCCTCGGCACAGACCGTGTCGTACGAAGTGTTCCTGGGCCTGGCGCTGATGGGCGTGGTGGTGCAGGTGGGCTCGTTCAACATGCGCGACATCGTTGAATACCAGGCTCAGAACCTGTGGTTCATCATTCCGCAGTTCTTCGGCTTCTGCACCTTCTTCATCGCTGGCGTCGCCGTGACCCACCGTCACCCGTTCGACCAGCCGGAAGCGGAACAGGAACTGGCCGACGGCTACCACATCGAGTATGCCGGCATGAAATGGGGCATGTTCTTCGTCGGTGAGTACATCGGCATCATCCTCATCTCGGCGCTGCTGGTGACCCTGTTCTTCGGCGGCTGGCACGGCCCGTTCGGCATCCTGCCGCAACTGTCGTTCCTGTGGTTCGCCCTGAAGACCGCGTTCTTCATCATGCTGTTCATCCTGCTGCGCGCTTCGATCCCGCGCCCACGCTATGACCAGGTGATGGACTTCAGCTGGAAGTTCTGCCTGCCGCTGACCCTGATCAATTTGCTGGTGACCGCTGCGATCGTGCTCTACAACACGCCAGCCGTCGCGGCCCAGTGAGGATTTGACCCATGTTCAAGTATATCGGCGACATCGTTAAGGGCACCGGCACCCAGCTGCGCAGCCTGGCAATGGTGTTCTCCCACGGGTTCCGCAAGCGCGACACCCTGCAGTACCCCGAAGAACCCGTGTACCTGCCGCCGCGCTACCGCGGCCGCATCGTCCTCACCCGCGACCCCGATGGCGAGGAGCGCTGCGTAGCGTGCAACCTCTGCGCGGTGGCCTGCCCGGTCGGCTGCATTTCGCTGCAGAAGGCCGAGACCGAGGACGGCCGCTGGTACCCGGAGTTCTTCCGCATCAACTTCTCGCGCTGCATCTTCTGCGGCCTGTGTGAAGAAGCGTGCCCGACCACCGCGATCCAGCTGACTCCGGATTTCGAAATGGCCGAGTTCAAGCGTCAGGACCTGGTGTACGAGAAAGAAGATCTGCTGATCTCCGGCCCCGGCAAGAACCCTGACTACAACTTCTACCGTGTTGCGGGTATGGCGATCGCTGGCAAGCCGAAGGGCGCTGCGCAGAACGAAGCCGAGCCGATCAACGTGAAGAGCTTGCTCCCATAAGGACAGAAAGATGGAATTCGCTTTCTACTTCGCATCCGGGATCGCCGTGGTCTCCACCCTCCGGGTGGTGACGGGCACCAACCCCGTGCACGCCTTGCTTTACCTGATCATTTCGCTGATTTCCGTCGCGATGATCTTCTTCGCCCTGGGTGCGCCATTCGCTGGCGCCCTGGAAGTGATCGCCTATGCCGGTGCCATCATGGTGCTGTTCGTGTTCGTGGTGATGATGCTCAACCTCGGGCCGGCTTCGGTCGCCCAGGAGAGGGGCTGGCTCAAGCCCGGCATCTGGGCCGGGCCGGTGATCCTGGCCGCCCTGCTGCTGCTGGAGCTGCTGTACGTGCTGTTCGTCGCGCCAAGCGGCGCGGCCATCAGCGGTACCACTGTCAGCGCGAAAGCAGTGGGTATCAGCCTGTTCGGCCCGTACCTGCTGGTGGTCGAACTGGCCTCGATGCTGCTGCTCGCTGCAGCGGTCACCGCCTTCCACCTGGGCCGCAACGAGGCGAAGGAGTAAATCATGGGTGCTATCCCTCTCGAGCATGGACTGGCAGTCGCCGGCATCCTGTTCTGCTTAGGTCTGGTAGGCCTGATGGTCCGCCGCAACATCCTCTTCGTGCTCATGAGCCTGGAAGTCATGATGAACGCCTCAGCCCTGGCGTTCATCGTCGCCGGTGCCCGTTGGGTCCAGCCCGACGGCCAGGTGATGTTCATTCTGGTGATCAGCCTCGCAGCCGCCGAGGCCAGCATTGGCCTGGCGATCCTGCTGCAGCTGTATCGCCGCTTCCACACTCTCGACATCGATGCTGCCAGTGAGATGCGCGGATGAACCTTCTCTTCCTGACTTTCGTCTTCCCCCTCGTCGGCTTCCTGCTGCTGTCGTTCTCGCGCGGGCGGTTCTCGGAGAACCTTTCCGCCCTGATCGGCGTCGGCTCGGTGGGCCTCTCGGCCGCCACCGCCGCCTACGTCATCTGGCAGTTCAACGTCGCCCCGCCTGAGGGTGGCGCCTACAGCCAGCTGCTGTGGCAGTGGATGTCGGTGGACGGCTTCGCGCCGAACTTCACCCTGTACCTGGACGGCCTGTCGGTCACCATGCTCGGCGTGGTCACCGGTGTCGGCTTCCTGATCCACCTGTTCGCCTCTTGGTACATGCGTGGCGAAGCCGGTTACTCGCGCTTCTTCTCGTACACCAACCTGTTCATCGCCAGCATGCTGTTCCTGATCCTCGGCGATAACCTGCTGTTCATCTACTTCGGCTGGGAAGGCGTGGGCCTGTGCTCGTACCTGTTGATCGGTTTCTACTACAGCAACCGCAACAACGGTAACGCAGCCCTCAAGGCGTTCATCGTCACCCGTATCGGCGACGTGTTCATGGCCATCGGCCTGTTCATCCTGTTCGCCCAGCTGGGTACCCTGAACGTGCAGGAACTGCTGGTGCTGGCACCGCAGAAATTCCAGGCTGGCGACACCTGGATGGTCCTGGCGACCTTGATGCTGCTGGGTGGCGCGGTCGGTAAATCGGCCCAGCTGCCGCTGCAGACCTGGCTGGCCGACGCGATGGCGGGCCCGACCCCGGTTTCGGCACTGATCCACGCGGCAACCATGGTGACCGCGGGCGTGTACCTGATCGCCCGTACCAACGGCCTGTTCCTGCTGGCGCCGGACATCCTGCACCTGGTAGGCGTGGTAGGTGGCGTGACCCTGGTACTGGCCGGCTTCGCCGCGCTGGTGCAAACCGACATCAAGCGTATCCTCGCCTACTCGACCATGAGCCAGATCGGCTACATGTTCCTCGCCCTGGGCGTGGGCGCCTGGGACGCGGCGATCTTCCACCTGATGACCCACGCCTTCTTCAAGGCCCTGCTGTTCCTGGCCTCCGGTGCGGTAATCGTTGCCTGCCACCACGAGCAGAACATCTTCAAGATGGGCGGCCTGTGGAAGAAACTGCCACTGGCCTATGCCAGCTTCGTGGTCGGTGGCGCTGCCCTGGCAGCCTTGCCGATCGTGACCGTGGGCTTCTACTCCAAGGACGAAATCCTCTGGGAAGCCTTCGCCAGCGGTAACACCGGCCTGCTGTACGCCGGCCTGGTCGGTGCGTTCATGACCTCGCTGTACACCTTCCGCCTGATCTTCATCGCCTTCCACGGTGAAGCCAAGACCGAAGCCCACGCTGGCCACGGCATCAGCCACTGGCTGCCGCTGGGCGTGCTGATCGTGCTGTCGACCTTCGTCGGCGCCTGGATCACCCCGCCGCTGGCCGGTGTACTGCCGGAAAGCGCCGGCCATGCCGGTGGCGAAGCCAAGCACGCGCTGGAGATCACCTCGGGCGCCATCGCCATCGCCGGCATCCTGCTCTCGGCCCTGCTGTTCCTGGGCAAGCGCAGCTTCGTCAGCGCGGTCGCCAACAGCGGCATCGGTCGTGTGCTGTCGGCCTGGTGGTTCGCTGCCTGGGGCTTCGACTGGATCTACGACAAGCTGTTCGTCAAACCTTACCTGCTGATCAGCCACGTCCTGCGCAAGGATCCGGTTGACCGCAGCATCGGCCTGATCCCGCGCCTGGCTCGCGGCGGCAACGTCGCCATGAGCAAGACCGAGACCGGCCAGCTGCGCTGGTACACCGCTTCGATCGCCGTTGGCGCAGTGCTGGTACTCGGCGCTGTGGTAGTGGCAGCGGTATGACCATGAACTTTGCGAACCTTGCGACTCTGCGAAAGGAAACCAACCCGTCATGATTTTGCCTTGGCTGATCCTGATCCCCTTCATCGGCGGCCTGCTGTGCTGGCTGGGTGAGCGCTTCGGCGCCACCCTGCCGCGCTGGATCGCGCTGCTGACCATGTCCCTGCTGCTTGGCATCGGCCTGTACCTGTGGGCCAACGGCGACTACACCCTGGCGCCCGCCCCGGGTGGCGAGCCTGCCTGGGCCCTGGAATACAAAGTCCAGTGGATCCAGCGCTTCGGCATCAGCATCCACCTCGCCCTCGACGGCCTGTCGCTGCTGATGATCCTGCTCACCGGCCTGCTCGGTGTGCTGTCGGTACTGTGCTCCTGGAAAGAGATCCAGCGCCACGTCGGCTTCTTCCACCTCAACCTGATGTGGATCCTCGGCGGCGTGGTCGGTGTGTTCCTGGCCCTGGACCTGTTCCTGTTCTTCTTCTTCTGGGAAATGATGCTGGTGCCGATGTACTTCCTCATCGCGCTCTGGGGTCACAGCTCGGCAGATGGCAAGAAGACCCGGATCTACGCGGCCACCAAGTTCTTCATCTTCACCCAGGCCAGCGGCCTGATCATGTTGGTGGCGATCCTGGGGCTGGTGCTGGTCAACTACAGCAACACTGGCGTGATCACCTTCAACTACAGCGACCTGCTCAAGGCCGAGCTGCCGGCCGGTACCGAGTACCTGCTGATGCTGGGCTTCTTCATCGCCTTCGCGGTGAAGCTGCCGGTGGTGCCGTTCCACTCCTGGCTGCCTGACGCTCACGCCCAGGCGCCGACCGCAGGTTCCGTGGACCTGGCCGGTATCTTGCTGAAGACTGCGGCCTATGGCCTGCTGCGTTTCGCCCTGCCGCTGTTCCCGAACGCCTCGGCCGAGTTTGCCCCCATCGCCATGACCCTGGGCCTGATCGGTATCTTCTACGGCGCCTTCCTGGCCTTCGCGCAAACCGACATCAAGCGCCTGATTGCCTTCTCCAGCGTTTCGCACATGGGCTTCGTGCTGATCGGTATCTACTCCGGCAGCCAGCAGGCCCTGCAAGGCGCGGTGATCCAGATGCTCGCCCACGGCCTGTCGGCGGCCGCGCTGTTCATCCTGTCCGGCCAGCTGTACGAGCGCCTGCACACCCGTGACATGCGCCAGATGGGCGGCCTGTGGCACCGCATCGCCTACCTGCCAGCCATCAGTCTGTTCTTCGCCGCCGCGTCGCTGGGCCTGCCAGGTACCGGTAACTTCGTCGGCGAGTTCCTGATCCTGATCGGCAGCTTCGTGCATGTACCGTGGATCACCGTGATCGCCACCACCGGCCTGGTATTCGGCTCGGTGTACTCGCTGATCATGATCCACCGCGCCTACTTCGGCCCGGCCAAGGCCGACACCGTGCTGGCCGGCATGGACGGTCGCGAGCTGGTCATGGTGCTGGGCCTGGCGGTACTGCTGATCCTGCTGGGCGTGTATCCGCAGCCGTTCCTCGACACCTCTGCAGCCACCATGACCGGCGTGCAGCAGTGGCTCGGTTCCGCTTTCACTCAACTCGCTTCGGCCCGGTAAGAGCGCTATGGAATTCACCACTCAACACTTCATCGCATTGGCGCCGATGCTGATCACCACCGTCACCACCGTGGTGGTGATGCTGGCGATCGCCTGGAAGCGCAACCATTCGCAGACCTTCCTGCTGTCCACCGTGGGCCTGAACCTGGCCCTGCTGTCGATCCTGCCGGCACTGAAGGTCGCACCACTGGCGGTGACCTCGCTGGTCACCATCGACAAGTTCGCCTGCCTGTACATGGCGATCATCCTGGTTGCCACGCTGGCTTGCGTCACCCTCGCCCACGCCTACCTCGGCGAAGGGTCCAAGGGCTTCCCGGGCAACCGTGAAGAGCTGTACCTGCTGCTGCTGATGTCTGCCCTCGGTGGGCTGGTGCTGGTAAGCGCCAACCACCTGGCCGGCCTGTTCATCGGCCTGGAGCTGCTGTCGGTACCGGTTTATGGCCTGGTGGCATACGCCTTCTTCAACAAGCGTTCGCTGGAAGCCGGCATCAAGTACATGGTGCTGTCGGCCGCAGGCTCTGCGTTCCTGCTGTTCGGCATGGCCTTGCTGTACGCCGACGCTGGCAGCCTGACCTTCGACCAGCTGGGCAAGGCCCTGGCCGCCACCAGCATGCCAAGCCTGCTGGCCCAGTTGGGCCTGGGCATGATGCTGGTCGGCCTGGCCTTCAAGCTGTCGCTGGTACCGTTCCACCTGTGGACCCCGGACGTGTACGAAGGCGCCCCGGCGCCGGTCGCCGCGTTCCTGGCCACCGCCAGCAAGGTTGCGGTGTTCGCCGTGGTCGTACGCCTGTTCATGCTCTCCCCTGCCGCCAGCAGCGGCGTGCTGAGCACCGTCCTGGCGGTGATCGCGGTGGCGTCGATCCTGATCGGTAACCTGCTGGCACTGACCCAGAGCAACCTCAAGCGCCTGCTCGGTTACTCGTCCATCGCCCACTTCGGCTACCTGGTCATCGCCCTGGTCGCCAGCAAGGGCCTGGCCCTGGAGGCCATGGGCGTGTACCTGGTCACCTACGTGATCACCAGCCTCGGTGCCTTCGGTGTCATCACCCTGATGTCGTCGCCTTACGGCGGCCGTGACGCCGATGCGCTGTACGAGTACCGCGGCCTGTTCTGGCGCCGCCCGTACCTGACCGCGGTGCTGACCGTGATGATGCTGTCGCTGGCCGGCATCCCGCTGACCGCTGGCTTCATCGGCAAGTTCTACATCATCGCCACCGGCGTCGAATCGCAGCTGTGGTGGCTGGTCGGTGCGCTGGTGATCGGTAGCGCCATCGGTGT
>Ga0153918_1000984_pt1 | contig 12063 bp, 9 predicted proteins | sample TSFL002MetaG_FD_104687 | JGI IMG/M metagenome (GOLD analysis project Ga0153918, IMG submission 104687) | Attine ant fungus gardens microbial communities from Florida, USA - TSFL002 MetaG | ecosystem: Host-associated > Fungi > Mycelium > Unclassified | place: USA: Florida, Paynes Creek Historic... | reverse complement strand
TTGGTGCGGTACTGATTGGCTGAGCGATCACCGCCGTGGGCATGCTGACCCTGGCCTTCGTGTTCCAGACCCTGGCCAACCGCAAGCCTGACCTGGATGGCGGTGTGTACGCCTATGCCAAGGCCGGCTTCGGCGATTACATGGGCTTTTCTTCAGCCTGGGGTTACTGGATCAGTGCCTGGCTGGGCAACGTCGGTTACTTCGTGCTGCTGTTCAGCACCCTTGGCTACTTCTTCCCGATCTTCGGCGAAGGCAACACCCCGGCGGCGATCATCGGCGCCTCGGTGCTGCTCTGGGCCGTTCACTTCCTGGTACTGCGTGGCATCAAGGAAGCCGCGTTCATCAACCTGATCACCACCGTGGCCAAGGTCGTGCCGCTGTTGCTGTTCGCCTTGATCTGCCTGTTCGCCTTCAAACTCGACATCTTCACCGCCGACATCTGGGCGGTGGGCACTCCAGACCTGGGCAGCGTGATGAACCAGGTGCGCAACATGATGCTGGTCACCGTGTGGGTGTTCATCGGCATCGAGGGTGCGAGCATCTTCTCGTCGCGGGCAGAAAAACGCTCCGACGTGGGCAAGGCCACGGTCATCGGCTTCGTCACCGTGTTGCTGTTCCTGGTGCTGGTCAACGTGCTGTCGCTGGGCATCATGACCCAACCGGAACTGGCCAAGCTGCAGAACCCATCGATGGCCGCAGTGCTTGAACACGTGGTCGGCCACTGGGGCGCGGTGCTGATCAGCGTCGGCCTGATCATCTCGCTGCTCGGGGCCCTGCTCTCGTGGGTGCTGCTGTGCGCCGAGATCATGTTCGCCGCCGCCAAGGACCACACCATGCCGGAGTTCCTGCGCCGCGAGAACGCCAACCATGTGCCGGCCAACGCCCTGTGGCTGACCAACGCCATGGTGCAGATCTTCCTGGTCATCACCCTGTTCTCCAACAGTACCTACCTGTCGCTGATCTACCTCGCCACCTCGATGATCCTGGTGCCTTACCTGTGGTCGGCGGCTTATGCCTTCCTGCTGGCACTGCGCAGCGAAACCTATGAGCAGGCCCTTGCCGAGCGGCAGAAGGACCTGATCATCGGCGGCATCGCGCTGCTATACGCCATTTGGCTGCTGTATGCCGGCGGCGTGAAATACCTGCTGCTCTCGGCCCTGCTCTATGCCCCTGGCGCGATCCTGTTCGCCAAGGCCAAGCGCGAGGTGGGCCAACCCATCTTCACCAACGTGGAAAAACTGATCTTCGCAGCCGTGGTCATCGGTGCCCTGGTGGCAGCCTTCGGCCTGTATGACGGCTTCCTGACCCTTTGACCCACGTCTTCGTTCAATTGGAGGAATGAAACCATGTCCGCTGAAAAACAGAAGTACGGTGTCCACTCCGAAGCCGGCAAGCTGCGCAAGGTAATGGTTTGCGCCCCCGGCCTGGCGCACAAGCGGCTGACGCCAAGCAACTGTGACGAGTTGCTGTTCGATGACGTGATCTGGGTCGACCAGGCCAAGCGTGACCATTTCGACTTCGTCACCAAAATGCGTGAACGCGGCGTCGATGTGCTGGAGATGCACAACCTGCTGACCGATATCGTCCAGCAGCCCGAAGCCCTGAAGTGGATCCTCGACCGCAAGATCACCGACGACACCGTTGGCGTCGGCCTGAACAACGAGGTGCGCAGCTGGCTCGAAGGCCAGGAGCCCCGCCACCTGGCCGAGTTCCTGATCGGCGGCGTGGCCGGCCAGGACCTGCCACAGAGCGCAGGTGCCGACGTGGTCAAGATGTACAACGACTACCTGGGCCATTCCAGTTTCATCCTGCCTCCGCTGCCCAACACCCAGTTCACCCGTGATACCACCTGCTGGATCTACGGCGGGGTGACCCTCAACCCGATGTACTGGCCGGCGCGACGCCAGGAAACCCTGCTGACCACCGCCATCTACAAGTTCCACAAGGAATTCACCAACGCCGATTTCCAGGTGTGGTACGGCGATCCGGACAAGGACCACGGTCAATCCACCCTCGAAGGGGGTGACGTGATGCCGATCGGCAAGGGCATCGTGCTGATCGGCATGGGCGAGCGCACCTCGCGCCAGGCTATCGGCCAACTGGCACGCAACCTGTTCGCCAAGGGCGCGGTCAAGGAAGTCATCGTCGCCGGCCTGCCGAAGTCCCGTGCCGCCATGCACCTGGACACCGTGTTCAGCTTCTGCGACCGGGACCTGGTCACAGTCTTCCCGGAAGTGGTGAAAGAGATCGTGCCGTTCATCATCCGCCCGGACGAAAGCAAGCCCTACGGCATGGACGTGCGGCGCATCGACAAGTCGTTCATCGAGGTGGTGGGCGAACAACTGGGCGTCAAGCTGCGGGTGGTCGAGACCGGCGGCAACAGCTTCGCCGCCGAACGCGAACAATGGGATGACGGCAACAACGTGGTGGCCATCGAACCCGGCGTGGTCATCGGCTACGACCGCAACACCTACACCAATACCCTGCTGCGCAAGGCCGGCATCGAGGTCATCACCATCAGCGCCGGCGAACTCGGCCGGGGCCGTGGCGGCGGCCACTGCATGACCTGCCCGATCGTGCGCGACCCAATCGACTACTAGGTGGCCTGTGTGGCTGATTCGATTACTCAACTTCGGCCCAAGGCTTCGCCATGCTGCGTTGCCACTCCTCGCCGTAGCTTGGCTACGACTCGTCGTGGCGCCTTGCCTGGCAAACCCTTGGACTCGAACTTGAGCACACGAATCAGCCGTCCATGCCACTAGCCCATTACCCCCGGCCGCCCTCACAAAGCGGCGGCCGGTGCGTTCAGCAAACTCATGGAGAAAAGTCATGGCGTTCAACATTCACAACCGCAACCTGCTCAGCCTCGAACACCACACCACCCGCGAGCTGAAGTACCTGCTGGACCTGTCCCGCGACCTCAAGCGCGCCAAGTACACTGGCACCGAGCAGCAGCACCTGAAGGGCAACAACATCGCCCTGATCTTCGAAAAGACCTCCACCCGTACCCGCTGCGCCTTCGAAGTCGCCGCCTATGACCAGGGCGCCAACGTCACCTACATCGACCCCACCTCCTCGCAGATCGGCCACAAGGAAAGCATGAAGGACACCGCCCGCGTACTCGGGCGCATGTACGACGCCATCGAATACCGCGGTTTCAAGCAGGAAATCGTCGAAGAGCTGGCCAAGTTCGCTGGCGTGCCGGTGTTCAACGGCCTGACCGATGAATACCACCCGACCCAGATGATCGCCGACGTGCTGACCATGCGCGAGCACAGCGACAAGCCACTGCACGACATCAGCTACGCCTACCTGGGCGATGCCCGCAACAACATGGGCAACTCGCTGCTGTTGATCGGCGCCAAGCTGGGCATGGACGTGCGCATCGCCGCGCCCAAGGCGCTGTGGCCACATGAAGACCTGGTCGAGCGTTGCCACAAGTACGCCGAAGAGAGCGGCGCGCGCATTACCCTGACCGAAGATCCAAAGGCTGCGGTCAAGGGCGTCGATTTCATCCATACCGACGTCTGGGTATCGATGGGCGAGCCGATCGAAGCCTGGGGCGAGCGCATCAAGCTGCTCAAGCCCTACCAGGTGAACAAGGAGTTGATGAAAGCCAGCGGCAACCCACGGACCAAATTCATGCACTGCCTGCCGGCCTTCCATAACTCCGAGACCAAGGTCGGCAAGCAGATTGCCGAACAGTACCCGGACCTGGCCAACGGCATCGAAGTGACCGATGACGTGTTCGAGTCGCCGGCGTGCATCGCCTTCGAGCAGGCGGAAAACCGCATGCACACCATCAAGGCGATCCTGGTTTCGACCCTGGCTGACCTGTAAGGGCTGACTCGCCAGGCCGGGCAACCCGGATCCCTGTGGGAGCGGGTTCACCCGCGAAGGCGTCGGCAGCACCAGCATCGTCAACTGGGCTGACGCTTTTGCGGGTAAACCCGCTCCCACAGGGGGCGGTGATACCCGGCCAAGAGCAGCGCTCCCTTCTTTCCTTAAAGGACATTCCCCATGCGTATCGTTGTTGCACTGGGCGGCAACGCCCTCCTGCGCCGTGGCGAACCCATGACCGCTGACAACCAGCGCGCCAATATCCGCACGGCTACCGAACAGATCGCCAAGATCCATCCCGGCAACGAACTGGTCATCGCCCACGGCAACGGCCCGCAGGTCGGCCTGCTGGCCCTGCAAGGGCTGTCGTACAAGCCCGACGAGGCCTACCCGCTGGACGTGCTCGGTGCCGAGACCGAAGGCATGATCGGCTACATGATCGAACAGGAACTGGGCAACCTGCTGGACTTCGAAGTGCCGTTCGCCACCCTCCTGACCCAAGTGGAAGTGGACGCCAACGACCCGGCCTTCAAGGACCCGAGCAAGTTCATCGGCCCGGTCTACAGCAAGGAAGAGGCCGAGCGCCTGGCCAAGGAAAAGGGCTGGGTGGTCAAGGCCGACGGCGACAAGTACCGCCGCGTGGTCGCCAGCCCGAAACCCAAGCGCATCTTCGAAATCCGCCCGATCAAGTGGCTGCTGGAGAAGAGCAGCATCGTGATCTGCGCCGGCGGTGGCGGCATCCCCACCATGTACGACGAGAACAAGAAGCTCAAGGGCATCGAGGCGGTGATCGACAAGGACCTGTGTTCGGCGCTGCTGGCCGAACAGCTGGAAGCCGACCTTCTGGTAATCGCCACCGACGTCGATGGCGCCTACATTGACTGGGGCAAGCCGACGCAGAAAGCCATTGCCCAGGCCCACCCCGACGAACTCGAACGCCTCGGCTTTGCAGCCGGCTCCATGGGGCCGAAGGTGCAGGCAGCCTGCGACTTTGCCCGCCACACTGGCAAAGTGGCGGTGATCAGCTCGCTGGAAAACATCGAGGGCATCGTCAAAGGCACCGCCGGCACCCGCGTGAGCACCGAAAAGCCAGGTATCAGCTACCGTTGATTGCAGTGGGCGGGCTTACGGGGCCCGCCATTTACCTTCCGGAGGAGTTTGCCATGGCCCAGTTCCACCCCGGTCATGTACATATCGAGCGCACTGCGCTGACCAAGAACGACCATAGTTACGACCTCAACATCGAGTACGAAGCGTTTTCAGACCCCAAGGAAGGCAGAGGCATCCAGTTCCGCATGCACGGCAGCATCGAGGGCAAGACCGTCGATGAAAAGTTCTTCCTGGCCAAGGACCAGGTGCTACCAAGCTTCCTCATGGTCGCCTCGCGCAAGGCGCAGTCCTATCTCGCGCCGCACCAGAAGTTCGAAACGCTGGGTTCGCCTCACAAGCTATACGACGCCATGTTCGAAGACATTCGCCAGAAGCTGGACGTAAAATCGGGCGACCCGATCAAGCCTGAACACCTCGAGTAAGTGCATGATTCTGGGGCCGCAAAGCGGCCCCGACGATGTTGAGGCATACTACCGCCTTCCCCGGCCACAACTCCCGCCCACCATGCGCATCCACGTCAGCTTCATCGACCGCGTCGGCATCACCCAGGAAGTCCTCGCCCTGCTCGGCGCCCGCAACCTGAACCTGGACGCCGTGGAAATGGTCCCGCCAAACGTCTACATCGACGCCCCGACCCTCAGCCCGGCAGTGCTCGAAGAACTCCACGACGCCCTGTTCGAAGTCCGTGGCGTGCAGTCGGTGGACGTGGTCGACATCCTCCCCGGCCAGCGCCGCCACCTGCAGCTCGACGCCCTGCTGGCGGCCATGAGCGACCCGGTGCTGGCGGTCGACAGCGCCGGCACGGTGCTGCTGGCCAACCCGGCGCTGATCGCCCTGTGCGGTCGCGAGTCCGCCGGGCGTTCCGTGAGTGAGCTGTTCGGCGACCCCGGTCTGCTGCAGGCGCTGCTGGACAACAACTTCCACCTGCCGATGCGCGAGATGCAGCTCAACGGCCAGAGCCTGTTGCTGGACGCCTCGCCCATCACCAACGCCGGTGGCCTGCTGACCCTGTACCCGCCCAACCGCATGGGCGAGCGCCTGTCCGCCCTGCACCACGACCATGCCGAAGGCTTCGATGCCCTGCTGGGCGAGTCCCCGGCGATCCGCACCCTCAAGGCCCGCGCCCTGCGTGTGGCGGCCCTTGACGCTCCGCTGCTGGTGCATGGCGAAACCGGCACCGGCAAGGAACTGGTGGCCCGCGCCTGTCATGCCATCAGCAGCCGCCAGGCAGCGCCTTTCCTCGCCCTGAACTGCGCCGCGTTGCCCGAAAGCCTGGCCGAGAGCGAACTGTTCGGCTACGCCCCCGGCGCCTTCACCGGCGCCCAACGCGGCGGCAAGCCGGGGCTGATGGAGCTGGCCAACCAAGGCACGGTATTTCTCGACGAGATTGGCGAAATGTCGCCCTACCTGCAGGCCAAGCTGCTGCGCTTTCTCAGCGACGGCAGCTTCCGCCGGGTAGGTGGCGACCGCGAGGTGAAGGTGGACGTGCGCATCATCAGCGCCACCCACCGCGACCTGGAACGCATGGTCGCCGAAGGCACCTTCCGTGAAGACCTGTTCTACCGGCTGAATGTGCTCAACCTGCAGGTACCGCCGCTGCGTGATCGTGGCCAGGACATCCTCATGCTGGCGCACTACTTCATGCAGCAGGCCTGCACGCAGATTCAGCGCCCACCTTGCCGCCTCACCCCGGCCACCCATGCGGCGCTGCTGGCCAACCCTTGGCCCGGCAACGTGCGCCAACTGCAGAACGTGATTTTCCGCGCGGCGGCGATCTGCGAGAGCAACCTGGTGGATATCGGAGATCTGGACATTGCCGGGACATCGGTGGCGCGCGGGCAGGACGGCGACGTGGCGAGCCTGGAGCAAGCGGTAGGGGATTTCGAGCGTGAGCTGTTGCAACGGTTATACGCCAGTTATCCGTCGACACGGCAACTGGCGGGGCGACTGCAGACTTCGCACACCGCCATTGCGCAACGTTTGCGCAAATACGGTATTCCAGGCAGAAGCTAAGGTTTTTTGCCGCTTAACTTCAGATTATCCCTACGGGTCTGGCCGATACCTTAACGATCACTGCTGCGAAAATGGCGCTCATCTATGTTGATGGAGAGAGAGCGCCTCTCATGCTTGAACTCGACTTCTATGGCACCTTGGTCGCCGCCTCATTGGTCCTGTTGTTGGGCCACGGGCTGGTGAAGCGTGTCACTGTCCTGCGAACCTACAATATCCCCGAACCTGTTGCAGGCGGCCTGGTCGTTGCCCTGATCTTGCTGGCATTACGCAGTTTCGATCTGAAAGTGCAATTCGATACTTCATTGCAAGCACCCTTGATGCTGGCGTTCTTCGCCACCATCGGGCTCAACGCAGACTTCGCCAGTCTGAAAAAAGGCGGGCGCGTGGTCGGCATCTTCCTGGTCGTGGTGACCGGTTTGTTGCTGGTGCAGAACGCCATGGGCATCGGCCTGGCCACAGTATTGGGGCTGGACCCGCTGATGGGCCTGCTGACCGGCTCCATCACACTGTCCGGCGGCCACGGCACCGGCGCGGCCTGGAGCAGCACCTTCAGCGAAAAGTATGGCCTGGCCTCTGCCTCGGAACTGGCTTTGGCCTCCGCTACCTTTGGCTTGGTGCTGGGCGGCCTGATCGGCGGCCCGGTCGCCCGCCTGCTGATCAAGCGCGTGCAGACGCCCGGCCTGGTTCAGGCAACAGCGCACTTGCCAAAAGGCTTTGAAGAGCCTGAAAAAGAACGCCTGATTACACCGTTCTCATTCATCGAAACTTTGGCACTGATATCGGTCAGCCTGCTTGGCGGCACCTTGTTGAATAGCCAGCTGCAAGGCACGGCGTTCGAAGTGCCGACCTTCGTCTGCGTGTTGTTTGTAGGCGTCTTGTTGCGCAACGGGCTCTCTGCACTGGGTGTGTATCAAGTGTTCGAACGCGAAGTATCGGTGTTGGGCAACGTCAGCCTGTCGCTGTTCCTGGCCATCGCACTGATGTCACTCAAATTGTGGGACCTGGCGGCCCTGGCCCTGCCCTTCCTGATTATCCTGGCCGCACAGACGTTGCTCATGGCGCTGTTCGCCATCTTCGTCACCTTCCGGGTCATGGGTAGCAACTACGATGCAGCGGTCCTGGCAGCCGGGCATTGCGGGTTCGGCCTGGGTGCCACGCCAACCGCAATCGCCAACATGCAAGCCGTGACTCACCGCTTCGGGCCTTCTCAGCTGGCGTTCCTGGTGGTGCCGATGGTGGGGGCATTCTTCATCGACATCATCAATGTCATCATCATCAAGCTGTACCTGGCACTGCCGTTTTTCGTCGCAAACTGAGCCAACAGTCCTCCTGTATTGATTTCGTTACATCGTATCGAAATCAATACATGCTCCTACATATCCCTCTGCACAAGGGTTTGATCCCCAAACCCTTTTACCTTTCTCGACGACTGTAACGTTTTCATTCCAAGAAAATGACAGCGCGATTTCAAAATTACTTTAAGTAATTGATTAGTAACGTATTTTTCAGGATGGCCGCTTTATTGCTTAAGGAATCCCAACCCAAGAGCGCGGACGCACCGCGCCCAACGCCCTGCTTCCCGAGGATTCCCCATGAGCGAGTTGCGTTTCACTGAAGATCACGAATGGCTGCGCGTCGAAGCCGACGGTAGTGTCACTGTAGGCATCACAGCCTATGCCCAGAATGCCCTTGGCGATGTGGTTTTCGTGCAACTGCCTGAGTTGCAGCAGTATGAAAAAGGCAGCGAAGCGTCCACCGTCGAGTCGGTAAAAGCTGCCAGCGGCGTGTACATGCCCCTGACCGGCGAAGTGCTCGAAGTCAACGAAGGCCTCAATGACAGCCCCGAGCTGGTCAACGAAGACCCGCTGGGCGAAGGCTGGTTCTTCCGCTTCAAGCCTGCCGACATGGCCGAAGTCGAACGCCTGCTCGACCAGGACGCCTACGACCGCCTGATCAAAGCCAACGACGACGCCTGAGGAATCCGACCATGACCATCAACCTCGGCACCGCCAACGAATTCATCGCCCGTCACATCGGCCCGCGCGCCGCTGACGAGCAAGCCATGCTCGCCACCCTCGGCTTCGAGTCGCTGGAAGCCATGAGCGCCGCCGTCATCCCCGACAGCATCAAAGGCACCAGCGTGCTCGGCTCGGAAGACGGCCAGAGCGAGGCCGATGCCCTCGCCGCGCTGAAAGCCATCGCCGGCAAGAACGAACTGTTCAAGAGCTACATCGGCCAAGGCTACTACAACACCCACACCCCGGCCCCCATCCTGCGCAACCTGCTGGAAAACCCAGCCTGGTACACCGCCTACACCCCGTACCAGCCGGAAATTTCCCAGGGCCGCCTGGAAGCACTGCTTAATTTCCAGACGCTGATCAGCGACCTCACCGGCCTGCCGATCGCCAACGCATCCTTGCTCGACGAAGCGACTGCCGCTGCCGAAGCCATGACCTTCTGCAAACGCCTGTCGAAGAACAAGGCCAGCCACGCCTTCTTCGCCTCCATGCACTGCCACCCGCAGACCCTCGACGTGCTGCGCACCCGTGCCGAGCCGCTGGGCATCGACATCGTGGTCGGCGACGAACGTGAACTGGGCGATGTCAGTGCCTTCTTCGGCGCCCTGCTGCAATACCCGGCCAGCAACGGCGAAGTGTTCGACTACCGCGAAGTGGTCGAGCGTTTCCACGCCGCCAACGCCCTGGTCGCGGTTGCCGCCGATCTGTTGGCGCTGACCCTGCTGACCCCGCCGGGCGAATTCGACGCCGACGTGGCCATCGGCAGCGCCCAGCGCTTCGGCGTGCCACTGGGCTTCGGTGGCCCTCACGCGGCCTACTTCGCCACGCGTGATGCCTTCAAGCGCGACATGCCGGGCCGCCTGGTCGGTGTGTCGATCGATCGCTTCGGCAAGACCGCTCTGCGCCTGGCCATGCAAACCCGTGAACAGCACATTCGCCGCGAGAAGGCCACCAGCAACATCTGCACCGCCCAGGTGCTGCTGGCCAACATCGCCAGCATGTTCGCCGTGTACCACGGCCCGGCCGGCCTCAAGCGCATTGCCGAACGCACCCACGCGCTGACTTCGATCCTGGCTGCCGGCCTGAAAACCCTGGGCCTGGAAGTGGTGGGCGAAACCGCCTTCGACACCCTGACCCTGGCCACCGGCGGCGCCACCGCCAGCCTTCATGACAAGGCCCGCGCCCAGCGCATCAACCTGCGCCAGATCGACGCTGCCCACCTGGGCCTGTCGCTCGACGAAACCAGCACCCAGGCTGACGTCGAGGCCCTCTGGCAACTGTTCGGTGCCGATCAGGCCCAGCCTGATTTCGCCGCCCTGGCCGCCAGCACCGGCTCGCGCCTGCCGGCCGCCCTGCTGCGCCAGTCGGCGATCCTCGAGCACCCGGTGTTCAACCGCTACCACAGCGAAACCGAGCTGATGCGCTACCTGCGTCGCCTGGCCGACAAGGACCTGGCGCTGGACCGCAGCATGATCCCGCTGGGCTCGTGCACCATGAAGCTCAACGCCGCCAGCGAAATGATCCCGGTGACCTGGGCCGAATTCGGCAACCTGCACCCGTTCGCCCCGGCCGCGCAAAGCCAGGGCTACCTGCAGATGACCAACGAGCTGGAAGCCATGCTCTGCGCCGCCACCGGCTACGACGCCGTGTCGCTGCAGCCCAACGCCGGCTCCCAGGGTGAGTACGCAGGCCTGTTGGCCATCCGTGCCTACCACCGCAGCCGTGGCGAAGGCCACCGCGACATCTGCCTGATCCCGTCTTCGGCCCACGGCACCAACCCGGCGACCGCGCACATGGCCGGCATGCGCGTGGTGGTCACCGCCTGTGATGCCCGTGGCAACGTCGATGTCGAGGACCTGCGGGCCAAGGCCATCGAACACCGCGAGCGCCTGGCCGCGATCATGATCACCTACCCTTCGACCCATGGCGTGTTCGAGGAAGCGATCGGCGAAATCTGCGCGATCATTCACGACAATGGCGGCCAGGTTTACATCGACGGCGCCAACATGAATGCCATGGTCGGCCTCTGCGCGCCGGGCAAGTTCGGCGGCGACGTGTCGCACCTGAACCTGCACAAGACCTTCTGCATCCCGCACGGCGGCGGCGGCCCGGGCGTCGGCCCGATCGGCGTCAAGTCGCACCTGGCGCCATTCCTGCCAGGCCACGCAGTGCTGGCAAACACCGAGGGCGCGGTGTGCGCGGCGCCGTTCGGCAGCGCCAGCATCCTGCCGATCACCTGGATGTACATTCGCATGATGGGGGGTGCTGGCCTCAAGCGTGCTTCGCAAATGGCGATCCTCAACGCCAACTACATCGCCCGCCGCCTGGAAGAGCACTATCCTGTCCTGTACACCGGTGGCAACGGCCTGGTCGCCCACGAATGCATCCTCGACCTGCGCCCGCTCAAGGACACCAGCGGCATCAGCGTCGATGACGTAGCCAAGCGCCTGATCGACTTTGGTTTCCATGCACCGACCATGTCGTTCCCGGTGGCCGGCACGCTGATGATCGAACCGACCGAAAGCGAGTCCAAGCAAGAACTGGATCGCTTCTGCGATGCGATGATCCAGATTCGCGAAGAGATTCGTGCTGTGGAAAACGGCAGCCTGGACAAGGACGACAACCCGCTGAAGAACGCCCCTCACACCGCGGCCGAGCTGGTTGGCGAATGGGCCCATGGCTACAGCCGCGAACAGGCGGTGTATCCGCTGCCGAGCCTGGTGGAAGGCAAGTACTGGCCGCCGGTCGGCCGGGTCGACAACGTGTTCGGCGACCGCAACCTGGTCTGCGCCTGCCCGTCGATCGAGAGCTATCAGGACGCCTGATAGCTGCCAGGCTTGCCACATACCCTGTGGGGCGGGTTTACCCGCGAATGCGTCAGTAAAGGCACCCAGGCATTCGCGGGTGAACCCGCTCCTACAGGGCTCACCGTCCGCCCAACGCATCTGGCAGGAGGTTCCCATGTCACTGAGCGTCTTCGACCTGTTCAAGATCGGCATCGGCCCCTCCAGCTCCCACACGGTCGGCCCGATGCGCGCCGCTGCACGCTTTGCCGAAGGGCTGCGCCGCGATGGCCTGCTGG
>Ga0153918_1000983_pt1 | contig 12070 bp, 10 predicted proteins | sample TSFL002MetaG_FD_104687 | JGI IMG/M metagenome (GOLD analysis project Ga0153918, IMG submission 104687) | Attine ant fungus gardens microbial communities from Florida, USA - TSFL002 MetaG | ecosystem: Host-associated > Fungi > Mycelium > Unclassified | place: USA: Florida, Paynes Creek Historic... | reverse complement strand
AGCGCCGAGGCCTACTTCCAGCGCTACGGCATCGCCAGCCTGCTGGTCGGCCGCTTCATCGGCCCGCTGCGGCCGATGCTGCCGATGGTGGCCGGGATGTTCGATATGCCGCTGCCGCGCTTCTTCGCCGTCAGCCTGGTGGCCGGTGCCGGTTGGTCGGTGGCCTATCTGCTGCCCGGCTGGGCCACCGGTGCGGCCATGCGACTGCCCTTGCCAGAGGGTTTCTGGCTGGATGCCGGCATCATCGCCGGGACCCTGGCGGTACTGATCGGCCTGAGCCTGAACAGCAGCGTGCGCGATCAGCGCCATGGTACCCGGCTGATCGCCGGCCTCAGCTTCATCGCACTGACGGCGGTGTTTCTTGGCTGGCCCTACCTGCAGGCTTTCGATCAGGGTGTGATGACGCTGGTGCAGGAGCACCGTAGCAAAGCCATTGACGGCACCGTGGTGCTGGTGACCCGGCTGGGCGACTTCAAGACCCAGTTTTTCCTGGGCGGTTTGCTGACCGGCTTGCTGCTGCTGGCGCGTCAGTGGCGCCATGCCCTGTTCGCGGGCGGTACGCTGATTGGCACGGCGCTGGCCAATGGCACGCTCAAATGGCTGTTCGCCCGTGCCCGACCGGAAGTACTGAGCGACCCGTTGACCAGCTACAGCATGCCCAGCGGGCACAGTTCGGCATCGTTCGCATTCTTCCTGACCCTGGCGGTGCTGGCCGGGCGCGGCATGCCGCCGCGCATGCGCCTGACCTGGGTGATGCTGGGCTGCATCCCGGCGCTGGCGATTGCCTTGTCGCGGGTGTACCTGGGTGCCCATTGGCCGACCGACATCATGGCCGGTGCCCTGCTGGCCTGTTGCGTGTGCGCCCTGAGCCTGACGCTGGTGCAGCATAGGCAGCCGCTGACAGCACTGCCGCAAAAAGTCTGGTGGCTGGTGTTGCCGGCGTGTATCGCGCTGCTGGCATTCTTTGCCATGCACGCGCTGCCTCATGCCCTGCTTCGCTACCAGTATTGAGGTTGCCTCCACCGGCCTCTCGCGGCTAAAGCCGCTCCTACAGGTACCGTGCGGTCCTGTGGGTGCGGCTTTAGCCGCGAAGGGGCCGGCTCAATCAGGCGAACAACTCACCCTGGATCCGTTCCAGCAGCTTCTGGATCTCTTCGAGCCGCTGCGCCGGCGAGTCGATCGCCAGCAAGTCCAGCTTGTCCTCTTCCATGAACGGCAACAGATACGCCAGTTGGTTGGCCAGGGCCTGGCGCCCGTCGACGTCCCGCGGCATGTCCAGCGCCTCGACCATCGGATGCTCGCCCAGGGCCACCAACAGCGCCAGCAAGTCATCGTCGTGATCGGTTAGCGGGCTGTCCGGCTGCTCCGCCAGCCAATGCACCTCGCCGACCAGCAATTGGTCCTTCTGCACTTCGGTCTGGCTCAACTCGAAGCGCCGTACACCTTCCACGCGAATACCCAGCAAGCCGTTGTCCTGCTGGACGAAGTCACGAATCACGGCCTCGCAACCGATCGAAGCCACCACCGGTGGCGCCTTGCCGACCTGCTCGCCTTCGACGATGCACACCACGCCAAAGCCAGTGCCCTGCTTCATGCAGCGGCCGATCATGTCCAGGTAACGCGCCTCGAAGATCTGCAGATCCAGCAGGCAACCGGGAAACAACACGGTATTGAGGGGAAACAGCGGTAGCGTCATCACAACTCCTCAAGCCACCAGGCTGACCGCCAACGGCAGGAACACCGCCGTGGCCACCCCCATCAGGCTCATCGCCAGCGCGGCAAAAGCGCCGCACTCGTCACTTTCCTGCAAGGCCACCGAAGTGCCCACGGCATGAGCCGTCACACCTAGCGACATGCCACGCGCCTCCGGGCTGTGCACACCCAGCCGGGTCAGCAGTGCCGGGCCGAAGATTGCCCCGATCACCCCGGTAATCAACACGAACACGGCCGCCAGCGCCGCCACGCCACCAATCTGTTCCGCCACCAGCATGGCGATCGGCGAAGTGACCGATTTCGGCGCCATGGTCATCAGGATCATGTGTTCGGCACCGAACCACCAGCCCAGCAGCAAGCAGCAGACCGTGGCGAACAGGCCTCCGATTACCAGCGTAGTAAAAGTCGGCCAGAACAGCTGGCGGATGCGCCGAAGGTTGAGATAGAGCGGCACCGCCAGGGCCACGGTGGCGGGGCCGAGAAGGATGTTCATGATTTCGGTGCTTTTGCGGTATTCGGCGTAGCTGATGCCGCAGGTCAGCAGCACGCCGATCACCAGCAGCATCGACACCAATACCGGTTGCAGGAACAGCCAGCGGGTCTTTTCGTAGGCGGCCAGCACTATCTGGTACGCGCCCAATGTGATCCCGATACCGAACAAGGGATGGTGGATGACCGCGTCGAGCGCGCCCTGCCAGTCAAAGATCATGGCTACTCCTCGTGCTTGCCGTGTTGGCGATCGATGAGCTTTTGCATCAGCAGGCCGACGAACACCAGGGTGACCAGGCAGGAAATCAGCAACGCACCGGCAATCGCCCAGAAGTCTGCGGCAATGTCCTTGGCGTAGACCATCACCCCCACCGCCGGTGGCACCAGCAGCAATGGCAGGTAACGTAACAGGCTACCGGCGGCCTCGCTCAGCGGCTTGCCGACCTCGCCGCGAGCCATGAGGAAAAACAGCAGCAGCAACAGGCCGATGATCGGGCCCGGCAGAATCGGCACACACAAGTGATTGAGCGCCGTACCCAGCAGCTGAAACAGCACCAGCCAGGTCAAACCACGCAACAGCATAAAGATCTCCTCCAGGCACGCCGGGTCATTATAAGCACGCGCTGCGTATAAGCCGATATTCGCCGAAATGCGGGCTTCTTGACTGAAACGGTTCGCCGTGCTGATCTTGCACTTTCGTACCAAAAGACAACCTGGAGAGTCGCGATGCCCTATGTACCGGTAAACGAGCTATCGCAGTACGTTGGAAAGGAGCTGGGACGTTCCGACTGGCTGAAGATCGACCAGCAGCGCATCAACCTGTTCGCCGAGGCCACCGGCGATTTCCAGTTCATCCATGTCGACCCGGAAAAGGCGGCGAAAACCCCGTTCGGCACTACCATCGCGCATGGTTTCCTGACCTTGTCGCTGATCCCCATGCTGATGATGGACATCCTGGTACTGCCTGAGGGGTTGAAGATGGTGGTCAATTATGGACTCGACAGCGTGCGTTTCATCCAGCCGGTAAAGGTCAACAGCAAGGTTCGACTGAAGGTGGACCTGGGTGAGGTGACCGAGAAGAAGCCGGGGCAGTGGCTGCTCAAGGCGACCGCTACCCTGGAGATCGAAGGCGAAGAGAAGCCGGCCTATATCGCTGAACCGCTCTCGCTCTGCTTCGTCTGACAGGGCCAATTCGCGGGTGAACCCGCTGCCACAGGATCGCCACACGGCCAGGCCTTGTGCTGTACCTGTGGGAGCGGGTTCACCCGCGAACAACCCAACACCGATTCCGATTGGATCACAGATACCTGCGCCCCGTATTCTGCGGCATACTCGGCAGACCTTTTGCCCGGATTCCGCCATGCGTCCACTGCTCCCCCTCGCACTGACCCTGATGCTCGCAGCCTGTGGCGATGGTGAATCGTTGTACCCGCCTGACGCGCGCCTGCCCGACGGTGGCCGCTACCGTGGGCAGGTGGTCGATGGCTTGCTGCAGGGCGAGGGGCGCATAGACTACCCCAACGGCAGCTGGTACGCCGGCAGCTTCAAGGACGGCCAGTGGCACGGCCAGGGCGAGTGGCACGGCAGCAATGGCGAGATCTACCGAGGCCAGTTCGAAAAGGGGCTGTTCCACGGCCTTGGCGAGCTGACCACCCCCGGCAGCCACTATGCCGGCACCTTCAGCCACGGCCGACGTGACGGTGAAGGTACGCTCAAGCAGGCCGACCTGACCTACCGCGGCCAATTCAAGGATGACCAGTACGAAGGCGCAGGCGAACTGGAAATGGCCGACGGCAGCCGTTACCAAGGCTTGTTCGCCAAAGGCAAACCCAATGGCGCCGGCGTGCGCAGCGATGCCAGCGGCAACCAGTTCAGCGGCCGCTTCGTCGATGGCCAGTTGCAGGGCAGCGGCACCTACGACAGCGTCGATGGCGAGCAATACATCGGCGAGTTCAAGGACAACCGCCTGGAGGGCCGTGGCCGCTACGAGAACGCCGACGGCGACGTCTGGATAGGCGAGTTCAAGGACGGTTCGCTGACCGGCGAAGGCGAATTGCTCGGCAGCGACGGCAGCCACTACAAAGGCACTTTCGCCGACTGGCACCTGTCTGGCCAAGGCAGCCTGCAGTTGCCGGATGGCAGCAAGTATGTCGGCGGCTTCGACAACGACGCCTACCAGGGCCACGGCAAGCTGACGCTGGCCAGCGGCCAGGTCGAAATCGGCTTCTGGGTCAATGGTGTGCGCGTACGTGACCAGAAAGGCAAGCTACTGCCCGACCCGCTGGACCTGGCCCTGCTCAATCAGGGCCGCCTGCTCGATGAAGCCCTGGCGCGGGTACCGCGCTCGGCGCCGCCCGTCCAGCTGTACAGCCTGGTAGTGGCCGGTGATGGTCAGCAGAGCGTGTTCCTGCGCGAAGCCGACTATGTCAGCAATATGCTCAATGTGCGTTTCGGTGCCCGTGGCCAGGTCACCTTGGTCAACCACCGCGACCAGATGACCACCCGCCCCATGGCCACCCGCGAGAATCTCAGCCGTGCCGCCCGCACCCTGGCCGAACGCAGCGGCCCGGAAGACCTGATCTTCATCTACCTGACCAGCCACGGCAGCCAGGACCACCAGCTGGTGCTCGACCAACCGCGCCTGCAGCTGGCCGACCTGTCCGCCGACGAATTGGCCAGCGCCCTGGCCCCGCTCAAGGACCGCGACAAGATCATTGTCATCTCCGCCTGTTATTCAGGTGGCTACATCGCCCCGCTCAAGGATGACCGCACGCTGATCATGACGGCCGCCCGTGCCGACCGGGTGTCGTTCGGGTGCTCGGAAGAAGCTGACTTCACCTACTTCGGCGATGCCTTGTTCGCCGAGGCCTTGAACCAGACCGATGACCTGAAACAAGCGTTTGAACTGGCGCGCGCCAGTGTTGCCGAACGAGAACGGAGGGAAGGTTTCGAGGCCTCCGAACCCCAGATCTGGGCGCCGTCCGCAGTACTGGCACACTGGCAGCAACTGCGTAAGCACCAAGCCGAGGAAGCCTTGCGTAATGCGGCACAGGCCAAGCCGGAGGAACAGGCAAAAACGCCTGCCAGCCGCTAAGCTTGTGTGTAACAAGGGAGAGACATCATGTATTTGACGCCTCAGCATGTCCTGCTTGCCGGTGCCACCGGCCTTACCGGTGAGCACCTGCTCGACCGCCTGCTCAACGAACCCACCATCAGTCGCGTGCTGGCCCCGACCCGTCGGCCACTGGCCGAGCACCCCCACCTGGAAAACCCGGTGGGCGACCCCGCAGTGTTTCTCCCGCAACTGGCCGGCCGGGTCGATATTGCCTATTGCTGCCTGGGCACCACCCTCAAGCAGGCAGGCTCTGAGCAAGCGTTTCGCGCCGTCGATCTGGACATGGTCGTGGCCTTCAGCAAGCGCGCACGGGAAATGGGTGCGCGTCACCTGCTGGTAGTCAGCGCCCTTGGGGCAGACCCCAAGTCGTCGATCTTCTACAATCGGGTCAAAGGTGAAATGGAAGAAGCGCTCAAAGCGCAGGACTGGCCACAACTGACCATCGTGCGGCCATCATTGCTGCTCGGGGAACGGGTGGAACCACGCCTGGGTGAGAAGCTGGCCTCGCCGTTCTCGAAGTTGATGCCAGGTAAATATCGCGGAATCGAGGCATGCACACTGGCACGGGCGTTGTGGCGTCTGGCGCTGGAAGAAGAGGACGGAATCCGCGTGGTCGAGTCCGACGAGTTACGCAGGCTCGGCAAGAATTAGCCGCTACAGGCCACCCGTTGCCTGAAACCCTATGCCTGCCGCCGTCAGCAATGACAGCGGCAGGAACAGCGTATCCAGCAGCATGCTGCCAGGCAGGTCCAGGTGTGGATACGCCGGTGCCTCGGCCCCGAAGCGATCCTTGGGGCAGCAGCCACCCTTGATCACGTACAGATCCAGCCGGGTCCCGGCATACACCACCGGCGCCCCGGGCTTGTTGGCGTCCAGCGTGCGCACCGTGGCGCAGCCGCCAAGCAGGCTTGCCGCCAGCAACCCGGCCAGAAAGCGCCTCAATCATCAGCCCCGTAGTGATGCTCGCCCCAGCGCGGCAACATGTCCTGGGGTATGTTCAGCACGTTGAGAACACGCGCCACGACGAAGTCGATCAGGTCATCGATGGTCTGTGGCTGATGATAGAAGCCCGGCGCCGCCGGCAGGATCACAGCGCCCATCTGCGACAGCTTGAGCATGTTCTCCAGGTGGATGGTCGACAACGGAGCCTCGCGCGGCACCAGGATCAACTGCCGGCGCTCCTTCAGGGTGACGTCGGCAGCCCGCTCGATCAGGTTGTTGCAGGCACCGGTGGCGATAGCCGACAAGGTACCGGTCGAGCACGGCACCACCACCATTGCCGCTGGCGCACCAGAGCCCGAGGCCACCGGTGACATCCAGTCCTCCTTGCCGTAAACGCGAATCTGCCCGTCGGCAGCCCCTGTGTATTCGGTAAGGAACGCCTGCATGGCCTGCGGCTTCGCCGGCAGGACCACGTCGGTCTCAGTGGCCATGACCAGTTGTGCGGCCTTGGAAATGAGGAAATGCACCTCACGGTCCTCGCGCACCAGGCAATCGAGCAGGCGCAGGCCATATTGCACGCCGGAGGCGCCAGTCATGGCCAGGGTGATGCGTTCCGGACCGCTCACTGCAGTGCCTCGGCCAGCTTGCCATGCAGGCCGCCGAAGCCGCCATTGCTCATGATCACCACATGGGTACCTGGGCGAGCCTGGCCCTTGACCCGGTCGATGATCGCGTCAAGGCTGTCGGCCACCACGCTGGGCACCTTGCATTGCGCAGCAGTGCCGGCCAGGTCCCAACCCAGGTTGGCGGGCGCGTACCAGATCACCTGGTCGGCGTCATTGACGCTTTCCGGCAGGCCATCTCGATGGGCGCCCAGCTTCATGGAGTTGGAGCGCGGCTCGATGATGGCAATGACCGGCGCTTCACCCACTCGCTTGCGCAAGCCGTCGAGTGTGGTGGCAATGGCAGTCGGATGGTGGGCGAAATCATCGTAGATGGTCACGCCCTGGACTTCAGCCACCTTTTCCATGCGCCGCTTGACGCTCTTGAATGCGCTCAGGCCTTCGATACCCATTGCTGGCACTACGCCAACATGACGGGCGGCGGCCAGCGTGGCGAGGGCGTTGGCGACGTTGTGCTGGCCGGTCAGGGCCCAGTCCACCACCCCTTGCACTTGGCCTTCGAACAGCACCTCGAAACGCGAACCGTCGGCACTGAGCAGGCGCGCCTGCCACTGGCCACCTTCACCAGTGGTCTGCACCGGGGTCCAGCAGCCCATGCCGATTACACGCTCCACCGCCTGCTCGGTGGTCGGGTGAATGACCAAGCCCTCACTCGGAATCGTCCGCACCAAGTGATGGAACTGCCGCTCGATGGACGCCAGATCCGGGAAGATGTCCGCGTGGTCGAACTCAAGGTTGTTGAGGATCGCGGTGCGCGGGTGGTAATGCACGAACTTCGACCGTTTGTCGAAGAAGGCGCTGTCGTATTCGTCGGCCTCGACCACGAAGAACGGTGTGCCGCCCAGGCGTGCCGATACCGAAAAATTCTGCGGCACACCGCCGATCAGGAAACCCGGGCTCATGCCGGCATGCTCCAGCACCCAGGCCAGCATGCTGCTGGTGGTGGTCTTGCCGTGGGTGCCCGCCACGGCCAGGACCCAGCGGCCCTGCAGCACATGGTCAGCCAGCCACTGCGGGCCGGACACATAAGGCAGGCCCTTGTTCAGCACATACTCCACCGCCGGGTTGCCCCGCGACATGGCGTTGCCGATCACCACCAGGTCAGGTGCCGGGTCCAGTTGAGCCGGGTCGTAGCCCTGGGTCAGCTCGATGCCCTGGGCTTCGAGCTGGGTGCTCATGGGCGGATAGACGTTGGCGTCGGAGCCGGTGACGCGGTGGCCGAGCTCTTTGGCCAGCACGGCCAGCGAACCCATGAAAGTGCCGCAAATACCGAGAATATGAATATGCATGGTCGACCTCGCAAAACTTCGAGGCAGGGTAGCCCAGGGCGCGGGAAATCGCACCCGGTGTTTTGCTCAGCCGCCCCTGGCGATGCCGTGTTTGCGCAGTTTTCGATACAAGGTATTGCGGCTGATGCCCAGGTGTTCAGCGACCCGGGTCAGGTGCCAGTGTTTTGCCTCCAGGACTTCCATCAGTGCCTGGTGCTCTGCGCTCTGCAATACATCAACGCCTTCCAAGATTTCAGCCGCGACAGCAGGCTTGTGGGAGCGGGCATGTCCGCGAACAGGCCCGACCTGCCGATCCAGGGCGAGGGCGCTGCGCTCGTTTGCGGGCATGCCCGCTCCCACGGAGGGTGCAGATGCCCTGATGATGGAGGGAAGGTCCAAGAACCGGATGATGGTGTCGTCGCACAGCGCCACCAAGGTCCGTAGCACATTACGCATCTGCCGGACGTTCCCCGGCCAGGCGAAGCCAAGCAGTGCCTGACGCGCCTCGGGCGCCAATCGGACCACCTGCCCCTGCGCCTCTTGATGCAGCAGGAAATCCAGCAACTGCTCCTTGTCACTACGCTCACGCAACGCTGGCAGCGCCACTTCCAGGCCATTGAGCCGGTAGTACAAGTCTTCGCGGAAACTGCCCTGCTCCACCCGCTCCAGCAAGTCGCGATGGGTGGCGCTGACGATCCGCACATCCACCGCCTGCGGCTCACCGCCAATCGGCACCACCTGGCGCTCTTCCAGCACCCGCAACAGGCGGGTCTGCAACGCCAGCGGCATGTCGCCGATCTCGTCCAGCAACAAGGTACCGCCGTCGGCCTGCAGCAGCTTGCCACGCATGCCCTCTTTGCGTGCTCCGGTAAAGCTGCCACCGCGGTAGCCGAACAGCTCACTTTCGATCAGGCTCTCGGGGATCGACGCACAGTTGACCGCCACGAACGGCTTGCCACGGCGCTGGCTGGCCTGGTGCACGGCCTGGGCAAAGGCTTCTTTACCGCAACCGGTCTCGCCGCGCAGCAGCAGCGGCACATCGCGCTCGAACACGCGCACGGCACGTTGGAAATCGTGTTGCAGGGCCGGGTCCAGCAAGCAGATGCCCGGCGCGGCGGCAGGCCTGGCCTGGGGCAGGCTGGCCGGCACCGTCCATCGCGGCGCCTGCGCCTGGCCACGCAGGCTGGCGAACACCTGGCGACCATCACGGGTGCGCAACGGCCAGACCGTACTGCCGCCTGGCGTCGCGCGGCTGAACAGCTCGTCGTGGCTGCAGGCGAAGAACATCTCCAGCGGTTTGCCCAATACACCGCCGCGAATGGTCCCCAGCACGTTCAACGCACTCTGGTTGGCGGCGCAGATCCGGCCATCGCCGTCGAACGCCAGCAACCCTTCACTGAACTGGCCGACCGACTCCGCCTGCACGTGGATGCGCAGCAACCACTGCTGCTCGAAATGACGCAGGAAATAGCAGCTCTCGATCATCTTCGCCGACAGGTTGACCAGCGCCATGGTGTGGAACTGGCTCTGGCGCGACACGTCCGGCCGCGCCGAGGACACATCGAGCACCGCCAGCAGCTCACCGTGCGGGTCGAACACCGGGCTCGCCGAGCAGGTCAGCCCGGTATGGCGGCCGCGAAAGTGCTCATTCTGGTGGATGGTCAGGGCCTGGCGCTCGACCAGGCAGGTGCCGATGCCATTGGTACCCTCGCGCGCCTCGCTCCAGTCCGCGCCCAGCCACAGCCCGGCACGCTCGAAGTTGCGCCGCTCGCTGGGCGCGGTGACACAGTTGAGGATCACCCCTCGGGCATCGGTCAGTAGCACCGCATGGCCGGCACCGGAGAGCTGCTGGTGCAGGCTGTTCATCTCGGTGTCGGCGATCTTCAGCACCTGGCGCAGGCGCTCGCGGCTCTCGAGCAGGCGGCCGTGTTCCAGTACTACCGGCGCCTCGATCACTGACGGGTCGAGATGATAGTCCTCCAGGCAGCGCAACCAGGAGCGGGCAATCGACGGGTCGCTGCCAGTTTCACCACGGGCGACGGTATGCACCTGCTGGGCATGGCGGCTGAATGAGTTGCTCTGCATTTGTTGTTGTTCTCCGCAGATAGAGATTCAGGCCAGCATCCTCCACCCGGGCAGGGTTTGCAACGTGCCCACCGGCAACGTGTCGCAAACGGTACAAAGTGTCACCCCCGGTCGTGCCAAGCCTGGCACAGCGCGCCTTGCTGCAGCGCCAAAGCATGACCCAAGTCATTGATTCCACGAGGGTGCACCACGCTGGCCCGACCTTTGCTCTACGCTTTCCAACTCCTCAACAAACATAACAGCCAGGAGACACACCATGCGTTACGCACATCCCGGTACCGAGGGCGCGAAGGTTTCCTTCAAGAACCGCTACGGCAACTTCATCGGTGGCGAATTCGTGGCCCCCGTCAAAGGTCAGTACTTCGACAACACTTCCCCGGTGAACGGCCAGCTGATTGCCGAATTCCCGCGTTCCACTGCCGAAGACATCGAAAAAGCCCTGGATGCCGCCCATGCCGCCGCCGACGCCTGGGGCCGCACCTCGGTACAGGATCGCTCCAACATCCTGCTGAAGATCGCCGACCGTATCGAGCAGAACCTGGAAATCCTGGCCATTACCGAAACCTGGGACAACGGCAAGCCGATCCGCGAAACCCTCAATGCCGATATCCCCCTGGCCGTCGACCACTTCCGCTACTTTGCCGGCTGCATCCGCGCCCAGGAAGGCGGCGCTGCCGAAATCAACGAAAACACCGTGGCCTACCACATCCACGAGCCACTGGGTGTGGTCGGGCAGATCATCCCGTGGAACTTCCCGATCCTGATGGCCGCCTGGAAGCTTGCCCCAGCCCTGGCCGCCGGCAACTGCGTGGTGCTCAAGCCGGCCGAACAGACGCCGCTGGGCATCACCGTGCTGGTCGAGCTGATTGCCGACCTGCTGCCCAAAGGCGTGCTCAACGTGGTGCAAGGCTATGGCCGCGAGGCCGGTGAAGCACTGGCCACCAGCAAGCGCATCGCCAAGATCGCCTTCACCGGTTCCACCCCAGTCGGCTCGCACATCATGAAATGCGCGGCCGAGAACATCATCCCGTCCACCGTCGAGCTGGGTGGCAAGTCGCCGAACGTGTACTTCGAAGACATCATGCAGGCCGAGCCGAGCTTCATCGACAAGGCCGCCGAAGGCATGGTGCTGGCGTTCTTCAACCAGGGCGAGGTGTGCACCTGCCCATCGCGCGCGCTGGTGCAGGAGTCGATCTACCCGCAGTTCATGGAAGTGGTGATGAAGAAGGTCCTGCAAATCAAGCGCGGCGACCCGCTCGACACCGACACCATGGTCGGCGCCCAGGCCTCGCAGCAGCAGTTCGAGAAGATCCTCTCGTACCTCGACATCGCCCAGCAGGAAGGCGCCGAGCTGCTGACCGGCGGCAAGGTGGAAAAACTCGAAGGCTCGCTGGCCACCGGTTACTACATCCAGCCGACCCTGCTCAAAGGCAACAACCGCATGCGCGTGTTCCAGGAAGAAATCTTCGGCCCGGTGGTCAGCGTCACCACCTTCAAGGACGAAGCCGAAGCCCTGGCCATTGCCAACGACACCGAGTTCGGCCTCGGTGCCGGCGTGTGGACCCGCGACATCAACCGCGCCTACCGCATGGGCCGTGGCATCAAGGCGGGCCGCGTATGGACCAACTGCTACCACCTGTACCCGGCGCATGCCGCATTCGGTGGCTACAAGAAGTCCGGCGTCGGCCGTGAAACCCACAAGATGATGCTCGACCACTACCAGCAGACCAAGAACCTGCTGGTGAGCTACGACATCAACCCGCTGGGCTTCTTCT
>Ga0153918_1000982_pt1 | contig 12086 bp, 13 predicted proteins | sample TSFL002MetaG_FD_104687 | JGI IMG/M metagenome (GOLD analysis project Ga0153918, IMG submission 104687) | Attine ant fungus gardens microbial communities from Florida, USA - TSFL002 MetaG | ecosystem: Host-associated > Fungi > Mycelium > Unclassified | place: USA: Florida, Paynes Creek Historic... | reverse complement strand
TGCTGCAGGTTACCGAGCTGGCCGACGAAGCGCAGGCCGCTTTCGAACAGGCGCACGCGGTCTTGCTGGCGGTTGAGGTTGTGCTGCAGGGCCTTGACCAGGCCTGGCCACAACGAGGCGCGCATGGCGGCCATGTCGTTGGAGATCGGGTTGGCCAGCAGCAGCGGCTCGACGCCTGGGCTGAACAGCTCGAACAGTTTCGGGTCGATGAAGCTGTAGGTGATGGCTTCCTGGTAGCCGCGGGCGACCAGCAGGCGGCGCAGGTTTGGCAGCTCGCCGCGGGTTTCCGGGCGGGCTTGCGGCGCGAGGCGGGCTTGCGGGTAGCGTACGGGCAGGTTGTTGTAACCGTACAGGCGGGCCAGCTCTTCGATCAGGTCGACTTCCAGGCTGATGTCGAAGCGGTGGCTTGGGACTTCAACAGTCCACTGCCCTGCCCCACTAGCTTTGGTAGCCAGGCCGAGGTTGTTGAGCAGCTGCTCGACCTGGGCCGGGTCCATCTCCATGCCGAGCATCTGGGTGATGCGTTCGGCGCGCAGGGTGACCGGGGCGACGTTTGGCAGGTGCTGTTCGCTGACGGCTTCGACGACCGGGCCGGCTTCACCGCCGACGATGTCGAGGATCAGCTGGGTGGCGCGCTCCATGGCTTCACGGGCCAGCTGCGAGTCGACGCCGCGCTCGTAGCGGTGCGAGGCATCGGTGTGCAGGCCGTAGGAACGGGCTTTACCGGCGACGGAGATCGGCTCGAAGAAGGCGCTTTCGAGGAACAGGTCGCGGGTTTTTTCGGTGTTCACACCGCTGTGCTCACCACCCATGACGCCGGCGATGGCCAGGGCGCGGGTGTGGTCGGCGATCACCAGGGTGTCGGCACGCAGGGCCACTTCCTGGCCGTCGAGCAGGACCAGCTTCTCGCCCTCTTCGGCCATGCGCACGCGGATGCCGCCGTTGATTTCGGCGAGGTCGAAGGCGTGCATCGGCTGGCCGAGTTCGAGCATCACGTAGTTGGTGATGTCGACGGCGGCGTCGATGCTGCGCACGTCGCTGCGGCGCAGGCGCTCGACCATCCACAGCGGGGTCGGCTTGCTCAGGTCGACGTTGCGGATGACGCGGCCCAGGTAACGTGGGCAGGCCGCCGGGGCGCTGACTTCGACCGGGCGCACTTCGTCGTGGGCTGGGGCAACGGCGGGTACGACCGGGCGGGTGACCGGGGTGTCGTACAGGGCGCTGACGTCGCGGGCGAGGCCGGCGATGGACAGGCAGTCACCGCGGTTCGGGGTCAGGCCGATCTCGATGCTGGCGTCGTCCAGGCTCAGGTACTGGCGGATGTCTTCGCCTACCGGGGCGTCGGCGGCCAGTTCCAGCAGGCCGTCGTTTTCTTCGCTGATCTGCAGCTCGGCGGCCGAGCAGAGCATGCCGAACGACTCGACGCCGCGCAGCTTGGCCTTCTTGATCTTGAAGTCGCCTGGCAGTTCGGCGCCGATCATGGCGAACGGGATCTTGATGCCTGGGCGGGCGTTAGGCGCGCCGCACACGACCTGGAAGGTTTCCTGGCCGTTGCTCACCTGGCACACGCGCAGCTTGTCGGCGTCCGGGTGTTGTTCGGTGGCGAGGATCTCGCCCACGACGATGCCGCTGAACTGGCCGGCAGCGGGGGTCACGCTGTCGACTTCGAGGCCGGCCATGGACAGGCGGGCGACCAGTTCGTCACGGGAGACTTGCGGGTTTACCCAACCGCGCAGCCACTGTTCACTGAATTTCATGCTGTTCTCCTGGAAAAGTGCGTCGATGGGGCCTAGCGGAATTGCGCGAGGAACCGCAGGTCGTTATCGAAGAACAGACGCAAATCGTTGACGCCATAGCGCAGCATGGCCAGGCGCTCGGCGCCCATGCCGAAGGCGAAGCCCTGGAATTCTTCAGGGTCGATGCCAGACATGCGCAGCACGTTCGGGTGCACCATGCCGCAGCCCATGACTTCCAGCCAGCCGGTCTGCTTGCACACGCGGCAGCCCTTGCCGGAACACATCACGCACTGGATGTCGACTTCGGCGGACGGCTCGGTGAAGGGGAAGAACGACGGGCGGAAGCGCACGGCCAGTTCTTTTTCGAAGAACACGCGCAGGAATTCTTCGATGGTGCCCTTGAGGTCGGCGAAGTTGATGCCGCGGTCGATCAGCAGGCCTTCGACCTGGTGGAACATCGGCGAGTGGGTGATATCCGAGTCGCAGCGGTACACGCGGCCCGGGCAGACAATGCGGATCGGCGGCTGGGTGGACTCCATGGTCCGCACCTGCACCGGCGAGGTGTGGGTGCGCAGCAGCATGTTGGCATTGAAGTAGAAGGTGTCGTGCATCGCCCGGGCCGGGTGGTGGCCGGGGATGTTGAGCGCTTCGAAGTTGTGGTAGTCGTCTTCGACCTCAGGGCCTTCGGCGATGCCGTAGCCGATGTGGGTGAAGAACTGCTCGATGCGCTCGAGGGTACGGGTGATCGGGTGCAGCCCGCCGGTGGTCTGGCCACGGCCTGGCAGGGTCACGTCGATGCATTCGGCGGCCAGGCGAGCGCTGAGCTCGGCCTCTTCAAAGGCGGCCTTGCGTGCGTTGAGCACGACGGTGACGCGCTCTTTGGCGTCGTTGATCAGCGCGCCGACTTTCGGGCGCTCGTCGGCTGGCAGGTTGCCCAGGGTCTTCATCACCTGAGTCAGCTCGCCCTTCTTGCCGAGGTACTGAACCCGGATCTGTTCCAGGGTATTGATGTCTTCAGCGCGCTCGACGGCCTCTAGGGCTTGGGAGACCAGCGCATCCAGGTTTTCCATGTACAGACTCCAGATACGAAAATAGGGGAAGAGCTTTGAAGGCTCTTCCCCTATCGATGACGTTCAATGCCCGGCGCCGCTAGCGCCGCCGGGTGATTGTCGCGGGTACTTAAGCCAGAACGGCTTTAGCTTTCTCGACAATCGCAGCAAACGCCGCTTTTTCGTTCACTGCCAGATCGGCCAGAACCTTACGGTCGATTTCGATCGAAGCCTTTTTCAGGCCAGCAATCAGACGGCTGTAGGACAGACCGTTGGTGCGGGCACCGGCGTTGATACGAGCGATCCACAGTGCGCGGAACTGACGCTTCTTCTGACGACGGTCACGGTAGGCATATTGACCAGCCTTGATGACAGCCTGCTTGGCAACGCGGAATACGCGCGAGCGTGCACCGTAGTAGCCTTTAGCCAGTTTCAGAATTTTCTTGTGACGCTTACGAGCGATGACGCCACGCTTAACACGAGCCATGAGTAACTTCCTCTATCTAAACCAGAATTAACGTACGCGCAGCATGCGCTCGACTTTTGCCACGTCAGACGGGTGCAGCAGGCTGGCACCGCGCAGTTGACGCTTACGCTTGGTCGACATTTTGGTCAGGATGTGGCTCTTGAAAGCGTGCTTGTGCTTGAAGCCGGAAGCGGTCTTCAGGAAGCGCTTCGCAGCACCGCTCTTGGTTTTCATTTTTGGCATGTTGGAACTCCGCATTCGATAAAATTACACAATAATCATCAGGCCTGCCGTGCCCGGGAGATTACTTCTTCTTTTTGGGGGCGATGACCATCATAAGCTGGCGTCCTTCCATCTTAGGATGCTGCTCAACGGTGCCGTATTCGGCGAGGTCGGTTTCGACCCGCTTCAACAGCTCCATGCCCAGCTCCTGGTGGGCCATCTCACGGCCGCGGAATCTCAGAGAGATCTTGGCCTTGTCCCCATCGGTAAGGAAACGTACCAGGTTGCGTAGTTTTACCTGGTAATCCCCTTCTTCCGTCCCTGGACGAAACTTGATTTCTTTGATCTGGATCTGCTTCTGGTTTTTCTTGGCTTCGTTGGCCTGCTTCTTCTTCTCGAAGAGGTGCTTGCCGTAGTCCATCACCTTGCAGACAGGCGGTACCGCGTCTGCAGAGATTTCCACCAGATCCAGCTTCGCTTCTTCAGCGATACGAAGCGCTTCATCAATCGAGACGATGCCAACCTGCTCGCCATCAGCGCCAATTAACCGAACCTCGCGGGCCGAGATATTCTCGTTGATCGGGGCCTTCGGTACAGCACGCTTATCGTTTCTCATTTCACGCTTAATAGTCATTACTCCGATTCTTGGCGTCCACGCCGGGAAACCGCTTGTGTCAGAAGCTCAACGAACTGGGCGACGGGCATGGAGCCCAGGTCTGCGCCTTCGCGAGTACGCACAGCGACGGTTCGTGTTTCGACTTCACGGTCCCCTATAACCAAAAGGTACGGGACCTTGAGCAAAGTATGCTCGCGGATTTTAAAGCCGATCTTCTCATTTCTCAAGTCCGACTTGGCACGGAAACCGCTACCGTTCAGGGCATTTTCCACTTCGAGGGCGAAATCGGCCTGTTTGTCGGTGATGTTCATGATCACCGCCTGGGTCGGTGCCAGCCACGCCGGGAACACGCCAGCGTAGTGCTCGATCAGCATGCCGATGAAGCGCTCGAACGAACCGAGGATCGCACGGTGCAGCATGACAGGGCGGACCCGGCTGTTATCTTCGGCGATATAGCTGGCATCCAGGCGCTCTGGCAGGTTCGGGTCGTACTGCAGGGTACCGCACTGCCAGTTACGGCCGAGGCAGTCGCGCAGGGTGAACTCGATCTTCGGGCCGTAGAACGCGCCCTCGCCCGGCTGGTATTCCCACTCAAGGCCCGACTCGTTCAGGGCGTCGGCCAGTGCGCCTTCGGCACGGTCCCACAGCTCTTCGGAGCCGACACGCTTGGCCGGACGGGTGGACAGCTTCATGGCGATATCGGTGAAGCCGAAGTCCTTGTACACGTCCAGGGTCAGCTTGATGAAGTCGGCGGCTTCTTTCTTCACCTGTTCTTCGGTGCAGAAGATGTGCGCGTCGTCCTGCACGAAGCCACGCACGCGCATGATGCCGTGCAGGGCGCCGGAGGGCTCGTTGCGGTGGCAGGCACCGAACTCGGCCAGGCGCAGCGGCAGGTCGCGGTAGCTCTTCAGGCCCTGGTTGAACACCTGCACGTGGCACGGGCAGTTCATCGGCTTGACCGCGTAGTCACGGCTTTCCGACGAGGTGGTGAACATGTTTTCGGCGTAGTTCGACCAGTGGCCGGAGCGCTCCCAGAGGATGCGGTCGACGACCTGCGGGGTCTTGATTTCCTGGTAGCCGTTGACGCGCTGAACCTGGCGCATGTACTGCTCGAGCACCTGGTACACGGTCCAGCCGTTGGCGTGCCAGAACACCATGCCCGGGGCTTCTTCCTGCAGGTGGAAGAGGTCGAGCTGCTTGCCGATCTTGCGGTGGTCGCGCTTTTCGGCTTCTTCGATGCGCTGGATGTAGGCGGCCAGCTGCTTCTTGTCAGCCCAGGCGGTGCCATAGACGCGTTGCAGCTGCTCGTTCTTGGCATCGCCGCGCCAGTAGGCGCCGGACAGCTTGGTCAGCTTGAATGCCTTGAGGAAGCGCGTGTTCGGCACGTGCGGGCCACGGCACATGTCGACGTATTCTTCGTGGTAGTACAGGCCCATGGCCTGCTCGTCCGGCATGTCTTCGACCAGGCGCAGCTTGTAGTCTTCGCCACGGGCCTTGAACACTTCGATGACTTCGGCGCGCGGGGTCATCTTCTTGACCACGTCGTAGTCTTTTTCGATCAGCTCCATCATGCGCTTTTCGATGGCGGCCATGTCTTCAGGGGTGAAGGGGCGCTCGTAGGCGATGTCGTAATAGAAGCCTTCGTCGATCACCGGGCCGATCACCATCTTGGCGGTCGGGTACAGCTGCTTCACCGCATGGCCGACCAGGTGGGCGCACGAGTGGCGGATGATCTCCAGTCCCTCTGCATCTTTAGGGGTGATGATCTGCAGGGTGGCGTCGTGGTTGATCAGGTCGCAGGCATCGACCAGCTTGCCGTCGACCTTGCCGGCCACGGTGGCCTTGGCCAGGCCTGCGCCGATGGATGCGGCGACGTCGGCGACGGATACGGCGTGATCAAACGAACGTTGACTGCCATCGGGAAGAGTAATAACGGGCATGGCGCCTCCTCTCCTAGTGGTGACCCCTACCAAAGGTCACGTGGGTTGGGATGAGCCAGTACAAGATCCGACCTGCCTTCCGTTGGGGGAAGCCTGCCTCACAGCGGCAGAAGCCTTTGAGCTTGCCAGGGACGAACCAGAGTGACTGGAAAGAAAAAACATCGCAGCAAGGGCCTTGCTGCAAGCCAGGCATGCTAGCACGCGGGTTGCGTGGCCCGCAGAAATATTTGGAAATTACACCGCTTCGGTGAACTATCCCGGAAAAATCCCTATCAGACCTTGGGAAGCAACCTACTCTTGATGAGACCTTAACCCAAGGAGTAACTGGTTATGCGAGTACCGTCTCTTCTGGCCCTGGCGGCCGCTGGCGCCCTGCTGCTGCCCGTGGCTGCGAACGCTGGCAACTTCCCAGCCGGGAAGGAAGCCGGCTACATGGCCCAGTGCACCCAAGTCGCCAGCAGCCAGGGCGTCGACGCCGCCACCGCGAAAAAGCACTGCGACTGTGGTGCCCAGGCGATCAAAAAGAATTTCACCGACAAGGAAATCGCCGACCTGGACAGCAAGGATGGCGTCGATGCCAAGCTGATGCAGAAGGCGCAAACCGTGGTGAAACAGAGCTGCGCACCGAAGGGCTGAAACCTTAAAGCCAGAGCAGGCCAGGCATTATTTGCCGTGGATCAATATCCTGCGAAGGTAAAAGGCGCTAGATGCGCAGAATTAGACTATGATGTACCCCGTGCTCCGTAGCCTCGGCCGCATTGCACCACTGAAAAAACTAAATGTTCTGGAGATTCACCTCATGTCCAATCGCCAACAAGGCACCGTCAAATGGTTCAATGATGAAAAAGGCTACGGCTTCATCACCCCAGCAGGCGGCGGCGACGACCTGTTCGTACACTTCAAAGCCATCGAATCCGACGGCTTCAAGAGCCTGAAAGAAGGCCAGACTGTTTCCTTCGTCGCCGAGCGCGGCCAGAAGGGCATGCAGGCTGCGCAGGTTCGTCCGGAGTAATTCGGGCAGCTGTAAAAAAACCCGCCACATGTGGCGGGTTTTTTTATGGGCTCGCGCTAGCCTGTACTGGCCCTTTCGCGGGTAAACCCGCTCCCACAGGGCCTGCATCAGCCTTGAAGCCTGCACCGTCCCTGTAGGAGCGGGTTCACCCGCGAAGAGGCCGGCGCAGGCTTAAGCATCAGCCACAGTTGACGCGGGTCACCACACCTTGCTCGTCCACATTCAGGTTCAGGCGCTCGGAGCGGTACTCCAAGGTCACCACATCGTGCGGCTTGAGAATGCGTGCCATCTGCGACCCACTGGCCTTGCGCGCCTGCTCCAGCAGCTCGGCGCTGCCCGGCTTGCCAATGGCGAAGTCGGCACCACTGGCCTCGCAGCGGCCATCGTTGCCGGCCGGCGCCTCAGGCGCCTTGCCACCCCCCGAGTTGCCGCCAGTGCTGCAACCCGCCAGGACAGCAGCCACCGCCAGGGTTGCCAGGAAAGCGCGGGAACGGAACATGAATCCTCCTAAATCGATATGGGAACTGCCTGATCCGACAGCTCCGCCAAGAGTTTGTTGCACAACCGGCAAAGTCTGCCTGATCTGACCTGCAGGGGCCAAAGGCAATCGTGACCGAATTTTACCGCGCAACCGACGAGTCGCTTGGTTCGCGCCGCAAAGTCATGATTTACTTTAGGAAGTGAAGGCACAGTGCCTTCTGCGAACGCCAGGATCCGGTGTTCGCCCCTCCGCCCCGGGCCCCCAGCGAGAGCCTTTCATGAGCAGCCACAGCATCGACGCCGATATCAAGGTCAAATGGGCCGAAGGCCAGAGCGCCTACAGCCCCAGCACGCCCGAAGAGTTGCTGTTGATCGCCATCGACCTGTTGGTGCGCGACCGCGGCGGCGAGGCAGCGCGCAGCTTCATCGATCAGGTGTTCGAGCGCTACGCGCCGCATGCGGCTATGGCAATCGAGCCAAGCGCGCGCTGAGCAGGTCGAAAAAGCTCTGGGCGTCAGCCTCGTTCACCCACAGCACATTGGCCGGCTGCCTGAGCACGCCGTACCAGTCGGCGATGGTCTGGCCGAAGGTCGGGCCTTCGCGGCTGTCGACAGTCATGTGGATACGTCGGCCGCTGAACAGCTCGGGTTTCAGCAGGTAGGCGATGACGCTGGCGTCATGCACCGGGCCACCGGGCATGCCGTACAGGTCCATGTCGTGCTTGATGTAGGCCTGCAGGATGTCCACCACCTTTTTGCTGGCCTGGTTGTTCACCGCCGCCAACTGCCTGAGGCGGGCGTCGCTGGTCAGGACTTTATGGGTGACGTCCAGCGGCAGGTAGGTCAGCTGCACGCCACTGGCCAGCACCACCTCGGCGGCATGGGGGTCGGCGTAGAGGTTGAACTCCGCCGCCGGGGTGATGTTGCCGCCGTTGAAGTGGGCACCGCCCATGACCACCACCTCTTTGATGCCGTTGGCGATCTCGGGCTGCTGGATCAGCGCCAGGGCCAGGTTGGTCTGCGGGCCGAGCATGGCGAGGGTGATGCTGTGGGGCTTGGCGTTGCCCAAGGTGTCGACCAGGTACTGCACGGCATTGCCTTCGGCCAAGGGCTGTTTTGGCTCGTGCACGGGCACGCCGGTCAGGCCCTCTTCGCCGTGAACGTCGGCGGCATAGATGGGCGCACGCACCAGCGGCCGCCCTGCTCCGGCGTACACCGGGATGTCTTCGCGGCCGGCCCATTCGCGGGCCAGACGGGCATTGCGCGAGGTCTTTTCCAAGCGCACGTTGCCGGCGACGGTGGTGATGGCGCGGATGTTGAGGTCTTCGGGCGAGGCCATGGCCAGGAACAGCGCGACCACGTCGTCGGCACCGGGGTCGGTGTCGATGATCAGGTCACGCGGGGCGGCCTGGAGGGTGGTGGTAGCGGCGGCGGCCATGAGGGTCAGTCCTTGTAGCAGGGGTTTGAGCATGGGGGCACTCCTGTTGCCGTGAAATGGAATGCGATCAACTTGTGGGAGCGGCCTTGCGTCGCGAAAGGGCCGCAAAGCGGCCCCGGCAATTCGTGCGGCGAAGCTGAGATCCTGGGGGCGCTGCGCACCCCTTTCGCGACGCAAGGCCGCTCCCACAAAAAAAGCACGCCGCGTTTCGCTTGTTAGAAGGTGACCCCGGAAATCAGGGCGATGTTGCTGTAGGGCTGGCATTCGCCGGTGCGGACGATTGCCCGGGCGCTGCGCGACAGCAGCTTGAAGTCCTCATGGCTGTGCCATTCGCGCTTGCCCAGCTTGCCCTTCAGGCGCTCGACCTCGACCAGCGCCGGCGGCACCACCTTTTGCATCTCTTCGGCCAGCACATGCCGCTCCACCTGCAGCTCGCTCAACACGGCGCGCAGCACGCTGGCAAAATCCGGGATCCCCGGCGTCAACGCCAGGTCGATCAGCTCGACACCGGGCGGCACCGGCAAGCCGGCATCGCCAATCACCAGGATGTCGCCATGGCCCATCCCGGCGATGGTCCGCGACAAGGCGACGTTGAGCAGCGCGGTCTTTTTCATGGGGTCAGCTCCGCCAGGTAGGGGATCGATGGCTGGGCACCGGCGCGGGTGACAGACAAGGCCGCGGCGCGCTGGCCGAACGCGATGGCTTCAGCCTCCCCCTTGCCCTGCACCAGCGCAGCGGCAAAACCTCCAATGAAGGTGTCGCCCGCCGCCGTGGTATCCAGCGGCTGCACCTTGGGCGCCGGGAAATGCTGGCTGCCGTCCCGGCTGACAAACAAGGCCCCTTGCGCGCCCAGGGTGATGATCACCTTGCCGGCGCCCAGCTGCAGCAGGCGCTCCCCTGCGCGGCGGGCACTGTCCAGGTCGTCGACCCGCTCGCCGGTCAAGGCTTCGGCCTCGCTTTCGTTGGGGGTGAGGTAGTCGATATGGGCAAACCAGTCCGCGGGCAGCGGGCCGGTGGCCGGCGCCGGGTTGAGGATCACTTGCTTGCCCAGCTCGCGGCCTCTGGCCAGGGTCCAGGCCACGGTCTCTGTGGGAACCTCGAGCTGGCAGATGATCACCTCGGCGGCCTGCAGCAAGGCATCGAAACGCTGTACCGACTCGGGTGTCAGCAGCCCGTTGCCGCCCGGGATGATGACGATGCAGTTCTGGCTGGCAGCATCCACGGTGATCAGCGCCACGCCACTGGATACGCCAGGGCACACGCTGACCGCCTGGCAATCGATGCCTTCCACTTCCAGCGCCTGGCGCAACTGCTGGCCGTAGGCGTCATCGCCGACATTGCCCACCATCGCCACACTGCCGCCCAGCCGCGCCACCGCCACCGCCTGGTTGGCGCCCTTGCCGCCGGGCACGGTGAAAAAATGTTCGCCGGCCAGTGTTTCGCCAGCGCGTGGCAGCCGCTGGGCGCGGGCCACCAGGTCCATGTTGAGGCTGCCGACCACCACTACCTTGGCATGCATGGCGATTCCTTAGCGGTAATCATTGAACAGGTCCGGGCGCGGCCCGGTGGATTCACGCAGCACGATGCGCGGCGAGACAATGCGCTGCTCGGCCCCGTCGCGACGCGGCGTGGCGATGCGCGACAGCAGCAAGGCCGCTGCGCTCTCGCCAAGCTCGCGAATCGACTGGCCGACCGTGGTCAACGGCGGGAACACATAGCGGCTCAGCTCGATGTCGTCGAAGCCGATCACCGACAGCTCGCCCGGCACGTTGATGTTGCGTTCGGCTGCGGCGCGCAACACGCCGAAACCGATCATGTCGTTGCCGGCGAAAATCGCCGTCGGCCGCTTGCCATCGAGCAGCTGCGCCGCGGCAACATGGCCACCGGGGCTGGTGAAATCGCAATGCAGCACGCGGCCAGCCAGCACCTCGGCTTCGGCTTCGGCCATCGCCCGGCGGAAGCCGCGCAGGCGCAACTGGGTAACGCCGGTTTCGGCCGGGCCGCCGATGTAGGCGATGTCGCGATGGCCGAGCTCCAGCAGATGACGGGTTGCCAGGTAGGCACCCTGCTCGTGGTCGATGCGCACCAGGTCGGCGTCGACGCCTTCCAGTTCACGGTCGACGATGACCATCGGCGTGCGCACACAGGCCAGGCTCTGCAGCAGGTCGGCATCCTCGCCCACCGATGCCACTACCAGGCCGTCGATGCGCTTTTCAAGCAGTACGCGCAAGTAGCTGCGCTGCTTCTGCGGGTTGTCGTCGGAGTTGCACAGGATCACGCAATAACCATTGCGCTCGCAGGCGTCCTCGATGCCCCGGGCCAGCTCGGCGAAGTACGGGTTGACGCTGTTGGGCACCAGCAGGCCGATGGTGGCCGTACTGCGCGCCTTGAGCGAACGCGCCACGGCGCTGGGCACGTAGTCGAGTTCAAGAATGGCTGCCTCGACCTTGAGCCGTACCTGCTCGCTGACCGGGCGCGTCTTGTTCAGTACATGGGACACGGTGGTGTAGGAAATGCCGGCAAGGGCCGCGACGTCTTTGATGGTTGCCATGTTGTCAGTTCCGCCGGCCTGCACGCCGGCTGCGGTAAGTGTCGAGCACCACGGCGATGACGATCACCGCCCCGGTGATGATGCGTTTGGTCGGTTCCGATGCGCCGATCTGCGCAAGGCCTGCAGCCAGTACCGAAATGATCAGCACGCCGAAGAACGTGCTGATGACCGAGCCGCGCCCGCCCATCAGGCTGGTGCCGCCGATCACCACGGCGGCGATCACCTGCAGCTCAAGGCCGGAACCGGCGTTGGGGTCGGCGGCTTCCAGGCGCGAAATCTGGAACAGCGCGGCCAGGCCGGCGAGCAGCCCCATGAGGGCGAACACCAGCACCTTGTACGGGCGCGGGTCGATACCGGCCAGGCGCACGGCCTCTTCATTGGTACCGATGCCGATCAGGTAACGGCCGAATACCGTGCGGGTCAGCACCAGCTGGGCCAGTACGATCACCAGCACGGCGATGATGAAGGCCGGCGAGATGCCGAAGGCCAGCGGGTTGGAGAACCAGGCGTAGGCGTCGCCGATATAGGCGGTGCGCGAGTCGGTGAACTGGTAGGCCAGGCCGCGGGCCATCTCCAG
>Ga0153918_1000981_pt1 | contig 12087 bp, 10 predicted proteins | sample TSFL002MetaG_FD_104687 | JGI IMG/M metagenome (GOLD analysis project Ga0153918, IMG submission 104687) | Attine ant fungus gardens microbial communities from Florida, USA - TSFL002 MetaG | ecosystem: Host-associated > Fungi > Mycelium > Unclassified | place: USA: Florida, Paynes Creek Historic... | reverse complement strand
GCGCCAGCGAGGGTGCCGGCCAGCAGCACCCAGAGCAGGGCCCAGCGGCTTTCCCAGTCGATGAGCTGAATCGCCACGGCACTGCCGGCCAGGGCACCGATCAGCAGCTGGCCTTCGGCGCCGATGTTCCAGATGCGCGCCTGGTAGGCCACCGCCAGGCCCAGGGCGCAGAGCAGAATCGGCAGGGCCTTGAGCAGCAGCTCGCTGAGGCCGTAGAGGTCGCTGACCGGATCGATCAGCAAGGTGTGCAAGGTCAGCAGCGGGTCATGCCCCAGGGCGCTGAACAGGATCGCCCCGCTGACCAGGGTGAGCAGGCCGGCGAGCAGCGGTGACAGCACCAGCATGGCGCGCGACTGCTGGGTACGGGGTTGGAGGGATAGCAACATGGCGGGTTCTCGTCAGGTGGCGGCGTGCGCGGTATCGAACTGGCCGGCCATCCAGCTGCCGACCTCCACGCTGTGGGTGTCTGCGGTAGCCTTGAGCGGCGACAGGCGCCCGCTGCACAGGGCGCCGATGCGGTCGCTGATCTGCAATAGCTCGTCGAGGTCTTCGGAAATCACCAGGATCGCCGCGCCGGCATCGCGCAGGGCGATCAATGCGCGGTGGATCGCTGCGGCGGCGCCGACATCGACGCCCCAGGTCGGGTGGGCGGCGACCAGCAGCCTGGGGTTCTGCAGGATTTCCCGGCCAAGGATGAACTTCTGCAGGTTGCCGCCGGACAGGCTGCGTGCCGTGGCCTGTGCATCCGGCGCCTTGACCGCGAAGCGCTGGATGATCTGCTCGGCCAGCGCCTGCACCTTGCCCGAGCGGACCAGGCCACGTTCGACCAGGCCCTGCTGGAAGGCGGTGAGCAGGGCATTGTCAGCCAGGCTCATGTCCGGCACCGCGCCGTGGCCCAGGCGCTCGGCCGGGACGAAAGCCAGGCCCAGGGCGCGACGGGCATCCGGATGCAGGTGGGCCATGGGCTGGTTGTCGAGGCTGATGCGTTCGCGCTCGTTGGCGGGGAGGCGCGTTTCGCCGCTGAGCAAGGCCAGCAATTCGTCCTGGCCGTTGCCGGCAACGCCGGCGATACCGACGATTTCACCGCTGCGTACGTCCAGGCGCAGGTGCTCGAACGAGGTGCCGAACGGGTCCTGGTTACGCCAGCTGAGGTCGTCTACCCGCAGGCGCGGCAGGCCACCGGCGCGCTTCGGGTAGCTGGCTTCGAGCCCTTCGGCATCGCCGACCATCAGCCGTGCCAGCTGCAGGTCGCTGCAGTCGGCAGGTACGCAGGCGCCGGCAACCCGGCCCGCACGCAGCACGGTGGCGCTGTGGCAAAGGGCGCGCACTTCATTGAGCTTGTGGCTGATGAACAGGATGCTGCAGCCTTCGTTGGCCAGCGTGCGCAGGGTGACGAACAGTTGCTCGACTTCCTGGGGCGTCAGCACCGAGGTCGGTTCATCGAGGATCAGCAATTTGATGTCCTGCATCAGGCAGCGCACGATCTCCACCCGCTGACGCTCGCCGATCGACAGGCTGTGCACCAGGCGCTCCGGCTCCAGCGCCATGCCATAGCGCTGCGAGACCTCGCGGATACGCGGCGCCAGCTGCTTCGGCGAGCCCGCCTCGCGGCCCAGGGCCAAGGCGATGTTCTGCGCCACGGTCAGGGTCTCGAACAGCGAAAAATGCTGGAACACCATGCCGATTCCGAGCCTGCGGGCCTGGCCCGGATCATCCACTTGCACCGGCCGACCTTCCCACCACAGCTGGCCGGCGTCCGGCCGGGTGACGCCGTAGATGATCTTCATCAGGGTGCTCTTGCCCGCGCCGTTCTCGCCCAGCAGGGCATGGATCTCACCGGCGGCGATGCGCAGGTCGACGCGGTCGTTGGCCAGCGTGCCGGGGTAACGCTTGGTAATGGCACGTAGCTCGAGGCGCAGGTGCGCAGGTGTTTCGGACATGGGCTGCTCGATGTGCTGGAGGTGAGCAGCTTGCAAAGCAAAAACATGGCCAGGTGGTCAGATTCCCGTTCGACGGCCGTTGCAGACAGGGCCACGGCCAATCAGGACAGGTGCAGCGATAGGCGGGGTGGGTGGTTTTGGGGCGTTGCGGGCGCCAAAGTGGGGCGAAATTCAAGCATGAGCTGCCTTGATGCATTCACATAATGCGACTAATACTAAAGAGCTGCCGAGAAGAGGGATGGTCATGCAGACGCGCTTCGTTGTGGTACCCGCGCTACCGCTGGAAAAGGAATACCTGCCGAGGGGAGCCTGTTTCCCCAAGGCATTGGGCAGGGGCTACGACCTCTACGACACGCGTGACAAGCTCAGGCTGACGCTGAATTTCCCTTCTCGGGCTGAAGCGGATTACGCGTGTGCCTGCCGCAACGGCCTGCTGAGCATGCCGGATGAAGACGCCTGCGGGGGGCATTCGGGGTGGTGTGCTGCCGAAACCTGATGCGCCAGGCAGCTTCGCCACCGCGGCGCAAGCAGGCTGCCAGCAACGATCCTGGCCTTCTTGCGCCCGTCGCCACCCGTTCTTCGCCGCTGGGCAAATAATCCCCGTCCTCATGATTGCTTTGCTGCAAGCAGCGAAGCGGGCCATGCCTATTCAATTTTCTGGCATTCAAGGGTTTGATGACCGGGGCGTAAGCGGTTTCGCCTCTTTCTTTTGTGCCTGTCTGGAATAAACCATGGACAAGATGATGGCCCTGACCATCTTCGTCGCGGCCGCCGAGCACGGCAGCTTCAGCCGCGCCGCCGAGCAACTGGGCAAGACGCCATCGGCGATCACCAAGGCTGTCGCGCACCTGGAAAGCGAACTCGGTGTGCGCCTGTTCGAGCGCACCACCCGGCGCATGGCGTTGACCGAGGCCGGTAGCCTGTACCTGGAGGGCGCCCGCCAGGCGTTGATGCACCTGCAACGGGTGACCGAAGAAGTGGAGCAGTTGCAGCATGCGCTGCGCGGCACCCTGCGCATCACCGCGCCGCCGTCGTTCGGCCCGGCGTTCCTCAACCAGGTGTGCTGCCGTTTCATGCGCGAGCACCCGCAGGTGCGTCTGGAGGTCAACCTCAACGATGCCAACGAAGACCTGATCGATGGCGGGTATGACCTGTCGCTGCGCGATGGCCCTACCGACCAGCCAGAACTGATCGCCCAGCCGCTGATCGAGAACCGCGTGATGCTCTGCGCCAGCCCGGCTTACCTGGCTCGCCACGGCGACGCGATCACCCTCGACAACTACGCCCGGCACGACTGGCTGCTGCTGCGCCACCCGCTGCTCAACCGCAGCTATTGGTGGATCGAGCGCGAGGGCCAGACGCTGCGCGTGCGTCAACCGACGCCAAAGCTGGTGAGTGACAGCTTCGATTTTCTGCTGGCCTGCCTGCTCGACGGGCAGGGCCTGCAGTTTGTGCCGACCTGGAGCGCCGCGCCCTACCTGGCCAGCGGACAGCTGGTGGAGGTGATGCCCGACTATTGGCGGGCCCTGAGTGCGTTCGGGCCGTGGGTGCATGTGCTGTACCTGCCGCACCGGCGCAGTACCCGCAAGGTGCAGGCGTTCATCGCCCTGTTGCATGAACACCTGCGCGGGCAGGGCACGGCAGTGCCGGGGTGCCGCTGAGTTTTTCCGCCGGGGCACAAAAGTTGTGCGGGTTGTGGCAATGATCGCTGTGCGAACGCTGGTTAGGCTTGCGGGGCTCACCTGACCACCGCGTACCAGGAGTTTCCCGCCGTGAACATCCACACACTTGTCACCGACATCCGCACCCCCCTTGAGCGGGGTCGCCAGCTCGGCGAGCGCTTTGCCGAACAGATCCGCACCACCACCGCCCTGTACCTTGGCTTCTTCCCGCGGGTGGGGGTGGCGCTGGCCGAGGCGCAGCGCATCGGCGAAAACAGCCTGACCGCCCTGGACGCCTGGCGCCCGAACCTCGCCGCGGAAGTGGTCGGCATGGCTGACGGCGCCGGGCTCCCGCTGTGGCAGCTGGCGAGCCTCAACGCCCGCACCGAAGTGCTGGCCGCCCGTACCCGCCACAGCGAATGCTCCACCACCGTGCACGCCCCCCGTGGACCGCGGCCGCCGCAGACCCTGCAGACCTGGGACTGGCATGACAGCTTGTGCCCCCATGGCCTGATGCTGGGGTTGCATACCGAGCGCGGCATGCAGGTCAAGCTGTTCTGCGAGTTCGGCATGCTGGCCAAGCTGGGTGTCAACAGCGCAGGCCTCGGCTTGCACTTCAACATCCTTCACCACCGCAGCGACAACGACAGCGGCGGTGTGCCGGTGCACGCCATCGCCCGGTGCCTGCTGGAGGAGGCCAGCAGCGTCGAGGAGGCCATCGAACTGGCCCGTTCGGCGCAGGTCAGCGCCTCGACCGTGCTGACCGTGTTCTCCCGCCAGGACAGCAGCCCGCGCGCGGTCAGCATCGAGCTAAGCCCTGAACGCACGGCGTTGGTGCTGCCCGGGGAAGACGGCTGGCTGCTGCACACCAACCATTTCCTCGACCCCCAGCTGAGCCTGGGCGAGCAGGTCGCCGACCGCGCCGACACCCAGTGCCGCCTGGGCCACCTGGAGCAGGTGATCGGCCAGATGGGCAGCGCCGACCTGCGCGCCCGTGCCGAGGCCATGTGCGGCGCTGCGGGCGACCATGCGCCGATCTGCTTCCACCCGGACATGGCCCTGCCCGACACCGAGCGCTGGCAGACCCTGCTCAGCGTCGGCATCGACAGCGAACGTTGCCTGCTCGAATACGCAGCAGGCACGCCCGTGCACCTGGCCAGGGCCGGCTTCCAAACCTTCTGAAACACCCCCGGTTGCAGCCAGCCCCGGGCCGGCTGCGCCCGCTGAACGAGAACAACAACAATGCATTCGCGACACACTCAGCCTGCGTCATCCCGCTCGGCGTTGCGTACCTTCTGTGTTTCCGGCATGGGTACGGCGCTGGAGTTCTACGACTTCATCATCTACGGCACCGCCGCCGCGCTGGTGTTTCCCCAGGTCTTTTTCCCGCAGATGGATCACCTGACCGCCACCCTGGTGGCGTTCAGCGCCTTTGGCGCGGGCTTTTTCGCTCGGCCGTTGGGCGGGCTGGTGTTTGGCCACTTCGGTGACCGCATTGGCCGCCAGAAGGTGCTGGTCACCACTTTGCTGCTCATGGGCCTGAGCACCTTCCTCATCGGCTGCCTGCCTGGCCATGCCAGCATCGGGGTGGCCGCACCGATCCTGCTGGTGCTGCTGCGCCTGGTCCAGGGCTTTGCCGCCGGCGGCGAGTGGGGCGGTGCCGCGCTGTTCGGCATCGAATCGGCACCGCCCGGGTTGCGCGGCCTGTGGGGCAGCTTTACCAGCATGGGGATCGGCGTGGGTGGCATCCTCGGGGCTGCGGTGTTCGCCATCGTCAGTGCCGCCTTCAACGATAACCTGGTCGATTTTGCCTGGCGCATCCCGTTCTGGCTGGGCGGCACCCTGGTGCTGGTCGGCCTGTACGCCCGGTTGAAGGCGCCGGCCCCTGCCATCAGCGCCGAGGCCAGACCTGCGCGCGCGCCCCTGGCCGAGGCCCTGCGCCAACGCCCACGGCAACTGCTGCTGTGCACCGGGATCGCCTTCGGCTACTGCACCATCGCCTACATCGGCAGCACCTTCTTCCTTACCTATGCCACGCAGGTCGGCTTTGCCAGTACCCAGGCGCTGATGTTCGACCTGGCGCTGTCGGTGGCCATCGTCTTTTCGGCGCCACTGTTCGGCTACCTGTCGGACCGCTTCGGCCGGCGCGTGGTGATGGGCTTTGGCGCAGTGGCCATGGCCATGGGGCTGTTCGCGTTCTTCTCGCTGGTGGGCATGAAGAGCTTCGCCGTCGCGTTGTTCGCCTATTGCCTGACCGGCCTGTTGATGGGCGCGACCCAAGGCCCGATCCCGGCGTTCCTTGGCGAGCAGTTCCCGCGCCGCATGCGTTATTCCGGGATCTCGGCCAGTTACCAGATCGGCGCCGCGTTGGGTGGCGGTACGGCTTCGAGCATCGCCACGGCGATCCTGATCCTCACCGACCACAACCCGCTGGGCGTGGCGGTGTACGGCGCAGCGGCGCTGGCGCTGGTCGCGCTGTGTTCGCTGATGCTGCGTGAGACCTCGCGCTTGAGCATGGCGCAGGTCGACGAAGAGGCCGCCGACCACGTTGCGGTTGAACGTTGCCAGGGTGCAGGGCTCATACATGCAAAGGGCACAGCGAGGAGTGTCACCCATGAGCATCGAACGCAGCATCCCCGAGCTTGAGGCCTGGTACGCCCAGTACGATGACATCAGCTACCGCCGCGAGTCGCCGGATGCCTACTACCATGAACTGGTCCGCACAGCGGAGGCCTTGCGCGACGATGGCGCCATCGACTGGGATGACTGGCTGGCACTCAAGGCGCTGGCCGATGACGCCCATGTCCATGCGCTGGAAGATGCCGTGCAGGCCCACGTGAGCGACCCGGACGCATGAAAGCGCTGAAGATTGCCACCTTCAACATCAACGGCATCCGCAGCCGCTTGCCGGCGCTGCTGGCCTGGCTGGAACGGGAGCAGCCGGATATCGCCTGCCTGCAGGAACTCAAGGCGCCGGATGCGCAGTTCCCTCGTCAGGACCTGGAGGCAGCAGGCTACGGCTGCCTTTACCAGGGGCAGCCGTCGTGGAACGGCGTGGCGATCCTGGCCCGTGGCAGCGAACCGCTGGAGGTCCGCCGCGGCTTGCCTGGCATGGAGGATGACAGCCAGAGCCGCTATCTGGAGGCAGCGGTGCATGGCGTGCTGGTGGCCTGCCTGTACCTGCCCAACGGCAACCCGCAGCCGGGGCTGAAGTTCGACTACAAGCTGCGCTGGTTCGAATGCCTGATCAAGCATGCCAAAGGGCTGTACGCAAGCGGCCATCCGACGCTGCTGGCCGGCGATTTCAACGTGGTGCCGACCGACCTGGACATCTACAACCCCCGCTCATGGCTGAAGGATGCGCTGCTGCAGCCCGAGTCACGCGCGTGCTACCAGCAACTGCTGGACCAGGGCTGGGTCGATGCCATTCGCCACCTGCACCCCGACGAGCGCGTGTACACCTTCTGGGATTACTTCCGTAATCACTGGGCACGCAACGCCGGGCTGCGCATCGACCACCTGCTGCTCAACCCGGACCTTGCGCCTTACCTGAAACGGGCCGGCGTCGACGCTTGGGTGCGTAACGAAGCCAAGGCCAGTGACCACGCGCCGGTGTGGGTCGAGGTGGGTGGGCGCAAGCGATAGCTCACAGCAGCGTGTCCAGGGTGATCGGAAACGCCCTGATGCGCTTGCCCGTGGCGTGGTAGACCGCATTGGCGACTGCCGCCGCCACCCCGACCACGCCGATTTCACCCACGCCTTTGGAACCCAGTTCGTTGACGATGTCGTCTTGCTCGTCGACAAATATCACCTCGATATCGGCGACGTCGGCGTTGACCGGAATGTGGTACTCGGCCAGGTTGTGGTTGAGTATCCGGCCCAGCGCGTGGTCAGTCTGGCTCTGTTCCTGCAGAGCCATGCCAAGCCCCCACACGACACCGCCGAGGATCTGGCTGCGAGCGGTTTTCGGGTTGACCACACGCCCGGCCGCGATGGCGCTGACCACGCGGGTGACCTTGATCGTGCCCAGTGCCTCATCCACCTGGACTTCGACGAACACCGCCGAGTGCGTTGCGGTGGAAAACGCCTCACGCTTCGCGCTCGGCTCTGCATCGATCTGTACCTCGAAGCAGCCTTTTTCCGCAGTGGCGGCAATGTCCGCAAGTGCGATGCGCTGGTTGCCGAAATGCAGGTGGCCATCGACGAAGCGGATCGCCTCCACGGGCAGGCTGGTGAGGGCAGGGTAGGTCGCGCGCGCGTGCTCCAGCACCTTGCTGCGCAGGACCTGGCAGGCTTGCAGGACTGCCGCACCGACGGACGAAACGGTGAACGAGCCGCCCTGCAAGGGCGCGGTGGGCAGTGAGGAGTCACCCAGCATGAAGGTCACGTCCGCCACCGGCAGGCCCAGCGCGTCGGCGGCGATCTGGGTCATGACCGTGTAGGTGCCGGTACCGATATCGGTGGTCGCGCTGCTGACCGTCAAGTGGCCTTGTGCATCCAGCCGCGCCTTGGCGCTGGCCTTCATCTGCATGGCTTCCCACACGCCGCCCGCCATGCCCCAACCGATCAGTTGCCGACCTTCGCGCATACTACGTGGTACGGCAGTACGGCCGCTCCAGCCGAAGCGCCTGGCGCCCTGGTCATAGCAGGCCAGCAATGCCTTGCTGGAGTAAGGCTTGCCTTCGTTGCCGTTATGATCGGCGAAATTGACCCGACGCAATTGCACCGGGTCGATGTCGAGCGTACAGGCGAGTTCGTCCATCGCGCATTCCAGCGCAAGCACACCGGAGCCTGCACCGGGCGCACGCATGTCCAGCGGGGTGTACACGTCGAGCGGGGTCAGGCGATAACTCAGCGCAACGTTGTCGCAGCGGTACAGCATGCCGCTCCATTCCACCAGGTGCTCGGTGAAGTCTTCGAAGCGAGACGTCTGGCCGATCGCGTCATGGGCAACCGCCAGCAAACGACCGTCGGTATCGGCCCCCAGGCGCATGCGCTGCAGCGTGCGAGGCCGGTAGCCGAAGGTGAACATCTGTTGGCGGGTGAGGGTGACCCTGACCGAGCGTTTCAGGTGCAATGCGGCCATGACCGCAAGCGGTAACTGGTACTGCGGACGCAACCCTGAGCCAAACGCCCCGCCGACATACGCGGCCAGGACCCGGACGTTGTCCTTGGGCAGCCCGAACACCTTGTGCAGGTAATCCCGGCAGTTCTGCGTGCCTTGGGTCTTGTCGTGGATCTCGAGCTGATCGCCGGGTTTGTAGAAAACCGTCGAGGCATGAGGCTCCATGGGGTTGTGATGTTCGTTGGCGGTCTGGTAGGTCGCATCGACCTTGACCGGCGCCTGGGCGAACTGCCCCGCGAAGTCGCCACGCGGCGCGGGTGTGTCGGCGGGGGCCGGGTGGCTGTGATCGAGGTCGGCCAGCAAGTCGGTCTGGTGCGCCTCCTGGCTGTATTCGATGTTGATCAGGGAGCCTGCGTAGCGGGCCAGCTCGAGGTTTTCCGCCACCACCAGTGCCAGCGGCTGCCCGCTGTACAGCACGCGGTCATTGAACAATGGGCGAAAGGGCGCGCCTTCGGCAGAGTCTGCGTCGCTGTAGTCATCGTCGTAACTGGAAACCCGAGGGCGGTGGGCATGGTCCAGCACGGCAATGACGCCGGGTACCTTGAGCGCCTCGCTGCTGTCGATGCGAAGCACCCGGCCACGGGCGATGGTGCTGCAGACGACGCTGCCATGCAGCAGGCCGGTGTCGGGGTATTCGCCGGCATAGCGAGCCTGCCCGGTGACCTTTGCCAAGCCATCGACACGGTCCATGGGCTGGCCAACAACGGGGGTAATGCCATTCATGGGGTGGCTCCTGGGTAGGTTTTGCCAAAGGCGGCCTCACTCAGCGCACGGACGATGGCGCGCTGTGCGAGGGGGACCTTGAAACCGTTGTGGTTCAGCGGCCTGGCACCTTGCAGCAACAGATCGGCGGCTTGCGTGAACAGTGCCTCGGAAGGCGCCTGGCCCTGCAATGCCTGTTCAGCGGTGGCTTCGCGCCAAGGCTTGTGCGCTACGCCGCCGAGGGCCAGACGGGCCTGCTCAATGAGGCCCTTCTTGATAGTCAGCCCCGCCGCGACCGATACCAGGGCGAAGGCATACGATGCCCGGTCGCGGATCTTCAGGTAGCTGCAATGCGCCGCGAAGTCTGGCGGGGGCAGCTCGATGGCGACGACCAGTTCATCATCGCCCAGGTGGTTGTCGCGCTCGGGTGCGTCACCCGGCAGGCGATGGAAGTCCGCGAAGGCGATCTGCCGCTCACCGCGTGCGCCCTGCACGTGTACCACCGCGTCCAGGGCGGCCAGGGCGACGCACATGTCAGAGGGATGGGTGGCGACACAGGCGGCGCTGGCACCGAGGATCGCGTGCATCCGGTTCAGGCCGGTGCGCGCCGGGCAGCCGCTGCCGGGCTGGCGTTTGTTGCACGGCGTGCCGGTGTCGTAGAAGTAAGCGCAGCGTGTGCGTTGCAGCAGGTTGCCACCAGTGGTCGCCATGTTTCGCAACTGCGGCGAGGCGCCTGCCAGGATGGCCTGGGACAGCAGTGGATAGCCTTGCTCGACCCGTGGGTCCCAGGCCAGTTCGGCATTGCTGACCAGCGCGCCGATGCGCAAGCCACCGTTTGCAGTGGCTTCGATTGCCCTGAGCGGCAGGCCCGAGATGTCGATCAGGCGCTCAGGCCGTATGACGTTTTCCTTCATCAGGTCGACCAGGTTGGTGCCGCCGGCAATGAACCGGGACGACAGGCTGGCGAGGTGGATGGCTTCGTTGACGGAGGCGGGTTTGTGGTAGCTGAAGGGGTTCATTTGCCTGCCTCCTGCATCAGCGGCAGGGCTTCTTCAACGGCTGCGACAATGTTGCTGTAGGCGCCGCAACGGCACAGGTTGCCGCTCATCTGCTCGCGTATGGCTTCGCGGCTGTCGGCCCGCCCTTCGCGGGCCAGGCCGACAGCCGAGCAGATCTGGCCGGGGGTGCAATAGCCGCACTGGAAAGCGTCATGGGTGATGAACGCGCGTTGCATGGGGTGCAGCTGGTCGCCATTGGCCAGCCCTTCGATGGTGACCAGTTCGGCGCCGTCGCACATGACCGCCAGGGTCAGGCAGGCATTCACCCGCCGGCCGTCACGCAACACGGTGCAGGCGCCGCACTGGCCGTGGTCACAGCCTTTCTTGGTGCCGGTCAGGTCCAGCTGCTCACGCAGCAGATCCAGCAGCGTCGTCCATGGCAGGACCTGCAGCGAGCGGGCCTGCCCGTTCAATGTCAGGCTTATGGGGTGCGCCTGGGCGTCTTCGGGAGTGTGTGCACGCATGGGAGGTCCTCACGGTGGGTCATTTCTTGCCCGGCAATACCGAACTGAGCACTTGTTTGGCGGTCTGCACGATGACGCCGGCCTGGTCCGGGTCGCCCTGCAGCAGGGTGCTGGCGAACTTCTTCGCTTGTTCCAGCTTGATATGCGGCGGCAGTGGCGGCACGTCGGGGTCGGTCTTGAATTCGATCAATACCGGCCGGTCGGCGGCCAGGGCCCGCTCCCAGGCGCCGGCGATGTCTTCTTCGCGCTCGACGTAGATGCCTTGCAGGCCGATGGAGATGGCGAACAGGTGGTAAGGCACATCGGGTATCGATTGCGACGCTTCGAACTTCGGGTCGCCTTCCATCACCCGTTGCTCCCAGGTGACCTGGTTGAGGTCTTCGTTGTTGAACACGGCGCAGATCCATTGCGGGTTGCCCCACTGCTGCCAGTACTTGGCCACGGTGATCAGCTCGGCCAGGTTGTTCATCTGCATGGCGCCATCACCGACCAGGGCGACCACGGCACGCTCTGGCTGAGCGAACTTGGCGGCGATCGCGTAGGGCACGGCCGCGCCCATGCTGGCCAGGCCGCCGGACAACGAGCACTGCATGCCCTGGCGGATTTGCAGGTCGCGGGCGAACCAGTTGGCGCAGGAGCCGGAATCGCTGGTGATGATGGCGTTGTCGGGCAAGCGTGGCGAAAGCTCGTGCACCACGCGTTGCGGGTTGATCGGCTCGGCTTTGACCAGTGCGCGTTTTTCCAGGGTCTTGTCCCAGTGCGCCCGCCAGCTTTCGACCTTGTCACGCCAGCGCCGGTCCGCCTTGTGCTCCAGCAGCGGCAGCAGCGCGTGCAGGGTTTGCGCGGCGTCGCCGACCAGGTTCACCTCCATCGGGTAGCGCAGGCTGAGCATGTCGGGTTGCAGGTCGATCTGCACGCCACGGGCCTGGCCTTCCTTGGGCAGGAATTCGGAATACGGGAAGCCCGAGCCGATCATCAGCAGGGTGTCGCACTCGCTCATCAGCCGGTAGCTGGGTTCAGTGCCGAGCAGGCCGATGGAACCGGTGACCCACGGTAGGTCGTCGGGCAGCACAGCCTTGCCCAACAGCGCCTTGGCCACACCTGCGCCGAGTTTTTCCGCAGTCGCAATGACCTGCT
>Ga0153918_1000977_pt1 | contig 12123 bp, 10 predicted proteins | sample TSFL002MetaG_FD_104687 | JGI IMG/M metagenome (GOLD analysis project Ga0153918, IMG submission 104687) | Attine ant fungus gardens microbial communities from Florida, USA - TSFL002 MetaG | ecosystem: Host-associated > Fungi > Mycelium > Unclassified | place: USA: Florida, Paynes Creek Historic... | reverse complement strand
TTGAGACTGATCAGTGTGGAGACGGCGATGATCGCGATGATCGCCCAATCAACCAGGGTAAAGGCCACGGTGCTGCCTGCAGACGTTTGAGGCGGCGCATTTTACCAGAGCAAAAGGCTGGGAGTAAGCGGAATGTCAGGTGGATCGGCGGGTCAGGTTTTCCGGCCTGCGCCGATCCTCTGCGGGAGCGCCGCGGCTTCAGCCTTTTTCAGGCTGGAAGCGCGTCACGAAGCCATTGAGCTTCTGCTGGCGGTTGATCACGTCTTTGAGCTTGTCTGCCTCGGCACGCTCGATCAACGGCCCGACATACACCCGGTTCATGCCACCGGCCGAACGGATGTAGGCGTTGTAGCCCTGGCTGCGCAGGGTCTTCTGCAGGTTCTCGGCGCCGGCCCGGCTGGACAGGCTGGCCAGCTGGATCGACCAGCTTACCGGCAGGCCATTGGCATCGATCTTCGACGGTGCAGGTGCAGGCGCTGGTGCAGTCGCCACTGGCGCGGCCGGCTTGGCAGCGGGTGCCGGCGTTTGCACTGCCGCCTGCGGTTTGGGCTGGGCTTGCACCTGGGCCTGGGCCTGCGGCGACGGCGTGATGGGCTGGCTCGGCGCCTTCACCGGCGCCGTCGACTCGCTGACCACCACTGGCGGCTGCTCGGGCTGCTCGGGCTGTTCAGGCAGCGGCTGCGGCTCAGGCACCGTCACCGGTTCAACCTTTACCTCCGGCAGGGTCGGCATGGCCGGCGCCTGCGGGGCGTCGACCTGCACCTGGCGCATCTCGTCCTGGCGGGTGAACAGCATTGGCAGGAAAATCACCGCCAGCGCCACCAGCACCAACGCACCCACCATGCGCTGCTTCATCCCTTTGTCCAGCACTGCCATCTAGTCACCCCTCCAGGGCCTGCCGCTCCAGCCATTCCAGGGCCTCGGCGACACAGAAAAACGAACCGAACAGCAGAATCTGATCATCCGCCGTCGCCTGCGCGCATTGCCCTTCAAGGGCCGCGTCGACGCTGGGGTAAGACTTCACCGCGGCGCCGTGGTTCGTCAAGGCAGCGGCCAATTCGCCAGCCGGACGGCTGCGCGGGGTCTGCAGCGGCGCCACCGCCCACTCGTCGACCAAGCCGTGCAGCGGCGCGATGACGCCGTGCAGGTCCTTGTCGGCGAGCAGGCCGAACACTGCCAGGCGCCGCCCCTTCAATGGACGCGCAGCCAGGCGGCGGGCCAGATATTCGGCGGCGTGCGGGTTGTGCCCGACATCCAGCAACAGCTCCACGCGCCTACCCTGCCAGGTCAACTGGCGACGGTCGAGACGGCCGGTGATGCGGGTGTCGAGCAAGGCCTGACGGATCTGACCGGCTTCCCACGGCAGGCCCATCAGCAGGTAGGCCTGCAGGGCCAGGGTAGCGTTTTCCATGGGCAGGTCGAGCAGCGGCAGACCGTGCAACGCTACCGGTTTGCCATCTGCAGTGACGCCGCGCCAGTCCCAGCCACCTTCACTGCTTGCCAGATCGAAATCACGGCCGCGCAGGAACAGCGGCGCCGCCAGTTCGGCGGCCTTGTCCAGCAACGGCTGCGGCGGATCGAGGTCACCGCACAGCGCCGGCCTGCCCTGGCGGAAGATGCCAGCCTTCTCGAAGGCCACCTGCTCGCGGGTATCGCCAAGGTATTCGACATGGTCGACGCCAATGCTGGTTACCAGCGCCAGGTCGGCATCCACCACGTTCACGGTGTCCAGGCGGCCACCGAGCCCCACCTCGAGCACCACGGCATCCAGCTGCGACTGGTAGAACAACCAGAACGCCGCCAGCGTGCCCATTTCAAAGTAGGTCAGGGAAATCTCGCCCCGCGCCGCCTCGACGGCGGCGAAGGCCTCGCACAGGCGCTCATCGCTGGCTTGCTGGCCATCGATCAGCACCCGTTCGTTGTAGCGCAACAGGTGGGGCGAACTGTACACCCCCACCTTCAGCCCCTGGGCCCGCAGCAGCGAGGCCACGAAGGCGCAGGTCGAGCCCTTGCCGTTGGTGCCGGTCACGGTGACTACCCGTGGCGCCAGTTTGCCCAGCGCCAGCCGGGCAAGCACCTTCTGCGACCGCTCCAGGCCCATGTCGATGGCCGAAGGGTGCAATTGCTCGAGGTAGGCGAGCCACTCGCCCAGGGATCGTTGTTTCATCACGCGACCGCAGCGACCTCACGGGCCTGTTCCGGGGTCTGCTGGCCGGTCATTTGTGCCAGCAGGCGAGCCAGACGCGGGCGCAGTTCGCCACGGGAGATGATCAGGTCGATGGCGCCATGCTCCAGCAGGAACTCGCTGCGCTGGAAGCCTTCCGGCAGTTTTTCGCGCACGGTCTGCTCGATCACGCGTGGACCGGCGAAGCCGATCAGGGCCTTCGGCTCACCGACGATGACGTCGCCAAGCATTGCCAGACTGGCGGAAACGCCGCCGTAGACAGGGTCGGTCAGCACCGAGATGAACGGGATGCCTTCTTCGCGCAGGCGTGCCAGCACGGCCGACGTCTTGGCCATCTGCATCAGCGAGATCAGCGCTTCCTGCATGCGTGCACCGCCGGAGGCGGAGAAGCAGACCATCGGGCAGCGGTTTTCCAGGGCGTAGTTGGCGGCACGCACGAAACGCTCACCGACGATGGCACCCATGGAGCCCCCCATGAACGAGAACTCGAAGGCGCTGACCACGATCGGCATGCCCATCAGGGTGCCGCTCATGGAGATCAGGGCGTCTTTTTCGCCGGTCTGCTTTTGCGCACCGGCCAGGCGGTCCTTGTACTTCTTGCCGTCACGGAACTTCAGGCGGTCGACCGGCTCCAGATCGGCACCGAGTTCGGCGCGGCCTTCCGGGTCGAGGAAGATGTCGATGCGGGCACGTGCGCCGATGCGCATGTGGTGGTTGCACTTGGGGCAGACATCCAGGGTCTTTTCCAGCTCCGGACGATACAGCACGGCCTCGCAAGCCGGGCACTTGTGCCACAGGCCTTCCGGCACCGAGCTCTTCTTCACCTCGGAACGCATGATCGAAGGGATCAGTTTGTCGACTAACCAGTTGCTCATGCTTTATTTCTCCAGTATTGGCGGACGGGGACCGGACTGGCCGGCCATGCCCTGCCCTTGAGCTCAAATTCTTCTATGAAACGATGACGACCCGGCCACAGGGGCTGCCTGCGTACCGCGCCGTCTTCAATCTGTCGTTTGGCCACACGGCTTGCCGCTGGCCGCCCCGCAGGGCTGCGAAACCTATGGACGATGGCGCGCCGCCAGCCGTCACATCTGCCGTCACGCCTGTTTCACCGCACGCATGAAGGCTTCGATCTTCGCGGCATCCTTGATGCCCTTGGCCTGCTCCACACCGCCACTGACATCCACCGCATACGGCCGCACCTGGGCGATTGCCTGGCCGACATTGTCGGCCGACAGCCCGCCCGCGAGGATGATCGGCTTGCTCAGCCGCGCCGGGACCAGCGACCAGTCGAAGGCCTCGCCGGTACCGCCCGGTACACCGGCCACGTAGGTGTCGAGGAGAATGCCGCGGGCGCCGGCATAGTGCTGGCAGGCGGCCTCCAGGTCATCGCCCGGGCGCACCCGCAGGGCCTTGATCCAGGGGCGATGATAGCCCTCGCAATCAGCCGGGGTCTCGTCGCCGTGGAACTGTAGCAGGTCCAGGGGCACCACCTCGAGGATCTCGTTCAGCTCACAACGCGAGGCGTTGACGAACAGCCCGACCGTGGTCACGAACGGCGGCAGCTCGGCAATGATCGACCGTGCCTGACGCACGTCCACGGCACGCGGGCTCCTGGCATAGAAGACGAAGCCGATGGCATCGGCGCCCGCCTCGGCGGCGGCCAGCGCGTCTTCGATGCGGGTAATCCCGCAGATCTTGCTGCGAACGTTGCTCATGGACAGCAAACCTTGAGTGAGTGGTGAAAGGCCCGATGGTAGCAAATGACTGCTGACGCGTCAGTCGGCCAGCGCCTCGTAACCGGTCAAAAAGTGTGGGCCGATGTAACGCTGTGGCAGCTGGAATTCTGCCGGGTACTCCACTTGCACCAGGTACAGGCCATAAGGGTGCGCGGTCACCCCGCCTTCACGGCGGTTGCGCCCCTCCAGCACTTCACGGGCCCACTCGACCGGACGCTCACCCGCACCGATGGTCATCAGCACGCCGGCGATGTTGCGCACCATGTGGTGCAGGAAAGCGGTGGCACGCACGTCCAGCACGATCATCTGGCCATGGCGGGTCACACGCAGGTGGTGGATGTGCTTGATCGGCGACTTGGCCTGGCACTGGCTGGCGCGGAAGGCGCTGAAATCATGGGTACCGAGCAGGTACCGGGCGGCCTGGGCCATGCGCCCGACGTCGAGCGGGCGATGGTTCCAGGTCACTTCCTCGGCCAGGTGCGCGGGACGGATCGGGTCGTTGTAGATCACATAGCGGTAGCGCCGGGCACACGCCTTGAAGCGCGCATGGAAGTCCGCCGGCATCGGCCGCGACCAGACCACGCTGATGTCGTGGGGCAGGTTGAAATTGGTGCCCAAGGTCCAGGCGCGCTCGTCACGTACGGCGCGGGTATCGAAATGCACGACCTGCCCGCAGCCGTGCACGCCGGCATCGGTGCGCCCGGCGCAGATGACGCTGATCGGCTCGTCGGCCACCTTCGACAGCGCCTGCTCCAGGGCCTGCTGGACGCTGGGCACGCCGCTGGCCTGGCGCTGCCAGCCGCGATAGCGCGAGCCTTTGTATTCCACACCCAGGGCAATGCGGGTGAAGCCTTCGGCGGCCGATTCGGAGGCGGCAGTGTCAATGATGTCCAAGAGCGTGAAACCTGTGGGTGATACGGAATGGCGGGATTATAACGACAACGGCAGCCGTGCAGGGCTGCCGTCGTGGCCGTTGCGGGTTGGCGCGCAATCAGACCAGGCGCGAGAGCATCTCTTCGGCTTCCTGACGCTGGCCGTCATCACCGTCCTTGACCACTTCGTCGAGGATGTCACGAGCCCCTTGATGGTCGCCCATGTCGATATAGGCACGCGCCAGGTCGAGCTTGGTCGCGACTTCGTCGGCACCGGAGAAGAAGTCGAAGTCCAGGTCATCCAGCGGCTCGGGTTCGGCTGCAGCGTCCTCGGCGGTGAAGTGTTGCTCCAGGGACGGGGACTCCAGGCTCTGCGACAGCTTGTCCAGCTCGGCGTTGACGTCGTTCAGCTCCGAGGCAAAGCTCTTGGCCGCCGGCGAGTCGTCCTCCAGTGACAACGACAGATCAAAGTCTTCCGGCAGTTCCAGCTCGGAAATCGGCTCGAACTCCGGAAGCGTGTCGAAGGCTGCCAGTTCGGCGGCGACATCCACCGGTTCTTCTTCCGCTGCAGCCGGGGCAACTGGGGCAGCCGCCTCGCCACTGTCAAGGTCGAAATCGGACAGGTCGAAATCCGCCAGGTCGTCGACGCTCTGCGGCTCGGCCTGGGCTTGGGCCAGCAAGGCTTCGAAATCGGCATCGGCATCGGTTTCCGGCGCCGGGGCTTCCGGTTCAGCGGGCACTTGCGCTTGCGCCAATGACGCCTCATCCAGCGTCGGCGGCTCAAGATGATCATCCAACGGCAGATCATCGCCGAGGCTCAGGTCGAAGGCGCTGTCCAGGTCGTTATCGTCGAGCACCGAGGTCTCGGTGAAAGCCTCGGCAGCGGCTTCCAGGTCAGGCTCGCTTGCCGGCTCTGGCTCGGCCACTGCCTGCGGCTCAGGTTCTGCTTCAACTGGCGCTTGCGGCTGTTCCTGCAACAACTCCTGGACATACTGCTCGTCCATTTCCGCGGCCAGTGCCGCAGCCCCCACCCCAGCGGCGGCAGCGAGCCCCAGCATGGCCGGGTAGCGCTCCTTGAGGCTGTTGACCTGCGCCGTGTTCGCTTCGCTGCCAGGCAGCTTGCGCTCCTGCTCGACGAAAGCGCTGTGGTCGCCCTGGCGAGCGTAAACGTCCATCAGCTTGAGGCGCAGGGTGTCATTCTCCGGCTGCGCCGCCACTGCGGCTTCCAGCAGGTCGGCCGCGTGGTTCAGGCGGCCACGCGACAGGCTCAGGTCCACCTCAGCCAGCAATTCGGCATTCGGGTCCTGTACCGGCTCGGGCTCGGCAACCGCGGCCACAGGTGCGGGGGCGGCCGGTTTTTCCGCAGCCACGGCAGCGGCAGCAGAAGCCGCCACCACGGCAGGCGACAGGGTGACGCTCGGCGCGGACACTTCCAGCCCATCGAAGCTGCTCGGTGGCAGGTCGAGGTCCGGGCTGCGCTCGCCTTCCTCGGCCAGTGCGCGGGCCATGCGCAGGTGTTTTTCCGCTTCTTGCTGAGCCTTGCGCTTGCGCGCCAGCAGCAACAGCAGAAGCAACAGCACGAGGAACGCGGAGCCGGCGATCAGGCCCAGCACCACAGGATTGGCCAGCATCTCGTCGATGGCACCTGGCTGCGCAGGCGCAACCTCGTCGGCGGGAGCTGCAGCCGGGGCCGTATCGACCGCTGCTGGCGCTGGCGCGACTACCGGTTCGGCCGGGGCCAAACCTGCCGCAGGTGGCTGCGCTGGGGCCGGCTCACCCGGCAAGGCGCCCGCAGGCGGTGCTTCAGCTGCCGCCCCCTGGGCTTCGAGGCGCGCCAACTGGTCATTCTTCAGCTGAATCAGCTTCTGCAGCTTGTCCATCTGACTCTGCAGGTCACTCACCCGGCTTTTCAATTCTTCGTTGTCGCGACGGCTGGTATCCAGGCTTTCCTGGGCCACCGCCAGCTTGTCGCTGATGGCCTTGGCACTGTTGCCGCCAGCCTGCGTGCCGGGGCTGACCAGGCGCAGGTTGTCGCCCTGGGCGATACGCTCGGGCGCGGCATCGGCGGTACCGCGGCGGGTAGCATCCAGCTGCCGCGCACGCGGCCCCAGGCGCCGGCCTTCACGCCAGGCGGCGTACTGCTCGGCCACTTCGCGATTGGCTTCGCCCTGAGGAATGCTCTGAACCTGCTGCTGATCGGGCAGACGCAGGACCTGGCCCACCTTCAGCTGGTTGATGTTGTTGCCGATAAAGGCATCCGGGTTGAGTGCCTGGATGGCAATCATGGTCTGCTGCACCGAGCCACCGCCCTGGGTGTTGCGGGCAGCGATCTGCCACAGGGTGTCGCGGCGTTTGGTGGTGTAGCTGCCTGCGCTGCTGGTGGCCGGGTTGACGTTGCCGGCAGCAGGCTGCTGGCCCTGGGCCTTGGCCTGGTCGAGCAACACGCTGTAGTCACGCAGCAGGCGGCCCTGCGGCCACATCACCTGGACCAGGAACTTGACCACCGGGCCAGGCAACGGCTGGCTGGAAGTGACCCGCAGCACGCTCCTGCCGTTGGGGTTGATCACCGGGGTGAAGGTCAGGTCTTCGAGGTAACCTGGCAGCTCCACACCGGCCTTGCTGAACTCTTCCGGTGGCGCCAGGCTCGGCGCCACTTCGGCTGCGGTGAGGTCGCGCACATCGAGCAGTTCGATCTCGGCGTCCAGGGGCTGGTTCTGTGCCGACTTCAATGTCAGTTCACCCAACCCCAGGGCATTCGCCATGCCAGACGTCAGCGCCGAAGCTGCCGCCATGGCCAGAACCAGTTTGCGAATTCGAAGCATGACCTCTTCCCTTGTATGAATCGTCCCAAAAACCTGCGTGCGGCGTGGGACAAAAGTGCTCGCCAGTATCTTTTACACCATGTGTTTAATCAACAATTGCGCCACCTGTACGGCGTTCAAAGCAGCGCCCTTGCGCGCATTGTCGGTGGTCAACCAAAGGTTGAGCTGCTGTTTTTCGTCAATTCCATGGCGTACACGACCAACATAGACCACGTCTTGGCCGACTGCGTCACCGACCGGGGTCGGATAATCATCGTTTGCCACCAGCTCGATGCTCTCGGCCTGTTCCAGTGCCTGGTTGACCAGGCCCAGATCGACCGGGCGACGGCTCTGTACCGCTACACTGAAGCTATCGCCGAAAAACACCGGGACTTGAATGCAGCTCACGGAAATCTTCAGTTCCGGCAGGCCCAGCAGCACGCGCAGTTCACCCACCAGGCGGCGCTCTACGGCAGCATGCCCGTGCTCGTCGACGCCCCCGACCTGGGCCAGCACGTTGAAGGCCACCTGGCGATCGAAGAAGCGTGGCTCCAGTGGGCGGGCATTGAGCAGCTCGGCGGTTTGCCGGGCCAGTTCACTGACCGCTTCACGGCCTTGCGCGGACACCGCCAGGGCCGCCATGACCTGCACCCGCTCGATATCCAGTTGGCCCTTGAGCGGTGCCAGGGCAACCGCCAGGGCTACGGCGGCGCAGCTGGGGCTGGTGATACGTGCAGGCAGTTTCAGGTTGGCGACGCTGTCACCATTGGCCTCCGGTACCACGGCGAGGGCATTGTCCAGGCCACCGGAAAGATCGATGACCGTGCAGCCGGCCTGCTCGGCCTTGCTGGCAAAACTGCGGCTGACGGCCGGACTGGTGGCGAAGAAGGCCAGCTTGACCTGCGCGAAGTCGAAACTGTCGACCTCACGCACCTTGAGCTTCCGGCCGGCGAACATCATGCTGCTGCCCGCCGATTCCATGCTGGCCAGCAGGTGCAGGGTGCCAACCGGGAAGGCCAGTTCTTCGAGGATCTGCACGAGGGTTTCACCGACGCTGCCGGTGGCGCCGACGACGGCGATATCCAGGGGAGTGGTCATGGTAGGGATCCTTTTGCTGAAACGGCGGGGGCGGCACTTTACTTGGATTGTAGTGATTTGTCTGTGCTGGCCTGGGTGGAGATTGCAATGAGGCCACCTGGTGCTCGCCATGGGATTTTCAGCGCCCTCCAGATCGAGCGCCGCGCGGGCGGCGCTCGATCTCACAGGCGCTGAAAATCTCCCGACGGACCGGCATAAAAAAACCCGCGCTGTCACCAGCGCGGGTTTTCGGTGCAGCCCAAGCGATCAACGCTCCAGCAGGATCCGCAGCATGCGGCGCAGCGGTTCGGCGGCGCCCCACAGCAGCTGGTCACCCACGGTGAACGCGCCCAGGTACTGCGACCCCATGTTCAGCTTGCGCAGGCGGCCAACCGGGATGTTCAAGGTGCCGGTCACCTTGGTCGGGGTCAGCTCTTGCATGCTGATCTCGCGCTGGTTCGGCACCAGTTTCACCCACGGGTTGTGCTGGCTGATCATGCCTTCGATGTCGGCCAGAGGCACATCCTTGTTCAGCTTGATGGTCAGCGCCTGGCTGTGGCAGCGCATGGCGCCGATGCGCACGCAGATGCCATCGACCGGGATCGGGCTCTTGAAGCGGCCGAGGATCTTGTTGGTTTCGGCCTGGGCCTTCCACTCTTCGCGGCTCTGGCCGTTCGGCAGTTCCTTGTCGATCCACGGGATCAGGCTACCGGCCAGCGGCACGCCAAAGTTTTCGGTCGGGAACCCATCGCCACGCATGGTTTCGGCCACCTTGCGGTCGATGTCGAGGATGGCGCTGGCCGGGTTGGCCAGGTCATCGGCAACGGCTGCATGGGTAGCCCCCATCTGCTTGATCAGCTCGCGCATGTTCTGAGCGCCAGCACCGGAAGCCGCCTGGTAGGTCATGGCGCTCATCCACTCGACCAGCCCGGCTTCGAACAGGCCGCCCAGGCCCATCAGCATCAGGCTGACCGTGCAGTTGCCGCCAATGTAGTTCTTGGTACCGGCATCGAGTTGCTGGTCGATGACCTTGCGGTTGACCGGGTCCAGCACGATCACCGCATCATCCTGCATGCGCAGCGACGAAGCGGCATCGATCCAGTAACCCTGCCAGCCGGCTTCACGCAGCTTGGGGAATACCTCGTTGGTATAGTCGCCGCCCTGGCAGGTCAGGATCACGTCGAGGGTCTTGAGTTCTTCAATCGAATAAGCGTCCTTGAGCGGAGCAATATCCTTGCCCACGTTCGGGCCCTGGCCACCGACGTTGGAAGTGGTGAAGAACACCGGCTCGATAAGGTCGAAATCCTGCTCCTCCAGCATCCGCTGCATGAGCACGGAACCGACCATACCGCGCCAACCGATCAGACCTACACGTTTCATCGCAACTACACCTTTGCTAAAAGTGGGCCGCCACCTCGAGTTTTTGGTGGCGGGCCAGAGAGATTACAGATTCCGCAGCGCTGCGACTACTGCGTCGCCCATTTCCTGCGTGCCTACTTTGTTGCAGCCGGCCGACCAGATGTCACCGGTGCGCAGGCCCTGGTCCAGCACGACGCTGACCGCCTTCTCGATCGCCTCGGCTGCCGCCTGCTGGTTGAAGCTGTAACGCAGCATCATCGACACCGACAGGATGGTCGCCAGCGGGTTGGCGATGCCCTGCCCGGCGATGTCCGGGGCCGAACCGTGGCAAGGCTCGTACATGCCCTTGTTTTCGGCGTCCAGGGAGGCCGAAGGCAGCATGCCGATGGAACCGGTCAGCATGGAAGCCTCATCCGACAGAATGTCACCGAACATGTTGTCGGTCACTACCACGTCGAACTGTTTCGGGGCGCGAACCAGCTGCATGGCAGCGTTATCGACGTACATGTGGCTCAGTTCGACGTCCGGGTAGTCCTTGGCCACGTCTTCGACCACTTCACGCCACAGCTGGCTGGAGGCCAGGACGTTGGCCTTGTCCACCGAGCACAGCTTCTTGCCACGCACGCGGGCCATGTCGAAGCCGACCCGGGCGATACGGCGCACTTCGCTTTCGCTGTAGGGCAGGGTGTCGTAGGCCTGGCGCTCGCCCCCTTGCAGCTCGCGCTGACCGCGCGGGGCACCGAAGTAGATGCCGCCGGTCAGCTCACGGACGATGAGGATATCCAGGCCCGAGACGATTTCCGGCTTCAGCGAAGACGCATCGGCCAGTTGCGGGTAGAGAATCGCCGGGCGCAGGTTGGCGAACAGGCCCAGTTGCGAACGGATTTTCAGCAAGCCGCGTTCCGGGCGGATGTCACGCTCGATCTTGTCCCACTTAGGGCCACCTACGGCGCCCAGCAGCACGGCGTCGGCCTTGCGGGCACGCTCCAGGGTCTCGTCAGCCAGCGGTACGCCGTGCTTGTCGATGGCGGCGCCGCCGATCACGTCGTGCTCGAGGCTGAAGCCGAGCTGGAACTTGTCGTTGGCCAGCTCCAGCACCTTGACCGCCTCGGCCATGATTTCCGGGCCAATGCCATCACCTGGGAGAATCAGAATCTGCTTGCTCATGCTTTCCTCTATGCATTCACGCGGTGCGGCCATGCGGGCCTCACCGAAAAGTTCTTATCGCTCGGCCCACAACACCAGCACATCGGTGCTGAACGAGCCATCGGCCTCGATCTGGTAATACTGCCGTACTTCTGCGCCCATGGCTTGCTGCAATTGGAGAATGGCAACGCGCATCGGCTCGGGGGTGCGCATGCGCTCGACCCAGCTGCTGAATTCCAGGCGCAGTGGCTGGCGCGTGTGGCTGCGCACGTGCAGGCCGGCTTCGCTGACCTGGCGCTGCCATTCGGCGGCCGAGTAGTCGCGCACGTGACTGGTGTCGCGCAGCACTTCCACGGCCTGCAGGTAGGTGTCGAGCAACGGGCTGCCCGGCGACATCACGTCGATGAACGCTGCCACGCCACCCGGCTTGAGCACCCGGCGCACTTCGCGCAGGGCCACGCCCAGGTCGCTCCAGTGATGCGCCGAATAGCGGCTGAAGACGAAGTCGAACGAAGCGTCGGCGAACGGCAAGCGTTCGGCCGCACCGCATTCGGTGGTGATATTGCCCAGGCCGCGCTCGCTGGCGGCGCTGGCAACCACGTCGAGCATCGATTGCGAGAGGTCGTAGGCGACCACCTCGGCTACCAGGGGCGCGACGTGGAAACTGACATGGCCGGCACCGCAGCCCAGGTCCAGCACGCGGGCATCGCCCTGCCCTGCCAGCGCGGCCTGCAGCAGGGCGAACTCGCTGCCCTGGGCGTGCACGGCGCTGCTGAGGTAGGCGCTGGCCTGTTCGCCGAACTGGCGTTGGACCACATCGGTATGGGTGGTGCTGGTCATGGGTATCGATCCTTGGGTGGTGTGTTGCCTTCACGGCCTTTCGCGGATGAGTCCGCTCCTACAAGGATCGCGCACGGTCTGTAGGAGCGGATTTATCCGCGATG
>Ga0153918_1000975_pt1 | contig 12134 bp, 11 predicted proteins | sample TSFL002MetaG_FD_104687 | JGI IMG/M metagenome (GOLD analysis project Ga0153918, IMG submission 104687) | Attine ant fungus gardens microbial communities from Florida, USA - TSFL002 MetaG | ecosystem: Host-associated > Fungi > Mycelium > Unclassified | place: USA: Florida, Paynes Creek Historic... | reverse complement strand
TTTGGTGGTATAAATAGCCTTCGCCATGCTGCGGATGGCCAGGTGGGTCAGTACATTTTGTTCTTTTTTACCCTCCACGTCCTCCATCAGGAAGTTGAGCGAGCGGGCAATATCCTTATCGCTCTTGGTGTTAATCTTGTAACCAAAGCGGGCGGCAAACTGCGCAAAAGCACTTAGCGTTTCCTGGTTTGGTGCATCGTGGGTACGGTATACAAAGGTGTATTTGTTTTTGCCCTTACCTTTTTTGCTCACAAACTCTGCCACTTTGCGGTTGGCCAGCAGCATAAAGTCTTCAATCAGTTTGTGGGCATCTTTGCGCTCTTTTACATACACGCCAATAGGCTTGCCTTTTTCATCCAGCTTAAACTTCACTTCGGTAGTTTCAAAGCTGATGGCGCCGTGTTTAAATTTGGCTTCCCGTAGTTTGTAGGCCAGCGCGTTCAGATTCAATATCTCTGCCGAGTACTCGCCGGCCTGATCTTCAATAATCTGTTGCACTTCCTCATATGTAAAACGGCGGTCTGAGTGAATGATGGTTTTACCATACCATTCGTTCACAATGTGTGCCTGCTCATCTAGTTCAAAAACGGCAGCAAAGCACAGCTTATCTTCGTGCGGGCGCAGGGAGCATAGGCCATTACTCAGGCGTTCAGGAAGCATTGGGATCACGCGGTCTACCAGGTAAACTGATGTGCCGCGCTCGTAAGCTTCTTTATCTAAAGCCGAGTCCGGGATGATGTAATGGCCCACATCGGCAATGTGTACGCCCACTTCAATATTACCGTTCTCCAGTTTGCGGTAAGAGAGGGCGTCGTCAAAATCTTTGGCATCAAACGGGTCGATGGTAAACGTCAGCGTCTGGCGAAAATCGCGGCGTTTGGCAATTTCTTCCTGACTAATCACATCGGGTATTTCTTCCGCTTCGCGCTCAACTTCGGCAGGGAATGAAAGTGGGAAACCGTAATCGGCCAGGATGGCGTTCATTTCGGTATCGTTCTCGCCTTGTTCGCCTAATACGTATTTCACGCGACCAACCGGGTTCTTGGCGCCCGCCGGCCAATCGGTAATTTCGGCAACGGCTTTGATCCCGTTGCGGGCGCCGTTCAGCTCGGTAAGCGGGACGAAGATATCGTGCATCATCTTCCTGTCATCAGGAATCAGGAAGGCGTATTTATCCGAAGTTTTGATGATGCCCGTAAATTCCATGCGCGCACGCTGGATGATCTCGATCACTTCACCCTCTTTGCGGCGACCTTTGCTTTTGGCATAAACGTAAACCTTTACACGGTCGCCATGCAGGGCGTTGCGTAGTTTACGAGGAGCAATGAAGATATCGTTCTCGTCCTCATCATCGGTCACAATAAAGGCCGAGCCATCAGCAGTCATATCCACCTTGCCTTCCACAAAAGTTTTCAGTTCGATGAGTTGGAACTTGCCGGGCGACAGCTCTTTCAGCACGCTTTTAAAAACCTCGTCTTTCAATATCTCGAGGATCACCTGGCGTTGCTCAGGATCATTTATATTCAGGGCAGCAGATACCTGCTTATAGTTCAATGGGTTATTTCCGTTCTTCTCAAAAACGTCCAGCACCATTTGAGTGAGCACGGCTTTGATAGAAGAATTGTTTTTCTTTCTAGACATAGATTTTATTAATGAGCGCAAAGATACATCATAATGTGCGGATGTGCGGATATGCAACTGTGCGGATGGTTTATGAATTGTTTGAAGATAAACAATAAGCGGTGATAAATGTGTGGGATTGAAGTTAAAAGTATTCGTGAATGTCGGGAGTCATCCTGTCGAAGGGCGCGCGAAGGCCTGTACTGCTTTGCTATACATAATGGTAATGCCCCCGCGCGTGTTTCGACGGAGCTCAACATGACATCCTTCGCTCTTTTCGCGCTGCAAAAAAGTAGAGCCACATATTTGTGGCTCCTGATATCATGATTTTTGCAACATCGACAACGGATCGGTAAGACGAAGGAACCTGCGTTCATTAATTGACCAGCGTAAACTGAATATAGAAACTCCGGCGATATAGCACACAATTCCGCAAAGAGCAAATATGGTGGTCAAGCGCCCTATACTCTTTATCGCTTCAGGTAATCCAATAAAATAAAGTGTACCAAAAGCGACAGGTGTGAATAACAGGGCGCCAAATAACAGGCCGCCAGTCTGGAAAACAAATTTCCGGCGTCCGCTTTTGCGGGTCAACTCCCACTTTTTTACAAAGGAAGCGTTCCCTATATCTTTAAATGTGAGTCCTTTTGCTTTAAGTTCTTTATAAGTTTTATACCTGGATAAAAAGGCTAACACCACTATCAGGCCGATGTAAGTTATTGTCAAACTGTTTCCCAGCCAATCATACTTTGACGAAAGCAACCAAAGAAAAAAACCGCATCCAAGAGCGACTATTTCAGTGTTAGCTTTAATGTACTTAATCAGCTGTTGCATTTGGTTCAGCTCAGACTATGGCTTCCAGCATCTTAATATAAATCTCAATCCCTTCACGAATCTCATCTACATAAACAAACTCATCTGCGGTATGCGACCGGGCCGAATCGCCGGGACCGATCTTCAGCGACGGGATATCCAGCAGCGATTGATCTGACGTGGTTGGCGAACCGTAAGTATTTCTGCCCAAAGCAATACCGGCCTGAACAATAGGATGATCTTTATCGATAGACGATGGTTTTAAGCGGATAGAGCGCGGTTTAACATCGCAGGTTACGTGCTCGCGGATGATGTTCAGCACTTCCTCATTGCGGTAAGCATCGGTTACGCGCACATCAACCGTAAACACACAGCTGGCAGGCACCACGTTATGTTGCGATCCGGCGTTGATAATGGTTACCGACATTTTTACAGGACCAAAAACCTCGCTCTCTTTCGGGAAACGATAGTTGCGGAACCATTCGATGTCTGTTAACGCCTTGTAAATGGCGTTCTCACCTTCCTCGCGGGCGGCGTGACCGGCTTTGCCGTGGGCGGTGCAATCCAGTACCATTAACCCTTTTTCGGCAATGGCCAGGTGCATCTGGGTAGGTTCGCCCACAATGCCAAAGGCCAGTTCACCCAGTTGGGGTATGATGAGTTCTAGGCCGTTAACGCCCGAGATTTCTTCTTCGGAGGTGGTGGACAGGCAGAAGTTATATTTCAGATCGGCACGATCATAAAAATGCAGGAACGTGGCGATGAGCGATACCAGGCATCCACCCGCGTCATTGCTGCCCAATCCGTACAAAATGCCATCTTCAATAGCCGCATCAAACGGATCGCGGGTATAGCCCGAGTTAGGTTTCACCGTATCATGGTGCGAGTTGAGCAGAATAGTTGGTTTTGCTGGATCAAAATGCTTGTTGCGCGCCCAGATGTTATTGAGTTTGCGTTCGGTTTTTATTCCCTGCAGATCCAGAAAGTGTTCAATTACATCCCCGGTTTTATCTTCTTCGCGACTAAACGAAGGGATGCGTATCAGTTGTTGCAGCAGGCCCACAGCCTGACCGTGTAAATAATCAATGTTTGCCATAAGTATAGGCTGAAGCCTGAACAAATATAGGAAAACGTCTGAACCCGAATTATTGGAATTAAAGAATTACCAGAATTCCGGAAGTTTCAATAATTCGTTTAATTCGAGTTCAGACGATATCTTTGCCGTTCAAATATTATTCTTACTAAAATGAACTTTGTTGAAGAACTGCGCTGGCGCGGAATGCTGCATGATATTATGCCCGGAACCGAGGATTTACTGAATAAAGGTATGACTTCTGGTTATATAGGCTATGATCCTACGGCAGACTCGCTGCATGTGGGTCACCTGACCCAGATCATGACGCTGATCCACTTTCAGCGCGCAGGTCATAAACCATATGCCCTGGTGGGCGGCGCAACAGGTATGGTGGGCGATCCTTCAGGTAAATCTGCCGAACGTAATTTGCTGAGCGAAGAAGTGTTGCAACATAACCTGGCCTGCATTAAAGAGCAGCTGTCAAAATTTTTAAATTTTGATTGCGGCGCTAACAGTGCCGAGATGGTGAATAACTACGATTGGTTTAAAGATTTCAGTTTCCTGCACTTTATCCGCGATGTAGGCAAGCACATCACCGTAAACTATATGATGGCCAAAGACTCGGTTAAAAATCGTTTAAACGGCGATACAGGTATGAGCTTTACCGAGTTTACTTACCAGTTGGTACAGGGCTACGATTTTTACTACCTGTGGAAATACCGCAATTGCAGCCTGCAAATGGGCGGCAGCGACCAGTGGGGCAATATTGTAACCGGTACCGAACTGATTCGCCGTAAAGATGCAGGAGAGGCTTTTGCGTTAACTACCCAACTGATTAAAAAAGCTGACGGCACCAAATTTGGTAAAACCGAGGGCGGCAACATTTGGCTTGATCCGGCTAAAACATCGCCTTACCAGTTCTTCCAGTTCTGGTTAAATGCCAGCGATGCTGATGCGAAGAATTTCATCCGAATCTTCACACTGCTGGACAGGGAAACGATTGAGGCAATGGAAGTTGAGCACGATGCTGCGCCACACCTGCGCGTGTTGCAAAAAGCACTTGCAAAAGATATCACCATCCGTGTACATGGCGAAGCTGAATATGAAAAAGCCGTTAAAGCGTCTGAGTTTCTGTTCGGTAATACCGGCATTGAGTTTTTGAACGAGCTGACTCATAACGAGGTTGTAGGCTTATTTGATGGCTTACCAAACTTCCACATTAGCAAAGCCGATCTGGAAGCTGGCGTAAACGTAGTTGATCTGCTGGCTGGTCTAACCCAGGTATTCCCTTCAAAAGGTGAAGCTAAAAAGATGATTATTGCCGGTGGTGTGTCTGTAAACAAAGCTAAATTAACCGGTGTAGAGCAGGTGCTTAATAATGAGAGCCTTGTTGCAGGGCGTTACCTGGTCCCGCAAAAAGGTAAGAAGAATTACTTTTTGATAGTAGTGGAATAAAACACTCTGATCCTCTCGGAAAGGAGTTTTACATAAATAAGGAAAGGCCCGCATTATGCGCGCCTTTCTTTGTTATCTTCCTTTCGCAATCACTCGCCAGGAGCCGAGCGACTGCAAATGAATTGCTAAATAATTGGATTAGCGGCATAATCCTTCCACAACTCATCCAGCGTTTTACCGCTGATGGCTTCCCATGAACCCGTAGTGTAGCTGTGATCACGCAGTTGGGCATCCAGCGCTTTTACAGTGCCTTTCTTTACATTCTTTTCAATCCAAGCCAAAAAGCGGGCGGTTATGCGGTAGCCGTTAGCATAGCTTTGGCCGGTTTTAATGTCGGGCAGCGCCCATTTAGCGGTCTGGTTGTTTACGCCGAATTGGTAACGTGCATAGTCTGCAATGCCTTCGGTTAACCAACCAGGGCCAATGCTGCGGCCATAGTTTTGCACAATGTGCATACCCTCGTGGGTTACTACGTCAACATCTTCAGGGTGCGTAATTATCCAGTTAGAGCTAAGGCGTATCCGGGCATGGCCAGTGGCAGCTACTCCAGTGTAAGCGGTATCCACTATCAGGTACACGGTATCGGCGGTACTTTTGTTATACGCTTTAGCTAGTTTGGGATAAGTCTGGAAGAAGGTGGTAATTAACCGTACTTGTTCTTTCAGGTCAAGCTTTGGATCATTATTGGTTACAATCAGTGTGTAACCTTTCTTTTTAAATGTCAGGGGTTGTTGTGCAATAGCGGCAAAAGAAAGCAGCAGCGCTATTATAAATAGGACTTGTTTTTTCATAGTGGTGCCAAAGATAGGGAAATTGGCCATTTCACTTCGCCGTCAATAGTCATGAGCTAGTATTGTGCACTTGTGGGCAGTAAGTTATTCACCCTATAAATGACACGACGTTAACTGAATAAGTCAATTAGGCAATCAACAAAAATCCGTATCTTTGCCGGCTGAATGAATAAGAAGGTTGCATTTTATACGCTGGGCTGTAAGCTCAATTATTCGGAAACGTCATCTATCGGTCGCCTGTTTACGCAGGCGGGTTATGATACGGTGGAGTTTACCGATACGCCAGACGTATTTGTGATCAACACCTGCTCCGTTACCGAGAACGCCGATAAAAAATGCCGCAAGGTGGTGAAAGAGGCGCTCAAGGTATCGCCCAATGCTTATGTAACCATTGTTGGCTGCTATGCTCAGCTAAAACCAACAGAGATTGCTGAGATTCCAGGTGTGGATATGGTGCTGGGCGCGGCAGAGAAATTTCAGATTGTAGATCATATTACCGACCTAACCAAGCAGCCAAAAGCGCTGGTTTATAACCAACCGGTAACCGAAGCTAACCAGTTCATCTCAGCCTTTTCCATTGGCGACCGTACCCGTACCTTTTTAAAAGTGCAGGATGGTTGCGATTACTCTTGTACTTTCTGTACCATTCCGCTGGCCCGTGGCGCCAGCCGGAGCGATACCATTGAAAATGCCGTTAAGCAGGCACGTGAAATTGCTGCCAGCGGCGTAAAAGAAATTGTGCTGACAGGCGTTAACCTGGGCGATTTCGGCATCCGTAATGGCGAGCGTGAAGATAAGTTTGTTGATCTGGTAAAGGCGCTTGATGAGGTGGAAGGCATCGACCGTATCCGTATCTCGTCTATCGAACCAAACCTACTGACCGACGAGATTATCGATTTTGTAGCGCAATCAAAACGTTTTGTGCCGCATTTCCATATCCCGCTGCAATCAGGTAATAACAAGATTTTGGGCTTGATGCGTCGCCGCTATCGCCGCGAGTTATATGCTGATAGAGTAGCCAAGATTAAACAGGTAATGCCCGATTGTTGTATTGGTGTAGATGTGATTGTGGGCTTCCCCGGCGAGACCCGCGAGGATTTCATCGATACCTATAACTTCCTGAACGATCTGGATATCTCTTACCTGCACGTATTCACTTACTCAGAACGTGAAAACACGCCGGCTGCCGAGATGGAGGGCGTTGTGCCCGGCTCCACCCGTGCCGATAGAAGTAAGATGCTGCATATTCTGAGTGATAAAAAACGCCGCTCCTTTTACGAAACTCAACTGGGCCGAAGCAATGAGGTGCTGTTTGAGGGTGATATTAAAGATGGCTTTATGCATGGCTTTACCCGCAACTATGTAAAGGTAAAGGTGAAGTATGACCCGGTTTTGGTTAACGAGCTGAAAACCGTGCAGTTAACAGCCATTTCACACGATGGTGATGTAGAGATTACAGAGTCCGCCGAAATATTGAGCCATTAATTAATATATTCGTTGCAAATTTTACCTGATGTTTCCAACCCTTTCTTCGCTCATTAAATATTTTACCGGTTTAGATATTCCGCTGCCATTCCAAACTTTTGGTTTTTTTGTGGCCATAGCTTTTGTGGCAGGATATTGGGCTTTTGGTAAAGAGTTTCAGCGGAAAGAAAAACTGGGTTTGGTGCATGCCTTCAGGAAAACCATTACGGTTGGCCAGGCGCCTTCAATGGCAGAGGTAATTGGTAATGTTATCTTCGGGTTTATATTAGGTTATAAACTGCTGGATGCCGTGTTTAACTACCAGTTGCTGGTGCAGGATACACAGGCTTTTTTGCTCTCAACCCGGGGCAATTTTGTAGGCGGTGTTTTAGGAGCCGTTGGTATGGGCTATTGGGCCTGGCATGAAGCTAAAAAGAAACAATTGCCTAAGCCGGAGCAACGCGAAGTAACGGTGCATCCGCATGAGTTAATGGGCATCATTTTGCTATGGGCAGCTATTGCCGGCTTGGCTGGCGCTAAGGTATTTGACTGTCTTGAAAACTGGGACCGCTTTATGGCGGCACCTATCGAAAACCTGACCAGCTTTAGCGGCCTGACCTTCTACGGCGGATTGATTTGCGGCGGTGCTGCTGTTTTATACATTACTCACAAACATGGTATTAAGCCGCTGGTGATGCTGGATATTGGTGCACCGGGTATGATGCTGGCCTATGCTGTTGGCCGTATTGGCTGCCAGATGGCAGGCGATGGCGATTGGGGCATTGCCAATTTAAACCCTAAACCCAACTGGTTAAGTTGGTTGCCAAATTGGATGTGGAGCTTTAACTATCCGCATAACGTAATACACGAGGACGAGGGCAACCTGATCCCAGGGTGTATAGGCAATTTCTGCAACGCACTGAAGGTTCCGGTTTACCCAACACCTTTTTATGAGTGTGTTAGCTGTATGCTGCTTTTCCTGGTACTGTGGGCCATTCGCGACAGAATCAAGGCGCCGGGCATGATGTTCGGTATATATATGATTATGGCAGGTGTGGAGCGCTTTTTTGTGGAACTGATCAGGGTGAATACTAAGTATCATTTGTTTGGCTTGTCTTTTACCCAGGCCGAAATGATATCGCTGTTTTTGATAGTGGGTGGGGGTATCCTTATTGGTTATAGCCAAAAAAATCAATCAAAATTTAAAACGACGCATGGAGCTGCATAAAAAGGGCCAGTCGTTTCAAGAGGAGATCATCCGTTTTGTGCTTTCTGCCGGGATGGGTTTTTTGGTTGATAACATCGCTTACTTTATTTTATACCGCAATGTACTGGAGCAACCCACGTATGAGATATTTGGACACGTTTTTAAAAACTCTACCGTGTCGTTGTTCATCTCCTTTTTTATGGGGGTGATCGTCAACTTTTTGATGACCCGTTATATTGTGTTCACAGAGTCGCGCACCAGCTTTTCCAAACAGTTGTTCCGCTTTTTAAGTGTGGCTTTTCTGGGCTTTTTTGTGACCGTATACCTGCTCAATTTCATTATCAGCTATTTTCATTTCTATCCTCCGGTAGCACGCGTTGCGGCCATGCTGAGCCTGTTCTTCGCCAGCTTTTTTGTACATAAAGTATTTTCATTCAGTTTATCTATAAGAAACAAACACCATGCTACAGCAGATACTCCCGCAAGTAGTTGAGATAGCCAAAGAGGCAGGCGCTTTCATTCGTCAGGAGCGCCAGAAGTTTGATCCTGCAAACATCGAGTACAAGGGGTTAAACGATATGGTATCATACGTTGACAAGCAGGCCGAGCAGATCATTGTTCGCGGATTAGAAAAAGTGTTGCCCGAAGCCGGTTTCATTACCGAAGAAAAAACTGCTACCAAAACAGGTGAGCATTATAACTGGATCATTGATCCACTGGATGGTACCACCAATTTTATCCATGGCGTACCTGCTTTCGCCGTTAGTATTGGTTTGCAGCAAGACGATGAACTGGTACTGGGTGTGGTTTATGAAATTAACCTTGACGAGTGTTTTTACGCCTGCAGTGGGTCACCAGCTTATCTGAATGGTAAAGAGATCCGTGTGAGTGCTCCAACTAAAATTGCCGACAGCCTGCTGGCTACCGGTTTTCCATATTACGATTTTAGAAAGCAGCAGCAATACATCAACCTCTTTACCGAGCTGATGCAAGGCTGCCACGGTCTGCGTCGCATTGGCTCAGCTGCGGTTGATCTGGTATATACCGCCTGCGGCCGTTTCGAGGCATTTTATGAGTACAACCTCAATGCCTGGGATATTGCAGCGGGTGTGGTGATCGTTCGTCAGGCAGGTGGTGATGTCGTAAACTTTAGCGGCGGCCAGGAAGTGATGAATACCCGCGAGCTGCTAGCTACCAACGGAAAAATTACGGAGGAGATGCTGGGGGTGATTAATAAGCATTTTGGTGCTAAAGCATAATTAATACCACGTCATTGCGAGGAACGAAGCAATCTCTGTACATGTAAGGTAGATTTGCATATCCGATAGCCCTTTGTAGAGATTGCTTTGTTCCTCGCAATGACGTGTTAGATAAAAAGAGAAAGGCCGGTTGATTTCAACCGGCCTTTCCTTTTATTTAAGAGGCTAAAACTAATCTTTAATCTCTAATCCTCACTTACATCGCTTCACTCACCACTTCCTGTACCTCTGGCACCATGCGTTTCAGCAGGTTTTCAATACCGGCTTTCAGGGTGATGGTTGATGACGGGCAGCCGCTGCATGAACCGCGCAGTTCTACAGTTACCACACCTTCGTTAAATGATTTATAGCTGATGGCGCCACCGTCTTGCTCAACAGCAGGGCGCACATAGTCGTGTAAAATCTGCTGGATTTTGATTTCAGCTTCGGTACCTTCAAACGTTACTTCTTCTTCAACATCTTCCTTAACCTTCAATTCGCTTTCAACGGCACCTTTTACAAACTCTTTCAGGATGGCTTCAATGTCATCCCAATCGGTACCCTCGGTTTTAGTAACAGTCACAAAGTTGCTGGCGAAGAACACACCGTTTACAAAACTGAATTTGTACAGCTCTTTGGCAAAAGCCGAGTGCTCGGCGCTCTCTTTGGTAGGGTAATCAACACTACCGTTAATCAGCAACTTATTCACGATGAATTTCATGGTTGCCGGATTCGGGGTCGATTCGGTATATACGTTGATGTTCATTTGCGTTCTAATTTAATGGATAGAACAAATGTAGGCAGTTTTTTAATAACTGTGTTCATGCTATTCTGTTTTGACCTGTGAATGACGTTGCCCCCTAACGCCCTGAAGGGGGACTTAACGAGCAATATAGCAGATGCTCCCCCTTTAGGGGGGACGGGGGGCTTAAACCCCCGTATAATTCCCTGGTGTAATGGCTTTCAGTTCCGCTTTTACCGCATCACTTACCTGCAAAGTTTCCACAAACTCTGCAATGGTAGCCGCATTAACACGGGTATTGGTGCGCGTCAATTCTTTCAAAGCCTCATATGGGTTAGGATAAGCCTCGCGACGCAGGATAGTTTGGATAGCCTCTGCAACCACTGCCCAGTTAGCTTCCAGGTGCGCATTGATAGCATCGACGTTCAGCAATAATTTATTCAAACCGCGCAGAGTTGATTTTATAGCGATGATGGTGTGTGCGAAAGGCACACCGATATTACGTAGAACGGTACTGTCAGTTAAATCGCGTTGCAGGCGAGAGATTGGCAGTTTGGCCGCCAGGTGCTCAAATACCGCGTTAGCCAGGCCCAGGTTACCTTCGCTGTTCTCAAAATCTATCGGGTTAACTTTGTGCGGCATGGCTGATGAACCCACCTCGCCAGCTTTAATGCGCTGTTTGAAGTAGTTCATGCTGATGTAGGTCCACACGTCGCGGTCAAAATCAATCAGTATGTTGTTGATGCGTTTCAAGGCATCGCACTGAGCAGCAAAGTTATCGTAATGCTCAATCTGTGTGGTGTATTGCGAGCGGCTCAGTCCCAACTTTTCGCTCAGGAATTTATTGCCGAAGGCTTGCCAGTCGGTAGCAGGGTAGGCCACATGATGCGCATTAAAGTTACCGGTTGCACCGCCAAATTTAGCAGCGTGCGGTACAGCGCTCAGTAGTTCAACTTGTTTAGCCAGGCGCTCTACAAATACCATAATCTCTTTACCCAAACGGGTAGGTGATGCCGGCTGACCGTGGGTGTGTGCCAGCATCGGGATGCTTTTCCATTCTACAGCCAGTTCTTCCAATTTACTAATAAGGCCGGCAATGGCAGGGTAGTACACGTCATCCAGCGCAGCTTTAAAGCTGTACGGAACGGCGGTGTTGTTGATGTCTTGTGAGGTCAGACCAAAGTGGATGAACTCTTTGTATTCAGCCAGGCCCAATTCGTCAAACTTTTGTTTGATGAAGTACTCAACCGCTTTAACATCGTGGTTGGTGGTTTTCTCAATGTCTTTGATAATCTGCGCATCCTGTTCAGAGAAATTTTTGTAGATGGCCTGTAACTTTTCAGTCAGCGAGGTATCAAAGTTTTGCAGTTGCGGCAGGGGATGCTCATACAGCGCTATGAAGTATTCAATCTCCACAAAAACACGGTATTTGATCAGCGCAAATTCAGAGAAATAGGCGGAAAGATCTGCAGTGGCATTGTGGTAGCGGCCGTCTACCGGAGAGATGGCCATAAGCGGTGAGCGCATTGACATAAGCTTTTAGAAATTTTTGGCAAAGGTAGCGTTTTGTGCCGAAAGTTCGTAAGGTGGTTTGTAACATGGGTTTATCTATGGTGGCAACGGGTTTCAAACCCATCGCTACCATGTGGGAGTTCACACAGAATATAGGCCCAAAGATGAGCAAAGAAGCATCGGCCTCGCGCAATTCCCCTCTTTAGAGGGGCAGGGG
>Ga0153918_1000973_pt1 | contig 12163 bp, 10 predicted proteins | sample TSFL002MetaG_FD_104687 | JGI IMG/M metagenome (GOLD analysis project Ga0153918, IMG submission 104687) | Attine ant fungus gardens microbial communities from Florida, USA - TSFL002 MetaG | ecosystem: Host-associated > Fungi > Mycelium > Unclassified | place: USA: Florida, Paynes Creek Historic... | reverse complement strand
TGGTTTAACCCCGCAAGATCTCAAGGCTTATGGTATTCACGACGTCCAGGAAATCGTCTACAACCCCGATTACGATACGCTGTATCAGGAAGAGCTCAATCCAGCACTGGAAGGATACGAGCGAGGTGTGTTGACAAACCTTGGTGCTATCGCCGTCGATACCGGTATTTTTACCGGTCGTTCGCCGAAAGATAAGTATATCGTCCGCGACGAAACCACCCGCGATACGCTGTGGTGGGCAGATAAAGGCAAAGGGAAGAACGACAACAAACCGCTCTCCCCTGAAACCTGGCAGCATCTGAAAGGGCTCGTCACCCATCAACTCTCCGGCAAGCGTCTGTTCATTATCGATGCCTTCTGTGGCGCTAACGCCGACACCCGTCTTTCCGTCCGTTTTATCACTGAAGTGGCCTGGCAGGCGCATTTCGTGAAAAACATGTTTATTCGTCCAACCGACGAAGAATTACAGGATTTCACCCCGGATTTCATCGTGATGAACGGTGCGAAATGCACTAACCCGCAGTGGAAAGAACAAGGCCTGAATTCAGAGAACTTCATTGCCTTCAACCTGACCGAGCGTATCCAGCTGATTGGCGGTACCTGGTACGGCGGCGAGATGAAGAAAGGGATGTTCTCGGTGATGAACTACCTTCTGCCATTGCAGGGCATTGCATCCATGCACTGTTCCGCGAACGTTGGCGAGAAAGGTGATGTGGCCGTGTTCTTTGGCTTGTCTGGCACCGGGAAAACCACGCTTTCCACCGATCCGAAACGTCGCCTGATTGGCGATGATGAGCACGGCTGGGATGACGATGGCGTGTTTAACTTCGAAGGCGGTTGCTACGCCAAGACTATTCGTTTGTCTGAGGAAGCCGAGCCGGACATTTACCACGCCATCCGTCGCGATGCGTTGCTGGAAAACGTCACCGTGCGTGCCGATGGCACCATCGATTTCGACGATGCATCCAAAACCGAAAATACCCGTGTTTCCTACCCGATCAACCACATCGAAAACATTGTGAAGCCGGTGTCGAAAGCAGGTCATGCCACGAAGGTAATTTTCCTGACTGCGGATGCGTTCGGCGTGTTGCCTCCAGTGTCTCGCCTGACCGCCAGCCAGACGCAGTACCACTTCCTCTCAGGCTTTACGGCTAAACTGGCCGGTACAGAGCGCGGTGTGACGGAGCCAACGCCAACCTTCTCCGCCTGCTTTGGCGCAGCATTCCTGTCACTGCACCCAACACAATACGCTGAAGTGCTGGTGAAACGTATGCAGGCATCCGGCGCGCAGGCGTATCTGGTTAACACCGGCTGGAACGGCACGGGCAAACGTATCTCTATCAAAGATACTCGCGCCATTATCGATGCGATTCTGGATGGCTCTCTGGATGATGCTGAAACCTTCACCCTACCGATGTTTGATCTGGCGATCCCTACGGAACTGCCGGGCGTGGATACGCATATCCTTGACCCGCGTAATACCTACGGTTCACCAGAACAATGGCGTGAGAAAGCGGAATCGCTGGCGAAGCTGTTTATTGAGAACTTTGAGAAGTATACCGATACCCCAGCAGGGGCTGCGCTGGTGAGTGCGGGACCAAGGTAAACATAAAAAGGCAACGCAAGTTGCCTTTTTTAATGTTTTCTCACTCTCCCCGTGGGAGAGGGTCGGGGTGAGGGCATCAGACCGCAGAGACCGCAGAGGTCATATTTATGTCGGGTGGCGGCTTCACCTTACCCGACCTACAAAAAGGGTGGCTCATGCCACCCTTTTTTAAGCCTCTTTCACCTGCCCCCGCGTGACCGGTACCGGCAACCATGCACGAATACTCAAACCGCCCCGCTCGCTGGTTCCAATCTCCAGCAAACCGTTATGGTTATCGATAATACGCTGCACAATCGCCAGACCTAAGCCCGTTCCGCTGGTACTGCGCGCGCTATCGCCTCGCACAAACGGCTGGAACAGATGCTTACGCTGCTCAGGCTTAATGCCCGGGCCGTCGTCCTCAACCTGGAACCAGGCGCGGTTCAGCTCTGAGCCACTGCTGACCTTGATCCAGCCATTCCCGTAACGCGCCGCATTGACCACCATATTGGCGACAGCGCGTTTGATGGAGAGAGGATGCATCCGGACCTGGATCTCACCCAGCTGGAGGTCGGTGTCAATTTCGCGCTCGTAGCCGCTTTCCGCTGCCACCACTTCGCCCAGCACCGCATTCAGATCCGCCATTTCCATCGGCATCTCCTGCCCGGTGCGCAGGTAATCAATGAACTGCTCGATGATGGCATTACACTCTTCGATGTCTTTGTTAATAGACTCCGCGAGATAACCATCCTCTTCACCCATCATTTCAGTGGCCAGACGAATACGCGTCAGCGGGGTGCGCAGATCATGACTGACACCCGCCATCAGCAGCGTACGGTCATCCGCCAGCTGTTTAACGCCAGCCGCCATATGGTTGAAGGCACGCGTAACCGAACGCACTTCCGACGCGCCATATTCACGCAGCGGTGGTGGAATAATCCCTTTACCGACCTGAAGCGCCGCGTGCTCCAGGTCGACCAGCGGTCGGTTCTGTATGCGGATAAACAGCCACGCCCCCCCTATCGCCAGCAGCATGATGGCCAGGGTATAGCGGAACAGTGGCGAGAAATCGCCCTGATGGATTTCGGTCAGCGGGACTCGCACCCAGATATTGGGTGAGAGCCAGGTTTTCAACCAGACAACCGGCGAGCTTTTGTTGACCTCAACGCGGACTTCCGTTGGGCCACCCAGCTGCTGCGCCATCTGTTGACTCAGGAATTCGTAGTGTTGCGCCCAGCGCAGGCCTGCATCTTCCGCCGCTTCATTGGAATAGAGCGAAATACCCAGCTCGCGGTAAATCTCACGACGAAACGCCGGAGGAACCACCAGCTGTGTGCCATCCTCCAGTTGCAGTTTATCAGTCATCAGCATACGCACTTCGTACGCCAGAACCTTATTAAACTGCTGGAGGCTGGGCAGGATCGCAAAGTTCAGCACCACCAGGTAGGTCGTCACCAGGCTGACGAACAGCAAGGTGACGATCAGTAACAGCGTGCGGGCAAACGAACTTCGCGGCGAGAAGCGCATTCGCCTCATGCTTTAGAGCCGTCCGGCACGAACACGTAGCCCAGACCCCAGACGGTCTGAATATAACGAGGATGCGCCGGATCTTCTTCCACCATGCGGCGCAGACGAGAAATCTGCACGTCGATAGAGCGTTCCATCGCGGAGTATTCACGCCCACGCGCCAGGTTCATCAGCTTGTCACGGGACAGCGGCTCACGCGGGTGGCTGACCAGTGCTTTCAGCACCGCGAACTCGCCGCTGGTGAGAGGCATTGGCTCATCTTCACGGAACATCTCACGCGTACCGAGGTTCAGCTTAAACTTACCGAACGCGATAACCGCTTCTTCCTGAGACGGCGCACCAGGCAGTTCGTTCGCCTGACGGCGCAGCACAGCGCGAATACGCGCCAGCAGTTCACGCGGGTTAAACGGTTTTGGAATGTAGTCGTCGGCACCGATTTCCAGGCCCACGATACGGTCAACTTCTTCACCTTTTGCCGTCACCATAATGATCGGCATTGGGTTGCTCTGGCTACGCAGACGGCGGCAGATGGAAAGCCCATCTTCGCCAGGCAGCATCAGGTCGAGAACCATCAGGTGAAAAGATTCACGGGTCAGCAGACGGTCCATTTGTTCAGCGTTCGCGACGCTACGAACCTGGAAGCCCTGCTCGGTCAGATAACGTTCCAGCAGCGCGCGCAGGCGCATGTCGTCATCCACGACCAGAATTTTGTAGTTCTCTTGCATTGTGTGTACTCCCAAAGGTTCGGATAGTCTTTGTAACAGCGTATTCTAAAAAAGTGCACGTGTTCGACCAGCTAATTCTGGTATAAATTCTAGTCGAAATTGTTACAAAGCATATTTAACAGCAGCTTATCTGCACATTTCATCACATAAATCATTATTAACGATGTCTGTTAAGCTATTTGATACTTAATGTGCGCAACGTCTGCAATGAAGTCGAGTCTGAAGGTCACACCATGAAAACGCCCCTGATCACCCGCGAAGGGTACGAAAAACTCAAAAAAGAGATGGATTACCTGTGGCGAGAAGAGCGCCCGGAAGTGACCAAAAAAGTCACCTGGGCGGCAAGCCTTGGCGATCGCAGCGAAAATGCTGATTACCAGTACAACAAAAAACGCCTGCGCGAGATAGACCGTCGGGTACGTTACCTGACCAAATGCCTTGAGAATCTCAAGATCGTCGATTACTCCCCGCAGCAGGAAGGCAAAGTGTTCTTCGGTGCATGGGTTGAAATTGAGAATGATGACGGCAACACCCTGCGTTTTCGCATTGTCGGCTACGATGAAATTTTTGGTCGTAAGGATTACATCTCAATCGACTCGCCGATGGCCCGTGCGCTGCTGAAAAAAGAAGTAGGTGATTTGGCCGTCGTTCAGACACCTGCCGGCGAAGCCAGCTGGTACGTGAATGAGATTGAGTACGTTAAATAGTCCGAGAGCGCCCTCCACGGCTGGCATTTTGCCGTGTCAGCCCGTATAACTATCCCCTGATTTTTCGACTCAACAGATGATAAAGCCATGATGAATGATTCGCTCTGCCGCATTATTGCGGGTGATATTCAGGCCAGAGCTGAACAGGTAGAAGCTGCCGTTCGCCTGCTTGATGAAGGGAACACCGTGCCGTTTATTGCACGTTATCGTAAGGAAGTCACTGGCGGTCTGGATGATACTCAGCTGCGTAATCTGGAAACCCGCCTGGGTTACCTGCGCGAGCTGGAAGACCGGCGTCAGGCGATCCTCAAATCCATTGGCGAACAGGGCAAGCTGACCAGCGACCTGGAAAAAGCCATTAACGGCACGCTGAGCAAAACCGAATTAGAAGATCTCTATCTGCCGTATAAACCGAAGCGCCGTACGCGCGGGCAGATTGCGATTGAAGCCGGTCTGGAGCCGCTGGCCGAACTGCTGTGGAACACCCCATCCCATGACCCGGAAACCGAAGCCGCCAAATTTATCGACGCCGACAAAGGCGTGACGGACACCAAAGCCGCTCTTGATGGCGCGCGTTATATCCTGATGGAGCGCTTCGCCGAAGACGCCGCGCTGCTCTCTAAAGTGCGTGACTATCTGTGGAAAAACGCGCACCTGGTGTCAACCGTGGTGAGCGGTAAAGAGGAAGAAGGCGCGAAGTTCCGCGACTATTTCGATCACCACGAACCTATTTCAACCACCCCTTCTCACCGTGCGCTGGCGATGTTCCGTGGCCGCAACGAAGGTGTGTTGCAGCTTTCCCTGAATGCCGATCCGCAGTTCGATGAGCCGCCAAAAGAGAGCCACTGCGAGCAGATCATTATCGATCACCTCGGCCTGCGTCTGAACAACGCCCCGGCGGATAGCTGGCGCAAAGGCGTGGTGAGCTGGACGTGGCGTATCAAGGTGCTGATGCACCTCGAAACCGAGCTAATGGGTACCGTGCGCGAGCGCGCCGAAGACGAAGCGATTAACGTATTTGCCCGTAACCTGCACGACCTGCTGATGGCCGCACCTGCGGGCCTGCGCGCCACCATGGGCCTCGATCCGGGCCTGCGTACCGGCGTGAAAGTGGCGGTGGTTGACGGAACCGGCAAACTGGTGGCGACCGACACCATTTACCCGCACACCGGCCAGGCGGCGAAAGCGGCTGTCGCGGTTGCGGCACTGTGCGAGAAGTACAACGTTGAACTGGTTGCTATCGGTAACGGGACCGCATCCCGTGAAACCGAGCGTTTCTACCTCGACGTGCAGAAACAGTTCCCGAAAGTCACTGCCCAGAAGGTGATCGTCAGTGAAGCGGGTGCGTCTGTTTACTCCGCATCTGAACTGGCAGCTCAGGAATTCCCGGATCTGGACGTTTCCCTGCGCGGCGCGGTGTCTATTGCCCGCCGCCTGCAAGACCCGCTGGCGGAGCTGGTGAAGATCGATCCGAAATCCATCGGGGTGGGCCAGTACCAGCACGACGTCAGCCAGACGCAGCTGGCGCGTAAGCTGGATGCGGTCGTGGAAGACTGCGTTAACGCCGTCGGTGTAGATCTGAATACCGCCTCCGTTCCCCTGCTGACCCGCGTGGCGGGCTTAACCCGCATGATGGCGCAGAACATCGTCGCCTGGCGTGACGAGAACGGTCAGTTCCAGAACCGTCAGCAGCTGCTGAAAGTCAGCCGTCTGGGGCCGAAAGCTTTTGAGCAATGCGCGGGCTTCCTGCGTATCAACCACGGCGATAACCCGCTGGACGCCTCAACCGTGCACCCGGAAGCCTATCCGGTGGTCGAGCGCATTCTGGCTGCCACTCAACAGGCGCTGAAAGAGTTGATGGGTGACAACAGCGCCCTGCGCAACCTGAAAGCGGCTGATTTCACCGACGAACAGTTCGGTGTACCGACGGTGACCGACATCATCAAAGAGCTGGAAAAACCTGGCCGCGATCCGCGTCCTGAGTTTAAAACCGCGACCTTTGCTGAAGGCGTCGAAACCATGAATGACCTGCTGCCGGGCATGGTACTGGAAGGTGCGGTCACTAACGTCACCAACTTTGGTGCGTTTGTTGATATCGGCGTACATCAGGATGGCCTGGTCCATATCTCTTCGCTGGCCGATAAGTTCGTTGAAGATCCACACACCGTGGTCAAAGCGGGCGATATCGTTAAAGTGAAAGTGCTGGAAGTTGACCTGCAACGTAAGCGTATTGCCCTGACCATGCGTCTGGACGAGCAACCGGGTGAAACCAATGCGCGCCGTGGCAACGGCGGTGGCGCTCGCGAACAGCAGCGTCCTGCGGCCAAAGCCGCAAAACCGCGTAGCCGTGATGCTCAGCCTGCGGGTAACAGCGCCATGATGGATGCGCTGGCAGCCGCAATGGGTAAAAAGCGCTAAGGTTGTCAATGCCCGGTGGCGCTACGCTTACCGGGCCTACGGTTTTGTAGGCCGGGCAAACGCAGTGCCGCCCGGCAAGCAGACCGCAGCGAATTAAAATAAATATGGTGTAGCCATATTTAAACCACTAATTATCACCCCGTTAACAAATACTCCCCTTTTCGTTTTCCCGTCATTTCAGCAAATATTGAGCAAGGTCAAACAGGCCGTAAATTAATACTGCAAACAACATTCCGTCACAGTTTTAATATTGCTGATAAAAACTATTCTCATTATCATCCCATAGTAGATAATTTAACCTTTCATGGAATCAGGCACTATGCAATTCACTCCCGACAGTGCATGGAAAATTACCGGCTTCACCCGTGAAATTAGCCCGGCTTATCGGCAAAAACTGCTGTCATTAGGCATGTTACCTGGCTCGTCATTCCAGGTCGTGCGCGTGGCACCGCTGGGTGATCCTGTTCATATCGAAACCCGACGCGTAAACCTGGTTCTGCGTAAAAAAGACCTCGCATTAATCGAAGTCGAAGCTATTTCCCGATAACAAGCCAGCGGTTTCAGTGAGTCTAATGCAATGAAAAAATTAACTATTGGCTTAATTGGCAATCCTAATTCCGGCAAGACAACCTTATTTAACCAGTTAACGGGCGCTCGTCAGCGTGTGGGAAATTGGGCGGGTGTCACCGTTGAACGAAAAGAGGGTCAGTTTTCCACAACAGACCATCAGGTCACGCTGGTTGATCTGCCAGGAACCTATTCATTAACCACTATCTCGTCGCAAACCTCGCTCGATGAGCAGATTGCCTGCCACTATATTTTGAGCGGCGATGCGGATTTATTAATTAACGTGGTGGATGCCTCCAATCTGGAGCGCAACCTGTATCTGACGCTGCAACTGCTTGAGCTGGGTATTCCGTGCATTGTGGCGCTGAATATGCTCGACATCGCGGAAAAGCAACACCTGCGCATTGATGTCGATGCGCTCTCTGCCCGTCTGGGTTGCCCGGTTGTGCCACTGGTCTCCACCCGCGCGCGTGGCATTGATGCCCTGAAACTGGCGATCGACCGCCATGTGGGGAACACCAGCGTTGAGCTGGTTCACTATGCCCAACCGCTGCTTCGCGAAGCCAGCCTGCTGGCGCAGGAAATGGAACAACACATGCCGGCCAAACAGCGCATGTGGCTCGGCCTGCAAATGCTGGAAGGGGATATCTATAGCCGCGCCTACTCAGGCAACGCCGCCGATAAACTGGATGTTTCACTGGCGCGTCTTAGCGACGAGCTGGACGATCCCGCGCTGCATATTGCGGATGCCCGCTATCAGGCCATTGCCGCCATTTGTGATGTCGTGAGTAACGCCCTGACCGCAGAGCCAAGCAAATTCACCGCCGCAGTCGACAAAATCGTCATTAACCGCTTCCTCGGTCTGCCGGTGTTCTTGCTGGTGATGTACCTGATGTTCCTGCTGGCTATCAACATCGGGGGCGCGCTTCAGCCCATTTTTGACGCTGGCTCGGTGGCAATATTTGTCCATGGTATTCAGTGGATTGGTTACACCCTGCATTTCCCGGAATGGCTGACCATTTTCCTTGCTCAGGGGCTTGGTGGCGGTATCAACACCGTTCTGCCACTGGTTCCGCAAATCGGCATGATGTACCTGTTCCTCTCCTTCCTTGAAGATTCCGGTTATATGGCGCGCGCGGCTTTCGTGATGGATCGCCTGATGCAGGCGCTGGGTCTGCCGGGGAAATCCTTTGTGCCGCTGATTGTCGGTTTCGGCTGTAACGTGCCGTCGGTCATGGGCGCTCGCACCCTGGATGCACCGCGTGAACGCCTGATGACCATCATGATGGCACCGTTTATGTCCTGCGGCGCACGTCTGGCTATCTTCGCGGTCTTTGCCGCCGCCTTCTTTGGCCAGCAAGGTGCGCTGGCGGTGTTCTCGCTGTATGTGCTGGGCATCGTTATGGCTATCCTCACCGGGCTGATGCTCAAACACACCATCATGCGTGGTGAAGCCTCGCCGTTTGTGATGGAGCTGCCGGTGTATCACGTTCCTCATCTGAAAAGCCTGATTATTCAGACCTGGCAACGTCTGAAAGGCTTTGTACTGCGCGCCGGTAAAGTGATTGTCATCGTCAGCATCTTCCTGAGCGCGCTGAACAGCTTCACCCTGAGCGGCCAGGCGGCGGACAACATCAACGACTCTGCCCTTGCCTCCGTCAGCCGCGTCATCACGCCGGTCTTCAAGCCGATTGGTGTGCATGAAGATAACTGGCAGGCGACCGTTGGCCTGTTCACCGGCGCGATGGCGAAAGAGGTGGTGGTCGGTACGCTGAACACGCTCTACACCGCAGAGAACATTCAGGAGCAAGAGTTCAACCCTGCTGAATTTAGCCTGGGCAACGAACTGCTCGGTGCCGCAGAAGAAACCTGGCAGAGCCTGAAAGATACCTTCAGCCTGAGCGTGCTGGCGAACCCAATCGAAGCCAGTAAAGGCGATGGCGAAATGGCGACCGGTGCGATGGGTGTGATGAGCGAGAAATTTGGCAGCGCATCAGCGGCCTACAGCTACCTGATCTTCGTGCTGCTCTACATTCCGTGCATCTCGGTGATGGGGGCCATTGCCCGCGAGTCCAGCCGTGACTGGATGGGCTTCTCCGTATTGTGGGGGCTGAACATCGCTTATTCGCTGTCGACGGTTTTCTATCAGACCGTCAATTTCAGCCAGCATCCACGCTACAGCCTGGTCTGTATCCTGGCGGTTATTTTGTTCAACGTGATCGTTCTGGGCCTGCTGCGCCGGGCGCGCAGTCGTGTCGACATCAACCTGTTGGCAACGCGCAAAACTGCCGCTAACTGCTGCAACAGCCCGGCAGGCGACTGTCACTAAGGAGAATCACCATGGCATCGTTGATTCAGGTTCGTGATTTACTGGCGCTGCAAGGGCGTATGGAGGCAAAGCAGTTGAGCCTCAGCCTGCATACGCCGCAACCGATGATCGATGCCATGCTTGAAAGACTGGAAGCGATGGGGAAAGCCATACGTATTCAGGAAGATGCGGACGGGTGTTTATCCGGCAGTTGCAAAAGCTGCCCGGAAGGCAAGGCCTGTCTCAGGGAGTGGTGGACGCTTCGTTAATAATGCCGGGCAAGCAGAGCGCTTCCCGGCGTTTTTATTACTTATACACGTCCGCAGTTGCACGCACGTTTTTGGTTTGTTTTTCTGCACTGGTCACAACGTAGTACGTCCCGCCCAGCTCATCTGCCTTTTTAGACAACTCTTTTCTCGCGTCCATTGGCGCGGTGGTGTCAGAGGTTGTGATCTCACCAATTTTGGTCAGATTCATCCCAGCAAGCTTATCTTTTTCCAGCTCTTTCGCTGCAAAAACGCCAAATGACAGTGACCCAATAACCAGAGAAGTGACAATACCTGTAACAAGTTTCATAGCCATGACTCTCCATAGGATTGTTGTTTTGATTATCGTAGGCAGTTCGACCGCAACGATATGATGAGTATTGTTGCGGTGCGTAACTTTTGCCAGGATGGATAGAAAATAATCAGTTTAAACGTTGACTTAACGCAACGAGAGCGGAACAAAACTCAGCGGGGTGTGAGATAAACGGCGCGTGCGCGGCTTTCGCCACCACATGTGATTCGCTTTGCGGCCACAGCGTATCCAGCAACGGAACCACTTTACGTGGCACCAGCCCATCCAGATAACCGTAGATCCGCAGATGTGGCAGGGCAAGCGTTGCCAGCGGCTCACGCAGGTCGACCGTTTTTAGAATTTCCAGCCCACCGTTCAGCACCTCAACGTCCGGCATTGGCAGTGACAACACGGTATTTTTCAGCGTGCGGGCGTCCTGTCGGGCCGTTTCGGTGCCCATGGTTTGCAGCGCCAGGAAGCGTTCTACCGTCCGCTGAAAATCTTCGCTCAACTGCTGCTGGAACCCGGCCAGCACGTCAGGCTTAATGCCCGGCCACGCGTCGCGCGCGCTAAAGCACGGCGAAGAAGCTACCGTCACCAGTGCCTGCACGCGTTCCGGGTGGGTCAGCGCAATCTGGCTTGCCACCAGCCCGCCCAGACTCCAGCCGAGCCAGATGGCGTTTTGCGGCGCCGCATCCAGAACGTGTTGCGCCATCTCATCCAGCGACATCGCCTGATAGCCGTGGCTGCGGCCAAACCCCGGAAGATCCACCAGGTGCAGCGTAAAATGCGAGGCCAGTTCCTCACTTACGCAATGCCATACTTCGGCGTTCAGTCCCCATCCGTGCAGCAGCACAAGATGGCAATTTCCCGTCCCTACGGTCTGCCACCACAGAGTCTTCATCAGTTACTGTTCTCTTTTTTCACAAGGAGGTTGCACATGCTAACAGTGCCTGGCTTGTGCTGGCTATGCCGAATGCCACTTGCCCTGAGCCGATGGGGGATTTGCTCTGTGTGTACGCGCGCGCTGAAGCGCCCTGCCTGCGGTTGTCCACAGTGTGGTTTACCTGCCACAACCCCGAACATCCCTTGCGGGCGCTGCCTGCAAAAACCACCGCCGTGGAGTGCATTAGTTGCGGTAACGGATTACGTCCCACCGCTGAGTGGGCTGGTTCACCAGTTTAAATTTTCTCGTCAGAGTATCCTCGCCGTCCCGCTCGCCCGCGTGTTACTTCTTGCGATTTTACAGGCGCGCCGCACGCGCACCTTGCCTGGCGTCGACTGCATTGTGAATGTTCCCCTGCACGCCCGTCGCCACTGGCGGCGCGGCTATAACCAGAGTGACCTGCTCTGCCGACCGCTCGCTCACTGGCTGGGATGTCGCTACCCTGCGTCTGCACTTAAACGCGTCCACGCCACCGCAATACAACATCGGTTGAATGCACGGCTGCGCAAAAAGAACCTTAAAAATGCCTTTCGCCTTGAATTGGCGGTGAAAGGCCTCCATATCGCGATTGTGGATGATGTCGTCACGACGGGCAGTACCGTTGCTGAACTTTCCCGACTGCTTTTGCGAAGCGGTGCCGCGTCTGTTCAGGTATGGTGTCTGTGCCGTACCTTGTAGCCCTTCTTCAATGGGCGTATTATTATACCCAGGTAATTTAGTCAACTATTAGGCCAAAGCTATGATCCGTATTTCCGATTCTGCACAAGCGCACTTTGCCAAACTGCTGGCAAATCAGGAAGAAGGGACGCAGATCCGCGTGTT
>Ga0153918_1000968_pt1 | contig 12189 bp, 13 predicted proteins | sample TSFL002MetaG_FD_104687 | JGI IMG/M metagenome (GOLD analysis project Ga0153918, IMG submission 104687) | Attine ant fungus gardens microbial communities from Florida, USA - TSFL002 MetaG | ecosystem: Host-associated > Fungi > Mycelium > Unclassified | place: USA: Florida, Paynes Creek Historic... | reverse complement strand
TTCGCGATCCGACTTGCCCGCGAAGGGGCCAGTGCAGACAATAGAGTGCTAACTGCCCAAGCCACTGACTATGCCCCTCGATCCGCGGTCTCTCTATCTCCAGGCGCTCGCCGAGCAAGGCTTCGCCCATGACCCTGCACAGGCACAGGCTGTCACGGCCCTGCAAACCTGTTTCGAAGCCCTGGAGCATGGCCATGACACACGGGGCCTGTACCTCTGGGGCCCGGTCGGCCGCGGCAAGACCTGGCTCATGGACCTGTTCCACCGCTGCCTCAGCGTCCCGTCCCGGCGCCAGCACTTCCACCACTTCATGGCCTGGGTCCACCAGCGCCTGTTCCAGCTCAACGGCACTGCCGACCCCTTGAAGGCATTGGCGCGGGAGCTGGCCGGGCAGATCCGTGTGTTGTGCTTCGACGAGCTGTTTGTCAGCGACATCGGCGATGCGATCATTCTCGGCCGGCTGTTCCAGGTGCTGTTCGACCACGGCGTGGTGGTGGTCGCTACCTCGAACCAGCCGCCGCAACAGCTGTACCGCGACGGTTTCAATCGCGAGCGCTTCCTGCCGGCCATCAGCGCCATCGAGCGGCACATGCAGGTGCTGTCGGTGGCCGGCGAGCAGGACCATCGCTTGCATCCCGGCGCACAGTGCCAGCGTTACTGGGTGGCCGAAGCGGGGAGCAAAGGCGGCGCGCTGGAAGCTGTTTTCCTCCAGCTCAGCGCAGGTGAGCCCGGCAGCACTGCGCCTTTGCTGATTGGCTCGCGGCAGGTCGAGGTGATCCGGCGCAGCAACCAGGCCGTCTGGTGCCACTTTACCGAACTCTGCGAACGGCCCTTGGCCGCCATGGAGTTCATGGCCTTGTGCGATCAATTTCCGGCGATCCTGGTCGAGGGGATACCGGCCTTGGGCGGTGAGCAGCGGGCCGGGCGCATTGCCCGCGGCACCGAAGATGGCGCAGCGCGGGTCGTGGCAGGCGATCGGGAATTGCCGATGCTGTCACCCAGGGATGACGCCGTGCGCCGTTTCATCGCCTTGGTCGACGAATGCTACGATCGCCGTGTGGCCCTGTACCTGGAGGCGCAGGTGCCGCTCGATGCGCTCTACACTCAAGGGTATCTGGCGTTCCCGTACCAACGCACCCTGAGCCGGTTACGGGAGATGCAACTGCAACGCTTCGCCTGAAGGAGCCGAATCATGCAGCCGCTGTCGCATCATCTGCTGACCCAGGCCTACAACAATGGCTGGGCAAACCACCGCCTGTACAAGGCCTGCCTGCAACTGACCTTTGATGAGTTCGTCGCCCCCCGTTGCAGCTTCTTCCCGTCGATCAAGGCCACCCTCAACCACCTGCTGACGGTGGACTGGTTCTATCTGGACATGCTCGAGTGCGAACAGCGTGGTGAAGCGCCGAACCCCGACGGCGAGCGCTTTTTCGAGCCGGAGCAACCGTTTGCCACCTGTACCGACCTGCATGCCGAGCAGGCCCAGGCCGACCACCGGCTGATCGCCTATTGCAGGCAGTTGCAGGACGACCAGCTGGCGCGCTACGTGAGCATCGTGCGGCCTGGGCGGATCCAGCGCGAACAGCGCTTGCGCCTGCTGGCGCATGTGTTCGAGCACCAGATCCATCACCGGGGCCAGGTGCATGCAATGCTCAGTGACACTGCGGTGCGGCCGCCGCAGCTGGATGAGTTTTTCTGTGAAGAGGAGGCCGACCTGCGCGCCCTGGACTTCGCCGAACTCGGCTGGAGCGAAGCGCAGGTCTGGAAGGGTTAGTGCCCGATCCACTCCAGCAATGTGCGGTTGAAGCGCCGCGGCTCCTCGATCTGCGGCGCGTGCCCCATGCCCTCGAAGGTCACCAGTTCGCCTTGTGGGATCAGCTTGGCCACGTGCGGCCCGAGCTCCTTGTACTTGCCCAGCTTGGCCTTCACTTCAGGCGCGGCGATGTCGCTGCCGATCGCCGTGGTGTCCTGGTCGCCGATCAACAGGAGGGTCGGCATCTTCAGGTCCTTGAACTCGTGATACACCGGCTGGGTGAAGATCATGTCGTAGATCAGCGCCGAGTTCCACGCCACCGCCTCGTGTCCCGGCCCCTTGTTGAGGCCCGCCAGCATCTGTACCCAGCGCTCGTATTCAGGCTTCCAGCGCCCGGCGTAGTAGGTCTTGCGTTCATACTCGCGCACGCCTTCGGCATCGAGCTTGAGCTCGCGGGCATACCACTGGTCCACCGTGCGGTAGGGCACGCCGAGGGCTTTCCAGTCCTCCAGGCCGATCGGGTTGACCATTGCCAGGCGCGCGACCTGCTGCGGGTACATCAGCGCATAGCGAGTGGCGAGCATGCCCCCGGTGGAATGGCCGAGCACGATGGCCTGCTTGACGCCCAGTTGTTCGAGCAGCGCATGGGTGTTCACTGCCAGCTGCTGGAAACTGTACTGGTACTGCGCCGGCTTGCTCGAGGTGCAAAAGCCGATCTGGTCCGGCGCGATGACCCGGTAGCCAGCCTGGCTCAAGGCGTCGATGGTGGTTTCCCAGGTGGCGGCGCAGAAGTTCTTGCCGTGCATCAGCACCACGCTGCGGCCATTGGCCTGGCCTTGGGCTGGCACATCCATGTAGCCCATTTGCAGGGACTGGCCCTGGGACTGGAAGTCGAAATGCTGGAGGGGGTGAGGGTAGGTGAAGCCTTCGAGCTGTTTGCCGTAGGTGGGCGATTCGGCAGCGATGGCCGGGGCGCCGACGAGGCAGGCCAGGGCCAGGGCGGTTGCGCGCAGCATGGGGGCACTCCATGTAGGACCATGTAGGAATTGGCGACTGTAGCAGCCAGTGGACCACCTTAAACGTTAAAGGTGTTACCAGGCATGAAACCAGCCCAGGGTAATCATCGCCACGACGCTATAGCGCCCGCCCTTGGCCAAGGTCACCAGCAGCAGAAAACGCCAGAACGGTTCACGCATGATGCCGGCAATCAGCGTCAGCGGATCGCCGATCACGGGCATCCAGCTCAGCAGCAGCGACCATTGCCCCCAACGCTGGTAACGCCCCTGCGCGCGGTGCAGCTGGCTGGCGCTGAACGGGAACCAGCGCCGGTCGCGCAGGTGCTCGATGGCCCGGCCGAGCAGCCAGTTGACCAGCGAACCGAGCACGTTGCCCACGGTGGCTACCAGCAGCAAGGTCACCCAGGCGTCGGGCTCACGCAGCAACAAGCCGACCAGCACTGCCTCCGATTGCAGCGGCAGCAGGGTGGCGGCACCGAAGGCGCTGAGAAACAGCGCCCAAAGGCTCAGCATCAATAGTTGGCAACCACAGTGTCCTGGCCATCCTGGGTCACGCCGATGACCTGGTAGGCGTCCTTGTGGTCACCCATTTCCATGCCGGGCGACCCCATGGGCATGCCCGGCACGGCCAGGCCCTTGAGGTCGTTGCGCTTGGCCAGCAGGCGCACCTGCGCGGCGGGCACATGGCCTTCGACGAATTTGCCATCGATCACCCCGGTGTGGCACGACGCCAGGCGCGGCGCCACGCCCAGGCGCTGCTTGACGGCGCTCATGTTCGGCTCGACGTGGTCGTTGACGGTGAAGCCGTTGTCGCGCAGGTGGCTGATCCAGGCCTTGCAGCAGCCACAGTTGGGGTCGCGATAGACATCGATGGTTTCGGCGGCCTGGGCCAGGCCGGTGATGGCCAGCAGGCCGAAGGTGAACAGGTGTTTACGCAGCATGGTCGAACAACTCCTTAGAAACGCAGGCGGATGCCTGCTACCAGACGGGTCTGGCCGAGGTCTTCGCCGTCCTCGCGGGCCTGGCTGGCGCGGTTGCCGTGCAGGCGCTCGAAGCTTACCCCGACATAGGGCGCGAAGCCTCGACTGATTTCGTAGCGCAGGCGCAGGCCCACTTCGCTGTCGGCAAGCCCGGCGCCCTGTTCGCGGCCGGCATCGTTGCGGCCGTAGAAGTTGGCTTCCAGGTTAGGCTCGAGGAACCAGCGGTTGGTCAGCAGGATAGTGTAAGCGGCCTCCAGGCGCAGTGCGCGCTGTTGTCGCTCGCCGGCATAGGCGGTGGCTTCCAGCTCCAGGCCGTATAGCGGGGTACCCTGGATACCGAAGGCGGCCCAGGTCTGCCCGCTGGCTGGCTTGAAGTCCTGGCGCAGGCCACCGACCAGCTCCCACCAGGGGCCGATCGCGTGGCCCCACAGCGCCTGCAGCTCTGCCTTGTGGGTATTGCCTTGTTGCCGTTCGCCCTCGGTGCGTAGCCACAGGCGATCGATGTCGCCACCGACCCAGGCCGTGGCGTTCCACTTGAGGGCGCTGCTGCTTTCGACGTCCTGGTATTCCAGCTGATCGACGATCACCGCCCAGTTGACGGCGCGGTCATGCACCTGATGGCCCGTCAAGCGTGGGGGCTCGGCCGTGGCCCGTTCGCTGGCCAGCAACGCGGCCAGGGCGACGCCCGTGACCAGACGCCGGTTATTCATCTCATTCATCGACCCGTACCTCGCGGAACATGCCGGTCTCCATGTGGTAGAGCAAGTGGCAGTGGTAAGCCCAGCGGCCCAGGGCGTCGGCAGTGACCCGGTAGCTGCGGCGGCTGCCGGGCGGGATGTCGACGGTGTGCTTGCGCACCAGGAAGCGCCCGTGTTCGTCCTCCAGATCGCTCCACATGCCGTGCAGGTGGATGGGGTGGGTCATCATCGTGTCGTTGACCAGGGTGATGCGCACCCGCTCGCCGTAGGCCAGGCGCAACGGCGCGGCATCGCTGAACTTGACCCCGTCGAACGACCAGGCGAAGCGCTCCATGTGCCCGGTCAGGTGCAGTTCGATATCCCGTGAAGGTTCGCGGCCATCCGGGTCCGGGTAGGGGCTGCGCAGGTCGGCATAGGTCAGCACCCGGCGGCCGTTGTCACGCAGGCCGATGCCAGGGTCGGCCAGGTTGGCGCGCGGGGCCATGGTCTGCATGTCCACCAGCGGGTTGCCGGTCTCGCTGGCGGGGTGGCCTTGCATGCTGCCCATGCTGCCGTGGTCCATGCCGGCCATGTTGCTGTGATCCATCGCGGCCATGTCGCCATGGCCCATGTCGGCCATGCTCAGCACGGGGCGCGGATCAGGCGCTGGCACCGCGGCCTGCAGGCCTTTGGCGCGGGCGAGGGTGCCACGGGCGTAGCCGCTGCGGTCCAGGCTCTGGGCGAACAGGGTGTAGGCAGGCAGGTCGCCGACGGTAACCAGCACGTCGTAGGTTTCGGCCACCGCGATACGCAGCTCGTCCACGGTCACCGGTGTCACCGGCAGGCCGTCGGCGGCGATCACGGTCAGCGCAAGGCCCGGAATGCGAAAGTCGAAGTAGGTCATGGCCGACGCATTGATCAGGCGCAGGCGCACGGTTTCGCCGGGCTGGAACAGGCAGGTGAAGTTGCCGTCCGGGGGTTGGCCGTTGAGCAGGTAGGTGTAGCTGGCGGCGCTGATGTCGGCCAGATCGGTCGGGCTCATGCGCATGCGCGCCCAGGCCAGGCGTTCGTCGACGGTAGCGCGCCAACCGTTGTCGGCAACATCGGTGACAAAGTCGCCGAGTGTGCGCTTGTGGTAGTTGAAGGCGTCGGACTGTTTCTTCAGGGTCGCCAGCAACGCTTCGGGTGCCTGGTCGGACCAGTCGCTGAACAGCAGCACATGGTCGCGCTGGTAGGCATGCGGCTCGGGCTCGCGTGGTTCGATGACGATCGCGCCATACACCCCGGCCTGTTCCTGCAGGCCGGAATGGCTGTGGTACCAGTAGGTGCCGCTCTGGCGCAGGGTAAACCGGTACAGGTAATCACCACCGGGTGCGATGCCGGCGAAGCTCAGCCCCGGTACGCCGTCCATGTTGGCCGGCAGGAGGATGCCGTGCCAGTGGATCGAGGTGTCCTGGTCGAGGCGATTGCGCACGCGCAGGGTAACGGTGTCGCCTTCGCGCCAGCGCAGCAGCGGGCCGGGCAGGCTGTCATTGATGGTCAGCGCGGTGCGTGGTTGGCCGGTAATGTTGACCGGCGTCTGGCCAATGAACAGCTCGAAGTGCTGGCCGGCCAGTTCGCGGCCATCGCTGGCCTGGGCCAGCGGCCGCCACAGGCCCAGGCCGGCCAGTGTGGTGGCAGCGCCCAGGCCTTTGACGAAGGTGCGGCGGGTAGGGTTGCGCAACATGGCGTGGTCTCGTGCGGGGGAGCCACGATCCTCGCCGGTTGCGCCTGTCAGCTGGCTGAGGCGCAGGTTACAGCCTTGTCAGGCAGCCTGTTCGGCATCGCCCAGGTCGCGCATCAGCAGGCCGTACTCCAGCGCAACCTGCTCCGGAATCGGCAGGTACACCACATGGCCGTCGCCGGGCGCGACCTCGATGGCGTGCTGTTGGCGGTCGAACAGGCGGTGCAGGTCGAAGTGGTAGTTGCCACGCGGGGTCATCAATTCCAGGTGGTCACCCAGGGCGAAGCGGTTCTTGACCTTGACCTCGGCCAGGCCATCGACGCGCAACCCCGTCAGCTCGCCGACGAACTGCTGGCGCTCCGACAGCGAGTTGCCACGCAGGTAGTTCTGGTATTCGTCGTGCACATGGCGGCGCAGGAAGCCTTCGGTATAGCCGCGCTGGGCCAGCGACTCGAGGTTGTCCATCAAGCCCATGTCGAACGGCCTTCCGGCTGCGGCGTCGTCGATGGCCTTGCGGTAGGACTGCACGGCCCGGGCGCAGTAGAAGTGACTCTTGGTCCGCCCTTCGATCTTCAGCGAGTGCACACCCATGGCCGCCAGGCGCTCGACGTGCTGGATGGCGCGCAGGTCCTTGGCATTCATGATGTAGGTGCCATGCTCGTCCTCGAAGGCGGGCATCTCGCTGCCTGGGCGATTGCTCTCCTGCAACAGGAATACCTGCTGGGTGGGCGCGCCCAGGCCCAGGGTCGGCTCGACCTCACGGACGATGTCGCCGGTGGCGTTTTCCGTGGCTGGGGTGGCCTGGTATTTCCAGCGGCAGGCATTGGTGCAAGTGCCCTGGTTGGCATCGCGCTTGTTCAGGTAACCCGACAGCAGGCAACGGCCGGAGTAAGCCATGCACAATGCGCCGTGGACGAACACTTCCAGCTCCATGGCAGGTACCTGCTGGCGGATCTCCTCGATCTCCTCCAGCGACAGTTCACGGGACAGGATCACCCGGCTCAGGCCTGTCTGCTGCCAGAACTGCACGCTGGCCCAGTTGACCGTATTGGCCTGCACCGACAGGTGCACCGGCATCTGCGGAAAATGCTGGCGCACCAGCATGATCAGCCCGGGGTCGGACATGATCAGCGCATCGGGTGCCATTTCGATCACCGGTGCCAGGTCCTTGAGGAAGGTCTTCAACTTGGCGTTGTGCGGCGCGATGTTGACCACCACGTAGAAGCGCTTGCCCAGGGCGTGCGCCTCATTGATGCCCAGCGCCAGGTTGGCGTGGTCGAATTCGTTGTTGCGCACCCTCAGGCTGTATCGCGGCTGGCCGGCGTAGACCGCATCGGCACCGTAGGCAAAGGCATAGCGCATGGTCTTGAGGCTGCCGGCGGGGGCAAGCAGTTCGGGCTTGGCAGGTAGGGTCATGGGCGCACCGGGGCAAAGGCGCGGATGCTAGCGGCTGGCCGGGGCCATGGTATTGATTTGAATCAACGGCAGGGTGGCACTTTTGCCCAGGTGGCGTGCACTAATGACCATGACCCCTGAGGAGTTGCCATGAACCAAGACGCCCTGCAGAACAAAGCCCTGGCCGTACTCCTGACCCTGGTGACCATCGCCTTCGTGTGGATCCTGCTGCCGTATTACGGTGCAATCTTCTGGGCAGTGATTCTCGGCATCCTGTTCGCGCCGTTGCAGCGTCACCTGCTGATCCGCTTTGGCCGTCGACGCAACCTGGCGGCGGCCTGTACCGTGCTGGTGTGCCTGCTGGTGGCCGTGCTGCCGGTGATCATCACCAGTGCCTTGCTGGTGCAGGAAGGCGCCACACTGTACCAGCGGATCGAGAGTGGGCAGCTGGACATCGCCGGCTACGTCGAGCGCGGCAAGGACATGCTCCCGGCCTTTGCCCAACACGGTCTGGACCGCATGGGCATGGGCAACCTGGACGGGCTGCGCGACAAGATCACCAAGTGGGCGACCCAGGGTAGCCAGGTGCTGGCCAGCCAGGCGTTCAACTTTGGCCAGGGCACCTTCGAGTTTGTGGTGAGCTTCGGCATCATGATGTACCTGTTGTTCTTTTTCCTGCGCGAGGGGGCCGACGTGGCGCGCCGGGTGCGCCTGGCCGTGCCGTTGCCGGAACACCAGAAGCGCCGCCTGCAACTGAAGTTCAACCGGGTGGTAAGGGCCACGGTCAAGGGCAATGTGCTGGTGGCGATCACCCAGGGTGCGCTGGGTGGTTTGATCTTCTGGGTGCTGGATATCCCCAGTGCGCTGGTCTGGGCGGTGCTGATGGCGTTCCTGTCGCTGCTGCCGGCGGTGGGGGCGGGGATCGTATGGGCGCCAGTGGCGGCTTACTTCCTGCTGACCGGGGCGATTCTGCCAGGGGTGATCCTGACCGCGTTCGGCGTGCTGGTGATCGGCCTGGTGGACAACCTGCTGCGGCCGATCCTGGTGGGCAAGGACACGCGGATGCCCGATTACCTGATCCTGGTGTCCACCTTGGGCGGGCTGGCGGTATTCGGGCTCAACGGCTTCGTGATCGGGCCGTTGATTGCGGCGTTGTTCGTCTCCAGCTGGGCGATCTTCGCTGCGGCCAAGCCGCAGGTGCAGTTGCCGTCCTGAGGCGTTATCAGCGGAAGCTGTACGAAACCCCGGCGTACACGCCGAAGCCTTCGCCCGGTGTCGAGCGGGCAACGTCCTTGCCGGCATCGTTGTATCCCGGGGTCACGGTCGCTGCGTAGCGCTGGTTGGTCAGGTTGCGCAGGTCCAGCCAGGTCTGCCAGTCCTGCTTTGGCGAATCCCAGCCCAGCCGCGCGCCGAGCAGGGCGTAGGCGTCGGCGTGGTAGCTGTTGGCGTAGTCGACCTGCACCTGCGACGCCATCTGCGTGTTGACCCCGGCGTAGAACCCGCTCGGCCAGTCGTAGCGCAGTTCTGCCTGGTAGTAGTGCATGGGAATGCCGGGCAGGCGGTTGTCGCCGAATTGATCGTCGTCGCGGTAGTGAAAGTCGCTGAAGGTGTAGGCCTGGCGCAGGCTCAGCTTGCCCGTGCCGGGTTGCTCCCAGAGGAGGCTGTCCAGGCCGGCTTCGACGCCCTGGTGTACGGTGGGGCTGGCGTTGAATTCCTTGAACGGCAAGCCTTGCACGACTTCCACGTTGAGCAGTTCGTGACGTACCTGCGAGTAGTACCACGCCAGGTCCCAATGCCCCAGGGCCGATTCGCCGCGGGCGCCGAGTTCCAGGGTGGTGGCAGTTTGGTTGTGCATCTTCAAGGGCTGGTTGGTGACCGGCGCACTCCAGACCAGGGACCACGGATGCGGCGGCTCTACCGAACGGCTGAGGTTGCCGTAGACCTGCACGTCTGGGTGAATGTCATAGCGCAGGCCAACGCGTGGCGCGTAGTCCCAGGCATGCTGGCTGACCCTGCCGCCATCGGCGGGGTAAGTCACATCGCTTTCACGGCGGGTATAGATCATCGCAAGGCCCGTGGTCAGCCACAGATTGGGCACCAGTTCCAGATCATTGCCAACGTGCAGCACGGTGTCCGAACCCTGGTAGGTGAAGTCACGCGTGCGCGCGCCGACCACGTCATTGACCCGTGAGAACTGCGAGGCGCCACTGTTGGGCAGGTGCTTGGTGGTGCGCCAGCCAACGGTGGTCTTGCTCTCATGGCCAAGCAGGGTGTCACGCCGGAAGTAGTTCAGCGTGCCACTGACATCGGTGTAGGCCACCTTCAGGCGCATGGCGCCTTCACGCAGGTCCATCGGGTAGTCGTGATAGACCAGCCCGGCTTCCAGGCGTGAGTCATCGTCGAGGAAGAAGGTGGTCTTGTTGCCCACCCAGGTGCTGCCCGGTTGCGGGCGACTGTCGTTGCGCGACAGGTAGCCTGGGTTGGCAGCGCGAGGATCATGCTTGATCTGGTCCTTGGTCAGGCGCCCGGCCAGTTCGTTTTCGGTTTCCCGATAACGCAGGTAGAAGCGGGTCTCCAGATTGGGGTTGAAGCGGTAGCCGACGTTGGCGGCAATGCCTTTCGAGCTGCCGCTGCTGTGGTCCTGATAGCCGTCGTACTCCGAGTCGGTCAGGGCCACATAGTAGTCGAGGTCGCCCAGTACCTGCCCGGAACTGATCTGACGGTGCTGGTAGCCGCGGCTGCCCGCTTCATAGCGCACCTGCAGTGGCGCGGCGTCGTAGCCGGTGTGGGTCACGTAGTTGATGGCCCCGCCCAGGGCCAGCGAGCCTTGATCGAAACCGTTGGCCCCGCGCAGTACTTCGGCACGGCTCAGCCACAGGGGTTCGAACAGCTCGTAGGGCGTACCGCCCGGCCCCGTCAGCGGCAGGCCGTCGAACATCGTGTAGACCCCGGAACCATGGGCGCCGGGGGCACGATTGATGCCTGAACCGCGGATCGACAACTTGATGCCATCGTTACCCGCCGACTGCGCGAACACGCCCGGCTGGTAGGCCAGCACATCCTGATTGCTGGCGACCCGGCCTTGCCCGACACGCTGCATGTTCACCAGGTTGCTGGCGCCTGGTACCGCTCGAAGGCGTTCGCGGGCGTCGTCCAGCTCGCTCTGTTCCTCATCGTTGATCAGCACCTGGCCCAGTTCGACGGCAGGCGCTGCCGTGGCGTGCTGGCTGAAGGTAAAAAGGGCCAGCAGACCAAGGTAAGACGAGAGGGGTAAAACGGGACGCATCGTACAACTCCAGGCGATAGGCGGACGGACAACGGCGTTGTGACGCGCGAAAAGCCGATCGAAGCACGGCGATAGGGAATTTTCCTGTGTAGTTCGCTTAGGGCGGATGTGTAAGACGGTTCTTTACAAGTTGCAGCGCTGGAGCAGCCACGGCCTGCGTCCGTAAGGTGTCTGCACTGGCGGCAGCACTTCGCGCTGCCCATTCTGGCGACTACTTGGGGAACTCAGTAATGGAAACCAACCAGCGACGGACACCTGATTGCCATACCGAAGCGTCGATACACCTGACACCGCGCGAACAGCAAGTGCTGTTGTGGTGCGCCTATGGCAAGACCTCGTGGGAAATCGGTCAGATCCTGCAGTGCAAAGAGTCGACGGTGAACTTCCACGTCTCCAACCTGCTGCGCAAATTCGATGTTCCCACGCGCGTCGCAGCCGTCATCAAAGCCATCCGTTATGGCATGTTGGCCGAGCAGTGAGGAACGACATGCGTGCACAATCCATGACCCCGCAATCGCCAACCGAACCGTCGTTCAATGCATGTCGGTTTCCCGATTGCCACGATCCCTTCTGGCCCCGCATCGAGCTGAGCGTGCTACGTGTTCACCTCCAGCTGGGGGAGGAGGTCAGTGAGGCTCGCCTTGCCTTGGCCGTGCGCTGCGCCGCCATCGATGCCGCCAGGGAATTCGCCAGCTGGCGTAGCGCATTGCGTCGCCGTGGCTACCGGCGCCTTGAAGATGTGGCCGGGCATGCCAGCGGCAAGGCGCTGTCAGTCTGCTATCGGGCCTTCATCGCCGCTGCGGTAACGCGGGACGTGCTTGGCCGGCCGGCAGCTGGCGGAGGACCGGCTTATGGATGAGCCCTATCTGAAGGAGGCAGCCGTTGCAGCCTTCTACGAATTACTGGATACCGAGGGCAGGGCGCTGTTCGGTGCGCTTTTGGGAGCCTTGTTGGTAAGCGCCGCCCGGGACCGGTTCATCATCGTTTCGCGCAGGCGGCTGACAGCGCGCAAGCAGGTGCTGCTGGTGTTCCTGACGTTGGGGGTCGGTTACCTGTTCGAGCCGCTGTTGCACGCGATGGCGCCCATGCTTTCCCGCGGCATGGCGGCGTTCGCTGCGGCCGTGGTGGTTATTCCGATTACCTTGAAAGTGCTGGTCTGGCTGGACTCGGTAGACCTGCGCGAACTCATCCAGCGCTGGCGCCGCCGGGGCTGAGCTTACTTTGCCGCAGAGGAGCGTTCTGACAGCTCCAGCAATTGCCGTTCGAGCTGACGGATACGTTGCTTGTCTTCGATGTACAGCAACACCGATTGGCGGTCTGCATGGGGAAGCTCGCGCAGCCGGTCGAGCATCTCGCTCT
>Ga0153918_1000966_pt1 | contig 12196 bp, 9 predicted proteins | sample TSFL002MetaG_FD_104687 | JGI IMG/M metagenome (GOLD analysis project Ga0153918, IMG submission 104687) | Attine ant fungus gardens microbial communities from Florida, USA - TSFL002 MetaG | ecosystem: Host-associated > Fungi > Mycelium > Unclassified | place: USA: Florida, Paynes Creek Historic... | reverse complement strand
GGCCATGGGGAAGCCCAGGCGCGCGCGGCTGTCCAGGTAGCTCTTGCCCACGGCGCGGGCCAGGTTGCGGATGCGGGCGATGTAGGCGGCGCGCTCGGTCACCGAGATGGCGCCGCGTGCATCCAGCAGGTTGAAAGTGTGGGCGGCCTTGAGCACCTGCTCGTAGGCAGGCAGCGCCAGCTCGGCGGCGATGAGCTTGTTGGCCGTTTCCTCGTGGGCGCCGAAGGCGCTGAACAGGAAGTCGGCGTTGGAGTGCTCGAAGTTGTAGGTGGACTGCTCCACCTCGTTCTGGTGGTAGACGTCGCCGTAGGAGAGGCCGTCGGTCCAGGTCAGGTTGTAGACGTTGTCCACGCCCTGCAGATACATGGCCAGGCGCTCCAGGCCGTAGGTGATCTCGCCGGTGGCGGGCTTGCAATCGATGCCGGCGACCTGCTGGAAGTAGGTGAACTGGGTCACTTCCATGCCGTTGAGCCAGACTTCCCAGCCCAGGCCCCAGGCTCCCAGCGTGGGGTTCTCCCAGTCGTCTTCCACGAAGCGGATGTCGTTCTTCTTGAGGTCGAAGCCCAGGGCCTCGAGCGAGCCCAGGTACAGCTCCAGGATGTTGTCGGGCGCTGGCTTGAGGACCACCTGGAACTGGTAGTAGTGCTGCAGGCGGTTGGGGTTCTCGCCGTAGCGGCCGTCCTTGGGGCGGCGGCTGGGCTGCACGTAGGCGGCCTTCCAGGGCTCGGGGCCGATGGCGCGCAAAAAAGTGGCGGTGTGCGAGGTACCGGCGCCCACTTCCATATCGTAGGGCTGGAGCAGCGCGCAGCCCTGATCGGCCCAGTAGGACTGCAGTTTCAGAATGATTTGTTGGAAGGTCAGCATGACTAAAGTACGTTCGAGGCCCAGGCACCGGCCTGTCGCGTTGTTCGGTATTTGAATATCTGGAATATCGGCGGCGCAAAGCCGCGTAAACGGCAATTCTAAGTCTGAGGCCCCTGGGCCGACGCACAGCGTCTGTGCAGCCCCACAGCCCGGTTTTTTTCCTTGAAGCCGCTTGGGGCGGGGATTTCAGCGTTTTGCAATGAAAACGGAAGCTGCTTGCGCATGGCTGCCCTGGCTTTCGGGGCTTTTGATACCCAGACCCCATAGCTGCCAAGCGCCTGTCGCTCACTTTTTTACAATTGCGCGCCGCTGCCGGCTCACCGCAATAAAGTGTCGCCATGGTTGCACCCTAGAATGCCCCATTCACCTTGCGTGGACATCTACATCCGGAGCCCGTCATGAACCTGATGAACATCATCACCAAGCAACTGATCGAAATCATCGAATGGACCGATGATTCGCGCGACACGCTGTCCTACCGCTGGCCCGATGACGACAAGGAAATCAAGAACGGCGCCCAGCTCATCGTGCGCGAGTCGCAGCAGGCGCAGTTCGTCTCCACCGGCCAGTTCGCCGATCTGTTCGGCCCCGGCAAGCATTCGCTGACCACGCAGAACATTCCCATCCTGTCCACCATCCAGGGCTGGAAGTACGGCTTCAACTCGCCGTTCAAGTGCGACATCTACTTCATCAACACGCGCCTGTTCACCGGCAACAAATGGGGCACGTCCAACCCCATCATGATGCGCGACAAGGATTTCGGCGTGGTGCGCCTGCGCTCCTTCGGCACCTACGACTTCCGCATCGTGGAGCCGGCCAAGTTCCTCAAGGAAGTGGCCGGCACGGACCAGAACTTCCGCCTCGACGAATTCGCCGACACCATGCGCTCGCGCATCGTCAGCGTGTTCTCCGAAGCCCTGGCCAAGGCCCAGGTGCCGGCCCTGGACGTGGCCCAGCGCTATGGCGAGCTCGGCGACGCGCTGCTGCAGCTGATCAACCCGGCCATGACCGACAAGTACGGCCTGGAGATCACCAGCTTCATCCTGGAAAACGTTTCCGTGCCGCCCGAGGTGGAGCAGGCCATCGACAAGCGCTCCAGCATGGGCGCCATCGGCAACCTCAACGACTACGTCAAGTACCAGATGGGCCAGGCCATGGCCAATGGCGGCGAAGGCGCGGCCGCGGCCACCATGCCGGCCACCATGGCCATGGGCTTCGGCATCGCCCAGGAGATGATGAAGAGCATGCAGGGCGGTGCCGCAGGCGCTCCTGCCACAGCAGCTGCTGCTGCAGATCCCTTCTCGCCTGCAGCCGCACAGGCCGCGCAAACCCAGGCGGCACCGGCGGCAGCTGCCATACAGGTATTGACACCCGCCCAGGCCGCCCAGGCGCTGGGCGTAAGCGAGGCCGACGTGCTGGCCGAAATCCAGGCCGGCAACCTCAAGGCGCGCCAGATCGGCAGCCAGTGGCGCATTGCCCAGAGCGCGCTCGACGAGTTTTTACGCGGTTGACCCTCCCCGCCGTTTGAGCCCCTGCGGCGCCAGGCCCCGGTCTGGCGCCGCGCCTCGTTGTACTGGACGATACCGTGAGCGCGCCCGCCCCTTCCTCTTCCTCGAACTCTTCCGCCGGCTCCACCTGGGATGCGGTCGCCGCGCCCGCCATGGTGCGCAAGCATCCCTGTCCCGAATGCGGCGCCAACCTCGAGTGGAATGCCAATGCCCAAGCCCTCAAATGCCCGTATTGCGGCACCGTTGTTCCCTGGCGCGAGGAGACCCGCGAGGAGCTGGGCCGCGAGGTGGTGGAGCAGGATCTGGCCGAAGCCTTGCGCAACCCTGCCACCGGCCGCGGCTGGGGAGCCGAGGAGCGCTATGAAGTGCAGTGCCAGAACTGCCGGGCCATCTCGGTCTTCCTGGACCGCAAGGTGGCCCAGCGCTGCGAGTTCTGCGGCTCGCCGGCCATCGTCGCGCACGAGGAGCGCAGCGACGCCATCACGCCGCAAAGCATTCTGCCGTTCAAGATCAGCGACGGGCAGATCCGCGACCGCATCCGCCAGTGGTACGGCAGCCGCTGGTTCGCCCCCAACCGGCTCAAGAGCGCCGCGCTGACGGATACGCTGCACGGCGTCTACCTGCCCTACTGGACCTTCGATGCCCACGCCGCCGCCCAATGGTGGGCCGAGGCCGGGTATTACTACTACACCACGGAAACCTACCGCGACAGCAACGGCAACACCCAGACGCGGCAGGTGCAGCATGTGCGCTGGGAGCCGGCCTCAGGCAGCCTGCAGCATTTCTTCGACGACGAACTGGTGCCCGGCACCGTGGGCGTGCAGCCGCAGCTGCTGCGCCAGGTGGAGCCCTTTCCCACCACCACCGACCTCAAGCCCTATACGCCGGAGTTCGTGCGCGGCTGGACGGTGGAGCGTTACCAGGTGGACCTGTCCCGGGCCGCCCAGCTCAACGAAGAGGACATGGACGGCCAGCTGCGCAGCCTGTGCGCGCGCGAGGTGCCGGGCGACACCATGCGCAATCTGCAGGTGCAGCGCCAGTACACGGGCCGCACCTTCAAGCACATCCTGGTGCCGGTCTGGCTGGTGGGCTACACCTACGGCAGCAAGACCTACCAGATCGTGGCCAACGGCTACACGGGCCAGATCGCGGGCGAGCGGCCCTACAGCTGGGTGAAGATCGCCTTCGCCGTGCTGGCCGTGATCCTGCTCATCGTGGTGCTGGCACCGCTGTTCGTACAGAAGTAAGCCCTACCAGGCCTTCCACACTTCCTCGGCCAGGCCGAAGGCCGTGCTGGCGCCCGAGCCGCCGGTGACGGCCACCACGCGCGTGGCGTCGTCCGGGGCCTTGACCATGCAGGGCACTGCGGGCGATGAGGGATAGATACCCACCCAGCGCTCGACCACGCGGGCGTCCTGCACATGCAGCGCTTCGTTCATGTGGCGCAGCATCAACTGGTCGACCTCGTCGCTGGCAAACGGCTGCGGGGCCGCGCCGTAATGGTGGGAATCGCCCACCACCAGCGAGCCGTCGGCGCTCTGCACGGTGATCAGGTGAATGCCGTGGGCCAGGCTCTCGGCCTCGTCCCGCTGCAGTTCGGCGCGCAGCGCCGCCGCTTCGGGCAGTTCGCTGTAGCCTTCATAGCGCACCATACTCAGGTCGCCCATGACCGAGCCCTGCAGCGCAAAGCCCGCCTGCGGCCGCACACGCAGCATCTGCAGCTGGCAAAGGCGCACGCCGTCGTTCTTCCATTCGCCCGCGAACAGGCCGCCCGGGTCGGCATTGTTGCAGACCGCCACGCGCTCGCCATGGTAGGTGGCGCGCGAGGTGACCACGCGCGGCGTGGCCACTTCGAGCACGGCTTCGCTGAAGGCGAAATCCACGCCCAGCGCCTGCTGCAGCCAGCACGCCAGCAGCGGTATGGCCGTGCGCGATTCCACGCGCAACTCATGCGGGCTGTAGAGCACGGATTGCAGGCCCTCGGTGCGCAATGCCGGGTGGCGCCACGCGGCCTGGGCGGGGGTCAGCAGCTCGCAGCCCTCGCCCATCTCGGTGCGCATGAAGGCCTGGACCACGGCCGCGGCTGCCGGGCGGCGTGCCGTCAGCCACAGGCCCTGGTGCACGACTTCGATGCCGGCCTGGGGTGCGATCTGCGCCCAGACCTCGCACGAGCGCATGGCGCGGCGCCAGTGGTCGCCGGGGCGCTGGCCGGTGACGGTGACAAAGCCGAAATTGCGAATGGAGGCGCCCAGGCAGGCGGCATCGCGCTCGATCACCAGCACGGATCTGCCATTGCGGGCCGCGGTATAGGCGTGGGCCAGGCCGACAATACCGGCCCCCACCACGATCAGGTCGTAGTTTTTCATGTCGTTGGAAACGGGAAAAGAGGAAGGCGGAGCCGGGGCCGTGTGGGCGTCCCCGGTCCGATGCAGAGTCAGCGCTGGCGCCAGTGCTGGGTGCGCTTTTGCATCCAGGCGTCGAGCCAGGCGATCAGCAGCCGGCCGGCAGCGGCCGTGGCGAAGATCAGCGTGGCCATGGCGGCGGCAGGAGCGATGTCGCCCGCATCGTCCATGGCCAGCACAGCCACCGAGGCCAGCGTGGTCTCGGGCGAGTACAGGAACACCACGGCCGAGACCGTGGTCATGGCGTTGACGAAGAAATAGCCGGCCACCTGCATCACTGCCGGCAGGCACACCGGCAGATGCACGCGCCACAGCAGCGACCAGAACGGCACGCCCATGGAATCGGCCACGCGCTCGTACTCGGCGTCCAGCTGCTGCAGCGCCGTCAGCTGCGTGATGTGGGCCACCGAGAAGAAGTGCGCCACCGAGCACAGCACCAGGATGGACAGGCTGCCGTACAGGAAGTTCAGCGGATTGCCGCCGGCATTGAAGAACAGGATGTAGCCCAAGCCCAGAGCCAGGCCCGGCACCGCCATGGGCAGCGTGGCCACGGCATGCAGCCACTGGCGCGTGCGCCGCCAGCCCGATGGCTTGGCCACCAGATAGGCCGAGACAAAGCTCAGCAGCGCACCCAGCACGGCGGTGGCCGTGGCCATGCGCAGCGAATTGCCGTAGCTGGCCCAGCCGCCGCCGTCCATCATGTCGAACCGGTAGTTCTTCAGGCTCAGGCCGAGGTTGTAGGGCCAGAAGCTGACCAGCGAGGCCAGCACGGCCGTGCCCATCACGGCCAGCATGGCCAGCGCGACCAGGCTGCAATAGGCCAGCAGCGCGCGGTCCAGCGGCGCATGGGGCTGGGGCGCAAGCGGCACCGCGCGCACGGCCATGGAGGCCGCCTGGCGTGCGCGCAGATGGCGCTCGGCCGCAAAGGCCAGGCCCGCAGGCACCAGCAGCAGCATGGCCACCACGGCGCCCATGGACAGGTTCTGCTGGCCTATGACCTGCTTGTAGATGTCGGTGGCCAGCATCTGCGTGTTGCCGCCGATGACCTTGGGCACGCCGAAGTCCGTGGCCACCAGCACGAAGACCACGGTCCAGGCGATCATCAGCCCGTAGCGGCTGGCCGGCAGCGTGACCTGGCAGAAGCTGCGCCAGCGGCCCGCGCCCAGCGTGGCCGCGGCCTCGTACAGGCGCGCATCGCCCGAAGCCAGCGTGGTGCACAGAATCATCAGCGCATGCGGAAACGTCCACAGCACCGAGCCCGCGATGATGCCGAACGGGCCGTAGGCCGTGCCGCCCAGCAGCCAGCTCTTGAGCAGGCCCTGGGCGCCGAACAGGTAGATCAGGCTGATGGCCATGAGCAGCGACGGCGCTAGCAGCGGCACCAGGGCCACGGCGCGGAACAGGCGCGCCAGCGGCATGCAGCTGCGCGTGATGCCGTAGGCATAGACATATGCCAGGGCCACGCACAGCGTGCTGCTGACAGCCGACAGCCACAGGCTGTTGAACAGGGACCGGCCCACGCCGGGCATCCGCACATAGGCCAGATATTGGGCCCCCCCCGAAAAGCTGCCGTCTGCCGACAGAAAGCTGTGGCCGAGCAACGCACCCACCGGCAAGGCAATGGCCGCCAGCAGCACGCCCAGCATGCCCAGCAGCAGCGCGCCCAGCCAGACATACTCCCAATGGAGAGCGCGATGGCGCGGCCTGGCCGGCCCTGATGGCTGGCTGGTGCGAGCCGGCTTTTCGCGCTCCGGCACAGCGGTCGCCGGCAGGCTGCCCACTGCGGCGTTGATGGAGGTCATGGGCAAGGAATTCATGCAGCCCTCCGCAAGTTGGCCTGGGAAAGCTCCGGAGCTGCCAGCGGCTGCAAGGCAGCCGCTGGCAGCTCCAGCAGCACCTCGCCCTGCAGCCAGTCCGGCAGCCTGGCATCGTGGCGCAACGGCCATTGCGCATCGATCTGGCACTGCAGCGCAGGGCAGAAGACGCGCACCAGGGCCATGGGGCCGAGGAAAGAGGTCTCGACCACGCGCGCCCGGAACAGATTGGGCAGCGCCGCGGGCTGGGCCGGGTGCAGTACCACGCTCTCGGGGCGTACGCCCACCAGCAGGGCGTCCCCGGGCGCAAAGCCCCGGGTGCGGCAATCCACCCTCGTTTCGCCTACGTGCACCACGTCGCCGCTGCCGGCCACGGCGGGCAGAAGGTTCATGCGGCCCACAAAGCCGGCCGCAAAGCGGCTGGCCGGCTGGGCATAGAGCTGTTCGGGCGAGCCCTGCTGCTCGATGCGCCCCTGGTGCATGAGCACCACGCGGTCGGCCATGGACAGGGCCTCCTCCTGGTCATGCGTGACCATGATGGAGGCAATGCCCAGCTGGCGCTGCAGCCGGCGGATTTCGCTGCGCAACTCGGTACGCACCTGGGCATCCAGAGCCGACAGCGGCTCGTCGAGCAGCAAAAGGCGTGGCTGCGGCGCCAGTGCGCGCGCCAGCGCAATGCGCTGCTGCTGGCCACCCGAGAGCTGGGCCGGATAGCGCTGGGCCTGGGCCGAGAGGCCCACAAGGGCCAGCATTTCCTGCACCCGCTCCCGAACCCGCGCCGCAGGCAGGCCCTTGAGGCCGAAGGCCACGTTCTGCGCGGCCGTCAGATTGGGAAACAGTGCATAGCTCTGGAACACCACGCCAAAGCCGCGTCGCGCGGCCGGCCAGCGGGTGATGTCATCCCCCAGGAACAGGATGCGGCCTTCGTCCGCCTGCTCGATGCCGCACAGAATGCGCAGCAGCGTGGTCTTGCCGCAGCCGGACGGCCCCAGCAGGCTCACGAACTCGCCCGCCTCCACCGACAGGGCAATGCCGCGCAGCACGGGTGTTTCCTTGTACTGCTTGGCGATTTGGTCTATGCGCAGCATGTGCATCTTTCAACGGGCAAGAAATAGGTGGCGCGCTCCAAGCCAGAGACAGCGAGCAAGGGCCGCCCCGCGGCGAAGCTGTCGTCCCCCTCCCATAGCGCGAAGCGCATAGAGAGAGGGGGAAGGCGCGCAGCGCCTCAGGGGGTGCTTACTTTTTTTCAGCCTTCGCTTCGTAGCGTCGGCTCCACTCGGCCAGGATGCGCTCGCGGTTGGCGGCAGCCCAGTTGAAATCGTTCCTGGCCAGCAGGGACTCAAGGTTGGCGGGGATGAACTCCAGCTTTTCCTGGACTTCCGGCAGGGCCAGCACGGCAAAGTTGGCCGCGTAGAGCCTGTTGGCCTCGGGCGTCACGGACCAGTCGGCCAGCACCTTGGCAGCCTCCTGCTTCTTGCTGGACTTCATGATGGCCGTGGCTTCCACGTCCCAGCCCAGGCCTTCCCTGGGAAAGATGATGTCTATGGGCGCACCGTCCTTCTTTGTCTTGCTGGCGCGGTATTCGAAGCTCAGGCCTACGGGGAACTCGCCCGCGCCGGCCTGGCGGCAGGGCTTGGAGCCGCTGTGGGTGTAGACGCCGATGTTCTGGTGCAGCGCGTCCATATAGGCCCAGCCTTTTTCCTCGCCCATGATCTGCAGCCAGGCAGCCACCATCAGATAGCCTGTGCCGCTGGAGGCCGGATGGGGCATGGTGATGCTTCCCTTGTATTCGGGCCGGGTCAGATCGGCCCAGCTGGCTGGCGTGCTCAGCTTGCGCTTGCCGGCCTCCACGGTGTTGAAGCACACGGCCGAGGACCACAGGTCCATGCCCACCCAGGTGGGGGTGGCCTGCGGATCGCGCATATTGGCGCGGACCTTGGCCAGATTCCTGGGCGCATAGGGCTGGAGCATGCCCTGCTTGTCCAGCAGCATCAGCGAAGTGGCCGCCACGCCCCAGATCACGTCGGCCTGCGGGTTGGCCTTTTCGGCCAGCAGGCGGGCCGTGATGATGCCGGTGCTGTCGCGCACGAACTTGAGCTCGATCTCGGGATGGGCTTTTTCGAAGGCAGTCTTGTAAGCCTTGATCTGGTCGGCCTCCAGGGCCGAATAGACCAGCAGCTCGGTCTTGGCGGCATGGGCCGCAGAGGCCAGGCCCAGCAGGGTGCAAGCCGCAGCAGCGGCCAGGGTGAAGCGGCGAGACCAGGAAACAACAGCGTGGCGCATGGCAGACAGTCCAATCAACGGCAAAAGTGAATCAGCCACAAAGGCCAAGCCTTCATGGGTTGCTGGAACTGTAGGAACCCGGTGTGAAACTGCCGTGTCACGGAACTGAAATTTCCGAAGGGCGGCATTGGAAAATTTGGGTGCTTTGCCGCACCAAAATGCCATTCGGCCTGCTGCGGCGAATCACAATCGGCGTACGGCTGTCCCACCCATGCAGCAACACCGCCACGACGCCCATGTTTGTCACACAGCTCAAATCATTTTTCTGGACCGCGCGCCTGGGCAGCATCACCCAGGCGGCAAGGCAGCTGGGACTGAGCCAGCCCACGGTCACGGCGCAGATCAAGGCGCTGGAAGAACTTTACGAAGTGGAGCTGTTTGCGCGCCAAAGCGGACGCCTTGCCATTACGGACGCGGGCCTGCGCCTGCTGCCGCAGATCGAGCAATTGCTGCTGCAGACGGCTCAGGTGGAGGCTTCGCTGCGCCAGTCCGGCGACATAGGACAGGGCTGCCTGCGCATCGGCGCCACTGCGCCGTTCTATGTGCTGGACATCATCCATCGCTATCAGCAGCGGTTTCCCCGGGTGGATATCAGCATCGTGAACGGCAATTCGCGGCAGATGATCCAGGCTCTCTTCGAATACCAGGTGGATCTCGCCACATCCTCTCACCTGGACGCCGACCCGCGCCTGAGCAGAATCGAACTGGGACAGGACCCTCTGGCCCTGGTGGTCCATCGCCTCCACAAGCTGGCATCCCGGCCTTCGGTCCCGGTCGAGTCCCTTGCCCACGAGACCCTGATCCTGCGCGAGCGCGGCTCGATGACGCGCCAGCTCACCGAGCAGATGCTGGCCACCGCCGGAGTGGTGCCGCAGCGCATTTTCGAGATCGCCAGCCGCGAAGCCATACGCGAGGCCGTGATACGCAATATGGGTATCAGCGTGTTTGCCCGGCATGAGGCCTCCGCCCATCCGGAACTGGTCATTCTCCCCCTAGAGGGAGCCGTGCCGAGGCTGCCCGAGTATCTCTATTGCCTGCGCGAGCGCCGCGCAGCTGGGCTCATTGAGGGCTTTCTGGCGCTGTCGCAGCAACGGCAGGCCTGAAGTGAAGCAGGCCTGCGCCTTGTCAGCGCGCAGCGAAAACCTCGGCATCCTTGAGCAAAGGCTGCCTGGTGTCCTTGTCCGAGAGCACGAATTCCATGCCCAGGTCGGGCCACTGGATGCCGATCTGCGGATCGTTCCAGAGAATGCCCCGGTCCGACTGGGGGGCGTAATAGGCCGTCGTCTTGTAGAGGAAATCGGCCGTTTCGCTGAGCACCACAAAGCCATGGGCAAACCCCGGGGGGATCCAGAGCTGCCTGTGGTTTTCCGCCGTTAGCTCGACCCCCACCCATTTGCCGAAAGTGCCTGATCCTTGGCGGATATCCACGGCGACATCGAAGACAGCGCCGCAGGTCACCCTCACCAGCTTGCCCTGTGCATGCGGTTCCAGTTGGTAATGCAGGCCGCGCAAAACACCGCGGCTTGAACGGCTGTGGTTGTCCTGGACAAAGTCCAGGCAGGTGCCGGTGGCTTCATTGAACGCCTGCTGATTGAAGCTTTCCATGAAAAAGCCGCGGGCATCGCCGAACACCCTGGGCTCGATGACAAGCACATCCGCAATGGCCGTGGGAGTTACTTTCATCGCACACCGCCTTTCAGGCACTGCATCAAATACTTGCCATAGCCGTTCTTGAGCAGAGGCTGGGCCAATTTCTCCAGCCGCGCCGAATCGATCCAGCCGCTGCGATAGGCGATCTCTTCCGGGCACGAAACCTTCAGGCCCTGGCGTTGCTCCAGCGTGGCGATGAACTGGCCCGCCTCCAGCAGACTGTCATGGGTTCCCGTATCCAGCCAAGCATAGCCGCGGCCCATGAGCTGTACGTTCAGCTGGGCCTGCTCCAGGTACAGCCGGTTGAGGTCCGTGATCTCCAGTTCACCGCGCGGCGAAGGCTGGAGCGATTTGGCCAGATCCACGACCTGGCTGTCGTAGAAGTACAGGCCCGTGACGGCATAGTTGGATTTGGGCTGGGCGGGCTTTTCTTCCAGCGACAGTACCTTGCCCTGGGCATCGAATTCGGCCACGCCATAGCGTTCGGGATCGTGTACGTGATAGGCGAACACTGTGGCGCCCGCCTGCTGGGCGCTGGCCTTCTGGAGCAGCGGCTGGAAGTCATGGCCGTAGAAGATGTTGTCGCCCAGCACCAGGGCGCTGGGAGCACCATCGAGGAACTGTTCGCCGATCAGAAAAGCCTGGGCCAGCCCGTCCGGGCTGGGCTGCACGGCATATTGCAGACTCAGGCCCCACTGGCTGCCGTCGCCCAGCAATTGCTCGAAGCGCGGCGTGTCCTGGGGCGTGCTGATGACGAGGATGTCGCGGATGCCCGCCAGCATCAAGGTGCTGAGCGGGTAATAGATCATGGGCTTGTCGTAGATGGGCAGCAACTGCTTGCTGATGGCCAGCGTGGCCGGATGCAGGCGCGTGCCGGAACCGCCAGCCAGGATGATGCCTTTGCGTGCTTGGGTCATAAGAGGTCAGGAATTCGGATCGTTCGGATTAGAGGATTTCGTGCAGCATGCGGGCCACGCCCTGCTGCCAGTGCGGCAGGTTCAGGCCAAAGGTGGACTGCAGCTTGCGCGTATCCAGGCGCGAGTTGTGCGGGCGGCGGGCCGGCGTGGGAAAGGCGCTGGTGGGGACGGCCCGGATTTGCGCAGCCTTGATGGCCAAGGCCGGCTGTATCTGGCGGGCCTGCTCGATCACATAGGCGGCGTAGGCATTCCAGGTGGTTTCGCCGCCAGCCACGCAGTGGTACAGGCCACCGTCTTCGGGATGCAGGCGCAGATGCCGGATGGCATGGGCGCTCACATCGGCCAGCAGATCTGCACCGGTGGGCGCCCCCCACTGGTCATCGATGACGGACAGGCTGTCGCGCTCCTGGGCCAGGCGCAGCATGGTCTTGGCGAAGTTGCCGCCGCGCGCCGCATAGACCCAGCTGGTGCGCAGGATCAGGTGCGTGCCGCCGGCCTGGCGGATGCGCTGCTCGCCTTCGAGCTTGGTGCGGCCATAGACCGAAAGCGGTCCCGTGGCATCGCCTTCCTGCCAGGGCGCGGTGCCGCTGCCGTCGAACACGTAGTCGGTGCTGTAGTGGACGAAGAGCGCGTTCAGTCGCGCAGCCTCCTGGGCCAGCATGCCGGGCACGGCGGCATTGATCTGCCGCGCCAGCTCGGGCTCGCTCTCGGCCTTGTCCACGGCCGTGTGGGCCACGGCATTGACGATGACATCGGGG
>Ga0153918_1000965_pt1 | contig 12197 bp, 15 predicted proteins | sample TSFL002MetaG_FD_104687 | JGI IMG/M metagenome (GOLD analysis project Ga0153918, IMG submission 104687) | Attine ant fungus gardens microbial communities from Florida, USA - TSFL002 MetaG | ecosystem: Host-associated > Fungi > Mycelium > Unclassified | place: USA: Florida, Paynes Creek Historic... | reverse complement strand
TCATAGATCGGCACTTCGTGTTCGCGGGCCAGGGCCAGGATGGCTTCGGCCAGCTCGTCGTCGCCCTTGGCCGTCAGCGTGGGGGCCTGCTGGCCGTCGTAGTTCAGGGCGATGGCCTGGCGCGGTTGCTTGCTGCTCATGCGGTTTCATCCACCCAGCGTTGTTCCACCCGTGTGCGCGGGCCCTGTGGCGGAATGCCGGGGAAGCATTCCAGGTCGCCGACGTCCAGGCCGCGGGCCAGCAGGCGTTCGCGCAGCGCACCGAGCTGGCTGTCGATCAGCCGCGCGGTCTGTTCGCGCTCGGCCCACAGCTGGCCGGACAGACGCCCCTGGCTCAGTTGTGCCTGGACCTGCAGAGGCCCCAGGGGTGCCAGGTCGAACGCCAGGTCGATCCGCCATAGTGACTGCAGCGGGTCCTGCTGCTCACGCTGCTGGCGCTCGGCCTGTTGCTCCGGGGTTTCTTCGCGCTGCAGCTTCACTTGCAGGGGGATGAACTCCTGGCCGTGACGGATCGGTACTTCGGTTTGCCAGGTGGTCTGCAGGTTGCCGTTTTCCAGCGTGCCTGACTGCTGCAGGCTGCTCAGGGCGTGGCTCTGCAAGCGCGAAATGGCGGCGGCGGCCAGGCGCAGCAGCTGTTGCAGGTCACCTTCGTTTTCCATGGCCTGCAGCAGCCGTGAGGGCAGCGGGAAGGCGCCTGGTGGTGCCCTCGGGGTAACCCGGTCGAGCATGCCCAAGGCACTGCGGGCCATGGCCGGTAGCGCCTGGGCCAGGGTGGTGGGGGCGATCATGGGGCCGCTGGGGGCAGTGATCGAAGCCTGCGCCACCAGCCTGACCAGCTGCGCCTTGAGGTCGGTGACCACATTGGCGCCAAGGCCGCCGAGCAGCTTGGCCTCAAGGAAGGCCCCGCTGTTGTTCAGGGCCTGGGCGAGGGCTTTGCCGTCACTGAGCTGGCGGGCATCCGGCAGGTTGGCCAGCAGGCTGTTGGCGGTGTTGCGCAGTCCGCTGTCGCTGCTCGGGCTGCTGGCAATCTGCTGCAGCGCGCTGAGCAGGCCGGGCAAGGAAGCCTGGCGGCCTTGCTGGGCAAGCAACTGCTGGGCGATGTTCAATTGCTCCTGGCGCCCGCTGAGCGGCACGAACCGCAGCGACTGGTCGCCTTGCACCAGGGCGCTGAGCAGGCTGCCGATCGGCAATGGGCGCGGGCTGTCGATGGCCAACGTGGCGCCGGCCTGAGCGGTATTGAGCAAGCTGGCCAGCGAGCGGAAGGTGGCCGCTTCACCCACGGTCTGGGGCAGCGCCTGGTTGGTCAGGACCTTGCCCTGCAGCAGGGTACCGACCGGTACCTTGCTGGTGTCCAGTTGGGTGAGGGTGGCGATGTTGCTGGCGTTGGCTTGTTGCACCATGACGGCCAGGCGATTGCTCTGCGGCTGGCTGACGGTGAACTGGCTGCCTTGCGGAATCGGCTGGCTGGCAGTGGCCTGGACCTGGGTCTGGCTGCCGCTGGCCTGGATCACCTGCAGCACCAGCTGGAAGGTGCTACCACTCTGGCGCATCGTCAGCACTTCGGCCTGAGCGGTTTCGCCTGGCTTGAGCAGGCCCGGCTGCGCCTGGGTCAGGTTGAGCAGTTCACCGGTCAGCTGGGCCTTGATCGCTTGCGGATTGATCGCGGTTTGTGCGCCGAGACTATTGATTTCAGTCATGATTGTATACAACCTGTGGAGCCCGCCCTCTTGGCAGCGTGGCAGCACATGTAATAATGCCTGCCGCCTGTCACTGCCAGTATAACGGCAGCGAGGTGGGCGACTTGAGAAGCATATAGATAAGGCGAACCCGTGACCCTTCACCTCCAAGCCGTGGGCCTGGCCTGCGAGCGCGACTGGCGCCTGCTGTTCGAGCACCTCGATTTCCAGCTGCGCCCCGGCGACATGTTGCAGATCAGCGGCCCCAACGGCAGTGGCAAGACCAGCCTGCTGCGCCTGTTGGCCGGGCTGATGCAGCCGACTGCCGGGCAGATCCTGCTGGATGGCCAGCCGCTTGGCGACCAGCGCCATGCCCTGGCCAGCATCCTGCTGTGGATCGGCCACGCAGCGGGTATCAAGGACCTGCTCACGGCGCAGGAGAATCTCGCCTGGCTCTGTGCCTTGCACCAACCGGCTACCTCGGGCGCCATCTGGTCGGCACTCGAAGCGGTCGGCTTGCGCGGTTTCGAAGACGTTCCCTGCCATACCCTGTCCGCTGGCCAGCAGCGCCGCGTGGCCCTGGCCCGGCTGTACCTGGACAGCCCGCCGCTGTGGATCCTCGACGAACCCTTCACTGCCCTCGACAAGCAGGGCGTGGCCCAGCTCGAAGCGCACCTGGCCGCTCACTGTGAACAGGGCGGCACGGTGGTGCTGACAACGCACCACACGCTGGAGCGCAAGCCGTCCGGCTACCGGGAACTCAACCTGGGGCAATGGGCGGCATGAGCGTATTCATCCTGTTGCTGCGCCGTGAAGCACGCCTGCTGTTCCGCCGCCCGGCGGAGCTGGCCAACCCGCTGGTGTTCTTCGCCATCGTCGTGGCGCTGTTCCCGCTGGCGGTTGGCCCGGAAAGCCAATTGTTGCAAACCTTGTCGCCTGGCCTGGTCTGGGTCGCGGCCTTGCTCGCCGTGCTGCTGTCGCTGGACGGCCTGTTCCGCAGCGATTTCGAGGACGGTTCGCTGGAGCAGTGGGTGCTGTCACCGCACCCGCTGGCCATGCTGGTGCTGGCCAAGGTCCTGGCGCACTGGATCTTTTCCGGGCTGGCGCTGGTATTGTTGGCGCCGTTGCTGGCGCTGATGCTGGGCTTGCCCAGCCACTGCCTGCCGGTGCTGCTCGGTTCACTGCTGCTGGGCACCCCGGTGTTGAGCCTGCTGGGCGCTGTTGGCGCTGCGCTGACAGTCGGCCTCAAGCGCGGTGGTTTGTTACTGGCGCTGCTGATTCTGCCGTTGTATATCCCTGTATTGATCCTGGGCAGTGGTGCGTTGCAGGCGGCGTTGCAGAATATGCCTGCCACCGGCCATTTGCTCTGGCTCGCCAGCCTGACGGCCCTGGCGGTTACTTTGGCACCCTTTGCGATAGCGGCCGGGCTGAAGATCAGCGTCGGCGAATAACGAGTCCCGGGCTCTCAAGCCCGGCTAATACCCTGGATGTACCTGATGAAAATGAGCTGGACGTGGTTCCACAAACTGGGTTCGCCGAAATGGTTCTATGCCATCAGCGGCCGCATGCTGCCATGGCTGGCCGTTTCCGCCGTGCTGCTGCTGGTGACCGGCGTCGTCTGGGGCCTGGCCTTCGCCCCTGAGGACTACCAGCAGGGCAATAGCTTCCGCATCATCTATATCCACGTGCCGGCGGCGATGCTGGCGCAGTCCTGCTATGTGCTGCTGGCGGTGGCCGGTGTGGTGGGGCTGGTATGGAAGATGAAGCTGGCCGATGTCGCCCTGCAATGCGCAGCGCCCATCGGCGCCTGGATGACCGCCGTGGCGCTGGTCACCGGGGCCATCTGGGGCAAGCCGACCTGGGGCAGCTGGTGGGTCTGGGATGCACGGCTGACGTCGATGCTGATCCTGCTGTTCCTGTACTTCGGCATCATTGCCCTGGGCCAGGCCATCAGTAACCGCGACAGCGCGGCCAAGGCCTGCGCAGTGCTGGCCATCGTCGGCGTGATCAACATCCCGATCATCAAGTATTCGGTGGAGTGGTGGAACACGCTGCATCAGGGCGCGACCTTCACCCTCACCGAAAAACCGGCCATGCCGGCCGAGATGTGGCTGCCGCTACTGTGCACGGCGCTGGGCTTCTACTGTTTCTTCGGCGCCGTGCTGCTGCTGCGCATGCGCCTTGAAGTGCTCAAGCGCGAGGCACGCGCCAGTTGGGTCAAGGATGAAGTGTTGAACAGCCTGGGGCGGAGGGCCACGCGATGAGTTTCGCTTCTTTCGGCGATTTTCTCGCCATGGGCCACCATGCCCTGTACGTCTGGTCGGCCTACGGCATCTGCCTGGCGGTGCTGGCGCTTAATGTCGCTGCACCGGTGCTGGCCCGCCGTCGCTACCTGCAAGATGAGGCGCGCCGTTTGCGCCGGGAGAACAACCAGTGAATCCGCAGCGCAAGAAACGCCTGTTCATCATCCTCGGCCTGCTGGCCGGGGTAGCGGTTGCCGTCGGCTTTGCCTTGAGCGCGCTGCAGCAGAACATCAACCTGTTCTACACACCGACCCAGATCGCCAACGGCGAAGCGCCGCTGGACACGCGCATTCGTGCCGGTGGCATGGTCGAGAAGGGGTCGGTGCAGCGTTCCTCCGACTCGCTCGACGTGCGTTTCGTGGTCACCGATTTCAACAAGTCGGTGCCAATCACTTACCGCGGCATCCTGCCTGACCTGTTCCGTGAAGGGCAGGGCATCGTCGCCCTCGGCAAGCTCAACGGCGACGGCGTGGTAGTGGCCGACGAAGTGCTGGCCAAGCACGACGAAAAGTACATGCCACCGGAGGTCACCAAGGCCCTGAAGGAAAGCGGCCAGGCGGCCAGCGGTGCGGAGGCCAGGCCATGAATGCAGCACTGGTGATCCCCGAGCTCGGCCAGCTGGCGATGATCCTGGCAATCTGCTTCGCTGCCGTGCAGGCCACGGTGCCGCTGCTCGGTGCCTGGCGCGGTGACAGCCTGTGGATGAGCCTGGCGCGCCCGGCCGCCTGGGGCCAGTTCAGCTTCCTGGCCTTTGCCTTTGCCTGCCTGACCCATGCGTTCATGACCGACAATTTCTCGGTCGCCTACGTGGCCAGCAACTCCAACAGCGCCTTGCCGTGGTACTACAAGTTCAGCGCGGTCTGGGGCGCGCACGAGGGCTCGCTGCTGCTGTGGGCGCTGATCCTCGGTGGCTGGACCTTTGCCGTGTCAATCTTCTCGCGGCAGTTGCCGCAGGTGATGCTGGCCCGCGTGCTGGCGGTGATGGGCATGATCAGCGTCGGTTTCCTGAGCTTCCTGATCATCACTTCCAACCCGTTCCAGCGCCTGCTGCCGCAGGTGCCGACCGATGGCCGTGACCTCAACCCGTTGTTGCAGGACTTCGGCCTGATCGTCCACCCGCCGATGCTGTACATGGGTTATGTGGGCTTCTCGGTGGCCTTCGCCTTTGCCATTGCCGCGCTGCTCGGCGGCCGGCTGGACGCAGCCTGGGCGCGCTGGTCGCGGCCCTGGACCATTGTCGCCTGGGCCTTCCTGGGCGTCGGTATCACCCTGGGTTCGTGGTGGGCCTACTACGAACTGGGCTGGGGTGGCTGGTGGTTCTGGGACCCGGTGGAGAACGCCTCGTTCATGCCCTGGCTGGTGGGTACCGCGCTGATCCACTCGCTGGCGGTGACGGAAAAACGCGGGGTGTTCAAGAGCTGGACCGTGCTGCTGGCGATTGCCGCGTTCTCGCTGAGCCTGCTGGGCACCTTCCTGGTGCGTTCCGGGGTGCTGACCTCGGTGCATGCGTTCGCTGCCGACCCTGCTCGTGGCGTGTTCATCCTGATCTTCCTGCTGTTCGTGGTCGGTGGCTCGCTGACCCTGTTCGCCCTGCGCGCCCCGGTGGTCAAGAGCCAGGTCGGCTTTGCCCTGTGGTCGCGCGAGACACTGCTGCTGGCCAACAACCTGATCCTGGTGGTAGCCGCTTCGATGATCCTGCTGGGCACCTTGTATCCGCTGGTGCTCGATGCCCTGACCGGCGCCAAGCTGTCGGTCGGCCCACCTTACTTCGATGCCCTGTTCCTGCCGCTGATGGCGCTGCTGATGGGGGTGCTGAGCGTGGGTGTGGTGGTGCGCTGGAAGGACACGCCCGGCAAATGGCTGGCGAACATGATGACCCCGGTGCTGATCGGCAGCGCGGTGCTGGCGCCGATCGCTGGCCTGATCGTCGACGATCTCGACTGGCCGGTCCTGAGCGCCTTCGCCCTGGCGGCCTGGGTGGTGCTGGGCGGGCTGCGCGACATCGTCGACAAGACCCGCCACAAGGGCCTGGCCAAGGGTGTGCGTGGCCTGACCCGCAGCTACTGGGGCATGCAGTTGGCGCACCTGGGCCTGGCGGTGTGTGCCCTGGGCGTGGTGCTGTCGAGCAACAACAGCGCCGAGCGCGACCTGCGCATGGCGCCGGGCGAGAGCGTCGAGCTGGGGGGGTATCACTTCCTGTTCGAGGGCGCCAGGCACTTCGAGGGGCCGAACTTCATCTCTGACAAGGGCACCATCGTCGTCACCCGTGATGGCCGTGAAGTGACGACGTTGCACCCGGAGAAACGCCTGTACACCGTGCAGCAGTCGATGATGACCGAGGCCGGCATCGATGCCGGCTTCACCCGTGACCTGTACGTTGCCTTGGGCGAGCCGCTGGAAAACGGCGCCTGGGCAGTGCGCGTACACATCAAGCCTTACGTCCGCTGGATCTGGCTGGGCGGTCTGCTGACCGGCCTGGGTGGGTTGCTGGCGGCCTTCGACCGGCGCTACCGCGTCAAGGTCAAGACCCGGGTGCGTGAAGCCCTGGGCGTGTCTGGAGCTGCTGCATGAAGCGTTGGATCATGGTCGTGCCACTGGCGGTATTCCTGCTGATGGCGGTTTTCCTCTACAAGGGGCTGTTCCTCAAGCCTGACGAGCTGCCGTCGGCGATGATCGGCAAGCCGTTCCCCGCGTTTACCCTGGCGTCGACCCAGGGTGACCGCAACCTGACCCAGGCTGACCTGCATGGCCGGCCGGCGTTGGTCAACGTGTGGGCCACCTGGTGCCCGTCGTGCAAGATCGAGCACCCGTACCTGAACCAGCTGGCCCAGCAGGGCGTGGTGATTCACGGCATCAACTACAAGGATGACAACGCGGCCGCGCAGAAGTGGCTGGCCGAGTTCCACAACCCCTACCAGCTGGATATCCGTGACGAGCAGGGCAGCCTGGGGCTGGACCTGGGCGTGTACGGTGCACCGGAAACCTTCCTCATCGACGCCAAGGGCATCATCCGCTACAAGCACGTCGGCATCGTCGACGCCGACGTCTGGCGCCAGCAGCTGGCGCCGCTGTACCAGGGGCTGGTCGACGAGGCCACGCCATGAGGCGCTGGCTGGCAGCCGCCGTGCTGGGCATGAGCCTGGCCGGTGTGGCCAAGGCGGCTATCGACACCTACCAGTTCCGTGATGACGCCGAGCGCGAGCGTTACCAGCAACTGACCAAGGAACTGCGCTGCCCCAAGTGCCAGAACCAGGACATCGCCGATTCCAACGCACCGATCGCCGCCGACCTGCGCCGCGAGATCTTCCGCATGCTCGGCGAAGGCAAGAGCAACCAGCAGATCGTCGATTTCATGGTCGACCGTTATGGCGACTTCGTGCGCTACAAGCCGGCGCTCAGTGGCCGCACCTGGCTGCTGTGGTTCGGCCCGGGCATCTTGCTGGCCGGTGGTTTCGTGGTGCTGGCGGTGATTGTCCGCCGTCGCCGTGGCCCGGCGACTCAGGCTGCCGAGGAACTGTCCGTCGAAGAACGCGAGCGTCTCGCCAAACTGCTGGAAAAAGAACAGACCCATGACTGAATTCTGGCTTAGCGCGGGCCTGCTGCTGCTCGCCGCCCTCGGCTTCTTGCTGATCCCGATCCTGCGCGGCCGTCGCCAGCAGCAGGAAGAAGACCGCACCGCATTGAATGTCGCGCTGTATCAGGAACGCGTCGCCGAGCTGGCCGCCCAGCAGGCGGCCGGCGTGCTCGACGAGGCGCAATTGGCCAAGGGGCGCGATGAGGCGGCGCGTGAGCTGCTGGCTGACACAGAGGGTGCCGAGCCCGTGCGTCAGGGCCACCTGGGCAGGGCCCTGCCTTTGTTGGCGGCAGTGCTGGTGCCTTTGCTGGCACTGGGGCTGTACCTGCACTTCGGTGCGGCGGACAAGGTCGAGCTGACCCAGGAATTCGCCGCTGCACCGAAGACGATGGACGAAATGACCACGCGCCTGGAGCGTGCCGTGGAGGCTCAGCCCGACTCGGCTGAAGGCCTGTACTTCCTTGGCCGGGCCTATATGGCCCAGCAACGTCCGGCCGACGCGGCACGCGCCTACGAGCGCGCTGTCGCCCTGGCCGGTCGCCAGCCCGAGCTGCTGGGCCAGTGGGCCCAGGCACTGTATTTCGCGGCAGACAAGAAATGGAGCCCGCAGGTGCAGGCGCTGACCGACGAAGCACTCAAGGCCGACCCGAATGAAGTCACCAGCCTTGGCCTGCGGGGCATCGCCGCCTTTGAAGGCGAGCGCTACCAGGCAGCCATCGACTACTGGAACCGCCTGCTGGCGCAGCTGCCAGAGGGCGATGCCTCGCGGGCGGCACTGCAAGGCGGCATCGACCGCGCGGCAGAGCGCCTGGGCAGCACCGGGGGCAAACCGCAGGCCACGGCGGCAGCCCGGCTGAAGGTGCGGGTGGAGCTGGCGGCGGCGCTCAAGGACAAGGTCAAGCCTGACGACACCGTGTTCATCTTTGCCCGTGCCAGCAACGGCCCGCCCATGCCGCTGGCGGCCAAGCGGGTCACCGTGGCGCAATTGCCGCTGGAGGTGGAATTGTCCGACGCTGACGCTATGCTGCCGCAGATGAAACTGTCACAGTTCGCCGAAGTCCAACTGCTCGCACGTGTATCCCGCGCCGGCCAGCCGACCCGCGGCGAATGGGTCGGCCAGGGCGCGCCCCTGGCCAATACCACCCAGGCCACCCAGCACTTGACCATCGACAGCCCCGACCAGTAAGAGAACAACACCATGCATAGCACCGTCCGCCTGACCCTGATCACCCTGGCCCTGGGTTTGTCCGCGTGTACGGTGCAGCAGCCGTACGAGCAGCCGTCGCCGCCGGTCGAGACCGTGCCACCGCACCAGGGGCCAGCGGTGAAGCCGTTGCCGGGTGGCCAGCCGTCGAAGCCGAGCAAGCCCGCGGCAATTCCCAAGCCAATGCCACGCACGTCCGCCAGCTTCGCACCACCGCCGGGTGGCGCCAGCCATTGGGACCCGAAGCTCGGGGTGTATGTGCTGGAGAACAAGACCAATGTCTTTTACCGGCAGCGTACCTACTACCGCTATGACAATGGCTGGAGCTGGTCGCTGAACCCGGATGGGCCATGGCAGGCAACCGACAGCAGTGGTGTGCCGGGTGGGTTGGGGCGCGCCTACGGGCAGTAGTTTTTGGGGGCTGCGGGTGTTCGCCTTTAGAGGTCTGGTGCCTGTGAGATCGAGCGCCGCCCGCGCGGCGCATCGCGGATAAATCCGCTCCTACAGTTTGTTGCAACGTGGCCATGCCTGTGAGGCCATGGTTGTCAGCCGGTTTGCACGGCAACAAATTGTAGGAGCGGATTTATCCGCGATGCGCCGCGCGGGCGGCGCTCGGTCTCACAGGCGCTGAAAATGTTGTGGCAGGCACACGCCCCAAAACCCGGACCACCCATACAGTACAGTTCCCCGCTGTTTTCCCCATTGACTGTACCGGCCAGTTACTCCGCATAATGCCGCTCTGATATCGAAGGAGGTGGCATGCGCAAAACTGTCCTGGTACTGGTAGAAACCGTCGACGATTATCTGCCACTGCTCGAACAGGCCGGCTACCGCCTCATTCGTGCCCCGTCCCCGCAGCTGCGCAGCGACGCCATCCAGCGCCATGCCAGCGAGATTGACGCCGTGCTGACCCGGGGGCCGTTGGGCCTGACCGCCGCTGAAATCGCCGCCTTGCCCAAGCTGCAGATCATCTGCGTGATCGGTGCTGGCTACGAGCAGGTCGACCTGGCCGCCGCTGCCGCCCGTGGCATCACCGTCACCAATGGCGCTGGCGCCAATGCCGCGGCTGTTGCCGACCACACCATGGCCATGCTGCTGGCGCTGTTGCGCGATATTCCTCGCGCCGACGCCAGCACCCGTCGTGGCGAGTGGAACCGGGTGATCAGCCCCTCGGTCAGCGGCAAGCGCCTGGGCCTGCTGGGCCTCGGCGCGGTTGGCCAGGCCATCGCCAAGCGCGCCAGCCTGGGCTTCGACATGAACATCAGCTACCACAGCCGCACCCCACGTACGGACGTGCCTTACACCTGGTACGACAGCCCGTTGCACCTGGCCGAGGCCGTCGACATCCTGGTCGTGGCCACCCCCGGTGGCGCCACTACCCGCCATCTGGTCGATGCCCAGGTGCTCGAGGCGCTGGGCGCGCAGGGGTATCTGGTGAATATTGCCCGGGCCAGCGTAGTCGACACCCAGGCCCTGGTATCCGCCCTTGAACAAGGCCGCCTGGCCGGCGCCGCGCTCGATGTGTTCGATGACGAGCCGGCCGTGCCAGATGCCCTCAAGGCCCTCGGCAATACCGTGCTCACGCCTCATGTGGCCGGCCAGTCGCCCGAGGCCGCACGCGACACCGTGACCTTGGTGTTGCGCAACCTGCAGGCCTTCTTTGCCGGCGAACCGGTACTCACGCCAGTCCGCGCATGACCCTTCAATACCCCGGCATGGCCGGATCACAAGGAGCGTTTGATGCAACTCGAAATCTTCCAGGTCGATGCCTTCTCCGCCGAGCCTTTCGGTGGCAACCCGGCGGCGGTGATCCCGTTGCAAAGCTGGTTGCCGGACGATGTGCTGCAACGCATCGCCGAAGAAAACAACCTGTCGGAAACAGCCTACTTCGTACGCAATGGCGCAACCTTCGACCTGCGCTGGTTTACCCCCACCGTCGAAGTCGACCTGTGCGGTCACGCCACACTGGCTTCGGCCTTCGTGCTGTTCGAACAGCTGGGCGAGCAAGCCGAAGTGCTGCGCTTCAACACCCGCAGTGGCGAACTGCGGGTCAGCCGTGGCGCCGATGGCCTGCTGGCCATGGATTTCCCGGCCAAGCAGCCGCAAGCCGTGGACGTGCCGGCCGGGTTACTGGAGGCGCTTGGCCTGAGCGCGGCCAAGGCAGTGTATCGCTCCGACGACTATGTGGTGGTGGTCGATGACGCCGCGCTGCTCGACCCGCTGAAGCCCGATTTCGTTGCCTTGTCGGCATTCGACGTGCGTGGCATCGCGGTCACTGCCGCTGGCCGTGGTTTCGACTTCGTCACCCGCTGGTTCGGCCCGCGTGTCGGCGTCAATGAAGACCCGGTTACCGGCTCCGCGCATACCTCGCTGGCGCCGGTGTGGGCCGAGCGGCTGGGCAAGTCGTCGCTGAGCTGCGAACAGGGTGGGGCACGCAAGGGCCAGCTGCACTGTGAGGTGCCTGGCAATGGCCGGGTGATCATCAGCGGGCGTGCGGCGTTGTACCTGCGCGGCAGCGTGTTCATCTGATCGAACCGGTGGGGCCGGCGGCTGTGTGGCAGGGCCCGATCTATACTTGCTGGCCCAGCCAGCAAGGAGCCCGATCATGAGCCTGGAAAAAAGCGGCAGCTGCCTGTGCGGTGAAACCCGCCTGCGCGCCACAGTCGACAATACCCATATCAGCGCTTGCCATTGCAGCATGTGCCGCAAGTGGACCGGCGGTCCGCTGCTGGTCGTGGACTGCAGCCAGGCGCCGGTGTTCGAAGGGCGGGCACCGGCGGTCTACGACTCGTCCGAGTGGGCCCAGCGTGGTTTTTGCAGCGGTTGTGGCACGCACCTGTATTACCGGCTCAAGGACAAGGACCACTATGCGGTCCCGGTAGGCCTGCTGGATGGCGATGAGGCGTGGGATTTCGACCTGCAGATCTTCGTCGAGCAGAAGCCCGCCTGGTATTGCTTCGCCAACCAGACCAAGGAGCTGAGCGGGGAGCAAGCGTTCGAGCAGTTTGGCTGAGCCATTGCTCAGGCGAACTTGCCAAACCGGTGCATTCCTGAGAAAAGGGCGCCCTTGAATTTCAGCGTTGGAGCATGCCCATGAGCAGCGAACTGCAGATCACCGACCTCGTCGAAGGCGACGGCAAGGCCGCCGTCAAAGGCGCCCTGATCACCACCCAGTACACCGGCTGGCTGGCCGATGGCAGCGAGTTCGACTCGTCGTGGTCGCGCGGCAAACCCTTCCAGTGCGTGATTGGTACCGGGCGTGTCATCAAAGGCTGGGACCAGGGCCTGATGGGCATGCGCGTGGGTGGCAAGCGCAAGCTCCAGGTGCCGGCGCACCTGGGGTATGGCGAGCGCAGCGTGGGGGCGATTCCGCCAAATTCGGATCTGACCTTCGAGATCGAGTTGCTGGAAGTGCTGACGCGGGATGATTGATTGCGGTGG
>Ga0153918_1000964_pt1 | contig 12198 bp, 7 predicted proteins | sample TSFL002MetaG_FD_104687 | JGI IMG/M metagenome (GOLD analysis project Ga0153918, IMG submission 104687) | Attine ant fungus gardens microbial communities from Florida, USA - TSFL002 MetaG | ecosystem: Host-associated > Fungi > Mycelium > Unclassified | place: USA: Florida, Paynes Creek Historic... | reverse complement strand
CTTTCAGGGCTTGTGATGAAACAGATGCGATAGAACCTGTAATGTCAGACCTTTTCTGCGTACCGTAACCCACCACCACAATCTCATTCAGCGATTTTAGTTCCTGCGCCAGGGTAATCCTGACAGTGGTTTGGCCGTTTAGCTTAACGTTTTGCGTAACATAACCTACTGATGAGATGATCAGCGTGGCGAGGGGATCAACATCGGTCAGGGTAAAGTTGCCGTTGATATCTGTCGCCGTCACTTTTTTGGTACCGGCAACAGTAACGGTGGCGCCAGGGATAGGTCCGGCGGCATCAGTTACCGTACCTTTTATGTTGATATTAGCAACAACATTAGTATTTTCTGCCGGTGATGTTGCTGCAGCAGCCGTTGCGGTTGCTGTCCCTTTATCCTTATCGGTAAAAATGACGATGTTGTTGTTGATCTCTTTATAATTAAGTTTGGTTCCGGCAAGCATATCGGCCAGTATATCGCCAATTGCTGTGTTGCTATACCTGTGGGCAGATGTGCTGCAGCCTTGCAGTTCCGCAGCGTTGTAGGCAAACTTTACCTGTGTCAGTTTTTCTATCTTTTCCAGCGAGGCTTGAAGTTTTTCTTTCTCTATCTTGATACTGATATGCGAAGCAGCAAGCTGACTATGAGCAGTCTTAGCAAAAAGCAACCCGGTAAAAGTGAACGAGCTAACGATTACTATGATTGATGACCTCATAAAAAAAACGAATGATCGAGTTGGTTTTTTTATCATATTTGTTAGGTTTAATTGATCGGTAATGTGCCGGCAATTGGCTTAGCTTGAGACCCTTTCCAATTACCAGCATGGTCATTTAACTAATACCCGCGCAACTGCCCGGGTATTCTTTTTTTATGTACGGCTTATTGCAATACCACCTCCTTCCCTTTTATATGGTAATTAAGCCGGTAAATGGTCTTAATAATCTCTAGCACCTGTGTCATATCATCCGAGCTGGAGAAATGAATGGTAACCGCCACATGCTTCATCTGCCGGTGGTTGTAGTTGAGTTGCACATCGTAGATGTTTTCGATGTTTAGCATCAGGTCATCAAATGGCACATCATAGAGGTTTATCTCGCGGTTGCGCCAGGCGGCCACTTTAGCCGCGTTAACCGGCCTTATGTTGTAATTTTTTTGCTGCTGATTATAGATGAGCTCATTATTGGGGTGTAACAAGCCAAAACTTTTTGACTTATTGCCAACAGCTACTAAACCGCTTACTACCGTCACCCGCACATCATTCAGCTTTTTGTAGTATTTAATGTTAAAACTGGTACCTAATACCTGCGTGTGCAGTTTGCCATAGTGCACTATAAATGGATGCTGTTCATCATGCTTAACCTGAAAAAACACCTCGCCGTTAAGCAACTGTACTTCTCTTTGCTTTAAAAATTTAGATGGATAGCTGATAGTTGAGCCGGAGTTGAGCCATACGGTTGAGCCGTCGGGCAAACTAACGGTAGCCATGTGTCCGTTTGGTGCCGACGCTGTGAGCGTTTTACCCGAACCATAAAAACTATTGATGAAAAACCACCCTACAGCACACACCAGCAACACCGAAGCCGCCACGGCATACCTGATTTTGATGATAGAAGAATGCTGCGGGCGATAACCTATCTGCTCATGAATATGGCTGAGCATTTCCTGCTCAATAGCCGCCATGGCTTGCTCATCGTGCAGGTGTGCATCACTATCCAGATCATAGCGTTTGGGCCCGGTTTTTCTAAACATAATCAATAAAGGCTATAGAGGTTTATATGTGCTTATACACTTGTACCCTGCACAGGTACTAGCCGGGAGGTAAAAAAAGTTTATGGCAGATTGCCACTTACCCATGATGCCAAAATGCTTTAATACTTGGCCAAACGCCTTTCAAAATCGCTTTTCAAAAATTGGTCAATTGCATAAACCAATTATGACGACCCATAGCTGCTTTGGGTTGATAAATGCTTATTAGACGGAGACATGCAGACTAAACAGGATTTGATCGCAAGAATTAAAAAAGGCGACATTAAAGCCTTTGATGAGTTTTACCGCCAAAACTGGCGACTGCTTTATCATATAGCTTATAATGCCACCCGTTCATCTGCAGACGCCAAAGACCTGGTGCAAAACGTGTTTATTAATTTCTGGAACATCAGGGAAACCTTGAGCGCAGAGCGTTATCACCCATCTTATCTTACCATTGCTATAAAAAACGCTATTGCCAATTTTTTTAAGAAGGATGCTTCAAGAAGGAAAACCTTGGAACAGGTATTTACAGAGATCAACACCAAACCCGCGCCCGAAAACCCGGTTGAGGAGCATTTGATTGCCAAACAAACTGCATTGGCCATCAATGAGCACATTCATCTCCTGCCTGAAAAAATGCAGCAGGTATTTATTTTATCGCGGCAGCAATACCTTTCTGTTAATGAGATTTCAGCGTTATTGAACATTACGCCTCAAACTGTAAAAAACCAGTTGACCAACGCACTGAAAATTTTACGTACTAAAATGGAGGCGGCTTAGTTTTTAAAAAGCTTCTTTCATGAAAAATCCCCGGGGTATTGTTTCACCCGGGGGTTTTTAGTTTGATCTATTCTTAAAAAGGACGTCATTGCGAGGAACGAAGCAATCTCTGTACAGGCAAATGCGATTTGCATATCCGACAATCCTACGCAGAGATTGCTTCGTTCCTCGCAATGACGTTACGATTGTTATAGCATAGGCCTTACTTGGTTTGATAAAACAACACGCGGTCTATTACATGTATTACACCATTTGTTGGCTGTATGTTGCTGGTTCTTACACTCACGTAGCCTACCGAGTTTGAAAAATCGTTCAGTCGCATTGTAAAGTTCTGATCATCATTTACCCTCAGCGCCATGAGCGAGTTGGGATTAAGCGGATCTGTATTGAGCGGCTCTAACGTGGTTGCCATCACATTGGTTGGCGTTAAATTATTAAAGGAATAGGCCCCCTGCACAATCAGGTAAAGCAAATAGTTCTTTACCTGATCTTTTGGGTAATCACTCCATTTGGTGGCCGGCTTTCCGTTCACCAGGTACTTGCCAAAGTAACAATCGGCGGTAACCGTGGGCACTTTGTTTACTACTGTAGTACGATAAATAGCATCGTTATGCAGCAATATAAAGGTGCTGTTGGTTTTGAAGTATACATTAGTATCAATGCCAGAATACTCTATGGCCTGCCGCATCAGTTTAAAAATGGTATCCTTTTTGGCAAAATTGTAGCTGCGGTCTTTGATATACTGCCAGGTAGTTTCGTCAATCCGCGGATCAAGTACGTAAGGATGATAATCGGCGCTTTCCTGCAATTTCAGGCCGGCCAGGTTACAGCCAGCCAGGCCGCTCAGCAGCATTACAACAATCAAATATTTTATAGTTTTCATTCGCTCTAAAATTTAAAATGAATCAATAAGGAGTATTTTGCGAGATCATCGGGTTGGCATTCAGCACGTTCTGGTTTATTGGCCAGAACACCTTACGCGCATCTCCGAAACCGGTTTGCGGTATACCGCGTATCAGCTGCCTGGTCTTAATCACCGGGTCCATCGTGCTGATGATGATGCCATTTCTTTGTAAGTCAAACCAACGTTTAGCTTCGCAGAAAAACTCCAGCTGGCGTTCACGTAAAATGCCGTTAGTGTTTACCGGGTTGCCAAAAAGCATATCGTCTGCAGTAGCAAAATCGGTGCTTTTGTAGGCAGGCAAACCAGCGCGGGTTCTTACCATATTCAGGTAAATCAGGGCATTGGCCTGGTCGCCGGTACGGTTCAGGGCTTCGGCACGCAGCAGGTAAATATCAGCCAAACGATACAGCGGGAACATGAGGTTAGCCTGCGGCGAGTTTGGATAGATCTGGTTGCCGTTTTTATCCAGATTTACAGCATAGTATTTCAAAATCTTATCATGATTATTCACTTTGAAATCTATGGTTTGTGCCCCTCTGATATCTGCAGGAGTGGTGGTAAAATAGGTCCACAAGGCAGGATCTACAGCAAAATCGCTGTTGGTATCACCCGCTCCTATTTCCTGCGCGGTTTTGTTACCGCCATCAACCGTAAAATCCCAGTTCAGGCTCCAGATATCCTCTTTAGTGTTATTTGGAGCGATGAAAATATTCTTCCAGTTGGCAGTGGTTTCCAGGCTATAACGGTTCAGTTTAAACAGATTATCGCACCATAGCAGCGCATTGGTATAATCATGGTTATACATATAAACATCCATCAGCATGGCGGCAATGCCACCAGAGTTAAGATTCCAAACTACCGAGGCGGTGTGATCTGACAGATCATAAGCTTTTAAAAGATCGGGCAGGATAACATTTTTTACAATATCGGCCGCGGGCGTTACTGCCTTGTACGGATCGGTGCTCAAGTCTTCATAAGGCACTGTCCAAACAGGCACATTGCCCCATAGCCTGACAAGCCAGAAATAGCAGTAAGCACGGATACCCAGCGCCTGTGCCTGCAGATCTTTAGCCAGCGCAGGGTCAATCCCTTCAATAGTAGGTATATATTTAATGGCAAAATTAGCACGACCGATGGTAGCATAGATCAGCGTCCAGTCGGCCCCGTTGGTAGTTGGCGTTAGCACATTGAGCGCCAGCGGCAAGCCATCATTATAGGTAGGGTGATAAGTAAGATTGTCTGTACGACCATCGCCCCAGTAAATAAACTGGCTGGAGAACATATCCTGAATACCATCATAAATACCGGCCACGCCGGCTACGGCATCATCAGATGTTTTCCAGAACTCGCTGGCGGCCAGCTGGCTCTGCGGCGGCTGGTTAAGCAGCTTTTTACAGCTAAACAGTGATACAGATAGCATTACAATAATGCTGCAAAGTATTTTTTTCATAATATCGTCTATTAAAAATTCATATTAACTCCAACACCAAACTCTCTGCGGCGCGGGTAACGGCCATTGTCATTCCCCGGCGTAAGTGCCGAGCTTGACGAAAACTCAGGATCGAACCATGAGTAGTTGGTCCAGGTAAGCAGGTTGGCTCCGTATGCATAAACACCCAAGTTTTTTAGCTTAAACCTCGATGCCACCGCAAAAGGCAGGTTGTAAGTAAACTTGGCATAGCTTAGTCTGATGAAAGATGTGTTTTCTAAAAAGCGTGTTTGTGTACCAGGAAAGTTGGCAGTTGAGTTTTTGCGGCCCATGTAAGGGATGTCGGTAATATCGCCCTGCTTTTTCCAGGAGTTATAAGTGGTATAATTATCTGCTACAATGCCCGAAGTGGCCAGATTATCCAGCGTTTGGCGGGCGCTGTTATAGGCTTCGCCGCCCCAAATGGTGTTGAAGGTGAATGATAAAGTGAATTGTTTATAGCTGAAGGAGTTGATAATTGCCGCGTAAAATGTTGGCTGCGCGTTGCCTATCACCTGGCGGTCATTAGCATCAATTACGCTATCTCTTTTTACGTTTTCAAAAATCATATCGCCACCCAGCAATAATGCACCGCCGGCATACATGTGGTGCACAGTACCTGTATAAGTTTTGCCATTGATGGTGTAACTGGTGGCGGTTTTACCATCGGCAGATACGCCAACAGGTGTAAGTCGGTTCCATTGGTCATCATAAGCGTTTGAGGCATCATACTGATACACGCCCAGGCCTTTGTAACCGTAGAAATCGCCAATCTTGCCCCCCTCCTGTACCAAATAGGTAGCACCACCGCTAGTGGCCAGAAACGGCTGGTGGTTATAAAGGCTCTTTATGCTGTTACGCTCCACACTCAAACTGGCATTGATGTTCCATGAGAAATTCTTTTTCACTATCGGGCTGCCATTCAGCTGAACTTCTAAACCGTTATTGTTGATATCGCCTACGTTAACATACACGTTGGTAAAGCCGGTTTCAACCGGGATGTTACGCTGGTAAAGCAGGTTTTTGGTGGTTTTCTGGTAATAATCTACCGTTACGTTTAGTTTGGAGTTGAACAGTTGCAAATCCAGACCCAGATCTTTTTGTACGTTGCTCTCCCATTTTAACTGGGCGTTACCAAACTGATTGCTCAGCACCACGCCGTTAACAGCGTTGTAAAATGAGGAACCAAAAGTGTAAATGAGCAGGTTAGAGTTTGCCGGAATACGATCATTACCTACCTGACCGTAGCTGAACCTCAGTTTACCATCGTTCAGCACATTTTTAGACCAGCCCATAAATGCCTCGTCAGAGAAACGCCAGGCAGCAGAAGCGCCGTAGAAATCGCCATACTGGCGGTCTTTACCAAATTTTGATGAGCCATCTTTACGGTAAACGGCACTTAAAATATAACGACTTTTATAATTGTAGCCCAACCGCGCATAAAAAGACTCGCGGCTTGATGAGCCGGCATCGGTGCCGGTATTAACCAAGTCTATAGTTCCGGCTACGTTAGAGGTATATAAACTCTCGTTGGCATAATCGCTGCCGGCTATTTTAAAACTGTTATTCTGCGATTTTTCTGCGCTTACCCCGGCAACACCTGTGATGTTATGATTACCAAACGTTTTGCTATAATTCAAAAAGCCCTGATAAGCCCAATTGGTATTAATAGCAAAGCTTTCTTTACCTGCATTAACCCTTACGCTGGCGCTGCTGAGCAACTTAGGATCAAAGAAAACGTTGTGCGGTACAGCCAGGTTGATATCAAAGTTATTAGTAAAACGGAGATCCTTGGTAATGCTGTAATCCAACTGGTTAAACACATCGCCGTTGTAAGTATTGGTTTTATTGATCTCCAGCAGCGCCACAGACAACTGATTACGCCTGCCGCTGATGTAACCTGTCAACGTACCATCCGGATAATACAGGGCCAGGTTTGACGGGCGCTGAAATGCCTGGTTAATGGTGTTGCCCTCGTTAATGTTGTTATTGGTGTTGTAGCCAAAAGACAAACGATTGCTGTATTTAAACTTCGGCGATAACTGGTAATCGAGGTTAAAGCGGGCCTGGATAGTTTTTGAGAAACTATTCACAATCAAACCCTGATCATTAATATACCTGAAGCTTGAGTAGAACAGCAGATCCTTTTGCCCTCCGCTTACACCAAAGTCAATAATATCTTTTTTGGCGGTTTGGGTAATTACAGCCTGGTTATCGTTATCAGAGTTAAAAACTACGTTAAGCGAGTCATTGGTTGTGGTTGGCTTGTCTGGACTGGCACCGTTATACAGGTTTCGCTCTACGCGCAGATCTTTAGAGTTTGGCTGCTCCAATTTGTGCGACATGGTGCCAATAATACGCGCATATTGCAGGTTCACCATCGGCTTGCCTGCCTGCCCACGCTTAGTGGTGATCAGGATAACACCGTTGGCCGCCTGCGAACCGTAGATGGCTGCCGAAGCCGCATCCTTCAATACCTCTATAGATTGGATATCGTTAGGATTGACGTTATCTGCACTTTGACTTAAAATACCATCTATTACATACAACGGCGAGTTACCGGCAGTAGAAAAGGTAGATCCGCCGCGAATTTGCACACTGCCGGATGCTCCCGGCTCGCCAGAGTCATTAACTACCAACACGCCCGCTGCCTGCGATTGTAAGGCGTCGATCAAATTGATAGGATGCCGCTCCTCAATATCCTTGGCCGAAACGGTGGAGATGGCGCCGGTAAGATCGCGTTTGGCCACAGCTTGCCCGTAACCGGTTACCACCACCTCATTCAAATCGGTAGTGGCATCTTTTAATTTTACGGCGAGTGTTTTATTGGTACCAACTGGCATTTCGGTCGTTACATATCCAATAAATGAAAATATTAGTACAGCTTTCTGATCGGGTACGTTAATAGAGAACTTACCGTCGGGGCTGGTTAACACGCCGGTAGTTGTGCCCTTAAGCTTTACACTTACACCGGGCAGCGTTTCTCCTTTTTGGTCTGTTACCACACCCGTTATAGTTATGGGTGCTGCAACTTTTAATTTTTTGTTGCCAATTGCCAGCAACCCATTGCCGACATAAGTAGAGTTAGTGTTTTTAAAAGATGTTTTTCCTTCGGCTGATACCTGAAAAACAGATAGTGCCAACAGGATGGCGAGGTAATTTTTTGAAGGATTTTTTTTCAAAAAACATCTTATTCGCGCAGGTACTGCACGACAAGTTTTTTTTTCCATAATTTAGTAATTGGTTACTTTAACTGTTTGGTTTTGAAAGACGTATAGTTAGGAACCTTATACAACGGAGGGTGCGTCAACATCCTCCGTTTTTGGTTCAGGGTTAGATACAAATTTTCATCATAGGCGCACTCTCTTAAGTTTTTAATAATTGGATGTACTAAATTAGGTTGAGAATAACAGCAGTAAATAAACCGGATTGACGTATTAATAAGTTTATTTTACACGGCATAAAAACGCCACTTTGTTTGTAAAAAACATCCCTTTAAATGGTTTCGTCTTGTTTTAATCGCAGGTAGTTAGCCCAATTACCATCTTATTAAACTATTTTGGCATGCAAAACCTGATCGTAAACTCCGCTGTAGCTTTCAGCCCCTTAGTGTTTTGAACTTTATATTATTTGTTGCTTATATATATTTGTAACAATTTCATTAAATATTAACTTTGGAGTTATTGTAAACCAATTATTGCCTCTTCATGCCCTACTGCATTGATATAGCGGCTTTTAGAAATGGCGATGTAAACGCCTTTAAACTGATATTCGAGGAGTATTATCAGCGGCTATCTTATTTTACCCGATCGATAGTTGGTGACGAGGAGGCCGAGGATATTGTGCAGGAAACTTTTGTGAAGCTTTGGGAGCGTGCAGATACATTTGATAATACTACCTCCATCAAGGCATTTTTATATCTAACAGCAAAAAATGCCTGCCTTAATGTTACCCGCCACAACAAGATCATCAAAGAGCACGAAACCCTGGTAACCGAAGCCAGCGAAGACAACCTGCTTTTCAATATCATCAGACATGAGGTGATTGGGGAAATACGTGCCGCGGTTGATCAATTGCCCGAAGGTTACCGCAAGGTAATCTACCTGAGCTACTTCGAAGGCAAAACCAACCAGGAAACGGCCGATATTTTAAACATCTCCATCAATACTGTTAAAACCCAAAAGTTGCGCGGCTTTAAAATTTTGCGCGAAGTGCTTAAACATTCTCCAGAAGGTTTACTCGTCCTCTCTGCAATATTTCACTCCGGCCTGTAGGCATCATGCCCTTTTATGTTCAAGCAATTTTTTAAAAAAATTTAACCAGGCTGTCACCCGGTTTGCGGGTACAGGTGTTTGTATTTCCAAATGAACCAAACAGAGCATCATATTTACATTGCCGGGCTGATCAGCAAACTGATGACAGGCAGCATTTCTCTAACTGAGAAAGATGAGCTGGAGAGCTGGTTGGCAGAAAGCAACCAAAATAAGGCTCTGTTTGACCAGCTGACTAACCCTGAGTATTTACAAGCCGAAATCGATCAATCAGCACCACAACAAAATGCCGCCTGGCAGCAATTACAGGCAACGCTGAATTTAGATACGCCGGTTAAACACATCAGCCATAAAAAATGGTTACGTGCTGCGGCCGCCGTTCTGGTTGCGGGTGTAGCAGCTTTGTTTGTTTATCATCCGCATCAACAGCCTGCTGCTAACACTATTGCAGCCCATGTGCAGCCACAAAAAACCGGATTGCCTGCAGGTACACCACATGCCATGCTTATTTTGGGTAACGGACAAAAAATCACTCTTAACCAAAACAAACTTACCCTGCACGAGAAAAACGGCACCACTATATCAAACAACAGTCATACGGTGAGTTACCAAGCTGGTAACAACGCTGCCGCTACAGATGAAGTGGTATACAACACCATTATTGTACCCCGTGGCGCCGAGTATCAGTTAACCTTGGCCGATGGCTCTAAAGTTTGGATGAATGCTGCATCAACCTTAAAATATCCTACCCGCTTCACCGGCAAAACCAGGGAGGTCTACCTAACCGGCGAGGCCTATTTTGAGGTAGCCCACAATGCAGCACAACCGTTTACTGTAAAAACCGACAAAGCCGACGTACGTGTACTGGGTACTCACTTTAATGTAATGGCTTATGCTGATGAGGATGCTTATAAAACCACTTTATTACAGGGATCTGTAAGTGTATTGACCCCTGCCGGCAATAATATTATTAAACCCGGCCAGCAGGACATAGTGAAGAAAGATGGCAGCCAGGCTATACTGAATGATATAGATACCGACGAAGAAACTGCCTGGAAAAACGGCATGTTTGTTTTCAAGGATGCCAATATAGAAGATATTATGCGCAAAGCCGCCCGCTGGTATGACCTGAACGTGGTATATGAAGGCAAAGCACCTGATATTCTTTTTAACGGAAAGATGTCAAGAAAGGTGGACTTTAACGGCTTGGTAACCATATTAAAATATGCCGGTTTCCATATTAAAGTTAACGGCAATACAATTACAATAAACCGATAGGATATTACCGTGAGAAGAATATCCGCTATTAAGTAAATAACAAACCAATTAAAAAGAAGAAACCTATTATGAACTTAACATCGACTTTCTTTTAATCTGCGTGGCGTAAATACCAGCACACGACTGATTTTCAATGTTTTATAGCAAATAAAAAACCGGGAAATGTTCGCACCATTCCCCGGCCTGTCTGGCTATTAATATAATTTTTCGGATCGATTTTATTATATCATCGTTTAACCAAACTGTACAAAAGTATGTATTTCTCGGCAATGTCGCTGCAGGGGCATTTTACCTGTATCAGAAAATATTTATTGGCCATGAAACTTAGTATAGGTCTCGTTATTCTTGCGCTCACCCATGTATCCGCTGCAAGCTTAAGTCAGAGCATCACTCTGCATGAAAAGCATGCCACGGTAAAGAAAATATTAACCGCTATTGAAAAGCAAAGTGGCCTATCGCTCATTATCGTGAACGGGCAGGCTACGCTTAAAGAAACTACATCCGTAAACATTGATGTTGACCGGGTTACCGCAGAAGCTGCGCTCGATAAAACGTTGCAGGCACAACCGCTCACCTACTCTATTATCCAGGGCACCATCGTTGTAAAAAGAAAAACCAACAACACATCAGAAGTACAGGTACCGGTAGATATCCAGGGTAAAGTATCAGATGAAAAAGGACTACCGCTTATTGGCGTTAACATCAAAGTAAAAGGCACTGCTACAGGTACAGTAACAGATGCCAACGGCAACTATAAACTAAAAGCGCCGGATGGCCAATCGGTACTGGTTTTTAGTTACATAGGTTACGTTAGTCAGGAAGTTACGGCGGGCAATAACACCATCATCAACATTACGCTTAAAGAAAGCACCAACGCACTTAATGAGGTGGTGGTGGTAGGCTACGGCACCCAGCGCAAGGCAGATCTGACCGGCTCTGTGGCTACCGTAACCGGTATCGAACTTAATAAACGCGTAGCTACAGACCCTACCCAGTTGCTGCAGGGCAAACTGCCCGGTTTATCGGTAGTGCAAGGCTCTGGCGAGGCCGGTAACGAGGGAACTACGTTGCGCATCAGGGGTACAGGTACCTTTAGCGGCGCGGGAAACTCTCCCTTTATAATTATAGACGGGTTACCAGGCAGCCTGACAGCACTGGATCCACAGAATATCGAATCGGTAACAGTGCTTAAAGATGCGGCTTCGGCATCAATCTATGGTACACGTGCGGCCAACGGCGTTATCCTGGTAACCACAAAAAAAGGTAAAGAAGGCAGAACCGAGTTATCCTATGATTATAACGTAGGTATAACCAGTCCAACTGCCTTGCCTAACAACCTGATCTACAACTCAGTTCAATACATGACATTGTGGAACCAGGCGGCTACCAATTCCAACTATCCAAACAAATTTAGCCAGGCGCAGATAGATCTGTATCGTAACCCCAGCAATCCGGATATGTATCCCAACTACAACTGGCTCGATGCCGTGTTCCGTACGGTTCAGGTACAAACACATCATTTGGGCGTTACCGGTGGCAGTAACGGTACAACTTACAATGTGGGGATGGGCTATGTTAATCAGCCTGATATTATGCTGGGTTACGGTTATAAAAAATATAACCTGCAGCTAAACCTCAACTCAAAAATTACTAAATGGGCCACCTTTGGCGCCAGTGTTACGCTTAATTACAGCGAGCGTTCTTTTACTTCTCGTGGCAGCCAGGATCAGTTTCTGTCGGCTCTATCGCAG
>Ga0153918_1000961_pt1 | contig 12208 bp, 10 predicted proteins | sample TSFL002MetaG_FD_104687 | JGI IMG/M metagenome (GOLD analysis project Ga0153918, IMG submission 104687) | Attine ant fungus gardens microbial communities from Florida, USA - TSFL002 MetaG | ecosystem: Host-associated > Fungi > Mycelium > Unclassified | place: USA: Florida, Paynes Creek Historic... | reverse complement strand
GAGGATCGCGTTCGATGCGGCGACGGCTCCCCCGGGCGCCGGCTCGCCCCCGGAGGCCGCCCGGCCGCGCCCGCCGAACTCCGGCGCATAGGCGCCACTGCGGCCCTATTCGCCGCAGTGCCGCGATATCGCCAGAGTTCGGCAGGCGGCGCAGCGAGCCGGGGCCGTGCGCCGACGCGTCAGCCCGTCAGCGCGCCGCCTCGACCTCCTCCGCCCACGCCGCAGCCAGGTCGCGCCGTAGATCGCCGAGCAGCACCGGCAGCGCCTTCGTGCGCGCGATGATCGGGAAGAAGTTCGCGTCGGCGCCCCAGCGGGGCACGACGTGCTGATGCAGGTGCTCGGACACGCCGGCGCCCGCGATCTTGCCCTGGTTCATGCCTATGTTGAACCCCTCGCAGTTCGAGACCCGGCGGATGACCCGCATGGCCTGCTGCGTGAGCAGCGCCATCTCGGCCGTCTCCTCCGTCGTCGCCTCGTCGTAGAGCGCGACGTGGCGGTACGGGTTGATGAGCACGTGCCCCGTGTTGTACGGGAACAGGTTCATGACCACGTAGCAGCGCTCGCCGCGGAAGACGATGAGCGACTCCTCGTCGGCCATGAGCGGCGCCGCGCAGAACACGCAGCCGTCGGGCGTCTCGTTCCGCTTCGGGCTCGCCGCATTGTCCTCGATGTAGGCCATGCGGTGGGGCACCCACATGCGCTGGAACGCATCGGGCACCCCGACGAACGAAGAGGCGTCCTCGATCCGCACGCCGTCGAGCTCGCCCTCGGGAAAGCCCAGGGAGGCCATGAGACTACGCCTCAACGCCGTCGCGCAGCGCCTCGAGGTCGGCGACCGTCGTGACCAGCGCATGCGAGTCGACCGCGCGGCGCACGAGCGCGACGGCCTCGTCGACGGGCACGCCGTTGAGCTGCGTGCCGTCGCGGAAGCGGAACGACACGGCTCCCGCCGATCGGTCGTTCTCCCCCGCCAGGAGCTGCAGCGGCACCTTGGCCTGCGTGTGCTTGCGGATCTTCTTCGGCATCCGGTCGTCCGACGCGTCGAGCTCGGCCCGCACGCCGTCACGACGCAGGCGGTCGACGACGCCGCCGAGGTACTCGGCGTACTCCTCCGCGACCGGGATGCCGACGACCTGCTTGGGCGAGAGCCACACCGGGAACGCGCCCGCGTAGTGCTCGACGAGCACGCCGAAGAAGCGCTCGATGGAGCCGAAGAGCGCACGGTGGATCATGACCGGGCGCTGACGCGTGCCGTCGGATGCCGTGTACTCGAGGCCGAAGCGCTCGGGCAGCATGAAGTCGAGCTGGATCGTCGACATCTGCCAGGTGCGGCCGATGGCGTCCTTCGCCTGCACGGAGATCTTCGGGCCGTAGAAGGCGGCGCCCGCCGGGTCCGGCACCAGCTCGAGGCCGGATGCCGTGGCCACCTCGCGGAGCGTCTCCGTCGCCTCGTCCCAGGCCGCGTCGTCGCCGATGTACTTCTCGGGGTTCTTCGTCGACAGCTCGAGGTAGAAGTCGTCGAGGCCGTAGTCCTTCAGCAGCGACAGCACGAACTCGAGCGTGCGCGTGAGCTCCTCGCGCATCTGCTCGCGAGTGCAGTAGATGTGCGCGTCGTCCTGCGTGAAGCCGCGGGCGCGGGTGAGGCCGTGCACGACGCCCGACTTCTCGTAGCGGTACACCGTGCCGAACTCGAACAGGCGCAGCGGCAGGTCACGGTACGAGTGCGCGTTCTGCCCGAAGATCAGGTTGTGCATGGGGCAGTTCATGGGCTTGAGGTAGTAGTCCTGCCCCTGCTTCGTGACGTTGCCCTCGGCGTCGCGCTCCTCGTCCACGTGCATGGGCGGGAACATGCCGTCGGAGTACCAGTCGAGGTGACCGGACGTCTCGTACAGGTGCCCCTTGGTGATGTGCGGCGTGTTGACGAAGGAGTAGCCCTCCGCGATGTGGCGCTTGCGGGAGTGCTCCTCCATCTCGAGGCGGATGATGCCGCCGTTCGGGTGGAAGACGGGCAGGCCCGAGCCGAGCTCGTCGGGGAAGCTGAAGAGGTCGAGCTCCTTGCCGAGGCGGCGGTGGTCGCGCTTGGCCGCCTCCTCCATGCGCGTCTGGTAGGCGCGCAGCTCGTCCTTCGAGGGCCACGCCGTGCCGTAGAGGCGCTGCAGCATGGGGTTCTTCTCGGAGCCTCGCCAGTAGGCGGCGGCGGAGCGGGTGAGCGCGAAGCCGTTGCCGATGAGGCGCGTCGACGGCAGGTGGGGGCCTCGGCAGAGGTCCTTCCACGCCACCTCGCCCGTCTTCGGGTCGACGTTGTCGTAGATGGTGAGCTCGCCCGCGCCCACCTCGACGCTCTCGTTGTCGGCGTTGGCGCCGGAGCCCTTGAGGCCGATGAGCTCGAGCTTGTAGGGCTCGTTCGCGAGCTCGGCGCGGGCCTCGTCGTCGCTCACGACGCGGCGCACGAAGCGCTGGCCGGCGCGCACGATGCGCTGCGCCTCCTTCTCGATCGCCTTGAGGTCCTCGGGAGTGAAGGGCTCGGGGGCGTCGAAGTCGTAGTAGAAGCCGTCCATGACCGGCGGGCCGATGCCGAGGCGCACCTGCGGGTTGAGCTTCTGCACGGCCTGCGCGACGACGTGCGCCGTGGAGTGGCGGAGGATGTCGAGGCCGTCGGGGCTCGAGAGCTCGACGGGCTCGACGACGTCGCCGGGGCGCACCTCGTGGGCGAGGTCGCGGAGCTCGCCGTTCACGCGCTGCGCGACGACGACCTTGCGGTCGGGGAAGAGCTCGAAGCCCGTCGTCGTCTCCGTGACCTCGACGCGACTCGGTGTTGATGACTCGAGGGCAACGGTTTCCGTCACGGCAGACTCCTAGTACGGGATGAAGCCGCGGACGCCGAGGGCGAATCCGCGGCGGGCGCGCGCATGCACGCCACTGAGGGCGCGATCGCACCGGTCGTGCGACTCGCAGTCGACGAGTCTACCGCGATCGATTTCCTGGTTTCGGCCCTTCTGCAACGTGCAGAAGGGCCGAAACCAGGAAATCGATTCGAGAGCGGATGCCGGGGCTACGGGGCCGACGGGCGGCGGCGCTCGCCGTGCGGGTGCGCGATGAACTCGCCGAGGTCCTCCGGCTCGTCGCGGCTTCCGCGGGCGGAGGCGCCCTGAGCGCGGGCGCGACCGCGGGCGGCGCCGGATGCGGCGCGCGTGCCGTCGCCGGCATCCTTCGCGCCCGTGTGCTCGACGATGAAGTCGACCACGCGCACGGCGAGCTGCAGCTTCTCGTGGTGCCGGCCCTCGTACTTGCGGTCGAGGCGGTCGGCCCAGGTCCGCGCCGTGGCGGAGATGACCTCCTCGCGGCCGCGCACGACCTTCTCGAGGCCGCCGCGGATGTTCGCCACCCGGGCGTTGAGCGGATGCGAGGCGGACGCGCCGTGCGTCGAGCGCGAGTCGCGGGGGTCGCCGTTCGGTGCATCGGTCATGTCGAGCTCCAGCCTCCAGCCGGTGGCGCGCACGAGCGCGCCGTCGCGCAGGGTGCGCGATCCGAGGTCGAGCCTACGTCGAACGCGATATATCTCGATGTGCACGGGCTGGGAGTACATCCATGGAACCGATTTCCCCCTTCGGCACGGTGCCGAAGGGGGAAATCGGTTCCATAGCGCGTGCGCGGGGCTGGAACGCAGAAGGACCCCGGCATGCAGCCGGGGCCCTTCTCTTCTCTCGTGCGCGATACTGGGATCGAACCAGTGACCTCTTCCGTGTCAGGGAAGCGCGCTACCGCTGCGCCAATCGCGCTCTCTCCGGGGAGGAGCATGCTCCGCCTCTCATCGGAACCGGGTGAACCCGATCGCTCAGATCCTCCTGCTGAGGTGACGACGGGATTCGAACCCGTGTACGCGGCTTTGCAGGCCGCTGCCTCGCCTCTCGGCCACGTCACCGTGGGCCTCTCCCTGGGGATCGGCTCGCACGTCGGGGTGCGCCCATCGAGCGTCGTGCACTCGAGCGGATGACGAGACTCGAACTCGCGACCCTAACCTTGGCAAGGTTATGCGCTACCAACTGCGCTACATCCGCATGTGCTCGCGCCCCGAAGGAGGGCCGCTCCGCCGCGTTCCCGCGCCGCTGAGCACTCGGTAAACATTAGGGAAACCCAGGATGCGCGGCAAATCGCAACCAATCCCGGGCGAGTCGATCGTGTCGCGCGCGATCGACCTCGGGCGTGCGCTATTGACGAGCTCCGGCGACCCGCTCCCCAGATGGGATGCGCGCGACGACTTCGCGATCGGCCTCGCCCGAGACGCTCCGCGCGCAGCTCGCCCGACGACGTCGATGGGCGACGGGGACCGAAGCGGCCGACCGAGCACCGGGAGAACCGAGCACCGGAGGTCGAGCGCCGAGAGGACGGATGTGCCGGGATAACGAGAAGAACCCCGGCCGGGGCCGGGGTTCTGATGGAGCGGATGACGAGACTCGAACTCGCGACCCTAACCTTGGCAAGGTTATGCGCTACCAACTGCGCTACATCCGCATCGAGACAAGCGGCCCGGGAAACCGGAACGGTTGCACTCTCGTGCGCGACAACCTCTGCTGTCGTGCACTCGTGCGCGATACTGGGATCGAACCAGTGACCTCTTCCGTGTCAGGGAAGCGCGCTACCGCTGCGCCAATCGCGCTCTCTCCGAAGAGGAGCCTTGCCCGCCGATCTCCGAGGAGCTCGAGGGACTGCTGAGCTTCGAGGTGACGACGGGATTCGAACCCGTGTACGCGGCTTTGCAGGCCGCTGCCTCGCCTCTCGGCCACGTCACCGTGTTGGGCTCGTGCCCTCCAGGGAGGACAACCCGTGATCGTGACGCCGGAGCGTCGCTCTCACTCGAGCGGATGACGAGACTCGAACTCGCGACCCTAACCTTGGCAAGGTTATGCGCTACCAACTGCGCTACATCCGCACCGTCTGGCCTCGGCGAAGCGCCGCGATCAGAACGTCGATAACTCTAGGACGGATCTCCCGCAATCGCAAACCGGATCCGCTCAACCCGGGCGTTTCGGCCGGTCGGATCGGCGGTTCGAATCACGACACACGACGTCGATGTGCACGCGCGACCGATCGTGTGGCAGGATGATCTCTCGTTGCGCGGCACACCGTGCGACGAGGGCGATTGGCGCAGCTGGTAGCGCGCTTCCTTCACACGGAAGAGGTCGTCGGTTCGAGCCCGGCATCGCCCACTACATCACGAGGCCCCCGCACTGCGGGGGCCTTCGTGGTTTCGGCGGCGGGCGTCCGAGGGCGTCGCGCGCACGCGCCGGCATCCATCTCGAAGAGTCCCAGCATGCGAGGTCACTTGTCCCCCGAACCGCTTCTCATCGGCACCGACGGCGCCTGCCACGGCAACCCCGGCCCGGCCGGCTGGGCCTGGGTGCGCGACGACGGCGCCTATCACGCGGGCTCGCTCGCGCACGGCACGAACAACCTGGGCGAGCTGCTCGGCATCCGCAATGCGATCGTCGACCACCCGGATGCCGAGATCCGCGTGCTCTCGGACTCGCAGTACGCGATCAAGTGCGTCACCGAATGGGGCCCCTCGTGGCGCCGCAAGGGAACGAAGAACAAGGCCAACCAGGAGCTCATCTACGAGATCATCGACCTCGTGGAGGCCCGCCCGGCCGACGCGCAGGTGAGCTTCCAGTGGGTGCGCGGGCATGACGCCTCGAACGCCACCCCCCTGAACACGGCGGCCGACCGGCTCGCCACCGAGTTCGCGGGCCGTCGGCGCGACTCCGACGAGTTCGGCACGACGACGATCGACCGCACCCGGTACGTGCGCGCGAGCGCGTCGGGCAAGGCGACGACGACGGATGCCGCGGGCGACGACGTGGCGGCGACGAAGGCCCCCGCGAAGGGGGCGTCGGGCGGCCGCACCCGCAGCAGCAGCGGCGGCCGTGCGCCGAAGCCCTTCGCCGCACGGCACGCGGGCCGCTGCCCGGAGTGCGGCGAGTCGTACCCCGCGGGGACCTCGATCACGAAGACCCCGAACGGCTGGGGCCACCCGGGCTGCGCATAGGCGGCCGGCGGCTCCGATACGATCGTCCGGTTCGGGGATCGCCGGACCAGTCGACGGAGCGGCCGTCGATCGGTCGCAGCGAGGAGCCCCATGACCGCGACCCAGTCGCCCGCACTCCCCCGCGCCCTGCGCATCGACGTCGAGGCCGACGCGGTCGAGCGCATCGACGCCCGCCGTCGAGCCGCGACCGGCCTGCGCGCCGGGAGCGCGGCCTCGGCGCTCGCCGCGACGACGACGGTGTGCGCCGCGCTGGCGATCGCGCACGACGAGCCGATCGCCGTGCTCCTGGGCCTCGGCGTCGCCCTCGTGCCGGCGGGCGCCGCGAGCGCGCTCTGGGAGCGCGGCGGCGCCGAGCTCGGGGCCGCGCGGGGCATCGGGCGGGAAGCGCTGGCCGGCGCGCGCGGAGCGCTCGACGGGGCGGCGGAGGCGCTCGCGATCGGCGCGGGCGGGCTGGCGGCAGCGACCGCGGGCGCGCTGGTCGCCCCGGTGGGGCGGACGCGTTCGCTGCCCGTCGACGATCCGACGAGGCGCGGAGCCCGTGCCGCGGTCGATCGCGTGCTGCGCGTCACCCGCACGGAGCACGGAGTCGCGGTGACCGTCGATCCTCGCTGAGCGACGGCACAGAAGGCTTGATCGCGCCAGCCCCGCATCCCTCGGATTGTTACGTTTTGTTGCAGAGCGAGACGGACTGTGTCGCACGCCGGGGAATGCGCGAAAGCTCTCGCCACCGAAATGGTTAACGTCACAAGGTTCCAACTTGTGAAAGGTCTGAGAGTTTCTTCATGACTAGTGCGTCCTCAACCGCGCAGCGCGCCGAGACGGCACCGAAGCGCCAGCTCCCTTGGTGGCTGCGCTCCTTCGGCGTCCAGATCACCGTCGCCCTCGTGCTCGGCATCCTCGCCGGCATCCTCGCCCGCCAGATCGGCGGCGAAGACGCCGACGGCAAGCTCTCGAACGGCCTCACCGCGACGCTGTCGACCATGGGCTCGTCGTACGTGTGGCTGCTCAAGGCCGCCGTCGTGCCGCTCATCTTCACGGCCATCGTGTCCAGCATCTCGAACCTCCGCAAGGTGTCGAACGCCGCGCGCCTCGCGTGGAACACGCTCCTCTGGTTCGGCATCACGGCGCTCATCGCCGTGACCATCGGCATCGTGCTCGGCCTCGTGCTCCAGCCCGGCAACCACGTCGACCACTCGCAGGTGGAGGCGAAGGCACCCGGCTCGACCGGCGGCTGGTGGGACTTCCTGATCGGCCTCATCCCGCACAACTTCGTCGGCGGCGAGGTCTCCACGAAGCTCACCGTCGTCGACGGCGTCGTCAAGAGCGCCAGCTCCTCGCTCAACTTCAACGTGCTGCAGCTCATCGTGATCGCGGTCGCCATCGGCATCGCGGCGCTCAAGGTGGGAGAGAAGGCCGAGCCCTTCCTCAAGCTCAACGAGTCGGCCCTCGCGATCATCCAGAAGGTCCTCTGGTGGATCATCCGCATCGCGCCGATCGGCACCTTCGCCCTCATCGGCAACGCCGTCGCCACCTACGGCTGGACGACGATCGGCTCGCTCGCCTGGTTCGTGGGCGCGATCTACCTCGGCCTCGTGCTCGTGCTCTTCGTCGTGTACCCGCTCATCGTCCGCTCGAACGGCCTGTCCGTGAAGCAGTACTTCTCGGGCGTCTGGCCCGCCGTGCAGCTCGGCTTCGTGTCGCGCTCGTCGATCGGCACACTGCCCCTCACCCAGCGCGTGACCGAGCGCAACCTCGGCGTTCCCGGCGGCTACGCCTCGTTCGCCGTGCCGCTCGGCGCCACCACCAAGATGGACGGCTGCGCCGCGATCTACCCGGCGATCGCCGCGATCTTCGTCGCGCAGTTCTACGGCATCGAGCTCTCGCTCATGCAGTACATCCTCATCGTCGTCGTCTCGGTCGTCGGCTCGGCCGCGACCGCCGGCACCACGGGCGCGACGGTGATGCTCACCCTCACGCTCACGACGCTCGGCCTGCCGCTCGACGGCGTCGGCCTGCTGCTGGCCGTCGAGGCCATCGTCGACATGGGCCGCACGGCCGTGAACGTCGCCGGTCAGGCGCTCGTGCCCACGATCGTGGCCAAGCGCGAGGGCATCCTCGACCTCGACCTCTACAACGCGCCCCGCGACGGCGACCCGTTCCGCGACGAGTCGCGCGACGACGAGGCGAAGCCGGCCGATGCCGTCGCCGAGCGCGACGTGGACGACTCGGATGCCGGCCGCGGCGCCGACGGCGAGCTCGTGGGTGCCAAGGCCTAGGCTCCCGTCTCCGAGGGCCCCGTGCGCGCGATCCGATCGCGAGCACGGGGCCCTTCCCCGTTCTCGGGGGCACGCTGCCGGAGCGACGCGTCGGGACCGCGGCTCGGCGGATGCCCGCGGCCGCGCCTCCCGCCGGATTTGCGCGCGAGCTGATCGTCCGCTCAACTTGACTGGTGAACGACGCTGCGAACGCCCCCGACCCTGCCCCCTCGAGCGGATCGGGGAACGCGCCGGGGCAGCGCGCGACGCAGCTCTCCGGCGGCATCGCGCTCGCGATCGGCCTGCTGTGCGTGAGCGTCAACCTGCGCATGGGCGTCACCTCGGTCGGGCCCCTGCTGCCCGACATCCAGGGGGACCTGGGCATGTCGCCGACGGTCGCAAGCCTGCTCACCACCATCCCCGTCTTCGCGTTCGGCGCGTTCGCGTTCCTCACTCCATCGCTGCTGCGCCGGCTGGGCGCGGGGCTGCTCCTGGCCATCGTGCTCGCGGCCATCGCGCTGGGCATCGCCGTGCGTCTCGTGCCGAGCGTGCCGGTGCTGTTCGCGGGAACCGTGCTCGTGGGCGCCGGCATCGCGATCGGCAACGTGCTCATCCCGGCGGGGATCAAGCGGCGGTTCGCGGAGCGCACGGCGCTCATGACGGCGCTCCACTCGACCGTCCTCTCGGTGTGCGCGGGCATCGCCGCGGCGTCCTCAGTGCCGCTCATGCAGGCGTTCGGCGGCGCCTGGCAGCCGGCGCTCGCCGTATGGGCGGTGCCCGCGGTGGCGGCGCTGATCGTCTGGCTCCCCCAGGTGCGCGCACTGCCCCGCGCCGCCTCATCGGAGGCGCCGCAGGCGCCGCGGGCGCTCTCCGCGTCGACCGACGACACGGCCGCGGAGCTCGTGTCGGGCCCGTCGTTCGCGCGCCTCGTGCGCGACCCCGTCGCGATCGCCGTGACGCTCTTCATGGGCCTGCAGAGCCTCGGCTTCTACACGACCGTGACGTGGTTCCCGGCCATGTTCCAGGAGGCCGGCTTCTCCCCCGAGAACGCGGGCCTGCTCGTGGCGTACGCGGTCATCCCGAGCATCCTCGGCACGCTCTTCTTCCCCGTCATCGCCCGGCGGCTCCGGGCGACGTGGATCCCGGTCGCGGTGTCGAGCGCGCTGCTCGGCGTCTCCTACGTCGGCCTGCTCGTGGCGCCGACGTCGCTCGCGCTGGTCTGGATGACGCTCATGGGCATCAGCCAGGGCGCGACCCTGGCGCTCGCCCTCACCTACATCGTGCTCCGCTCCCCCGACGCGGCGCACACCGGTCACGTCTCGACGCTCGCCCAGGGCGCCGGCTACCTGATCGCCGGCCTCGGCCCCGTGCTGTTCGCGCTCGTGCACACGCTCTCGGGCGAGTGGGCCGCGCCGCTGTGGTTCCTGCTGGTCGTGCTCGTGCTGCAGACCGTCTTCGGCCTCGCCGCCTGCCGCGACCGGCACGTGCTGGACCGGGCGCGCCGTCGCTGACGGGCTCGGATACAGGGCGGGAGCCGGGCTCGGAGTCGCCGACGTCGGGCGTGCGTCGTAGCATCCAGTCATGTCGTCCTTCGCGGAGAAGCCGGTGTTCCATCCACGCACGGCCAGTGAGTGGGAGATGTTCCTCGAGGCGGATCCGCCGGATGAGGGGGTGCGCCTGCAGCTGCGCAAGAAGCACAGCACGGCGCCCGGCATCGTCTACGCGGAGGCGCTCGACGTCGCGCTGTGCTTCGGGTGGATCGACGGGCAGATCGGGCGCCTCGACGACGACTACGTCCTCCAGGCGTTCACCCCGCGGCGGTCGCGCAGCCCGTGGTCGCAGATCAACCGCGAGCACGTCGCGCGGCTCGAAGCGGAGGGGCGAATGCGGCCGTCGGGGCGCGCCGAGATCGAGCGCGCGAAGGCTGACGGCCGCTGGGATGCCGCGTACCGTCAGAAGGACGCCGAGGTGCCCGCGGACTTCCAGGCGGCGCTGGACGCCGTGCCCACCGCTGCGGCCCGGTTCGCTGCCCTCACCGGGTCGCAGCGGTTCGCCTACCTCTTCCGACTGGGGAACGCGAAGCGCCCGGAGACGAGGGCGAAGCGCATCGCCGAGTACGTCGCCCTCCTCGAGGGCGGGGGAAGCCTGCGCTGACGGCCCGCGGCGAGAAGTCGGGAGGAGACGATGTCGGCGGTCCCCTCTACGGTGAGGGCATGAGCATTCGCATCGCCAACGTCACGTTCGATTCGACCGACCCGCTCCCCCTCGCCCGCTGGTGGGCGGGCGCCCTCGGCGGCGAGATCGCGGCCGAGAACGACGGCTGGTTCGTCATCGTGTCCGTCCCCGGCGAGTCGCACGGCCTCGCGTTCCAGAAGGTCGACGACCCGACGGTCGGCAAGAACCGCATCCACCTCGACTTCGAGGCGTCGGATCGCGCGGCGACCGTCGACTCGCTGGTCGCGGCGGGCGCGACCGTGCAGGGCGAGCACGACATGGACGGCTTCGTCTGGACCGTGCTCGCCGACCCCGACGGCAACCTCTTCTGCGTCTCGGGGGCGCACGCGTAGCGCATGCTGCGCGCTCCTTCCCCGCTCTGCCCGCCTGGTGCCCGGGGTTCGAGTCCAAGGCTCGAGGGCCCCTTCCGGGCGCCAGGAGCGGTCTCGGGACCCGGACCGACGAGTCGCTAGGCCGCCAGCACGTCCTCCACGCCGAGCGTCGCGTGCGCGAGGAAGTCCTCGTCGAGCTCCACCCCGAAGCCCGGCCCCTGGGGCACGCGCACGACGCCGTCGCGCTGCACGATCGGCTCGGTGACGATGTCGCGCGCGTAGAAGCGGTCCGAGCCCGAGACGTCGCCCGGCAGCGTGAACCCGGGAAGCCCCGCGAGCGCGATGTTCGCGGCGCGGCCGATGCCCGTCTCGAGCATGCCGCCGCACCAGACGGCGACGCCGTGGGCTCGCGAGACGTCGTGCACGCGCCGCGCCTCGAGGTAGCCGCCGACTCGTCCCGGCTTGACGTTCACGATCGACGCGGCGCCGAGGCTGATCGCGTCGGCGGCGTCCTCGGCCGACTCGATGGACTCGTCGAGGCAGATCGGCGTGCGCAGCCGCTTCGCGAGCTCCGCGTGCTGACGCAGGTCGCTCGGCCCGAGCGGCTGCTCAACGAGCAGCAGGCCGAACTCGTCGAGCCGGGCGAGGTGCTGGGCGTCGGCGAGCGAGTAGGCCGTGTTCGCGTCCACCTGCAGCGGCAGGTCGGCGCCGAAGCGCTCCCGCACGGCGCGCACGTCGGCGAGGTCGTGGCCCGGCTTGATCTTGACCTTGATGCGCGCGTAGCCCTCCTCGACGTAGCGCTCGACCGCGTCGACGAGCGCGCCGGGGGTCGCGTGGATGCCGACGGAGACGCCGGACGGCACCTCGGTGCGCGTAACGCCCAGGTAGTCGGCGAACGACTGCCCGCGCAGCCGCAACTGGGCGTCGAGCACGGCCATCTCGACGCTCGCCTTCGCGATGCGGTGGCCGACGACGGGGTCGAGCAGCTCGCCGACCGTCTCCGCGGTCAGCCGCGGGGCGGCGGCGAGCCGGGGCGCGATCCAGCGGCGGATCATCTCGGCCGCGCCGGACAGGTGCTCGCTCGAGTAGACCGGGTCCTCCAGGGCGACGCACTCGCCCCAGCCCGTGACCTCCCGGTCGTCCTGGCGCACGCGCGCCTCGACGAGCATGGGCCGGCGCACGGTCTGCGTCGAGAACGAGGTGGTGAAGGGCGCGACGAGCGGGAGCTCGAGGAAGTGCAGTCGCAGTCCGATCAGGCGCATGGGCGAGGAGCCTCCGGTTCAGGTCGTGGGGTGAGGAGGTAGGCGCCCGCGCGGTCGAACCCGGCGACGCGCCAGCCGTTCGCGAGGCGCGGCGCAAGGGCG
>Ga0153918_1000957_pt1 | contig 12215 bp, 8 predicted proteins | sample TSFL002MetaG_FD_104687 | JGI IMG/M metagenome (GOLD analysis project Ga0153918, IMG submission 104687) | Attine ant fungus gardens microbial communities from Florida, USA - TSFL002 MetaG | ecosystem: Host-associated > Fungi > Mycelium > Unclassified | place: USA: Florida, Paynes Creek Historic... | reverse complement strand
TCACCTGCTGTGGCGGGAAGCGGGCGCGCTGCGTGCCGCCATACCCGGCTACCGCAAGCGCAACTCATGGGGCGAATATGTCTTCGATCACGCCTGGGCAGACGCCTGCCAGCGCGCGGGCATCCGCTACTACCCGAAATGGCTGGGCGCCATTCCCTTTAGCCCGGTGACCGGCGCGCGTCTGCTGGGCGAGCCGCAGGCCGCCGCGCAGCTGCTGGCCGCGCTGCCGGAGACGCTGCATCGCCACGGGCTGAGCAGCGCGCATATCAACTTTACCGACGCGCCCGGCGACGCGCTGCTGCGTCAGCAGCCGGAGTGGCTGATGCGGCTCGGCTGCCAGTATCACTGGCACAATCGCGGCTACCGCGATTTTCAGGATTTTCTCGACACGCTGATGTCGCGCAAGCGCAAACAGCTGCGCAAAGAGCGCGAGCAGGTGGTGCAGAGCGGCTTTGAATTTAGCTGGTATCGCGGCGACGAGCTGCGCGAAGATCAGTGGGACTTCGTCTATACCTGCTACGCCAACACCTACGCGGTGCGCGGCCAGCGCCCCTATCTGACGCGCGATTTTTTCAGCCTGCTGGCGGCGCGGATGCCGGGCAGCATTCGCGTGGCGATTGCCCGTCTGCACCATCAGCCGGCGGCGATGGCGTTCTGTCTGGTGGATGGCGAGACGCTCTACGGCCGCTACTGGGGCTGCCTGGCGGAGTTCGACCGCCTGCATTTCGAAACCTGCTTCTATCAGGGCATGGACTACGCTATCGCCTCGGGCCTGAAGCGTTTCGACGCTGGCGCGCAGGGGGAGCATAAGCTGGTGCGCGGCTTTGAGCCGCAGCTCACTACCTCATGGCACTATCTGGCGCATCCCGGCCTGCGCGACGCGGTGGCGGATTTTCTGCAGCAAGAGCGGGAAGGCGTGCGCGCCTGGGCGGAGGAAGCGCGCGACGCCCTGCCGTATCGACGCGGCGATTAATGGTCGCCGACGAAGCCGCTGGTCTGATGGCGCCACAGCCGCGCATAGAGGCCGTTGTGCGCCAGCAGCTCGCTGTGGTTGCCCATCTCGACGATATGTCCCTTATCCAGCACGATCAGCCGGTCCATTTTGGCGATGGTCGAGAGGCGGTGCGCGATGGCGATCACCGTTTTGCCCTCCATCAGCGTGCCCAGACTCTCCTGGATCGCCGCTTCCACCTCGGAGTCGAGCGCCGAGGTCGCCTCATCCATGATAAGGATCGGCGCATCCTTCAGCAGCACGCGGGCGATGGCGATGCGCTGGCGCTGGCCGCCTGAGAGCTTCACGCCGCGTTCGCCGACGTGCGCGTCGAGTCCGGTGCGCCCTTCGGCGTCGGAAAGGCGCGGAATAAACTCGTCGGCGCGCGCGCGGCGGATCGCCGTCTGCAGCTCTTCTTCCGTCGCGTCGGGACGACCATACAGCAGGTTCTCGCGAATCGAGCGGTGCAGCAGCGAGGTGTCCTGGGTAATCATGCCAATCTGGCCGCGCAGGCTCGCCTGCGTCACCTCGGCGATATTCTGATCGTCGATGGTGATGCGTCCGCCGTTAAGGTCATAGAGACGCAGCAGCAGATTCACCAGCGTCGACTTGCCCGCGCCGGAAGGGCCGATCAGGGCGATTTTCTCGCCGGGTTTGATGTTGAGGTTGAGACGGTTAATCACCTGGTGGCCGCCGCCGTAGTCGAAGCGGATATCCTCGTAGCGGATCTGGCCGCGCGTCACCTTCAGCGCTTTCGCCTGCGGCGCATCCTGCACGCTGAGCGGCTGGGCGATGGTATTGATGCCGTCCTGCACCGTGCCGATATTTTCAAAAATGCCGTTGACCACCCACATAATCCAGCCGGACATATTGACCAGCCGCACCACCAGCCCGGTCGCCAGCGCGATGGCGCCGACGCTGATCAGCGACTGGCTCCACAGCCAGAGCGCCAGCCCGGAGGTCGAGACGATCAGCAAACCGTTAAGCGAAGAGAGCGTCACGTCCATGCTGGTGATCATGCGGCTCAGTCGCTGGTTCTTTTCGGTCTGCTCCTGCAGCGCGTCGCGCGCGTAGCGCTTTTCCAGATCGTGATGCGCAAACAGCTTTATCGTCGAGATATTGGTGTAGCCGTCGACAATGGTGCCCATCAGCTTCGATCGCGCCTGCGACGCCACCACGGAGCGCGCCTTGACGCGCGGCACAAAGAAGCGCAGCGAGGCGATATAGGCGACGATCCAGATCACCAGCGGGATCATCAGCCGCCAGTCCGCTTCGGCAAACAGCACCAGCGAGGTGATGGCGTAGATCAGCACGTGCCAGATGGCGTCTACCAGCTGCACCGCCGAGTCGCGCAGGGCATTGCCAGTCTGGGTAATGCGCTGGGCGATGCGGCCGGCGAAATCGTTGTGGAAGAAGTTCAGGCTCTGGCGCAGCACGTAATTATGCTGCTGCCACTGGATCATGCTGGTCATGCCGGGATTAATGCTCTGGTGCACCAGCATATCGTGCAGCGCGATAAAGATCGGCCGCAGGATCAGCGCCACAAAGGCCATCCACAGCAGGATCGGCCAGTGTTCCGCAAACAGCGTGGCGGGTGTCGCGCCGTTGACCAGGTCGATAATGCGGCTCAGATAGCTAAACAGCGCCACCTCAATCAACGCTGAGCCCAGCCCGACCACCAGCAACGCCGCAAAGCTCGGCCACACCTGGCGCAGGTAGTAAAAATAGAAGGGTCCAATACGGCCAGGAGGCGAATCGGATGGAGCATCCTGGAAAATATTGATAAAACGTTCGAAACGGCGATACAACATAACGACTCTCTTTACGCCTGGGGAGAGTAAACAGCTTAGTGCAACTTAAAAGGGATTACCGATATGGAATTGGTCATACGCGGCCGTGAACCCAGCGATGCCGCTGGCTATCAGCGTCTTTACAGCCAGCCTGAGGTCTATCGCTGGACCACCCAGCTACCGTTTCCCAGCGTGGCGACATGGCAGAAAAAATTCGAACGGATGGACAGTGAAGGCTATATCGGTTTCGTTGCCGAACTTGACGGGCAGATGGTCGGCGAGCTGACGCTGTTTGTGGAAAACCGGCCGCGCACCCGGCACGGACTGAGCTTCGGCATCGGCGTTGATCCCGCTTTCAGCGGGCGCGGCATCGGCGAACGCCTAATCCGCGCCGGGCTTGATTACGCCTTTAACTGGTTGGGCGTGACGCGCGTCGAGCTGGAGGTGTTTCACGACAACCAACGCGCGCGGCGGCTCTATCAGCGCATCGGCTTTGAGCAGGAAGGGGTGCGCCGCAAAGCCTGCCTGCGCGACGGCGACTATCACGATATCGTTGTGATGGCGCTGCTGCGCGATGGCCCTTCACAGTAGCGACGCGATGCTTGCGACGGGAAAAAAGAATTTCAGTTTCCCGTCGTCGGTTTTGAGCGGGATAAAATTCATCGCTTCGCGATAAAAACCGGCGGCCTCTTCATCTTTGGCTTCCACCATGACGGCGTAAATGCCGACGGCATCCGCCGCGTGCCAGGCGACGCGCAGCGCATCCAGCACCAGCTGCGTGCCGAAGCCCTTGCCGGCAATGCGCTTATCGACCGCCAGACGGCTAAGAATGATACAGGCGGTTTCATGGTAGGGCGCAGCCTGTTTTTGAAAGGTGCGCGTCATGGCGCTTCTGGCGTAACTGCCGCCTGACAGTGTGTAATAACCCAGCACTTCTGCAACAGGATCGTCGGTGACCAGCAGATAAGCCTTAAGGACGTTCTGCTGGTGCTGAGCGGCCAGATGTTTTTTCAGGAAGTCGTCTAACGCGGGCCGACCACAGCTAAAATTCGCGCTATTGAGAGGCAGCTGCGGCGAAAACCTGATGATTTTTAATGTTACCGCTTCCATTCCCAGGTTGAATCCTTTCTGCTGAGATCCGCTGCGCGACGGAGTCGTTCATTCGGTTCCGGCGGGTTTTCCAGCGCCTCCATGACCGCTCTATAGGAGGCTTCGGTCAGCTGGATGCGCTTGTGTTCATTGATAATCTGTTCCGCACGCTCTCGCGCCGAGTCGGCAATAAACTGCGACACGCTGACGCGGCTCAACTGCGCAGCCTGTTCGATCTCTTGCTTGTCATGCGGGCTTATCCGCAGTTCCATCCGTTCCGATTTAGCTGAAGCGCCCATGCTACTTTTCCCGTTCATCCGCATTGAGAACCGATAGCTACACAAGGTCAGCCGTTCGGGTTCATCTGATGTACGGTTTTTTACCGTACATTTAGCGATTGTAGAGTAGCTCCGCATCACTATCAACGCTCCAGTAACCAATATGCAGGCGTAGTGCGTAACCCTCTGTTTAAAAAAACAAACCGGGAGAACGCGATGGACATTAACGACTTTCGCCGTTCAGCGCGACGAGAGCAATGGGCTTTGTTTCATTTTGCTGCCAGCCGCGCAAGCCGCTGCGTTTCATAGCGCAGCGCGCCATGATTTCCTGGAGCTGGCGCACATTCCCCATGCGCCAGCTGACGTTTCTGCCGCTTATGTGCGGCGCCGCAAGCTGCGTTGTGAAGGCTGCCAAAATCCGTGCCTGAGAGCACGCATGATTTCAACACTCGCCCAATGACCAACCCTTCGCCTGCTACCTATATTTCCTCAACAGCGAATTCAAAGCGGTATTCCTGATAATAATTCCAGGGGCAGGACGCTCCGCATCCTGAGGAATTCACCTGATGACCATAGCTCAATCTGCTGCACGACCAACCCGCGTGCGTATTTGGATCCTGTGTCTGATCCTGTTTCTTTCCGTGGTGGCCTACGCCGACCGTTCGATCCTGTCGATCTCCGGATCGGCGATCAAAGATGAGTTCGGTCTGTCGGCGATCCAGCTCGGCCTGATCCTCTCCGCCTTTAGCTGGGCCTATGTGATCGGCCAGATCCCCGGCGGTCTGCTGCTCGATCGCTTCGGCGCCAAAAAAATCTACGGCGTGACGCTGGCGCTCTGGTCGCTTTCCACCATTGCGATGGGCTTTGTCGGCGAATTCGCCGGCGGCATGACCGCCGCGCTGGTGCTGATGTTTACGCTGCGCTTCGCGCTGGGGCTGATAGAAGCGCCCGCCTTCCCGGCCAACGCGCGCGTGGTGATTATGTGGTTTCCCGGCGCCGAACGCGGCCGTGCCTCGGCGCTGTTTAGCACGGCGCAATACTTCGCCGTGGCTATCTTCTCGCCGCTCTCCGGCTGGCTGGTGTCACGCTTCGGCTGGGAGTGGCCCTTCTTCGTACTCGGCGGCATCGGCGTGCTGGCGGTGTTTGTCTGGGCGGCCTATATGCGCGAGCCGCGCAAACATCCCGGCGTTTCTCAAAGCGAGCTGAACTATATCGTCGAAGGCGGGGCGCTGGTGGATATCGATGCGCCCCATACTCTTAAGGCGCGGCCTGCGCTGAACAAAAAGATGTTTAAAACCCTGCTCTCCAGCCGCATGCTCTGGTGCGCCTACCTCGGTCAGTACTGCACCATCGCGCTGAGCTACTTCTTTATCACCTGGTTCCCTATTTACCTGGTGCAGGCGCGCGGCATGAATATTATGGACGCCGGCTTCGCCACCATCGCGCCCGCGCTGTTCGGCTTTCTTGGCGGCATCAGCGGCGGCTACATCTCCGATATGCTGATCAAACGCGGCTGGAGCCTCTCCTGGGCGCGCAAAACGCCGTTTATCATCGGCATGCTGATGGCGGCGTCGCTGGTGATGGCGGCGGTGATCCCGAGCAACCTCGGCATTATCGCCATTATGTCTTTCGCCTTTTTCGGCAAGGGCGTGGCGGCGGGCGCCGGCACCTGGACGGTGATCAGCGATACCGCGCCGAAAGAGGCGGTTGGCCTTGCAGGCGGCATCTTTAACGGCATCAGCAATATCGCTGGCTTCGTCACGCCGCTGCTGTTCGGCGTGATTGTCGGGCTGACCGGCAGCTACAGCATCGGGCTGGGATTTGTCGGCGCGCACTGCGTGGTTGCCGCGCTGCTGTTCCTGTTCGTGATGGGGCCGATCGCTCGCGTCGGCGAAGCGCAGACGCCGGAAGCGGCGCGCGAGACGCAAAAAGCGGCGCACGGCATCAAGGCGCTTTAACTTCCCGCCGGTCGGCGCGCGCTGCGCCGACCACCGACCACTTGATTCTCACTGAAGAAAATTTGCTCACTTGCCGATACTTCTCTACCAGGGGCGATCCTAAGGAGAGATATCGTGATCAAGCAAATCACCGTCGACGAGCTGCGGCCAGGGATGTTTATCCATAAGCTCGATGTCTGGTGGATCAAAGATAAACGCATCCGTAATCAGATGCTGGTGACCGATCCGCGCCAGATCGCGATGCTGCGTAACGAAGGGATCCAGCAGCTGTGGATCGATCTGAATAAATCGGTGCAGGCGCCCGTCGCGCCGTCGCCGGCGCGCAAGCCCATCGCCCGCACGCCGTTTTTCCAGGAGCTGGACCAGGCGCAGAAAATTTTTCAGCAGGGCAAAACCCAGGTGATGGCGATGTTCAACGAGGCGCGTCTCGGCCATAGCCTTAACCTGGCGGGCACGCTCGATCTGGTGGATGAGATCGCCGGCTCTATCCGGCGCGAACCGACCGCGCTGCTGAGCGTGGCGCGGCTGAAAAATCATGACGATTACACCTGGCTGCACTCGATGGCGGTTTGCGGGCTGATGATCACGCTGGGGCTGCGGCTGGGGCTGGACAGCAGGCAGGTGCGGCGCGTCGGTATGGGCGGCCTGCTGCATGACGTCGGCAAGGCGGCTGTGCCGCTGGAGATCCTGAATAAGCCCGGCAAGCTCAGCGACGAGGAGTTCGAGGTGATGCGTCAGCATCCGGTGATCGGCGCGCAGATGCTGATGGAGGCGGACGCCGACACCGATCTGCTCGATATTGCGCTGCATCACCATGAAAAATATGACGGCAGCGGCTATCCGCACCGGCTGAAGGGCGAAGAGATCTCGCTCTACTCGCGCATGGCCGCGGTGTGCGACGTCTACGACGCGCTGACCTCGACGCGCGTCTACCGCAAAGGCTGGTCGCCCGCCGACGCAATGCACAATATGCTGAGCTGGCGCGGCCACTTCGACAATCAGGTGCTGCATACCTTTGTGCGCGCCATCGGCATCTATCCGGTGGGATCGCTGGTGCGGCTGGCGTCGGGACGCGTGGCGCTGGTGGTCAAGGCGGGCGAGCGCTCGCTGCTGAAACCGGTGGTGCACGCCTTCTGGTCGCTGCACGCCCAGCGCGAAGTGAAGCCGGAGCGAATCGATCTCGGCGACAGCTTCTGCACCGACAGCATTATCGGCGCGGAAGAGAGCCAGCTCTGGCAGAACACCGATCTCAACCGCGTCTGGGCGCTGGCGAGCTAGAAATCGACGCTGGCGCGCAGCACGATTTCGCGCGGCTCGCCCACGGCGACGCGCAGGTTATTGCCGCTCGACGGATAATATGTCTTATCAAACAGGTTGTTGACGTTGACCTGCCACTTCAGGCGGTAGCCGTTGAGCGGCGTCTGCCAGGCAACAAAGGCGTCCGCCACCGTGTAGTCATCGAGGTAAAAGCTGTTGGCCGCATCGCCGGGACGACGGCCGACGTAGCGCGCGCCGACGCCGGCGCGCAGGTCGTCCGCCGCCAGCAGGCCGGTGGCGCCGAAGTCGTTGGTGAGGAACAGCGCGGCGGTATGGCGCGCGGTGTTGGCCATGGCGTTGCCGTTGTTCTCGGGATCGGCGGTGACGCGCGCGTCGGTCCAGGCGTAGCTGCCCACCAGGCTGAGCGACTCGGTCAGCTTGCCCGCCAGATCCAGCTCGACCCCCTGCGAACGCACCTTGCCGGCGGTGCGCGTCACGGTTTCGCCCTCTACCAGCTCATCCACCATCACGTTGCGCTTCTGAATATCAAACAGCGCCAGCGTGCCGGTTACGCCGTTGGGCAGATCGATCTTGCCGCCCACTTCCCAGGCTTTACCCAGCTCCGGCGGCAGCGCGCCGATCTCGGTGGCGATAGAGGAGTTGGGCTTAAAGGATTCGGTGTAGCTGGCGTAGAGGCTCGACCAGCTGTTGAGGTTGTACACCACGCCGGCGCGCGGCACCAGTCGGCTGTCAGAGCTGCGGGTGCGGGCGACGAACGGACGGCCTTTGCCCGCTATCACGTCAAAGCTGTCGTAGCGCAGGCCGCCCAGCAGCAGCCAGTTCGGCGTCAGGCGGATCGCATCCTGTAAAAACAGGCCGCGGCTATCGATATTCTCGCGCTGATCGCTGTCGGCGGCGCTCACCGTCGAGGTAGACGCCATCTCGTCATACACCGGATGCCAGATGTTGAAGCGGCTGTTCTTCGTGCCGCGCAGCATATCGCCGCGGAAGGTGCGGTCGGCTTCGTAGTCAAATCCCGCCAGCAGCTGATGGTTGACGCGTCCCCAGTCGACATCGCCATTCAGCGTCAGCTGCACCAGCTGCGAACGGCTCTGCGCATCGCCGGTGGCGTCCGCCTGGCGCGTCAGCACGCCGGTATCGGCGTTAAAGGCGGTGGCGCGCGCCTGATGGTCGCTGTAGGTGTTGCGCGTAAAGCTGTAGTTGAGATGCGCCGTCCAGCTGTCGTTCAGGATCTGATCGGCGGCCAGCGTCAGGGTTTCCTGGTCGCCACGCGTGGCGTTGAAGCGCTCGTCGAAGCGCTCTTCGCGCGGCGTATTCACCGGCTTGCCGGTTTTCGGGTTGATCACCGTGCCGCGATCGAAAGGCACCAGATACTCCATATGTTCCCAGGCGACGCGCAGCGTGGTGCTCTCGCCGAACCACGTCAGCGACGGCGCAATCACCGTCTGGCGCGTGCGGCCGAAGTTGCGCCAGTAGTCGGTCTCGTCGTGATCGACGATCAGTCGCCCGGCAAAGCCGCTGGTGCCGAGCGGGCCGGTGACGTCGAGCTGCCCGCCGCCGCCGCCAAAACTGCTGTTGCGCCCCTCCAGATGCACCTGCGGCGTCAGCAGCGGCTTCTTGCTGATAATGTTGACCAGCCCGCCAGGCTCGTTCATGCCGTAGAGCATGGAGGAGGGGCCTTTCAGCACCTCGACGCGTTCGCTGGTGGGGGTAAAGTTGCGCGCCTGAATCGAGCGCACGCCGTCGCGCAGGATCGAGCCGTCGCGGTTATCGCCAAAGCCGCGCTTGATCAGCGCATCCTGGGTGCCGCCCAGCGTATTGGCCTGGGTGATACCGCTGACAAACTTTACCGCGTCGTCGAGATCCTGCGCGTCGCTGTCCTGCAGCACCTGCTGCGGCACGACGGTAACGTTCTGCGGCGTGTCAATAATCTTTGCCGGCGCGCGCGTGGCGGTCACGCTGCTGTGCGGCTGGTAGCCGCTTTCCTGCGGCTCTGCCTCTTGAGTGACCAGTAGCGTCGATTCCTGCGCCTGCAGGCCGCCGGAGAGCAGCGCGCCGCCCAGCAAAAAGGGAGAAAGGTGTTTCATTGCGGTAGCTGGCTCCAGAAGGTCCCTGATAACGTCAGCGGCAGAAAGCGCTGATAAAGTTGTTCAAGCGTGCGTTGCGGATCGAGGTCGGCGAACAGCTGCGGATAGAGCGCTTTGGCGAACACCTCTACCGCCACCACATGCCACGGGCTGAGGTAGAAATTGTGCCACAGGCCCCAGGCGCGCTGGTTTTTCACCGCCTCGAGCTGGCTGAGCGCCGGCTGCGCGGCGAGCAGCCGTTGCAGGCTGGCGGCCGCCTGGCCGGCGGCGATCTGCGGGCCGAGCTGTAGGGTTTTATCGTTGTCCGCGTCCGCCATGCCGGTGGCGATATAGACCTGCGGCCGCCGCGCCAGCGCCTGTTCGGGATTGATCTCGCCAAACACCCCTTTTACCGCGCCCGCCGCGATATTGTCGCCGCCCGCAAAGGCGAGCAGCTGGCCGAGATTGCCGTTAACCGCCGTGGTGCAGCAGCTGTCGCGGCGGCCCAGATGCAGATGCAGCATCACGCGGGTTTTCGCGCCGTGATAGCGCGCCAGCCGATCGCGCACCTGATCCATATGCTGCTGATAGAACTCGATAAACGCCTGCGCGCGCTGCGGCTGATCGAACACCTCGCCGAGGATTTTCAGGCTCGGCACCGTGTTGTTAAGCAGGTCGACGCGCAGGTCGACATAGATCACCGGAATATTGACCTGCTGCATCAGCTGGCGGAAATGCGCCTCCTGCGCGCCGCTTTTCGCCAGGCGCGGCAGAATAATCAGATCGGGTTTCAGCGTCAGCAGCTGTTCGGGATTGAGATCGCGCAGCGCGCCGGCGCCGAGCTGCGGCACCGCGTTTATTGTCGGGAACGCGGCGGTAAACTGTCGCCAGCTTTGCGCGTCATACTTCGCCATATCCCCCGGCCAGCCCGCGATGCGCGCCGCCGGATTGCCGGGCACGATCAGCGCCAGGGTGTAGAGCATGCGGCTTTCGCCCAGAATAATGCGCTGCGGATGATCAGGAATAATCACCTTCTGGCCGGTGATATCGACGACCGATTTTGCAACGGCAGCGGTGCTGCACAGCAGCAGCAGCAGAGAAAAAAGAAAACGCATCAGCACTATTTCGCAAGGAAATCGAAATGATAATGAATATCAGTCGTCTTCACAATGTCCCAGGACGTGTGGCGGCGCCTTGCCAGGTTATATAACTAAAAAAGGCGGTTACCAGCGGTCATCCGCCTGTTTTATCGCCATTTTTATAACTTTTTTACGCCCGCTACAGGCAATTTAACCGCTTCTTTATACCGAAGCGCGCAGGCTAACGCGAAACCCTGATCCCTCTGGAGGTCTTTGTGAGCGTGGGCGTAATGGCCGGCATCGTGCTGGTATTTTTGTTACTGGGCTACCTGATCTATGCCCTGCTGAATGCGGAGGCGTTTTAATGGCCGCCAATGCGTTTTTACTGATCGCCGCGTTTTTCGTGGCGTTAATGGCGCTGGCGCAGCCGCTGGGACGCGGGCTGGCGGTGCTGATCGCCGACAGGCCGTTGCTGGCCAGCGTTGAGCGCCCGCTCTGGCGGCTGCTCGGCGCCGACGCGCCCGGCATGCGCTGGCCGCACTATCTGCTGGCGATCCTGCTGTTTAACCTGCTCGGCCTGCTGCTGCTGCTGGCGATCCTGCTGCTGCAGGATCGGCTGCCGCTTAATCCGCAGCAGCTGCCTGCGCTGAGCTGGCATCTGGCGCTGAATACCGCGGTGAGTTTCGTCACCAACACCAACTGGCAGTCTTACGGCGGCGAAAGCACCCTGAGCTATTTCAGCCAGATGGTCGGTCTGACGGTGCAGAACTTCGTGTCCGCCGCGACCGGCATCGCGGTGGCGTTCGCGCTGATCCGCGGTTTCGCCAGCCGCACCTCTGACGGCCTCGGCAACGCCTGGCGCGATCTTACGCGCATCACGCTCTATCTGCTGCTGCCGATCAGCCTGCTGATGGCGCTGCTGTTCGTCAGCCAGGGCAGCATCCAGAATTTCCTGCCCTACCATGAGATCACCACGCTGGAAGGGGCGAAGCAGACGCTGGCGATGGGGCCGGTGGCGTCGCAGGAGGCGATCAAGATGCTGGGCACCAACGGCGGCGGCTTCTTTAACGCCAACTCGGCCCATCCGTTTGAGAACCCCAACGCGCTGACCAACTTCGTGCAGATGCTGGCGATCTTTCTTATCCCGGCGGCGCTCTGCTTCGCCTTCGGCTACGCGGTGCGCGATCGCCGTCAGGGCCATATGCTGCTCTGGGCGATGTCGCTGATGTTCGTGGTGGCGGTCGTGGCGGTGATGTGGGCAGAAACGCGCGGCAATCCGCATCTGCTGGCGCTCGGCGCCGACAGCGCGCTGAACATGGAGGGCAAAGAGACGCGCTTCGGCATTCTTAACTCCAGCCTGTTTGCGGTAATCACCACCGCCGCGTCGTGCGGCGCGGTAAACGCGATGCACGACTCCTTTACCGCGCTGGGCGGCATGGTGCCGATGTGGCTGATGCAGCTGGGGGAAGTGGTGTTCGGCGGCGTCGGCGCCGGCCTGTACGGTATGCTGCTGTTCGTGGTGCTGGCGGTGTTTATCGCCGGGCTGATGATCGGCCGCACGCCGGAATACCTCGGCAAAAAGGTCGACGTGCGCGACATGAAGATGACCGCGCTGGCGATCCTGGTGACGCCGACGCTGGTGCTGCTCGGCACCGCGCTGGCGATGATGACCGATGCGGGGCGCGC
>Ga0153918_1000955_pt1 | contig 12233 bp, 9 predicted proteins | sample TSFL002MetaG_FD_104687 | JGI IMG/M metagenome (GOLD analysis project Ga0153918, IMG submission 104687) | Attine ant fungus gardens microbial communities from Florida, USA - TSFL002 MetaG | ecosystem: Host-associated > Fungi > Mycelium > Unclassified | place: USA: Florida, Paynes Creek Historic... | reverse complement strand
CTGCTTATATGGCCGATTGGGCGCGTAAGGTGAAAGCAGAGTTTCCCCGATTATCTATTTTCGGCGAAACGCTGGTTTGGAGCGTTGCCAATCAAGCCTATTTTACGCAGGGTAATACTGTTAACCGCGGTTTTGATACACAATTACCCGGCGTGACGGACTCACAAATTAAAGATGCCATTGCCGAAGCACTGAACGGCAAAGAGGGATGGACCGATGGCGTCAATCGCCTTTACTCGGTACTGGCTCAGGATTTTTTATACCAGGATGCAACCCGCAATACCGTATTTCTGGATAACCATGATATGAGCCGTTTCCTATCAATAGTAGGCGATGACTTCACCAAGTTTAAATCGGGTATGGCCATGCTATTCACCATGCGTGGCGTGCCGCAACTTTATTATGGCGACGAGATCTTGATGAAAAACCTTTCAGATCCAGATGGCAAGGTGCGCCTGGATTTCCCGGGTGGCTGGGCTGGCGATAAGGCCGATAAGTTTACCGCGCAAGGTCGTACTGAAAAAGAAAACGAAGCTTTTAATTATATCCGCACGCTGGCCAATTACCGTAAAGCCAGCACCGCGTTGCAAACAGGTAAGCTGATGCAATATGTCCCGAAAAACGGTGTTTATGCCTATTTCAGGTATGATGCGCAGCAAACCATCATGATTATTTACAACAGTAACGACAAAGAAACCACCGCAAATACCTCCCGCTATAGCGAGCGAACGACCGGCTTTAACAGCGCCACCAACATTATTACCGGCCGGCAGCTAAGCAATTTTACGCAGTTAACTATCCCCGCTAAAACCACATTAGTTTTTGAATTGAGGAGATGATTTTACTTGATGAAATGAGAGGTTCAGCATCCGCCGGGAGTGGTTTGCTGCAACGCCCGCGCCTTAGCTTTTGGCAAATTTTTAACATGAGCTTTGGTTTTCTGGGCATACAATTTGGTTTTGCCCTGCAAAACGGCAATGCCTCGCGCATCCTGCAAACCTTTGGTGCGGATGTAGAACACCTGTCGTTATTCTGGCTGGCGGCGCCGGTTACCGGGATGATTATTCAACCCATTATTGGTCATTACAGTGATCGTACGTGGAACCGTTTGGGCAGGCGAAAACCTTACTTTTTGGCCGGTGGTATACTGGCGGCTGTTGCTTTGGTGTTGATGCCCAATTCGTCCATGCTATTGTTTTTGCCGCCGCTGCTGGTAGGTGCCGGTATGCTGATGCTGATGGATGCCACCTTTAACGTAGCGATGGAACCGTTCAGGGCGCTGGTAGCTGATAACCTGCCCGATAGTCAGCGAGGGTTGGGCTTTTCAGTACAAACGTTTTTAATTGGTGTAGGGGCGGTGCTGGGCTCGTGGCTGCCATACATTTTTTCGTCATACTTCGGCATTGCCAAAACCGCGCCGCAGGGGCATATACCTGATAATGTGCTGTTTTCTTTTTATACTGGCGCAGCTGTGCTGGTGCTAAGCCTGGTGTATACCATGATTACCACAAAAGAGTATCCTCCGGAGGTTTACGAGCACTTTAGCCGGGACGCATCCGAAGAACCTCAGGGCGGGCTGCTCACCATTTTTAAAGACCTGGCTCATGTACCCCGTACTATGCGGCAGTTGGGGTTGGTTCAGTTTTTTTCATGGTTTGCCCTGTTCTCTATGTGGGTATTTATGGCACCTGCCGTGGCCGAACATATTTACCACGTAAAACCCGGCGATACTTCTTCCATTAAATTTGCTGATGCTGGCAATTGGGTGGGTATATGTTTCGGCGTTTATAATGGTATTTCGGCCGTGTATGCCTTGTTTTTGCCAGCAATAGCACGAGTTACCGGTCGGAGGGCGGCGCATGCTTTTTCGTTAGCTGCGGGTGGGTTAGGGTTATTGTCTGTATTTTTTATTCATGGTGCCAATTGGTTGCTGTTGCCTATGTTAGGGATTGGCCTGGCCTGGGGCAGCATTTTGGCTATGCCTTATGCCATACTTTCGGGCGCTATCCCTGCCAAAAAAATGGGCGTTTATATGGGCATCTTTAACCTTTTCATTACCATGCCGCAAATAGTAAACGGCTTTTTTGGGGGGTGGATAGTGAAAAATATCTTCGGCGGACAGGCCATTTATGCCATTGTGCTGGCCGGCTTGTTTATGTTTTGCGGAGCTGTATCTGTCCTCTATGTGCATGATGAGCACGACGATAAGTTCACCAACAATCAATTACCGGTTTAAGCCTCGTACCTATGAAAAGATTAGTCTTATTATTAGCCACATTTGCCCTGTTAGGCACCGCCTGCAGCAAAAAAAGCATGGATGTATCGCCTGATAATGGCAGCAATGGCACTACCACCATAACCAATGGCAAGCCTTTGCCTGCAGGTGCTAATGATGGTGTAACGTTTATCAATTCAGGCACCTCCGCCATTTTTAATCTTTATGCGCCGGGCAAGGCTTCGGTTAGTGTGATTGGCGAGTTTAACAACTGGCAGCCCACAGCCATGAGCCAAACACCCGACGGCACCCGCTGGTGGGTGCAGCTAGATAACATCGACCCAAACAAAGAGTATGCTTACCAATACCTGATCAACGGTTCATTAAAAGTTGGCGACCCTTATTGCGAGAAGGTTCTTGATCCTGATAACGATAAAAATATTCCTGCAAATGTTTATCCTAATCTAAAAGCATACCCAACCGGGCAAACCGGTATTGTAAGTGTAATGCAAGCCAACCAGCCCGCCTATACCTGGAAAAATACCGCATTTACGCGCCCCGATCCAAAAAAACTGGTGATCTATGAGTTACACGTGCGTGATTTTATTGCCGCACATAGTTATAAAACGCTGACCGATACCCTGAGCTACCTTACCCGTTTAGGTATCAACGCCATAGAACTGTTACCCATAAACGAGTTTGAGGGTAATTCATCCTGGGGATATAATCCCAATTACTTTTTCGCACTCGATAAATATTATGGTACCAAGAACGATCTGAAGGCCTTTATTGATGCCTGCCACGTAAAAGGCATTGCCGTAATTCAGGATATTGTTTTGGAGGATGCCTTTGGCTCAAGCCCGATGGTGCAAATGTATTACAACAGCGCGGCCAATGCGCCAAGTGCAGATAATCCGTGGTTTGATGTAAAGAATATGCACCCCGATGCTGTCGGGTTTCAGTTTAATCATCAGAGCTCGGCTACCCAGTATTTCGCCAAAAATGTGATGAAATTTTGGATACAGGAGTACAAGATTGATGGATTCAGGTTTGATCAGGCCAAAGGGTTCACGCAAACTAATACTACCGATGAGGCTAGCTGGGCGGCTTATGATGCCAGTCGCGTGGCGCTATGGAAAATGTATAATAGCTACATTAAAAGTATCGATCCCAGCTTTTACGTAATCTTAGAATATTTTGCCGGCAACCAGGAGGAAGGTGAATTGGTGAACCAGGGCATGATGATGTGGAGCAACCTGAGCACTCCTGCCCAGCAGGCCACCATGGGCTATGCCACCGGACCAGCGTGGGATGTTTCGGGGCTGTTTTATGACAGGTATGGTTTTAGCACTGCCGCCGGACTGATCCCTTATTTTGAGAGCCACGATGAGGAGCGCCTACAATATAAAAACGAGCAATATGGCAACAGCTCGGGCACTTATAATGTGAAGAATCTGGCTACAGGCTTAGCACGCGACGAAGCTGGTGCGGTGATTATGCTGTCAGCCCCTGGCCCGAAAATGATCTGGCAGTTTGGTGAGCTGGGGTATGATATCAGCATCGATCAAAACGGCCGGACCGGCGAAAAGCCTATCCACTGGGAATATCAGCAGGATGCCAATCGTGCCCATTTGTGCAGTGTTTATGCTAAAATGATTAAATGGAAGATCAATAACGCTGTGTTCAACACCACCACGTTTAATTATAGTTTGGATGGGCCGGTAAAAAGCATCAGTCTATCAGATGCCGGCAACAACGTGGTGGTAGTAGCCAATTTTGATGTTGTTGCACATAGCACGCTGGTATTATTTCCTGCAACCGGTAGTTGGTACGACAATTTCTCAGGGCAGAGTATTAATGTTAATTCAACCACCAACAGCATGAGTTTTGCACCGGGCGAGTATCATGTTTACAGCACAAAACCATTAAATTGATTCTGGTTAAACGAGGCAGTTATGTAATAAGCATAACCGCCTTTCTTATTTAACAGATCGATATCGCTTCTTTATAACCAGCATTTGATTACCGCCGCGCTGAAATTCATAAGCTACCTTAACTATTTCTGTAGAATAATGATGTTGCAGCGCCATTAAAAGGCTGTCAATAAACTCATTCTTTTCGGCGTTCAGATTAACAAGCGGGAATATTCTTACCTCTTTGCAAACCCGCATCATTTCGTCTATTGACTGCTGGTGAAAATCAAGGCCAAGATTAGAATAGAGCAATAAGAAATGCGAGCTTAACCCAAGGTCAAATTCATTGTCATCAAAACTTGTCGGTACTGGCAAGCTATGCGTTAAATATCTGTTCTGGCGTTTTCCTTCTTCAAAATCCGTAAGAAACAGTTTCATAGCACCCATTCGTTTTTCTTTAAGTTCTTCAACGCTTTTAATAATGTCCCAAACAAAATTATCCTTGTTTGCACTAGTCTGGTTGATCACTTCAACACATGTTTCATCTATGCGTTGTTTAAGTTGTTGAGTTGAAAACTGATAAATCGGGTCAATAGAAAGTACAGCGTTGCCTTTCGCAGTCATCTCTGCGTTAAAACTTGCGGGACCATCGCCAAAACTGATAATCTTCTTTTGCAAGTCTGCCGGGTTAAGCGAGAACATGCTCTCGTATTCGTCAAGCGTTCGGCCCCAAGGCACCACGCTGTTTAATGTATAAGCCATAAATTATTGGTTAAAGTTTAAGGAGACAAGCAAATCCAGATAAAAAAATAACCCGGCAAGCATTTGCCGGGTTATTTTTTTATTTAGTATTTGATATTAAATAGATTAAAACCACACGGCTGCAAGTTGATGGGTTTGCCACCAGATAGCATTAAAGTTATGTGTGTGTTTATTATTCATTTGAGTTGCTAATTTATAAAAAAGAAACAAGAGCTGACAGCGGGCCCGAAAATCCTTCAAAAAATTTAGATAAATTTCATCCAGTCTTATGGAATCTAAAGGCATTAGCGGCAAGGCACGCTATTTTATGAGCGATAACCGGAAACAGCACAGCATAGTAATGATTTGGAAATGTACCAGGGTAAAAACCAATTGGGGTATTATTGAAATCAATCGGCTGTAGAAAACCAAAGCTTGTTGATTAATTTATTTTAGCGAGGTAAGGATAACTACAAACTTGCCAAAAACTCAGACGGCCGCATGTGCATCACCTGCTGAAAGGTTGCGCTAAAGGCCGATAGGCTTTGGTAGCCGGTTTCATAAGCAATCTCCGTTAAGTTAGAGCCCGTGTGCAGCATCATTTCGGTGCCTTTTATAATGCGGCGCTGTTTTAGGTATTGCAAAAAAGAGATGCTCAGCTCTGCCTGGAAAAGACGCGACAGCGAGCGGTCGCTCATGTTAAAATGTTCGGCAACGCTGGTTAAGGTGAGTGGCTGGGCAATATGGTTGGTAATATAATCTATCACCGGGCGCATGCGCGTGTTGGTAGTGGTAGGCACAATAAACGGTAACGCAATCTGGCTCACCCTTGGCAGCATATTTTTCAAGGTGATGAGAAATTGATATTCGGCGGTATCGCGGCCGGGTTCGGCGTCAAAATCGCCAGTATAGATAATCATCTCATGCAGCAGGCGATTGATGGGGTAGATGCCGGTTTTGTTGTAAAACGGGGCCTGGTCATCTTTATGTATCGAAAAATAGATATTGCGAATGGCCGTGGCTGCAAACCGAACCTCCAGCCGGTGCACTACACCGCCCGGTAGCCATATATAATGGCGGGCAGGGATAACATAAGTTTTGGCCTCAAGATGAATGTAAGCAATTCCTCCCTCTACATAAGTTAACTGCCCTTTGATATGCTGATGCATCGGAAGCTTCCTTTCTTTTCTTTCATGTAAAACATACACCGTTTCCGGATGGCGATCGATCAAATCTAAGGAGCTGGTATCAACTTGCATGTACTTTGTCTGGATTCATCTAATTAATGGCAAGTTACATCAAATTTAACATTGTGGCAAAGTCGAACTTTGTATCATAATGAAAAAGAGATGTATTTATACCGTAACAGCCGCCCTGCTGCTGATCTTTTCTAAACCTGTTTTGGCGCAGAACGCTGGTGACCAGGTGCACCGCCTAAGCCTTAACGAGGTGTGGGCCAAAGCCGTAGCCTACAACAAACAACTGCACATTAAAAAGCAGGAAGTTGAAAGCGGCAAAGAAGAAGTAAAAGATGCCCTGGCAGAGCGCTTGCCTGAAGTGCAGGTAGGCGGCGATTATGCGCGTGTGAGCAATATGCCTGTTTTTGAAAATGGCTTGTTACACACACCATCTCAATTCCCGGTGCTGCACTCAACCTATGGTCTGGATGGCGATGCTTACCTGAATATTTACAACGGCAACAAAACCAACCTGCACATTGCCCAAAAGCAAACGTTAGAGGCCGAAAAGCAGATACTGGTCGCCCAAACCCAATCGCAGGTTAAGCTGGCGGCAGCCGTCCATTACCTGGAACTGCAAAAAGGCCTCATGTTTAAGCAACTATTGCAAAGCGATATTGCTGCCCAGCAAAAGCAGCTGGATAAAATTGAGCAACTGCGCAAAAACGGCGTAGTATTAAAAAGCGATGTTTTGCGTGCCCAGCTGCAACTATCGCGTCAGCAACTTTCGGTAACTACTATTGATAATGATATTGCCATTGCCCGCCAGCACCTGGCCATAACCATGGGTGAGCCGGATGATTTTGCCGTGCTGCCGGATAGTACCTCCTTAGCAGACTCAGCCGGGGTTAAAACCTATAAAGAACTGGTAGCCGACGCTTATCACCACGCTTTTGCAGGCAAGATCTCAGAGCAGGAAACGCAGTTAAAAGCGTTACAGCTAAAAGATATCAAAGGCAGTAATATGCCAAAGGTGGGTTTGTTTGCTACGTACTCGGTAAGCTATCCGCAAATTATGTTTTACCCTTATTCGCCTTATATGTATGGTTTGGGTTTGGCTGGTGTTAAGGCTTCGTTTTCTATATCTGGTTTATATACCAACAGGCACAAGATCAAAGCTGCCCAGATTGAACTGGAAAAGCAGGAGACTGAGCATGAGGACGTGCTAGACGGTATTAGGCTTACCGTAAACAATGCTTACCTGCGTTTGCAAGAAGCGCGTCACCGGGTTGAGGTGGCTAAGGTAAACGTTAAGCAGGCCGAAGAAAACTCGCGCATTGTAAACAATACTTATTTCAACCAAACATCACTCATTACCGATTTGCTGGATGCCAACAACACCCTGCTACAAACCCGGTTTGAACTCACTGCCGCACAGATAGGCGAGCAGGTACAATACTATCAATTACAAAACGCTATAGGAGATTTATAAAAATGACAACCACCGCAATTACCAAAACAGATAAACTGATAACGCGTGTTTCTGCCGGTATCGCCCTGCTGCTGCTAGTGGCGCTGGCCTGCTGGGGCGTAAGTTATTTGTATGAAACATCGCACGCTGAAGATACCAACGATGCACAGGTGCAGGAATATATTAACCCCGTAACATCAAGGGTAGGGGGCTACATTACCAAGATTTATTATGATGAAAACCAGGACGTAAAAAAAGGGGACACCCTGCTGGTTATTGACAACCGTGAGTATCTGCTGCAACAGGAAGAATCTCAATCGGCATTGACCAATGCAAAGGCTCAGCTTAATGTGTTGGGCAGTAACCAGCAGACAACAGAGCGCCTGGCCGCTGTAACCCGCAGTTCTATTGAAGCGGCCAAAGCCAGACTGGTTAACAGGCAGCAGGAATATGATCGTTATAAAAAACTGTTTGATGCGGAGTCTGCCACCCGTCAGCAATTAGAAAACGTGGAAGCAGCGCTGGCCGTTGCCCGTTCTGACTATGATGCCGCGCAGGAGAATTACCAATCGTCGTTATCAAAAATTAACGATGTGTCCGCCCAGCGCGCTGTGTTAAGTGCCGAGATCAAAAGACGCGAAGCATTGGTAAGTCGCAGTAGCCTGGATCTGGATTACACCGTTATCAGAGCGCCTTATGACGGCAAGATGGGGCGCCGTACGGTGCAGGAGGGGCAATCTATCCAGGCCGGACAAACGCTGGCATTTATTGTCGATAAAACCTCTGGTAAGTGGGTTGTGGCCAATTTTAAGGAAACACAACTAAAAGATATGCAGGAAGGCGATCTGGCCGAAGTAAGTGCCGATGCCTACCCCGGTAAAAAGTTTCAGGGAAAGATTGTTTCTATCTCTGGTGCTACCGGTTCAAGTTTTTCATTGCTGCCGCCTGATAACAGTTCTGGCAACTTTGTAAAGATTGTTCAGCGTGTGCCGGTGCGCATCCGTTTAACCCAACAAAACAGCGAGATTGACCCACTACGTGCGGGGATGAATGTAAACGTTTCTATAGCCAAACATCATGACTAACACTGTTGACCGCCCGGTATTTAAATCATGGGTGCCAGAGTGGGGCATCCGTGCCATCATTTTCCTGGTGATGTTGCCATCGCTGGGGCTGTTTGGGCTGTCTATGGCCAACAGTACGGCGGCGGCAGGTTTTTATGGTATTGAACCACCCGATGTGCAGTTTACCATGATTGTGTTTTATGCAGCCGTAGCCAGCTTTTACAGTTTCGAAACCAGGTTGTTTAGTTATATTGATATCAAAAACTACCTGATACTGAGCACCGCACTGGAACTGATAACATCTTATGTTTGTTATACTACCAGAGAGCCAGGGGTATTAACAGTCTTTAGGTTTTTACAGGGATTAGGTAGCTGCGCAGCCACCAGTATTTGTATCACGCTGATATTTAACCGTCTGCAAACAGAACGCTCACGCGAGATTGGTTACTCGGTGTTTTACTGCATACTGCTCATTATATCGCAATTGACCACCTTAGTAACAGCCCCGATGTTGGATGCGGTTGATTACAGCGCATTGTATAAAGGCATTATTTACCTGTATTTGCCCGGCTCTATATTGCTCTACCTGGTGCTTAATAATGTAAGGTTAGAAAAACGTATGCCGCTGTATCAGTTAGATTGGGCCAGTTTTGTGCTTTACGCTGCGGCTATCTGTTTGCTGGGCTTCGTGCTCATTTACGGTCAGCAATACTACTGGTTTGCCGATGCGCGCATTACCGGGGCTGCAATTACTTCAGCATTATTGTTTGCGTTGTATGGCTTGCGTCAGCGTTCGTTAAAGCGACCTTACCTGTCGTTCAAGGTATTTAAATATCGCAACTATTGCACAGGCGCTTTGCTGTTGTTTGTGTTATACCTGTGCCGTGGCTCGTTAAATGTAACCAGTCTTTTTTTTACCGCAGTACTGGGGCTTGATCCATTGCATTTGGGTATGGTGTTAACGGCCAATATGGCCGGAATTATTGTTGGGGTGATGATCTCTTCAAGGATGACACTGATGAAACGCCCCATGCGCTGGATCATTCTGTCAGGATTTTTGCTAATGCTGATATTTCATGTGTGGATGACGCAAATGTTTACGGTACAGGCTAATTTGGATGAGTTTATTGTTCCGCTGATGCTGCATGGCCTTGGTGCAGGATTGCTAATGGTACCGGTGATTTTGTTTATGATATCTGCCGTGCCACCGGCACTGGGTAAATCAGCTTCGGGGATGGGGGTATTGGTGCGTTTTTGTGGTTTTTGCTCAAGCCTGGCCTGTATCAATTACTTTGCAGATCATAGCAAAACCCAGCACTATACGCGCTTTTTACAAAATTTAACTACAGACAATGTATTATGGGGCCAGCGTACAGCGGCCTATGCCGGCGCATTACAATCAAAAGGCTTATCTGGTGATGCTGCGGCAAAAGCCGCAAACGGTTTGGTTGCTAAGGGCATGAGCACGCAGTTGCAGATCCGTTTTTCTATGGAATATTACCAATGGATAGCTGTGATACTGGTTATTGTGCTGGTGTTTATAGCGTTGTATCCATACTTCAAAAAAACGCTGATCAATACAGGTAATAATGCGCCATCGGCAGTTGGTGGATGATGAAGTTTGTCTGATTAACAAAAGCCTTTTAGCATTGCTAAGAGGCTTTTGTTTTGAGTGATATTGGGTAAATCAGCTTTCCCGAATTTTACTTACCTTCGCGGCCCTGAAAATTTTTATCTCTAAATCCCCTGGGCATGAAGCAGTTTTTATATGGAATTGATTTTGGGACAACCAACTCAGCAATAGTTATTTATGATGAAGGCGCCGGACAGATCTTTGATAAGATCATTATCCCATCCCTCATCTATTTTTATGCCAATCCTGAAAAGGGGAGTGAGAAACCCTATGTTGTTGGCGAAGAAGCTGTTGCTGCCTACTTAAGCGATGGCATGCAGGGGCGTTTCATTAAATCTGTTAAGCAAATACTGTCCAGAAGCAGTTTTTCTGAAACACGCATTCAGGGTAAAAGATATACCGCGTCTGACCTGGTGGCAGTTATTCTGAAAGAATTGAAGTTCCGTGCAGATGCTTTAACCGGGCAAGACGGCCAGAAAGCAGTAATTGGCCGCCCCGTATTTTTTGATGACGACGATGTGCAGAAAGATACACTAGCGCAAACCCGCTTGCAGAAAGCAGCAGACCTGGCCGGCTTTACCCATGTGCGCTTTCAATATGAGCCTATTGGCGCTGCATTTGCCTACGAGCGAAATTTACAAAGTAAAGAGAACGTGCTGGTAGCCGATTTGGGTGGCGGCACAACCGATTTTACTTACCTGACGCTCGATCCTGACAAAGCCGGTAGCAAAGACCGTAAAAGCGATATGATGGCCAGCGGTGGTATTTACATTGGTGGTGATAGCTTTGACTCGGCTTTTATGTGGGAAAAAGGCACACCTTATTTTGGCAGGGATGTGCAGTATCAGGCTGGCGGTGGCAAATATTTAACCGTACCCAAATCGCTATTTGCCAATATTTGTACCTGGGAGAAGATGAACTTTTTGAACGGTCAGCGGGTGAAAAAGGAGATGGATGATTACTATTATTTCTCGGGCAAAGACCGCACTTTTAAAAACCTGATTACGCTGGTAGAGAATAACCTGGGGTATTCAGTTTTTCAATCGATAGAGAAAACAAAAATTGCGCTTTCGGGCACAGATAATACCGTATTCAGCTACCAACACGATGATATCAGCATCAGCGAAGAAATATCGCTGCCTGTATATGAGCAGATCATCTCAAAAGATGTTACCCGCATATCAGAGTACCTGCAACGCTTTTTGACGGAGAACAATATAAACCCATCATCCATCGATACCATTTTTTTAACCGGTGGTACATCTATGGTTCGCGGTATACAGCGTTTGTTTCAAAACCAGTTTCCGCATGTTAACCTGCGCTCGGGCGATAACTTTAACAGTGTGGCCATTGGCCTTGCGTATAGTGGTTATCTGTTTGAGAATTGATAACGCCGGTTAATCCAGCGTTATCTCTCGTAAAATGTTGATCTCCTCTAAAAAATGCCGGTCATGCGAGATGACCAGGAGCGTGCCATCATAGTTAGTTATTGCTGCGGTTAAAATAGAAGCGGCGGCCATATCAAGGTTATTGGTCGGCTCATCCAGAATAATGAGGTCTGGTGCCTGCTGTTCTAAAGTAAGACAACATAAGGCCAAACGCATACGTTCGCCACCGCTTAGGGCGCTGCACGGTTTATCCCATGCTTCGCTATCAAAAAGGCATTGGTGCAGCCTGGTCCGTATTATATGTTCCTCTAATCCGGTTTGATTATGCTGCTGTGCCTGTTCATATACCGTCAGCTTTTCATTAATCATTGCATAATCCTGATCAATGTAAACAGGCAAACTAACAGCTCTTTTTAATACGCCCGCAGTAGGATTGATCTTGCCGAGCATCAGTTGCACCAGCGTGGTTTTTCCGGAACCGTTGGCGCCTTTAATGGCAATGCGTTCGCCACCGTTTATTTTAAAATGCAGGTTTTCATGCCATAGGTTATCGTTATCATAAGCAAAGTTTAAGGCCTCTGCCTCAAACACCACTTTGCCTGCGGGTAATTTGACCGCATCAAACCTGAT
>Ga0153918_1000952_pt1 | contig 12257 bp, 8 predicted proteins | sample TSFL002MetaG_FD_104687 | JGI IMG/M metagenome (GOLD analysis project Ga0153918, IMG submission 104687) | Attine ant fungus gardens microbial communities from Florida, USA - TSFL002 MetaG | ecosystem: Host-associated > Fungi > Mycelium > Unclassified | place: USA: Florida, Paynes Creek Historic... | reverse complement strand
GCCAACTTTGACCAGGCCACCTATGACTGGACCCTGAAACACAATGGCCAGATCGTATCCGGTGGTATTGATGCCAGCGGTCAGATAGCAAAAAACCTGCCAGCTGGTGATTACACTGCTGAGGTGCTTGCCAGAAGTGACAAAGGCGGACGCAAGGCATCGGCAGAATACTCCATTAAGATAGAGGAACAGGCACAGAACAACGATCAGGCATTTATCAATGCCCTGAACCTGTCCATGCAGTCAACGGATAACGGCGACAGCATTACCTTTAATGGTAACGTGACTTCTTCATCTGCCGCAACCAGCAGGGCAGATTATGCGTGGACTCTGCCATCAGAAGCTCAGGGCGGAAGTAACGGTCACCCGCAGCAACGCTTCACCGTGACCAAAAATAAACAGGTTCAGAACCTGAAAGTAAAAGTTAAGGTCACGGCAGGTAAGGAAATGCGTGAACTGGTGCGGGATATCACAGTACCTGCTCAAATAGAGGCCGGTCAGTACCCACTCTATAAGCCCGGTACCGCTTATAAGGCGGGTGATGTGGTGAAAAACAAAAACGGAGATTTGTTCGAATGTAAACCATGGCCGTATACGGGCTGGTGTGGCAGCTCGTCGGCCCTGCATTATGAACCGGGTATTGGCCTTAACTGGAAGGATGCATGGAATAGTAAATAAGCATAAATCCTCGTAAAATTATGGATTTAAACGGGCGAACTCTGTCGAAACGGCAGAGTTCGTTTTTTTCATATCGCTCGAAATACCGAGCATGGGAGCATAACTTATATTTTGTGCATGTGAGAAAATGACACCACTACGTTTCTTCAAATCAAGGCTGTATTTTAGCCCGCACAGGGTATTTAATAGTAAATTACGCATACATATTTCAAAAACAACTAAATCCTTGTGAAAGTTGAAATTTATATTTTACGGTCGATGAACCAGATCTAATTCTATAGCCAGAACAATCGCGTGCTTAGCATTTTTTACACCAAGCTTTTTGACGATTTTACTCATATGGAATTTAATAGTGCTCACTGTTAGATTAAGTTTTCGGGCAATTTCCGCATAATTTTTCCCTGCGCAATACCAATAAAGAATCTCATTCTCTCGTGCAGAAAGAATGAAGTCATTATTTTTGGGGGGGACAGGCTCATCAGCATATATATGCATTACCATGTCATGAGCATCAATTAAAATCCCTTGAATCTCGTTTCTGCAGTTTAGAGCTAGTTCATGTTGCTTGGGATTCAAAAATCTATTGATATATAAGGACAATAATACTAGGTTGTTGTTTGGGTCATGTAAAACAAAAGTTTGCCCGCTTAATACATCATGAGGTTTAATAGATTCAAAAATCTTGCCTACAGGCCACCGCCCATTAATTAGCAAGCTGCTATCCCATACAAGAGGAGTTACTCTGTTTAATGCATTTATAATAATAGGGTCGACTGACTGATAACTATTTAATAAATAAACTTCTGTAAAATAGTCTGGTAAATTAGTTATGATAGTCATGCAATCCGTGTCACGCTTATTCATAATAGCGTAGCAATAGTGCATTTCGCCAAACTTGGATAACGCCCCCTCTAAATATTTTTTAATTATTTCGTTTTTTGTTGGATCTGAAAAGTTTTTTTTCCTCACAAAACACCCCAAGCAATATTAACCACATGAAATAAGCAATTTATTACTCACCATCGTCATTATACACCAGCACAACACCAGAGTAAAATCATCTTAAACATTAAAAGAAATCATTAGAAATGTTAGATAGCATTTAGCTTAATAAGATTAATATCGAAACTTTTTCATTTCAGGTAAATATGCGGGATATAATGCCAGGCCCAGTAGAAATTTTTTTGTTTGCTTAAAAATGGGGTTGCAATGTAATTAATAGCAATTCCACTCTAACCCCTAACTGAAAAAACATAGGAAAAGTGCTCAGTTAAATAATACTGTCCACATTGATTTTCTTACTTAGATAGTAAATTTTTATATATCACCCCCTCCAAATTGGATATAAGAGAGGAAACCCGTCTATATTTAAGGGGGCCCCAGCATCATAGTATCCATATCTTCTGAGTAAAGTTCTTGTAGCATAGGTGGTACATTCCGCATAACACGGCAAATTACTGGCATCCAATATTCTGTTCATTTCCATGAATAGAGCCGAAACAACACGCCCCCCTCTGCAAGGCCTGGATACGGCAACTAAAAAAATATATATATGAGGCGTTTTATTAGGATGAAACATATCTAAGCCGTTCATAAATTTAGATATTGACTCATAACTATCACCACACCCTTTTCGCAACTCCTTATCAATTATCATACGTTCATCTGTTGACATTTCAATGAATAATGTATTGAAATAAATCAAAGCACCCGTAATTCCCTCTGTAACAATAACACCTCCGTTCTTTTTAGCTAAGCGGGTATATAAATCGAAAAAAAAACGCATGCTATCTTTTCTTTTCTCAAGATCAACATCAATGAAAGCGTATTTTAATACTGGGTCATCGAAAAATTCATTTGTAAGCAAATCAATTACTGAATTAATTTCACAATCTTTTACTGGCCTACATTTCATATTAGTTTCCTTCTTCAACGAAAGCATCTTTCTCGTGCATCTTTTCAATAAATGAGTCGATTATGGAACGGGTTACATGTGGCATAACTACGATGTGTGCCAAATTATTTTTAGCACTCAAATGAAATTGTTGAGTTATTTTTTTATTAGGTCGGCTAAAAAATACAACTATAGATTGCGGAGCTCTACAAACAAAAAAAGATGGATGTTTTGTTTTTATATGCATCATTTTTGAATAAGCATATGCAGCAAGTTTTTCGCAGTCAGCAGCAATTTTAGCCTGTATAATTGAAGGGGTACTATTTATTTCATACCACATTAACACAGCAGAAAGCCCATTACGTGTCCCCCCCAGCGTGCTGTCTGCAGAATTAATATATTCAACATCGTCTGGATGTATCCTGAACTTCTCTTTACTCATGTATATCCCTGACGCAAACGGCGCGCCGAACCATTTATGAAAACTCATTACTATAGAATTTATGTAAGGTAATCGGAAATCAAATATCTGCCCATGAACTTTACTTATATTACATTGATATGCCATCTCAAGATAGGAGAGATATGAAGCCCCTAAAGCCCCATCAATATGCACCCAAAAATTTGGAGTGGAATTTTTACCTGTTTCAATAGAAAAACCATTTTTCTCAAGAATTTTAGATACCTTCTTCCAAATATCTCGAATGTTATCAAACGCCCCCCTGAATGTTGACCCGATGTTAAATACAAATATAGACTGATGTCCATGCTGAGAAAAAAACTCAACTAACTTAGATAACTTGTCAATTTCAATAGAGCCATACTTATTGACTGGAATAGCGTAAGGCCAACTCCCATCTTCTGTTATAGGACACATATTTGGGTAACAATTATTTCCCATTTCCTGGAAGGTTTTAAGACCTAAAATATTTGTGCATTTTTTTATTGAATAATGAGATTCTTCAGAAAAGAAGACTATAGGATCCACTTTGTTTTTTTTCAAGCCATATCCAAACATTCTTAGTTTATAGAGATATTCACGTGCACTCCACAAAGCATACATATTACCTTCCGTAGCTCCCATAGATAAAACATACCCCCAAAATGATTCACTAGTCAAAGGAGTTCGTGGCTTTGCATTCCACATCTTGCTAAAGTGATTTAATACTTCTCGTTCAAGTTCGTGTGTATGAATTAATGTAGAAGCATTATCAAACGTGTCTCCAACATTATTTAAATGCACTGATAAAAACTTGGACATTAAGGAATAGTCAAATTTTTGATTTATAGGATAACCTAAAGACGTGCTTTTCTCTCTGTGTGCGTTTGCAAAGAACTCTGTGATTTTCACAAGTGCGGCGTTACATTTCATTAACGTACCCTCCAGTTTACATTCATTCTGATGGTATACCGTAAAAGGTGAAAAAATGTAATGCATTAGGTATAAAATCATAAATATGTCAGTAACACTCTCGTGTAAATCATGCCTTTTTAAAGAGCTAATGATATATCATTCATGATTATGAGGTTTTTTGTCATAAGGTACATAAATATTTAATCCCGAACATAAGGAAAATATCAATATTACCAAGAGTGAAACTAAAATTAATCTACAATGCCTACAACTGATATGAGTAGGGTAATATCAAGTCAAGGGTTTCAGCCATATACAAATGTTGGAGCATGCTTACGCACACTCATAATCTTTTATTATTACTTAGAATCGATTATAATGTATCTTATGTTATTTTAAAATCCTGAGAAGCTTATTGCATTCAACCTTAGCGTTGTTATCCCTGCAGCTTATTAAATTAATGCTTATGATAATTGTATAAATACATCAATATAATAAGTGGCAGGTTAACAAGATTATTTTAAGTATATCTATTATTTATAAACCTGAGCAGTCCAGTATCTTCAGGATACAGCTACCTTCTGCACTTTCATGAAAAATAATCTACACCTTTACTCGCAGACCTCAGCCACTCCTTGAAATCTTCTCCAGGTAAGGGTTTTGAAAACAGATATCCCTGCCAGGCCATATCCCCTTGCAGTTTAAGGAAAGCAACCTGCATTTCGGTCTCCACCCCTTCAGCAACAATATTGGCGATGATCGCATGGCACAGATCGTTGTTACCTATTCCGGCTGTGAAGAGCATACTTTTTTTATAATTTCGACAGGTGTATATAGCAGTGTCTTAAGAGTTTAATAGCCCGTGCCAAAATCATCCAGAGTAATCTTTACACCTCTCGCCTTGAGCTGCTTAATGTTCTTTCTCACTTTGTCATCACTAGTTATGATTTCGTGCGCTGTTATCTCTAGGACCAGACGAATATTGCTGTCAACTCGCGAATGAAAATAATTAAGGACGTCTTCCAGTAAGTCAGACTGCAGATGACGGGCACTAATATTAAAGCTAATATACAAAGGGTTTTCCGGTTTAAATGACATTGCAAACTGGTCAGTCACCCCCCTTATTAGTTGCCTTGTAAGCGAGACAATGAGTCCGCTCTGCTCGGCCAGCGGAATGAATTGATTTGGTGGAATGATGTTTTCCTTATGCAACCAGCGAACAAGGACCTCGCAACCGACAGCCACAGCAGGTTCACCTTAACAATTGGCTGATACCATGGCCTTAACTCATGGTTATTTATCGCTGAAACAAGCAGTTGTTCGGGGGGGCTGGGTCTCCCGGCACATACGTAATAGGCCGAGGCCCCTCCCCCACAAATATTGTAAAAATTAATATAATAATACCCTCCCTCTTTAGGAGGAAGACGATAATATCGCGTGCGTCAATAGTTGAAGACAGCCAATAGCTATAGGCCTTAGAGTCCAGATACAAATTTTGCGCTACTTTGATACCGTCATGTCCCATCCAGCCATGATCCGTCAGTAGTACAACGGGTGAAAGTTCTGAGGCAGATATCCAGAATGTTGCGGATATAGTAACCGTCTGTGCTGGTATAGAGCCCATTGCCCTTCTCGTGCAGGTGAAACATGACAAAGGGATGACCCGTAAGGGAGGGGGACTAGTAGTCAGATAGAGGCTTCTCTCTTCACGAATTTCAGTCCCGGGCGGCGGCACTCCCAATAGTGAGGACCAGTAAATCTCCCCTGATCTCGCTAGCTCAATATTCCCTATATTTGGTGTAATGGCCAAAATTCGGCGCAGTTCAGCAACGGTGCTTGACGTGCAGGGTGCATCAATCAATGTATGCATGGCCTATACTGACTTATTATGTGGCAAATTCTTACGAAAAGTCCATATTCACTTACTTTCTTCCGTCCATGCAACCCAGGAAGCGTCTCCTCTTCGCTCATAGTAGTCTACCTGATATTCATCCTCTTCGTCGGTAATGCGTGGAGAAAGGAGTAATGAACAGACAAATAGTTTTAAACAATGATTATTCTTGAGCAGATAAGTGCATTGGAGCGATAAGCTTCAAAAAGAATGAATCCACCATGAGTTATTTATGATTAATTCCTGAGAATCGTTAAGAATAACTAAAACCTTATAGATATTGACCATTCTCAGGTTTATTAACTTGTTTGATTGGAGTTATGATGAACGCTGAATTATCGCATTTAACGTTATGGAAAACTGCACTATGCCGCCAGTAAAACTTCCCCGCCGCCGCACGGTACTGCTTTGCATCTTCGTACTGGCCACTGTTACTGGTTTATTCGCGATATTTCTGCACCAGCCAGCTCAACCCGCCTACATTACTGCCCCAGTGCGTTTGGGCAGTATTGAAAATGCAGTACTGGCAACTGGTCGGCTTGATGCAATTGAACGCGTCAATGTTGGCGCACAGGTTTCCGGCCAAGTCAAATCATTGAAAGTTAAAGTAGGTGACAAGGTGACTAAAGGACAACCGGTCGCTGAAATTGATGACCTACTCCAACGTAATGACCTGCGTACTGCAGAAGCCAGTCTAAATGAGATTAAGGCCGATATATGCGCAAAAGAGGCACAGCTTAAACAGGCTGAATCGAAATACAAACGCCAACGTAAATTGCTTAGTAAAGAAGCCAGCTCTCAGGAAGACTATGAGGACGCAGAAGCGGCGCTTGCCACTCTACGGGCACAGATGGAATCGCTCAATGCACGCCTAATACAAGCGCAAGTAACTGTCGATAAAAAGAAAGTCGACTTGAGTTACACGCGCGTGGTTGCCCCTATGGACGGAACTGTTATTGCAGTCGTCAGTCAGCAAGGTCAGACAGTGAACTCAACTCAGAGCGCCCCGACTATTATTAAACTCGCACGCCTTGACGTAATGACCATTAAGGCACAGGTCTCTGAAGCTGACATCACTCGCGTCAAACCAGGTCAGAAAGCTTGGTTCACTATCTTTTCAGAACCTGAACATCGTTATGAAGCTACATTGCGTACCGTCGAGCTAGCTCCGGAATCAATAATGAAGGACGATACACTGAGCAGTAACAGCACTTCTTCGGGATCAGGGACGTCGAACGCATCCATTTATTACAACGCACTTCTCGACGTTCCTAACCCAGAGAATCGTCTGCGCATTGCCATGACCGCTCAAGTGTCAATGGTTCTTGGTGAAGCAAAAAACACTCTTTTAGTACCTGTCCAAGCAGTGCATAAAACAGCAGATAAAAAATCGCAGGTACAGGTGCTTACCTCAGACGGACACACTGAGACACGTGAAGTCAAAACCGGGATTACCAACAATGTCGATGTACAGATACTCTCCGGATTGAAAGCGGGTGAAACCGTTACTCTTTCTCAGCCAGAGGTCAAACCAGCCGAGGGAGTATTCTTCCTGTGAAGGAGGTCATCGAACTGAAAGGTGTCAACCGTTCCTACTCAGACGGAAACCAGTCTTTCTGCGTACTAAAAGATATCAATCTTACTATCAGGGCTGGCGAAATGGTCGCCATCATCGGTGCCTCCGGATCCGGTAAATCAACGCTGATGAATATCATGGGTTGCCTCGATGTTCCTGACAGCGGCGACTACTATATCGGTGGCCAGAATGCAGCGCTGCTATCTGCTGATGCGCTGGCACAGATTCGCCGTGAACACATTGGTTTTATCTTTCAGCGTTATCATCTGATGCCCGACATCAGCGCGCTGAGTAACGTTGAAATACCAGCAATTTATGCCAACCGTCCTCGCGACCAGCGACGTCTACAGGCAGAGCAACTTTTGGCCCGTCTGGGGCTGGAAGGATGGGAAACCCACCGACCGGGTCAATTGTCGGGTGGGCAGCAGCAACGAGTCAGTATTGCGCGTTCGCTCATGAACGGCGGGGAGATTATTCTGGCGGATGAACCCACCGGTGCGCTCGATTCAAACTCCGGCCAGGAAGTCCTGGCTATTCTCAGTGAACTCAACCAGCTCGGTCATACCGTCGTTATCGTTACCCATGATATGAACGTTGCGCAGCGTGCGCAGCGAGTTATTGAACTTCGTGACGGTGAAATCATTTCGGACAGCGGGTATAGCCAGGGTACCTCGCAACAGTTATCACATTCACGCCAAGTAACTCAAAAAGGCTGGCAGACTCTTCTGGATCGCACCTGCGAGTCTCTGTATATGGCACTGAAATCCATAAATGCTCACCGCTTACGCACTGCACTAACAATGACCGGCATTATTTTTGGGATTGCAGCCGTTGTTACCGTTGTCGCACTGGGTGAAGGGGCCAAACAGCGAACCTTAGAAAACATCAAAGGACTAGGAACCAATGTAGTAAGTATTTACCCGGGTAGCGATTTCTTTGATGATGCCGCCGACAAAATCCGCACACTCGTTCCCGCCGATGCGGATGCCTTAGCACAGCAGAATTTTATCGAAAGTGTCACCCCAGAAATCTACGCTCAGGACACTATTCGCTTTCGTGGGAAATCGGCTCCAGCCACCATCAACGGCGTCGGGCGTGACTATTTTCATGTGAACGGCATAGGAATTATCCAGGGTGCCACGTTTCGTGATGACCGTAATGCTCTTCAGGAAGTAATTATTAATGATAATGCTGTACACTCCCTTTTTGGCGATCCAGATGCTGAAGCGCTAGGCCAGATTGTTTTTCTCGGTGCCGTTCCGGCCCGGGTGGTTGGTGTGGCAAAAAGTAACCGTGATTACCCACCTAACCGTATAGCTGTCTGGATGCCATGGAGTACCGTCATGTACCGCATGGTGGGTAAACCTACATTGAGTAGCATCAGCGTTCGACTGCGGGACGACGTCATCAGTGACGCCGCGGTTAGCACCATGACGCAATTGCTCACTCAGCGCCATGGGGTAAAAGATTTTATGCTGTTCAACCGTGACCAGTTCCGAAAATCGGTCGAACACACGTCCAAAACACTCAGCCTGCTGATCCTGATGGTCGCTTCAATTTCCCTGATTATCGGTAGCCTGGGAGTAATGAATATCATGCTGGTTTCCGTAACTGAACGTACCCACGAAATTGGTGTTCGAATGGCAGTAGGGGCGAGACAAAGCGATATTATGCAGCAATTTATGACGGAGGCTGTGTTAGTCTGTCTGGCCGGTGGTGCACTGGGTATTGCTTTGTCATTCTCCACCGGTCCACTATTATCTCTGATGGGGGGAGGGATACTTAACGCAATTTGGTCTTGGAAGGCGGCCACTGTGGCATTCTTCTGTTCAACATTAATTGGTATGGTTTTCGGCTATCTCCCTGCCCGCAAAGCAGCAAGAATGAATCCGGTCATTTCACTGGCCAGTGAATAACAGAAGAAATGTCGATCTCTAATGCCTTTGCAAGCGTCTGCTGCGGCAAGTATATTAAAAAGTGAGTATCAATGCTATAATACCTTTTCAACTGAATAATTTCAGAACTCCATTACCTAGTTAATGATTTAATGAGTGGTAAAGATACTAAAGCATAGCCCTCCAGAGAATTTATCAACTTTTTTATGTTTGATAACAACTCGGCATAACAATAAGCACAATGAAACCTGCTATTATATTTTCTGATGCCCAATGAAGGGGGAATATATCACATTTCATATACCTCTAAGTAATAAACTAAAGGAGATGCACCATGAGGAATATATCAATCTATGCCCGGACCTACTATGTTCGCTTATCAGTGGCAGCGTTTTTGCTTGAGTTAAAAGGAGAGATATATCCGGTTGGAAATCTATCAATTTTCGTATTTGAAGGGCCATGGATCAATCTGAAAGATTTTTTAGCCATGACAGAATGTACATCAAAGCGCATTCTAATAATAGCTAAAGAAGAAACAATTGATTTTCTCTCCGCCATTTTGAAAGCAGATAAAATCAGTTATGCATGTATTGACACTGCCCTTACTCATTTGAAACAGATAATAAAAACTTTCATACAACACCCCACCCCCCCTATTAGCAATCAAATAACACCTACATTTTTTTTGCAAACCAGGGAATGGTGCATAATATCACTTTACCTCCAAGGGAAATCGAATCACTATATTTCAATGGCAATGAAAAGGTCTGCCAAACAGATAAATAACTTAAAGCGATATACAATGAAAAAAACTGGAGTTTTTTCTGATGCGGCCTTAGTTAATTACTGGCGGATTATTACTCATTGGTCACATCTGATAGTTCCTGAGAGCGAGGTTAATAGGGCAATTAAAAATCATACAAAAGGGCTTGCTCGTTAATAGTAGTTCATCTGCACTCTTTAGAGCCAATCATACTCAGCTCAAATTTCTAACTATTAAGAAGCTGATTGAGATGTTTATACCAGCATTTGTTCGTACGGGTTAAAAATTATGCATAAAAGAAGCATAAAGAAATTTGTTGAATCAGCTTCGAGGCAACAACAGTTGAGACCACTAATTTCTACAATATACTGGTCGATAGCCAGCGTTGGTTTGTTTAGCTTGAGTGGAATATTTATTCCCCAACATTTACTTGCAGCAACGAGTGGCAGCGTTAGCGGCGCAAATATTAAGGCCAGCGACGGCGATACCATAATAGCTGACAGGGTCGTGAGTCCCGGTTGGCTGTATGGGGTTATGACTCCCCCAGGCCAGCCCGGTACCGCCGATCTCGGAAGTCACGTTACCGTCAGAGCAAACGATCCTGCAGGCGTTGTGAGAGGCATTATTATTGAGGGTCACGATAGCATTCTTAGGGCTGATGCCCTTACCGTTGAGGTAAATGGCAACAGTGCCACCGGCATTAGCATATCAGGCAGTAGGGCCAGTGCCGAACTCGGGGCGGACAGCCATATAACCGTCCAAGGAGCTCAGAACAAACGCGCCGATGGGATTACGTTAAGTAATGCCTCCGCCTTGACTGCTGAGCGTCTTTCCGTAGAAACCACTGGCGACTACGGCTCTGGCATCAAGATCAGCGACTATGGCAGCACCGCTAGTCTGGGTTCGGGCAGTACGGTAAGCACAAACGGTCGTCTCAGTTACGGTATCTACATTGCTGGGTTTAACGGAACGGCGAGACTTACTGCAGATGGTTTGCGTATTAACACCCAGGGGCATGCGGCCTACGGGCTTAATATCCAGAACAACGCCATTGTTGAACTGGGTCTCGGTAGCACCGTAAGCACGAACGGTAACTACGCGCACGGTATCTGGAGCTTTGGCGAGTTCCATGCATCTGCACTGACCGTTGATACTACAGGAAGCGAGGCTAACGCAGTTGAGGTTCGTGGCGGTACCACCACCATCGGAGAAGGCAGCCACGTTAGTTCAGCCCATGGGGGCGGTCTGGTTGCAAGCGGTGCTGGCACTAATATTAATTTTGTCGGCACAGAAAATGCGCGTAACACAATTAGCGCAGGCGGCTCCTATGGTGCTTCGGCCCAGACTCCCGATGCGCAGGTTAATCTCAGCCATACCGATATCAGCATTGACCGCAGTGGCGCGCTCGGGCTCGGGCTTTGGGCTTTGAACGGCGGGTCTATTACTGCTGACAACGTATCAATTCAGGCTGCAGAGGGAACACGCGGCGTGTATGCAATGTCTTCCAGCGAAATTACCCTAACTGGCGACCTCGACATAAACATGGCATCTTCCTCCCAGATTGCCATCGCAACCCAGCACAATAACGGCTACGAGGCCAGCCGGATTAATGCGACGGGCAGGATGCACATCAACGGCAGCATTTATGCCCAAGGCGGCATAATCGACCTAGATATGGCCTCCGGGTCATTCTGGACGGGCACCGCCTTCACGGACAACATTAACGGCAGCCGGCTAGACGTTAGCTTGAAGAATAGTATCTGGCAAGTCATCGATGATTCTGCAGTTGATAAGCTTATCCTGAACAATGCCGTCGTTGATCTGGCTGATACAACTTCAGCCTCAGGTAATTTTACCACGTTAAATGTTGCGAATCTGGACGGTAGCGGTAGATTCATTATGCGAACAGATATTAAGGGCGGAGAGGGCGACCTGCTACGCGTAACCGGAACGAGTGCGGGAAGCCATGTACTGACCATCAGAAACCGGGGAAGCATGGAGACTGACGGCAGTGAGAGCCTGACCGTAGTGGAGACTGCCGACGGCGTTGCGTCGTTCACCTCATCATCTAAAATTGAGCTGGGCGGCTATCTTTATGACATCCATCGGAGTGGTACCAACTGGGACCTCTATGCTTCCAGTACCCTGCCCACGCCTGAGCCAGACCCGTCGCCTGAGCCAGACCCGTCGCCTGAGCCAGACCCGT
>Ga0153918_1000951_pt1 | contig 12297 bp, 8 predicted proteins | sample TSFL002MetaG_FD_104687 | JGI IMG/M metagenome (GOLD analysis project Ga0153918, IMG submission 104687) | Attine ant fungus gardens microbial communities from Florida, USA - TSFL002 MetaG | ecosystem: Host-associated > Fungi > Mycelium > Unclassified | place: USA: Florida, Paynes Creek Historic... | reverse complement strand
TTTTGTAAAGTGTACCCCAGGCCGAGTTGCTGGCATGGTTCAGGTCAAGGTTATCTGCCAATGGTTTTACGTTGTAAGAGTTACCGGTATTCTCGATAGATTCATACGCACGTACCTGGAAGGTTTTACCAACCAACTCCAGTTTATGGTTTTGTACGGTAGCACCATTAAGCGATATTTTGTTACCGCGTTGAAAAACACCATCCATACGACCATAACGATAAGCGTAAGAAAGTGTAGTTGTAGGATTAAGTTTGTAAGAGAAGGTACCGTCAAACTTCAGATTGGCTACTTTAGGGTCAACCAGGTCAACCTCGTTGTAGCCAGTACGGGCTACCAGCAGGTTAGGGCGGGCAACGCCGTTAACAGTGATACCTTTAATTACTACGGTGTTACTGCCGGCCAGGGCATCATCGCCATATTTGTTCCAGCCGTCGTATGCCGCGTTGGCTGCTCCGGTCAGTTCCGGATAGGCCGGGTTAGCGGTTTTCAGATTCTGCGGATTTTGATCGGCAATGGTGTTAGACTGCCAATCCTGTCCCTGCATGTAGCTAAAGTTTACTTTGAAGGCAAATTTATCATTAAACGCTTTAGCATAACGAAAGGCGTCTTCTGTAATAATGCTAGGGCGCACGCCAATGCCATCCACGTGGTTCGCACCTGTGCGGTGGTAAAAGCTTAGTCCCTGATATTTAAACGGATCTTTAGTAGTTAAGTTGGCCAGACCATTCAACGCGTTGGTGCCGTAAAGTGCGGCAGCAGCACCCGGAGTGATCTCAATACTGGCAACGTCCAATTCAGTAGGACCAATAGCATTACCCAGTGGTACACCCAACGTGGCCGACTGCATATCTACCCCATCAGTCAACTGCATAAAGCGGAAGTTGTTAGGGCTGTTAAAACCACGGGTGTTTGGCACTTTAAGCGTTAAGCTGGTGGTGGTCATTTGCACGCCTTTAACGTTCTCCAAAGCATCGTAAAAGCTCGGACCAGGCGATTGCTTCAATGCGCGGATATCCAGTTTCTCAATAGCCACCGGCGATTTCATCAGCTTTTCTTCCCTGCGCGATGCGGTAACCACCACCTCATTAATCAGCAATGATTGTTGTGACAGACGAATATTAAGCGGATCTGTGGTGTTTTTTATCAAAAATTCCTGCGTTTGGTAGCCCACTGCCGAGAACACCAGAGTATAAGGCAATTTAGCACTAGTAGTTAAATGGAATTTACCGGTGGTATCTGTACTGGTGCCATGCGTTGTGCCTTTAATTGCTATGGTTGCACCTATAATGGCTTCTTGTTTATCGTCCACAATTTTACCGCTCAATATGTATGAGCCGTTCAATTGCGCAAAGCTGAACAGTGGTGCGAAGACAAAAAAGAGTAAAGCAATACTACTATTGTTTTTAAAAATTTTCATGAATAAGAAGGGTATGTATTAATTGTGATTATATCTGTTAACTGATTTATGGGGCATTATTCAGCAACAGCAGCACATGGGGAAAGTAAAAATTTGTTTCATTCTATATAATGTCTACCGATTTAGTAGTACAAAAGTAGACAAAATGAGAAAGGGTACAAGGATTATTTTTAATTAGTTCATAAATAACTAATAATCAATACATTTAAAAATTAGCAGATTTATCCAAACAGACGAGGGACCGGTTTGTTGTGGCAATTCCGGCCACATTTATTAACGACTTATGTCAACAAATTTGATTTAAACCGGGAGCTATTTTGCTTCTTAATTTTAAACTTTTACTTACTCCTCTTCGTAATCTTAGGCTTTGATTACGTTCGGTACATCTGAGATCAATTACCCCTCACTTCCCCACTCATAGCTATCATTTTCCAGGCCCATTAAACTAATCACCCGGTTCACTACTGTCATGGCCAGTTCTTCTATGGTCTTAGGGAGACTATAGAATGATGGGATAGCGGGACAAATAATACCGCCAGCCTCTGTTACCGTAGCCATATTGCGGATGTGGATGAGGTTAAAAGGCGTATCGCGGGCTACCAGAATCAGTTTGCGGCGCTCTTTCAGAATCACGTCTGCGGCGCGTGTAACCAAGTCATCACTCGTGCCGGCTGCTATGCGGCCTAAGGAACCCATAGAGCAGGGCACCACCACCATAGTATCAAAACGGGCCGATCCAGAGGCAAACGGCGCCATAAAATCATTTTTGGGGTAAAATTTAAAGGGCAATTGGTTGTAGGTATCATCGCCCAGTTCATATTGCCACACGGTGCGGGCGTTATCGCTCATTACTATGGCTACTTCGGCCACCTGATTTTGCATCCGGCTTAATTGCTGTAGCAGCAACTTTGCGTAAATAGAACCGCTGGCACCGGTGATGGCAATAACAATTTTTCTGCCCATTTTGGAATTAAAATTTAAAAGTAAAAAGTAAAAAGCAGAATAGCCAGTTTAGCTATTAAACATGCCAATTACGAAATAGTTGTGGTTGCTTTTTTACCTGTAAATGATTTATGACGACCGCAAATGTACCATAACCTCAATTTTGACGTTAATAAAAGCACATAGCAGATACGTTGATGAAAGCGAGACCCAATACACAAAAAAAGGGTCGATTACTTTCGTACTCGACCCTACATCTACCTATGAAAAACATACCCTATGAGAGGGCATTACAAATGTAATAAAAGTGTTTTGTTTTTTAACAAGAATTTTACGAAATTTTTAATTGCCTGACGAAAAGTTCTTCTCTATCAGCGTCTGTATAATTCCGTCTACCATGCCTACGCTTGGTACATAAATGCTCTTGATGCCCGCCCACTTCAAAACACTCAGATAAATTTCACACGCCGGGATAATTACGTCGGCACGATCCTGATTGAGGCCCAGCACATTAATGCGTTCTTTAAGCGAAAATGAGTTGAGGTAGTTGTACAAACTTTTCAGTTTGGTGAATGACATCGGTGCGCCCTCCTTCTCCTCGGCCAGGCGATACAATTTGTTAATATTACCGCCTGTGCCAATACCAGAAAGGGTTTTGAACCTGCGGGTATGAATGCGTAGAAATTCCTTCATCTCTTCCCAGGTCTCGTCCTTATCCTGATTATCAAGAATACGGATGGTACCGATATTAAACGATTGCGATGCCACCAGCTCGCCTTCAGAGAACAACGAAAGCTCGGTACTACCACCGCCAACATCTACATATAGATAGCTTTTGCTTTTATCTATATTTTGCTCTGCATGGCTGGAATAAATGATGTTAGCTTCGGTATCACCACGTACTATCTCCAGGTTGATATCTGCCTCCGTTTTAATGGTACGTACAATATCCTGCCCATTTTGAGCCTCGCGCATGGCAGAAGTAGCACAGGCCATATAATCATTCACGCGGTAAACATCCATCAGGTTTTTGAAGGCCAACATGGTTTTTACCAGATCGGCAGCTTTACGCTCTGATATATGCTGATTTAAAAAAGCGTCGTCGCCCAGGCGCAGGGGCACGCGCACCAGCGTGTTCTTTTTAAAGGTTACGGTTCCGTTGGTTTCTTTAATATCAGCTATCAGCAGCCTGACAGCGTTCGAGCCAATATCTATTGCTGCGTATCTCAATTTATTTGTTTTTGTATTTGAGGTAATTATAAATATCTATCTGCGACCGGTTCGGCGTGTCCGATTCGGTTTTATGGTATTTGTTGTTGTTGCTGGCATTAATCTCACGTGCCTTGGTATTATCCATCAACTGGATATCAATAATCTCGCGGATTTCTTTTTTCAGGTCCGAATCGTAGATCGGGAACCCAACCTCCACCCTGTTATCAATATTGCGGGTCATGTAATCGGCAGAAGTCAGGTAGATCAATTCATCGCCACCGTTACAGAAGATTTGCACCCGGGCGTGTTCCAGGTATTTATCAACGATACTGATAACAGTGATGTTCTCGCTATAGTCTTTTACCCCTGGTATTAAACAACACATGCCACGCACAATTAATTCAATCTTCACACCGGCGTTACTGGCCTGGTATAGCTTGGCAATAATATCCTCATCGGCCAAACTATTCATCTTCAACACCATGTAGGCTTCTTTACCTTCTTTGGCATTTTTAATCTCAGTCTCAATCAATTTATATAAAGCCGGCCGAGAGTCAATCGGCGATACGATTAAATGCTTCATACCGCGTGGCAGCATACCACGATTGAGGGCCTTAAACACATTCACCAGATCGCCGGTTAAACGGCGGCTACGGGTAAGCAACGTATGATCGGCATAGATTTGCGCCGTTTTCTCGTTAAAGTTTCCTGTTGAGAAGGCTGCATAGTGCACATGTTTGCCTTTCTCTACCCGGGTAACCAGGCATATTTTTGAGTGTACTTTGTAACCAGGGATCCCGTAAATAACACGTACACCTTCTTCTTCCAGGCGGTTACTCCAGAAAATATTGTTCTGTTCATCAAAACGGGCACGTAGCTCAACCAAACAGTTTACCTTTTTACCGTTACGAGCAGCGTTAATCAACGCGTGCACCACCCTTGAGTTCTCGGCCAGACGGTAAACTGAAATGCTGATCTCTTTTACTTTTGGATCGATAGCGGCCTCGCGCAGAAAGTGGATCACATAATCAAACGACTGATACGGCGTGCTGATCAGGCAATCTTTTTTGGCAATAGTGTTCATCAAGCTTTTACCAAAAGACAGGTCATCTACCGGCAAAGCGGGATAACGGGTATACTCCAACTCCGGACGACCGACATTGGGGAACTTGATAAAATCTTTAAAATTCTGGTATCGACTGCTGGGTATCAGGCTATCCTTACTTAAACCCATTTTGCCCACCATGTATTGCACCATGTCTTCTGGCATCTCTGCGTCATATTGCAAACGCATGGGCTTGCCCTTTTTACGTTTCTGCAAGCTCTTGGCCAGCGTATCAATAAATTTCTCGCTCACCTGCTGGTCAAGGTCCAGCTCGGCGTCACGGGTGAGCTGTATAGAATAAGCCTCAATGGCATCGTGCTCAAAAATGAAGAAGATATCTTCGAGGTTATAACGTATAATATCATCCAGCAGGATGATGAATTTTAGATTATTCGTCTCGGGCAGTACCAGAAAACGCGAAAGATTATCTGGAATCTCAATCAGGGCCAGCTTACTCTTTCTGTTTTTGGTCAGTTTTACAAAAAAGTAGATCGCACGATCGCGCAACTCGGGCAGCGGCATAGTGGGGTCCAGCATAATGGGCACCAGCGTAGCCAGCAATTTCTCGCGGAAATAGTTTTTAACAAACACGCCGCGGGTAACGTTCAGTTGCTTATCGTTCAGCAAAAATATCTTCTCTTCGGCTAGTTGCTTAACAATGATGTTCTCGTACAGGTTATTAAACTTTTGCTCCTGTTTAACCACCAGCGATTTGATCTGCGTTAGTAACTTTTTAGGGTTATAGCCCAGTACTTCCTTAGCTTTCTCGTTCAGGTTGGCCAAACGACTCAGCGTAGCTACACGTACACGGTAAAACTCATCCAGGTTTGATGAGAAGATGGCCAGGAAACGCACACGGTCAATTAAGGGCACAGTGGGGTCGGCCGCCTCCTGCAGCACACGATCGTTAAAATAGAGCCAACTGATCTCCCTGTTAATTAGAGGTAAGCGTTGATGAGGCATAGCTGAAAAGTATCGGGCGCGATGCCCATGGACAAAACTGCCAATTTATTTGTTAAGATAATATTAAGTTAATGGTTTCTTTAACATTTGTGAGCGGTTGATTGTGTTGATTAAATAAGCAGTTGACATTATTCTGATCAACTGGCAACTATAACTACTCAGTTAATCAACTATTCACATAATCCAACTTAATCAACTACCTTTGCAAACACACAAAACCTGAAATTATGCCCTCATTTGATATTGTAAGTAAAATTGACGGCCAAACGCTGGACAACGCCATCAACAACGCCAAGAAAGAAATACTGAACCGTTTTGATTTTAACGACTCAAAAAGCACGGTAGACCTGGATAAAAAAACAAACGAGCTGACCATTGTTACCGAAAACGATATGCGCCTCAAAGCCATTACCGATTCTATCATCAGCCGCATGATTAAGCAGGGCCTTGACGCCAAGGCACTTGATTTTGGCAAAGAGCACTATGCGTCAGGCAACATGATCCGCAAGGAGATTAAGGTGAAGGAAGGTATTGATAAAGAAGTTGCCAAAAAGATTGTTAAAGCCATTAAAGACAGCAACCTGAAAGTACAGGCATCTATTATGGATGACCAGGTACGCGTACAAGGCAAAAAGCTCGATGATCTGCAGGCCGTGATATCGTTATGCCGTAAAGAAGATTTCGGTCAGCCGTTACAATACATTAACATGCGTAACTAATGCTGCTATAAAAAATCACGGCAAAAAAAAAGAGCGGCAAAGTGTTAAAAACTTTGCCGCTCTTTTTTACGCACTGATTAAAAATAATTTACCTTTGCAGCAATCGTTTCATTTCTATCTGCTAAACGCGGCCCTGTATAGTCGTGCACCACAGCAAGCTCAATTAAAACCAAATCTGGTACTCATTTTAATTCTGCCGTAATGAAACTTGTATTTATTGAAATTTCAGGGCTACTTGCCTTACTGATTGCTCCCCTGTTCGCATCCATCAAACCAAAGAAAAAAACTATAGTTGTTATCAAACAAACTGCCCTAGAACTTTCTGAATATGCCGTTAATGAAGACGGTGCACTCGAGCAACTCCACCAGCCAGAAACATCGCGCCGCGAGAGCTAGCGCCATAAAAAAGGGCAGGTATATATTACTTGCCCCTTCTATTTAATCAGTTACCAATTACTGAGAATCTACCAAAACCACCTTCAAACCAAAAGCAGCCGTTGGCGGCGTAATGATACTGGTACCATTTGAGTTTTGGATATCAATTTCCAATGATCCTGTAGTATGCGAGAAGCTATACGCCACGCCCTGATAAACCTCAGGGAACTGCTCCCAGGTGTTATTACCAAAGTTACCATAAACTAACACAGCACCATTCTGATTGAAATAGTTATCAATCTCTGGCATGTTAACAGTAGCAGAATAGGTTTTGCCGCCATCTGTAGTTTTCCATGCGTTGGGTGGTACAGAAGTCAGGATGGTTTGATTGGGCGTTACCTCGTATTTTTTGGTACAAGAGGTTGCGATGATAGCAATGAAAGCGATCAGGATGGTCAATGTTTTTTTCATAGTTATTATGTTTGCTTTTGCTTATAGAGTATTTTTCGGATCAAAAGTTTAACCGAACTGTTACATCTATTTTACTTTAAACTGAAAATCAGCCCCATTATTTTAAATTTAACTTTTGAGGCAGGATTTAGTTTTGTTTGTTTGAAAAGAAACAGCGTGCATGCTATATTTACGTATGCGTAACCTGATCACATTCGTCATTCTACTTTTACCTCCTATGGCCTTTGCCCAATCGCAGGCTATTAGTGGCCGCGTATTAAATATGGCCAATAATAAACCTGTAGCCGGGGCCACTGTTTTTCTGGATAATACAAGTATAGGTACGAGCACAGCGGATGATGGTAACTTCATGTTGAACATCGTTAGAAACGGCCAGTACAACGTTACCATTACTTGCGTTGGTTTTGAAAACTATCATCAAACCATCCAATTTAACGGCCAACCCATAACTACCGGCAACCTTAAACTGATGCCGAAAATAACGGCGCTAAATGAGGTAAGAATTAAATATGACGCAAACCGCGGCCGGCATCTGGGTATGTTTATAAAAGATTTCCTGGGCAGTACAGCTAACGCCCGGCAATGTAAAATAAAAAACCCCGAGATATTGGACCTGGACTATGATCAGAAAAAGAATATTTTGATTGCCAGCACCGATAGTTTTTTAAATATAGATAACAAAGCACTGGGGTACACGCTTCATTATCAAATCAATAAATTTACCCTAAACTATAAAACCCAGCAGCTATACTATGAAGGCAGCCTGCGCTTTGAGCCGATGCGCGGTAGCGAGAGCGATGAAAAGCGCTGGAAGAAAAACCGCCTGCGTGCTTACACTGGCTCTAACATGCATTTCTTTAGGGCATGTATTAGCAATAAGGTTGATGAGGAAAAGTTTACGGTGCAACGCATTATCCGCCGGCCCAATGATGAACGGCCGCCAGATAGCCTGATCAAGGCCAAAATGAAACAACTGTTCCCTCCCGAACTGCGTAACACTTACGTAACGCTTACAGACTCTATGCGTTACTGGATCAATAAAAGAGATTTGCCACCCTATAAGTATGAACTGATACCCCCCCCGCTTGTACTTAGAGACTATTACAAACGTACTACGTTGCCGGGCGTTTATCAATTAAACAGTAATGACCTGCTGAAGATCAGCTATAGCAACAGCAGTGATCAAGCCACTACACTCACCTTTAATAAACCAGCTTATTTTGATGACAACGGCGTTATCATTAATCCCAACAGCGTTGTAAACGAAGGCTACTGGGGCGAGCTGCGTGTTGCCAATATGCTCCCTTTTGATTATGATCCGACTAATTAGTCATTTCGCAACGCTGTCACTAATGACCAAATAAAAGCGCGCCCCGGTTTTCACCGGGGCGCGCTTCATTATAATTAAAACTAACCTCTTTTCTGTTGTTAGTTCAACGAGCTATCATTAGGCTTCGTGATCGCTCACTGCGCTCTCGCCTGATGATTTAACGTTGATCTTAATCTCGCTGGCTTCCTTGTCATAGTCTACCTCCATGGTATCACCTTCAACCAATTCACCTTTCAGAATTTCCTCAGCAATCGGATCTTCGAGGTATTTCTGAATGGCGCGTTTCAGCGGACGGGCACCAAACTGCGAGTCATAACCTTTCTCGGCAATAAACTCTTTGGCATTGAGGGTAAGCTCAATTTTGTAGCCCAGTGTATTAACACGACCAAACAGTGCTGAAAGCTCGATATCAATAATTTTGAAGATATCTTCTTTGCTCAACGAGTTGAACACAATCACATCATCAATACGGTTCAGGAATTCCGGAGCGAAAGCACGTTTCAGCGCGTTCTCAATCACACCGCGAGAGTGCGCATCAGCCTGAGTGGTTTTAGCAGTAGTGTTGAAACCTACACCCTGACCGAAATCTTTCAACTGGCGTGCGCCAATATTAGAGGTCATGATGATGATTGCATTGCGGAAATCAACCTTACGGCCCAGTGAGTCAGTCAGCTGACCTTCGTCCAGTACCTGTAACAGGATATTGAACACGTCAGGGTGAGCTTTCTCAATCTCGTCCAGCAATACTACTGCGTATGGCTTACGGCGAACTTTTTCGGTTAGCTGGCCACCTTCTTCATAGCCAACGTAGCCCGGAGGCGCACCAACCAGGCGCGATACCGCGAACTTCTCCATGTACTCGCTCATATCAATCTGGATCAGGGCATCTTCGCTATCAAACATGAAGCGGGCCAGCTCTTTTGCCAGTTCTGTTTTACCCACCCCGGTTGGACCGAGGAAGATGAACGAGCCAATTGGTTTTTTAGGATCTTTCAAACCGGCACGGGTACGTTGGATGGCTTTGGTCAATTTCTTGATCGCCTCGTCCTGACCGATGATCTTACCTTGAATATTTTCAGACATGTGCAGCAGTTTCTGGCTATCAGCCTGGCCAACTTTCTGTACCGGGATACCGGTCATCATGGCTACCACTTCGGCAACATTATCTTCAGTTACAGTGTAACGTTTGCTTTTGGTTTCAGCTTCCCAAACCGCTTTGGCTTGTTCCAGCTCTTCCAGCAAATGCTTCTCGGTGTCGCGCAGTTTAGCAGCTTCTTCATACTTCTGGCTGCGCACCACTTTGTTTTTCTCAATCTTGATCTGTTCAATCTTCTGCTCAATATCCAGAATATCTTGCGGTACGTGGATATTGGTTAAGTGAACGCGAGAGCCTGATTCGTCCAGCGCATCAATCGCCTTGTCCGGTAAAAACCTGTCGGTAATGTAACGGGTGGTTAAGGTTACGCAGGCATTAATAGCCTCTGGTGTATAAGTTACGCCATGGTGCTCCTCATATTTCTCTTTAATACGATTCAGTATCTCGATGGTTTCTTCTGGCGAAGCAGGTTCAACCATTACCTTCTGGAAACGACGATCCAAAGCACCATCTTTCTCAATGTACTGACGATACTCATCTAAAGTAGTTGCGCCAATGCATTGGATTTCGCCCCTGGCTAATGCCGGTTTAAACATGTTAGAGGCATCAAGTGACCCAGATGCACCGCCCGCACCCACAATGGTGTGGATCTCGTCAATGAACAGAATTACGTCTGGTGATTTTTCCAGCTCGTTCATCACTGCTTTCATCCTTTCCTCAAACTGACCGCGGTATTTGGTACCGGCAACCAGGCTGGCCAGGTCTAAAGTAACCACACGTTTGTTAAACAACACGCGGCTTACTTTGCGCTGCACAATGCGCAGGGCCAAACCTTCGGCAATGGCACTTTTACCAACACCCGGTTCACCTATAAGGATAGGGTTGTTCTTTTTACGACGAGACAGGATTTGCGATACACGCTCAATCTCTTTCTCACGACCAACAATCGGGTCCAGACGACCTTCTTCGGCAGCTTTGGTCAAATCACGGCCAAAGTTGTCCAGCACCGGAGTTTTTGATTTGATGTCTGACACTTTCTTAGGCTGGCTGAATGATTCTTCTTCTTTAAAATCATCATCGCCACCGGTTGATGAACCAGGCATTTCATCAGTTATGCCGTTGCGTTGTGCGTCAACCTCTTGTTTAAAGATATCGTAGTTAACGTTAAACTGCAGCAATAACTGCGAAGCTATGTTATCTTCATCGCGCAGGATAGACAGCAGCAGGTGCTCTGTACCTATCACATCGCTCTTAAAAATCTTTGCCTCCAGGTAAGTAATTTTTAAAACTTTTTCGGCTTGTTTGGTTAACGGAATGCTGCCAATGTGCACGTTGGTGCCGGTAGTGCCTTTTACGGCATCTTCCACTGCACGACGCAGACGGGCGGTATCTACGTTTAAACCTTTCAGTAATTTGATGGCCACGCCGTCGCCATCGCGGATGAGCCCGAGCAATAAGTGTTCGGTACCAATGTAGTCATGCCCGAGGCGCAAGGCCTCCTCTCTGCTATATGATATAACGTCTTTTACCCGTGGCGAAAATTTAGCTTCCATATAATACCTTTCAATATTTATTGAACGCCCTAATCTAATAATTAGTTTTACTGGATGAGGGCATTCTGTTACCTAATTTTTATCAACAATATTGCCAAGTTTCCCGGCATGATTAAAACAGACAATCCGATGATGTTTTTACCGTCTATGCAGCCTAATTAAGGGCTTTTTATCTGGTTAAACAATAGTAACATACATAAAGTTACCAATTATCTGTCATCAAATACCTAACCTTTTGATAATATTTACTTTAAATAGTTTAAAGCGGTTGCCACCATCCCTAAAAACCGACAAATGGCAGACAATTCGTCACCATTTACGCCATAAGGGCAGGAGATTGAATTTGGTGACCAGTTATCAGTAATTAGAGATTACTTGGGGCATCGCCGCCCTAATGGGGACTTTTTTCTGCATACATAACGTAGAGCCACATATTTGTGACTCCCTGAGGACGGGCACAGCAGGACTATTATTGGGAAGCCACAAATATGCGGCCCTACGGATCGGCTAAAAACTAATCATCAATCACTTATTAACTAATCAACTAATCCCCTACCTTTGCCGCACTTAATACAAAAACCTACATGGCCGACGAAAAGATTATTTTCTCTATGGCCGGTGTAAACAAGATTTACCCGCCACAAAAACAAGTTTTAAAAAACATATACCTGTCGTTTTTCTATGGCGCCAAAATTGGCGTTATCGGTTTAAACGGTTCGGGTAAATCATCGCTGTTAAAAATTATTGCCGGGCTGGATAAAAGCTATCAGGGCGAGGTTGTTTTCTCGCCGGGCTATTCGGTAGGCATCCTTTCCCAGGAGCCGGAACTTGACCCGGACAAAACCGTACGCGAGGTAGTAGAAGAAGGCGTTGCCGAGATTACCGCCATCTTAAAAGAGTACGAAGAAATTAACGAGAAATTTGGTCTGGAAGAAGTTTACAGCGACCCCGACGCCATGGATAAACTGATGGCACGCCAGGGCGAACTGCAAGACAAGATAGATGCCGTGAATGCCTGGGAACTGGATAGCAAACTGGAACGCGCCATGGATGCCTTGCGCTGCCCTGATCCGGATACCAAGATATCTGTACTATCGGGAGGTGAGCGCCG
>Ga0153918_1000950_pt1 | contig 12297 bp, 8 predicted proteins | sample TSFL002MetaG_FD_104687 | JGI IMG/M metagenome (GOLD analysis project Ga0153918, IMG submission 104687) | Attine ant fungus gardens microbial communities from Florida, USA - TSFL002 MetaG | ecosystem: Host-associated > Fungi > Mycelium > Unclassified | place: USA: Florida, Paynes Creek Historic... | reverse complement strand
GGGGTGGGTGGCGGGGATTGCATCAAGGCCACCAGGTGCCTGCCTTTGGATGTTTGGAGCCTGGGAGATCGAGCGCCGCCCGTGCGGCGCATCGCGGATAAATCCGCTCATACATCTGTTTCGGGCCAGTCCCTCCTGTGAGGTCACCGCTGTCCGCCTTGTTTGTACCATTCGTAATCGGAGGTAGTGCTGCTGCCGCTCCCCTATCTCTTGTCATGCACCAGGGATGCGCGCGGTGTAGGAGCGGATTTATCCGCGATGCGCCGCGCGGGCGGCGCTCGGTCTCATAGGCGCTCAATGTGTCGAGGCGGACACCCGCAAAATTTGACCCCGAAGTCCGGTTCAGCCGCCCGGCAGCCATGGCTTAGAGCGGGTGCCGAAAGCCATCGAATTAGGCTAGAATGCACGGCCTCTAAGCACACCCCTTCCTGAGGCTGTCCCGACGATGTTGATCCTGCGCGGCGCTCCTGCCCTTTCTGCCTTTCGCCACGGTAAATTACTCGAGCAACTGAGCCAGAAAGTCCCCGCTGTTACTGGTTTGTATGCCGAATTTGCCCACTTCGCCGACGTTGACGGCGAGCTGACCGCCGACCAGCAGCAGGTGCTGGGCCGTCTGCTCAAATACGGCCCGAGCGTGCCGGTACAGGAGCCGACCGGCCGCCTGTTCCTGGTCGTGCCGCGCCTGGGCACCATCTCGCCATGGGCCAGCAAGGCCAGCGACATCGCCCACAACTGCGGCCTGCAGTCGATCCAGCGCCTGGAGCGCGGCATCGCCTACTACGTGGCTGGCGACCTGAGCGAGGCCGATGCCGGGCTGATCGCCGCCGAACTGCACGACCGCATGACCCAGCGCGTGCTGGCCAAGCTGGAGCAGGCAGCCGACCTGTTCAGCCACGCCCAGCCCAAGCCGATGACGTCGGTCGACATCCTTGGTGGTGGCCGCGCCGCCCTGGCCCAGGCCAACATCGACCTGGGCCTGGCCCTGGCCGAAGACGAGATCGACTACCTGGTCAACGCCTTCCAGGGGCTCAAGCGCAACCCGAACGACATCGAACTGATGATGTTCGCCCAGGCCAACTCCGAGCACTGCCGCCACAAGATCTTCAACGCCAGTTGGGATATCGACGGCCAGGCTCAGGAAAAGAGCCTGTTCGGCATGATCAAGAACACCTATCAGATGCACAACGAAGGCGTGCTGTCGGCTTACAAGGACAACGCCTCGGTGATCGTCGGCAGCGTTGCCGGCCGCTTCTTCCCGAACCCTGAAACCCGCCAGTATGGTGCGGTGCAGGAGCCGGTGCACATCCTGATGAAGGTCGAGACGCACAACCACCCGACGGCCATCGCCCCGTTCTCCGGCGCCTCCACCGGTTCCGGCGGCGAGATCCGCGACGAAGGCGCGACCGGCCGTGGCGCCAAGCCAAAGGCCGGCCTGACCGGTTTCACCGTGTCCAACCTGCGCATCCCGGGCTTCGAACAGCCATGGGAGCAGGCCTACGGCAAGCCTGAGCGCATCGTCGACGCCCTCGACATCATGATCGAAGGCCCGCTGGGCGGTGCCGCGTTCAACAACGAATTCGGTCGCCCGGCCCTGACCGGCTACTTCCGTACCTTCGAGCAGGCCATCGACACCCCGCACGGTGAGGAAGTGCGCGGCTACCACAAGCCGATCATGCTTGCCGGCGGCATGGGCAACATCCGTGAAAGCCACGTACAGAAGGGCGAGATCACCGTCGGCGCCAAGCTGATCGTGCTCGGTGGCCCGGCCATGCTGATCGGCCTGGGTGGCGGCGCCGCCTCGTCGGTGGCCACCGGTGCCAGCTCGGCAGACCTGGACTTCGCCTCGGTGCAGCGCGAAAACCCTGAAATGGAGCGCCGTTGCCAGGAAGTCATCGACCGCTGCTGGCAGCTGGGCGACAAGAACCCGATCGCCTTCATCCACGACGTGGGGGCCGGTGGCATTTCCAACGCCTTCCCCGAGCTGGTCAACGACGGTGGCCGTGGCGGCCGCTTCGAACTGCGCAACGTGCCCAACGACGAGCCGGGCATGGCCCCGCACGAAATCTGGAGCAACGAATCGCAAGAGCGTTATGTGCTGGCCGTCAGCGCCGTCGATTTCGAGCGCTTCCAGGCCATCTGCGAACGTGAGCGTTGCCCGTTTGCCGTGGTCGGTGAAGCGACTGAAGAGCCGCACCTGACCGTCAGCGACAGCCACTTCGGCAACACCCCGGTCGACATGCCGCTCGATGTGCTGCTGGGCAAGCCGCCGCGCATGCACCGCTCGGTCACCCGAGAAGCCGAACTTGGCGATGATTTCGACCCGAGCCAGCTGGACCTGGACGCTGCCGTGCAGCGCGTGCTCAGCCACCCGGCCGTGGCCAGCAAGAGCTTCCTGATCACCATCGGCGACCGCACCATCACCGGCCTGGTTGCCCGCGACCAGATGGTCGGCCCTTGGCAGGTCCCGGTGGCCGACTGCGCTGTCACCGCCACCAGCTTCGACGTCTACACCGGCGAAGCCATGGCCATGGGCGAGCGCACGCCGCTGGCACTGCTGGATGCCCCGGCTTCCGGCCGCATGGCAATCGGCGAGACCATCACCAACCTGGCTGCTGCGCGCATTGAAAAGCTGTCCGACATCAAACTGTCGGCCAACTGGATGTCCGCCGCTGGCCACCCAGGTGAAGACGCGCGCCTGTATGACACCGTCAAGGCCGTCGGCATGGAGCTGTGCCCGGAGCTGGGCATCACCATTCCGGTCGGCAAAGACTCGATGTCGATGAAGACCAAGTGGAGCGAAGAGGGCGTCGAGAAGAGCGTCACCTCGCCGATGTCGCTGATCATCACCGGCTTTGCCCCGGTTACCGACATTCGCCAGACCCTGACCCCGCAACTGCGCATGGACAAGGGCGAGACCGACCTGATCCTGATCGACCTGGGCCGCGGCAAGAACCGCATGGGCGCCTCGATCCTGGCCCAGACCTACGGCAAGATCGCCGCCCAGGCACCAGACGTCGACGACGCCGAAGACCTCAAGGCGTTCTTCGCCGTGATCCAGGGCCTGAACGCCGACGGCCACCTGCTGGCCTACCACGACCGCTCCGACGGCGGCCTGCTGACCACCGTGCTGGAAATGGCCTTTGCCGGCCATTGCGGCCTCGACCTGCAACTCGACCCGCTGACCGACAGCAAGGCCGATGTGGCCGCGATCCTCTTCAACGAAGAGCTGGGGGCGGTCATCCAGGTTCGCCAGGACGCGACCCCGGACGTGCTGGCGCAGTTCAGCGTTGCAGGCCTGGACGACTGCGTCGCCGTGATCGGCAAGCCGATCAACAACGGCGAAGTCTCCATCAGCCTCAATGGTGAAGTGCTGTTCGACGACGACCGTCGCATGCTGCAGCGCCAGTGGGCTGAAACCAGCTACCAGATCCAGCGCCTGCGCGACAACGCCGACTGCGCCGACCAGGAATTCGACCTGCTGCTGGAAGAAGACAACCCTGGCCTGTCGGTCAAGCTGGGCTACGACGTCAACGACGACGTTGCCGCGCCCTACATCAAGAAGGGCGTGCGCCCGCAAGTGGCGATCCTGCGCGAGCAGGGCGTCAACGGCCAGGTCGAGATGGCTGCCGCCTTCGACCGCGCAGGCTTTGCCGCGATCGACGTGCACATGAGCGACATCCTCGCCGGCCGGGTCGACTTCGAAGCCTTCAAGGGCTTGGTCGCCTGCGGTGGTTTCTCCTACGGTGACGTGCTCGGCGCGGGTGAGGGCTGGGCCAAGTCGGCGCTGTTCAACAGCCGCGCCCGCGATGCCTTCCAGGCCTTCTTCGAGCGTAGCGACAGCTTCGCCCTGGGCGTGTGCAACGGTTGCCAGATGATGTCCAACCTGCACGAGCTGATCCCGGGCACCGAGCACTGGCCGCACTTCGTGCGCAACCGCTCGGAGCAGTTCGAGGCGCGCGTGGCCATGGTCGAGGTGCAGAAGTCCAACTCGATCTTCCTGCAGGGCATGGCCGGTTCGCGCATGCCGATCGCCATCGCCCACGGTGAAGGCCATGCCGAGTTCGCCAGCGAAGAGGCACTGCTGGCCGCCGACGTTTCCGGTTGCGTGGCGCTGCGCTACGTCGACAACCACGGCAAGGTCACCGAGGCCTACCCGGCCAACCCGAACGGCTCGCCGCGTGGTATCACCGGCCTGACCAACCGCGACGGCCGCGTGACCATCATGATGCCGCACCCGGAGCGTATGTTCCGCGCCGTGCAGAACTCCTGGCGCCCGGATGAGTGGCAGGAAGACGCCGCGCTCATGCGTATGTTCCGCAATGCGCGCGTGTGGGTGAACTAAGGCGTGTACAAGCTCGCCTTCTTCGTCCCGGCCAGCCACGTTGACGTGGTCAAGGCCGCCGTGTTCGCCGCCGGTGGCGGGCGTATCGGCGACTATGACCACTGCGCCTGGCAGACCTTGGGCCAGGGCCAGTTTCGCCCGTTGCACGGCAGCCAGCCGTTCCTCGGGCAAACCGGCCAGGTCGAGGTGGTCGAGGAGTGGAAGGTGGAGCTGGTGGTGGCCGACGACCTGATCACCCAGGTCGTCGCTGCCCTCAAGCAGAGCCACCCGTACCAGACGCCGGCCTATGAGGTCTGGCGCCTGCTGGATTTTTGAAGCTGCCAGTGGTTCATTGCCAGGGCGCTGGGCCTGCGTCCGGCAGATTGACCAGACTCCAGAAAGACGTGTTGGTGATTTCCTCTACTTCCTCGATGTGCGTCACCGTTGCATTGAGCGCTTCCTGAATTTCTTTCAGCGCATTGTCCAGTTCTCCACTTTGCAGCTGCCTCAGCGTTTCGAGCGATTTCCCCTGCTCAACCTTGTCAGGGTTCGCTCGTGCCCAATTTTCGACAATTTGCGTGAACCAATCGGTGTCGTTGGGATGGACGATGAAGCGTTCGGCCAGGATCCGTGGGTCACCATGCTCTGGACCCAGGTTCATCCAGTGATTGAACATGGCTTGACCCACTTGCCTCACCGCAAAGGCAGCCAGCAATACTGCAAGGGCATGGAATGGGTGGGTGTCGTGATCCTTGGCCAGTTGCGAATGGGTTGCCAGGACGTTGGCGTCGTTGTTCGGATCACCGTCCAGTTGTGTCTGCAACGTCGCGATATGATCGCCGGCCCATTTCAGTAGTGGCTTCTTGAGCAGGTTGGAAGCATGTTCGATGGCCTTGCTGGGTAACTCAATTGCACGTGTGACCTGGTTCAGCCATTGATAGATCCCATTTTTTATGACATTGTCACGTGCCTTAAGGTAGAGCTCATAGGCGTTGACCAGCAGAGGATCTTCATCCTTCAGCAGTATCAGCATCACGTTGTCAAAGTCGCTGCGCTCACCGGGCTTGAGTCCTGTCGACGTGTCGTTGCGATAAAGCAATTCGGCCAGTGGGGCAGTAACACTGCCGACAATATCCAGCGCACCGAACATACCGGTGATGACGGGCCACTCGTGGCGGCTCATCTCCCTTGACTCGATACGGGTTGTCCATGGCAACACCTCGGTGTGCCCGATCCTCCTCAAGCACAGCTCAACGAAGTTGGAGTGGGCAAAGTAATCTTCCAGCACATGCAACGCTTCACCAAACTGACGCATGCCCTTCGCTGTCATGCCTTCTTTTTTCGCCGCCTCCAGCTGTTTGATCATGTAGGCGATTGGCCGGCGTATGTAGCGTTTCATCGAGCGCTTGGGTAGCACCGCATTGAGTTTGTCCTCGGGGAACACCAGCGCCGTGAAATCGGTATCGATGCTGCGTGGGTCGAATGCGTTTCTGTCCAATGTGGTCGGGTTGTCGATATGTTCGTGCGCACGGTACACCCCAAGCAATGTCGGGGTTACCCGATAATGTTCTCGTTCTTCTGGGGTTTGCTGCAGGCTGTGGAATTCCTTGAGGGCGAACAGATCGACAATGGCCGTCAGTTTTTCTCGCGATATTCTCGGCAGTTGCCCGGTCGTAATGGCCTTGATGATTTGCGCCGTATCGGCGCCGGGATTGCCAGTGGGCATCACGATCTTGGGGTCGATCAGTTGCGAGTAATCACGCAGCCAATTGCCAAAGTAGATGGCTTTGCGTTGGGCCTCGTTGAAACCGACGGTTTCCAGTGCGTCTTCGATGGACTCATGACCGAAAGACGCGTGGCCATGGCCTCGACCGGCAGCAAAGCGTTTCTGGCGGCCTGCGTGCATTTCCGGGGTAGCGAGTTTCAAGTTGTGCTCGGTGCCTGCCTCGGTGAAGGTTGCAAAGACACTCCCTTCAGCGATTGGCTCGTTATAGAACAGTAGCGTCTGCACAAATGCTGCAGGCATCGGTGTGGTTTCGGGGGGCACAAGCTCAGGAGTGTCTTCTGCTGCGCTACCCAGCCGCAAAAGGTGATGTATGTGCAGCGCAAAGGCTTCCATCAGCGCAACCATGAGCGGGGCGGATTTCTCGGGATGCTCGATGACCTGCAGGATGGACGCCCGTCGCACCCATATCTGCCGTGTTTCCCGGTGGTAGCTGCAAGGCTCGGTAATCGCTTCGCTGACCTGGTAAGTGGGGTTGCTGAAAGTCTTGGCCATCAGCCCCCGTTGCAGGTGGACGAACAAGACCGGTGGCAGGCGTCTGCCAAATACCGGCCTGAACAGGTGGGTAAACAGCTGGATGTTGATGTCTGAGGCGAGCTGGCTCAGTTGTTCAAGGGCGAAGGTGCTGGAAAATGAGGGGGTGCCCGGGAGCTGGTCGTTCATCGTTTCTACCTCGTTCGGATGAACGACCAGCTTGTGCAATAGGCGGTGTCCTGAGCATCGGGCAGTTTTACCTGTACAGTTCGTCAGCCATGTGCGGCTTCACCGGCTTGAGTCGGTTGCTTGCCAAGGACGGCGCAGGCCACCAGGCCGAGTTCGAACAGCACCCACATCGGCACCGCCAGCATGGTCTGCGAAAACACATCCGGCGGCGTCAGAATCATCCCCACTACAAAGCAGCCGACGATCACGTAAGGCCTGCTGCGCCGTAACGTGGCCACATCGGCCAACCCCACCCAGACCACGATGAACGTCGCCACCGGGATCTCGAAGGCCAGGCCGAATGCCAGGAACAGCGCCAGGATGAAGTCCAGGTACTGGCTGATGTCGGTCATCATCGCCACGCCGTCCGGCGTCACGCTGGCAAAAAAGCCGAACATCATCGGGAACACCAGGTAGAACGCGAAGGCCATGCCGGCATAGAACAGCACGATGCTCGATACCAGCAACGGCAGCGCAATGCGCTGTTCGCGGCGGTACAACCCTGGGGCGAGAAACCCCCACGCCTGGTGCAGCAACAGCGGCATGGCAACGAACAGCGCGCACATCGCCGTCAGCTTGAACGGCGTGAGAAACGGCGAGGTGACACTGGTGGCGATCATGCTGGCGCCTTCCGGAAGAAAGCGGCGCAGGGGTTCCGAAATCAGGGTGTATAGCTGCTGGGCGAAGGGGAACAGCCCGGCAAACACCACGGCCAGCAGCAACAGGCAGCGTACCAGGCGCTTACGCAGGTCGCGCAGGTGGTCGGTCAACGGCATGCGTGCCGCCGGGTCCAGGGCAAGGCTCATGGGGTGCTCTCCTGGGCGCTGGTGCTGGGTAAGCTGCCATTAACCGGTTCTGCCGTGAGGCTGATGCCCTGGCGGATTTCCTGCTCCAGGCGCTGCAAGGGCGCGGTGTCCAGGTTGGGCATGTCGATTTCACGCTCCATCTGCGCACGCAGGCCGTTCATTGCCCGGCGCGCCTGGCCCAGGCCGCGGCCCAGGGTGCGCGCCGCAATCGGCAGGCGCTCCGGGCCCAGCACCAGCAGTGCGACGATCCCTACCAGCAGAAGCTCGCTGAAACCTACCTCGAACATCAGGCTTGGCGATCCGCTTGCGGCTGCTGTGCGGCCTGAGCGGTAACCGGTGGCTGTTGTTGCACTTGAGCGGCTCCCGGGGCGTTGACGTCATGATCGCCACCCATGGACTTACGAAAGCCCTGGATCGCTTCGCCGACATCGCTGCCCAGCCCCTTGAGGCGCTTTGTGCCAAACAGCAGAAACACGATCAGCAGAACGATCAGCAGTTGCCAGATACCGATGCCACCCATTTCGACCACTCCTGTAAGGTCATGAAAATGAAGGCCAATCCTGCCGCGCGCAGATGACACCCAGATGACTGCAGAGCTGTTGCAACCTGACTGCAACAACCCCCGTGTTGACTGGCCCCCTCATCGACGAAAAGGACACGGGAATGTACGGCAAGCGACAGCAGGGTGCGGCACTGCTGATGGTGATGGTGGTGCTGGCCATGCTCGCCGCCGGCATGGCCTGGCTGGTAGAGGATGGCCGCCGTCAGGTGGATGAGGTGCAGCTGTTGCGCCAGCGGGTGCAGGTGCGGGCGATGGAGCAGGCCGGCCTGGCCTATGCCGGGCAGGCCCTGCGTGACCCGGCCTGGCGGCTCAGCCCGCTGTTCTGGCAGGCCCTGCGCGGGCAACCGCTGACGTACGATTTCGGCGCCGGGCAGGCGCAATTGCAAGTGCGGGACCTGCACACCTGTTTCAACGTGAATACGCTGCTGGGGGCCGAGGGCGAGCGCGCAGGGCGCCAACTCAAGCGCCTGTTGGGTGATGACATGGCCGCCGAGCGTCTGGCCGATGCCTTGGCCGACTGGCTGGACAGTGACAGCGACGCCCGCCTGCAGGGGGCCGAAAGCGCCCAGTACTTGCGCCAGCAGCCCCCGCGGCTGGCGGCCAACCAGCCGATGCTCGATACCAGCGAACTGAACCTGCTGCTGGAGCCGGACGCTTCCCGCCAGCGCCGCTATCCGATGCTGTGCGCCTTGCCGCAGACCACAGGCTGGCGCCTGAATGCCAACGCACTGGGACTGGAGCACTTGCCATTGCTCGATGCGCTGTATGAGGGGCGTTACCCGCGGTCGTTGCTGAGCCGGATCATCAGTGGCCGGCCGGCGTCGGGGTATGAGGATGCCTCGGCGCTGCGCCAGGCGCTGGGCGCGGTGGATGACGAGACGTTCGAACGGCTGAGCGAGGGGTTGCTGCTCAACAGTGGGCATTACCTGCTGCAGCTGTCTTTCGAGGAGCAGGGCAGGGTGATGCGCAGCGCGTTTCAGCTGGAGGCGTTAGGTGTGGTGCAGTGGCATGCGCGAGTGCCGGCGCAACAAGTGCGGGTGCGCAGCCGGGAGCCGATGGCCTGGTAAACCTGTGCCGGCCTCTTCGCGGGTAAATCCCACAGGCGTATCACTGGCCCTGAGACCCGCGCAGTACCTGTAGGAGCGGGTTTACACGCGAAGAGGCCGGTACAGCCAGCACAAGGCTGACTGCCCGGACCGGTATCAGACGGTACCAATCTCCCCGCCATCATCCCGCTGGATCACCACCGTGGTAGCCCGTGGCCTCACCTTGGTCCCTGCCGGTGTCGCATCGGTCGCCTTGTCGGTATACGGCCAGTTATCCGGGTGCTGGATGTTGATGAACATCGTCTTGTTGTCCGGCGTGAAGCTGATGCCGGTCACCTCGCAACCGTTCGGCCCGACGAAGAAGCGGCGCAGGGCCGTCTGGTTCTGGGCATTGATCGGCACCTGCTTGCCGCTGGCATCGACCAGGTCGGTGGGGATCACCGCCAGCAGCTGGTCGTTGGTGTAGTCGGTGAGCGTGGTTTCGCCGTTGTCGGTCTCGAACCACAGCACGCCACGGCTATCGAAGCTCATGCCGTCAGGGCTGGCGAACTGGTTGAGTTCGGTCAGGCCCGAGCGGTTGATGTCGGCGGTACCGGCAGCGTTGGCGCCGAACACGAAGATGTCCCAGGTGAAGCTCAGCTGGTCGTCGCTGTCGTGCCAGCGGATGATGTGACCGTGGCGGTTCGGGCCGCGCGGGTTTGCTGCATCGACCTTTTCCGGGGTCCGGGCGCTGTTGTTGGTCAGGGTCAGGTAGGCATCGCCGTTGAGCGGGTTGACGGCGGTCCACTCCGGCCGGTCCATGGGCGTGGCGCCTACGGCATCACCGGCACCCCGGGTGTTGAGGATGATGCCAGCAAGGTCGCCGTACAGCGCACCGAGGGTGCTGCCGCCAGTGGTGGCGGTGTTCACGTCGAGCAGCAGCCACACGCCGGTACCGTCGGCATTGAAGCGGGCAACGTACAGCTTGCCTTGGTCCAGGTACTTGGCCCCGGTGGCCAGGCGGTCGGCCGGGTTGGCGTCGGCGGCGTCCCAGACGGCCGTGGAAACCCACTTGTACAGGTACTCGTTGTTGGAGTCGTCGCCCATGTACCAGACCAGCGGCTTGCCGACCACCGGCAGGCCTGGGCAGCAACCTTCATGGCGGAAGCGGCCCAGCGCGGTGCGCTTGGTGGCCAGGGTGTTGCTGTTGTACGGGTCGATCTCGACGATGTAGCCATAGGTGCTGGCTTCGTTGCGGTAGTCGTCGGTAGCGCTGGCACCTTTGACGGTGACGTCGAAACGGGCGAATTCATCGGCCACTTCGCTGCTGTCACCGGCAGCGCTTTCCCACTTGTACTGGCCACTGGAGGTACCCACGCCGATGCGGCGCTGGTCCTCGGGGCGGGTGCCCTTGTTGACGAAGATGCCCGGCCAGTTCTCTTCGCAGGTCAGGTAGGTGCCCCACGGGGTATAGCCATTGCCGCAGTTGTTGTTGGTACCGCGGCAGTGGGTGCCATCGACCGAGTACTTGGTCTTGACGTGGTCGGTGCCCCGCAGCGGGCCGGTCAGCTCCATGCGCGAAGCGGTGGTGAAGCGGCGGTTGAGCGGGTCGTTGTCGACCACCTGCCAGCGGCCGTTGACCTTCTGCAGGCGCACCACACCGGCACCGTGGGCGTTGATTTCCTTGCGCACTTCTTCGGCCGGGCGCTTGCCACTGGCATCGGTAGTCGGGCCGTTGGGGTGCAAGGCCGCGGTGTCGATGTACTCGAAGTTGATCGCCAGCAAGCCGTCTTCGGAGCTGCCGTTGATCGGGAAGAAGTGCATGCCGTCATGGTGCATGCCCATGGCATTGGCCTGGTCGGTCGACGTGTTGCTGCCGTCCGCTTTCCACGGGTTGGCGTTGCTGTTCAGCGGCGTGCCCCAGGGCGCCAGCACGTAGGCGCTGTAACCGGCGGCGACGACGCAGGCGTCGGTGCGCGAGCCGGCGATGGACTGGAAGCCCAGGGCCAGTTTCGGGACTTCCGGTTCGGTCGGCTCGGTTACCGGCGGTTGCGGCGCTGGATCGTCATCGGAACCGCCACCACTGTCGAAACAGCCGGTCAGGCCGGTACCGGCAATCATGGCGATGGCGGCGCCCAGGCTGCCACGCATCACGCTACGACGGCTCAGGTAGGCGTCCATCACGCTGGCCATCGGCAGGTTGCCGCTCTGGTTGCGGTCCAGGTTATCGCCGGTATCTCGACTCATCAGGATGTCCTTGTAGTGGCTGAGTTAGAGGAAACCGCGACTTTAGGGCGCGACTGTGATGATTCATTGGCAGAAATATGAACGGGTTTTTAAAACTGTAAGTTCTTATTTCAAAATCAGACAGATCAATTTGGAATGTCTGTCGGATTTCTGACATCAAACTGTCATGCCAACGCCGCAACATCCGGGGCCCAACGAGAACTCGGATAAGGATGGCGGGCCCGATGGCGAGCAGTGTCAACAGGCGCGAATTGATCAGCTGGATGGGTGTCGGTGCGCTGGCGCCTTTGCTCGGCGCCTGTTCTGCATTGCCAGGCCAACGTGGCGGCAGCGCCAGTGTGGATCTGTTGTACGTCGCTGACACCCTCGATGCGCGCCAGCCCGGTTTGCCGGTCGTGCCAGCCACGCGTCTGGGCCCGGTCAGTCAGTTGGGCCGGGCACCGTGGATGACCGGTGCCAGTGCCAGCCTGGCACATCCGCAGCTTGCACCCTTGCTCGATGCGAACCAGGCGGCGGGCGCAACGCTTGGCGGCTATGCAGTGCTGGGTGCGCTGCTGGAGCAATTGCGCAACGAAGCCGGGCCGGGCAACAGCCTGACCCTGGAGAACGGCCAGGGCTGGAACGGTAGCGGGCTGGCCTACCTGACCCAGGGCGAAAGTGGCGTGCAGGGCAGTCAGTTGCTGGGCAGCGAAGCGCGGGTCAGCAGCGATGAACGCGTGCTCTGGCCACAGCGCAGCGCGGCGCTCTACCGCCAGTCTGGCGCTGTCACCCTGGCTGCCGGCTTGGCGCACGAGCAGCGCACATCGTTGGGCCTGGAGCCGCTGCAGGTGTTCGAGCGCGGCGGTGCCCGG
>Ga0153918_1000949_pt1 | contig 12307 bp, 12 predicted proteins | sample TSFL002MetaG_FD_104687 | JGI IMG/M metagenome (GOLD analysis project Ga0153918, IMG submission 104687) | Attine ant fungus gardens microbial communities from Florida, USA - TSFL002 MetaG | ecosystem: Host-associated > Fungi > Mycelium > Unclassified | place: USA: Florida, Paynes Creek Historic... | reverse complement strand
TTCTTAAACTCTCATGTAGTACACAGTCTCAAAGACACCACATGGCTTGCCTATACACGAGCAATAGAGTTGAAGCGGCGATGTAATGCATGGCGATAGAATGACAACGATCCGGTGATAACCAGGATACAGCGCACTAACCTTCTCCGATGTGCAAAGAGCCAAACGAAGAACACAGCTCCGAGCACTCACGCACAAGCCTCTCGGCCCTCAAAATACCACAGAAAAAACAAGTCTGCCGGGAAGGACTAAGTTACGATTCGGTTGCAACCTCGTCTTCTCTAGCTTTTCTTCCGTCGCCTTCGTAATAGAAAGCTTGGCTTCACCTATAAGCTCTGTCCTTAACGTGGTCCGCTGTCTTTAAACCAGGATTCAAATTTGGCTACTGGCGATTTGCGTCAAAATCTGACCATGAAGTTGCGCAGCAACTCATAGTTCGGACCTATCTATGTTTCAATGGAGGTCGGAACCATAAATGAAAATCTTCAGAAATGTACAACAGGAACATCATGGATGGCAGTCATGTACAAAAAAAATAAATCGGGCAACTGTGGTCTTGTGTCATGGTACGCAGTAACACATAACACCAGCGTCCACAGTTGGTCTTGGTCGCCGAACTCTCAAATCCATATCCATGATCGATTGTGTTGGTGGACAAGTACAATTTATTTGAGATTGGTTCCAGTTTTGACATCGTACTAAAGGTTACACCAAATATTCAAGTTATTCTAATCTACATCCTCCCAATTGAACGCTTCCTCTGCAAGTCTCTCGCTATCCCAGGATTCCTCCACTAAGCCGCCTTCAACATATTTCTGGGCAAGTTCTAAACTATTCTTTACATATTCAGGCAGACAATCGTTCATCTCTCGTCCAGGCTGATGTTTGAAAGCCTCGACTACATCCTTCCACTCCCACTTTGCTTCAGCTTCCGTCCTAACGTTATCGGACCATAACCAAGATTTTCCCTGTCCTTTTTTACCTCCATTCATATATTCCTTGATCTCCTTTCCCGCGCCGAGCATGAGAGCAGCCAAAGCGATAAATGAACCGGGCTCTTGGCTATCTCCTGAGAATAACCCTTTGATGAGAATATCCTCAATAACAGGCCATAAAGAGCTTCGAAACGATTCTGAAAGCGCGAATGCTCGGGCAAGGATCGTTATCTGAACAGAAACAGTGCGATAGTATTCCTTTGATAGGCTTCGATCACGATCGGCATCTGGCGCAACTGCTCGCGATGTTGCACCCCATACTGAACCAGAAATCTTTTTCGCAATGTTCTCTCCAAGAATGGCAGGTCCGCTCACTGGGTGAAGGGGAGCAACTTTTGATAATTGTGGTTCGTCATCTTTCCTGATGGAACCAATGGGTGTGGGTTTGCTGTTGATCTGAAGAGCAGTAAAGGATACAAAAGTGACATAATCATCAATTATTTCACGATGAGCAAGGGAGGATTTGACAAGCTGTTGTGTGATGGATGAGAGAAGTGACACCTGCGACGCCGAACTCTGCTTGAATGACTCTAGGCCAATCTCCTGATTGATCAGTGCAGCGAGTTCATTCCCAGAGTCGCCATTTGGATTGGCAAATAGTGCAGAAATAGTCTGTTGAAGTGATGAAGTCATGTTGACCTCAACCTGATCGCAGAGGGAAAGAGATGGCGGGTCGCCTCTGATCAATGATATGATTGCCGCCTGCTTTGGCAGAGCTAATCATTGACTCCCACACTTTTCTGATACTTTTTTGTGCTATCTCAGGAACCATAAGGGAATATGATGTCAATTTAGTGTCAGTGTGAGGAGGCGACAAGACGATGTAAAAATACACGAAATATCCAAGTGTCCACATAATCAAGCAGAAAGGTTCTCAGAACTAATTATATGATGTCCCAGTTCCTGAGAAGTTTATGACATGGTACTTGATCACAGTCCACGGTAATGTACAAAGTTCTACTATACACAGACACAAATGAAAATAAAAGAGAAATGACAAAAAGAAAGTTAGTTAAAGCTAGAGAACACTTATATTAGTAAAAAAAAATTGCCTCCAGAAAAAAATAGAAAAAACAAAAAGACTAGGACCTATTGCTTTGGTTTCCATTCCATTGAGTCAATCTCACCAATCTCTAATTGTTCAAGATTCCACCAAAGTTTTCAATGATCATTAGATAAAAGTAATTGTTTAGTATATATGCCCTAGTTTCAAGGTCATAGAAACTGCAAGGACAAAAAATATTGCTGTTAGAAAAATCTCTTCCTATACACACTGTAAAGACAACTGGGCAATATTCTCCAGGAAATCCTCAGTTTCTTAAAACACGCCATGCTTGCTGATCAATTGACAGCTATTTGGTACTGGAAAGATACTAATCGGAAACAATGAATCAGGTTAATGACCTGGGACAAACTTGAACAGACTTGGCCCGATATTCCAACACATTAGAGTTGTGCAGTGCTAGTTTATTCAAAGTAATACGGGAATCACTTGTCATTAAATCATTGATATCAACGCCAAGCCTGACTCCAGCTATGCACGTGCTGCTATTATTTCTTTTCAATCCTTCTCATATCATCCATGGCCTTTATGACGGGTGAAGAAATACCGTTATTAGGAATCCAACATGATCTTATCTACGATCGTTTCTCACCGAGACAAAAAAGGTTCTTAGTAGCAATTGTGTCTTGGGGCGGACTCGTCGCCTGTATGTTTGGTCATTGACGGTTAGAATTTCAACTGAGTGTTTTGCAGTTTTCTGCTCTGGAACTTTTGTGCCTTCGATTCCTCAGATTGCGCAAGACCTTAACTCAACGGGTGAGGTTATCAGGTACGTGATAATATTCATTTCAGACACTAATATTCGAACGCTTTGGTTTAGTTATGCGGTCAGCGTATATATCCTCGCAACTTCATGCGGTGGCCTTGTTGGCTCAGTTTATTCCAAATTCTGTGAGCATGAATATATCATACCTGACCTTTGAGCTAAATTTATACAGATGGCCGACGCCCCTGTTACTTATGGTGTCTCCCTGTGATGATTTTCGGTTCTCTCGGCGTTGCACGAGCTCAAACTGTCCGGCAATTGATGATTTGGCGGTTCATACAGGCGATGGGAGCGTCCCCTGGACTTTCAGTGGGAGCCGGGGTGATTGGTGATATTTATAAGCTGGAGGAAAGAGGGGTAGCATTGGGAAGTTACTTTGGTGTGCGTCCTACAATTCTCATAGATCTGAGATCAGGTCAAATGTTCCCTTAAATTAGACTGGTCTCCTTGGTCTCGCTCTTGCGCCTACTGTTGGCGGTGTGACAGCCCATTATTGGTCATGGCGAGGGATACACAACGGACTGGCTGCCTTCGCGTTAGGTGCTATGCTGTGCATCTACTTTTTCTTTCCCGAAACTAGTCATCCTGGTACAAAAGGCATCGACGAACATGAACACTCCGGTAAAACACTCTCCAAATGGAGGCCTGTGATATTGAATCCTTTTTCTCAACTCCTCATGCTCCGTAGTCCGAACATTCTAGCTGTGGTATGTTGCCAACGGAGCGCTTTCGAAAGTACAAGATGTTGAATTATGTGTTTAGGGACTAATTGGGTACTTTGCACTGTTGACCGACTTCAGTGAAATTCATTCCTTGTCTCCCATACTCGTCGTATACTGATTTACTTGGAAGCTTTGATGGTTCCATTGCCATACACGATTGTACGATGTCCCCATTTTCTGCTTCATTCTCAACCTTTCAACGTTTTATCTCAGGGAAAACGCTATGGCATTGAAAACGAGGCACTTATCGGCGCTTGCTTTCTCCCTCTTGGCATCGGCAACGCAAGTATGTGTCGTCTACTTTTCCCCTTACCTCTACATGCCATCTGAACACACGACTCGACATTAATCTCCACAGTGGGTGCACCGCTCTCAGGCTGGCTATCCGACAAAATTGTCATCAAATACAAAAAACTTCGAGGATATTGGTTTCCCGAAGATAGACTTCGCGCATGCCTGTACAGCTTTTACTTGCCAATCACCGTCCTTGCCTCGGGGTTAATCACAAGATATATACCCGGCACTCTTGGGTTAGTATTGAACTTGGTTTGTTTCTTTATTAATGGGATCGGTGTGGGTACTTTTGAAGTGAATTAACCGTGACTCAACCACCACTAAATCTTATTGATATCTTTAGTGTAATATTGCATTGACACCTTGCGGTGCATACGTTGTCGATGTATTACACTCAAATAGTGCAGAGGTTACTGCTGCTGTGAAGTGAGCCTCGTTCTTTTTCTCAGGCGAGCTGGACAGATGTGCTCATATCTATATAGCGGCCTTCGGTCGATTACACTTGCTGTATCAACAGCAATGCTCCTACCTATGATCAATGCTTATGGACATCTTTTTACCAACACACTTGTTGCTCTTTTTGCGTTTATGGGATTCTTGTAGGTGTTTCTGGTGCCAATTTATGTTTTCTCACCGAGTGTGTTCCTCTTCCAGATTAACCATCGTGACTATTGCTTATGGAGATTCTATGCGTGCTTGGATAGATATAGGATACTCATCTGCGGATAATAACTAGGTGCAGGGAGAAGATATACTGTCAGGATAAAGGTGTGATTGTGAAAATTTGAGGCTAAGGGAGGTAGCACTGAACTTTTTATTACAATAATGGAATTCACTAGGATCATGAGCCCATGTTAATTATGTCAGATAAGTCAATGTACTTAGAGTGATTGTATCAAGAAGACAAGTTGAGCTGACAACAATGGGAAGAAAAGGAAGTAAAGAGAACGCAAAGAAGATGGACTCTGAATGGTTATATGATTTCGATTGGGTACAAGAATGAAAACTTAGTATACAAGGTAATGGCTACCCCCAGTAACCTTGTTCTGTTATCCTGGAAGTAAGTCTCATTTCCTAATAATACATCTAAAGGTTTCCTAGAGCTTGGCCTTACAGCAGGACACTCAATGACATATATCAAAAAGTATTCAACAGCATTAGACTATAAGAAAGTTTGTATTTTTTATGTTATAATGGACTTGAGATTGATTAATAGTGTAACTTGAGCGATAAGAAAATGTATAAACTCACAGTAAATATCATTCAGAGAATTAGTAGAGGTTAAAGACCTAATTATGGTCATAATTGAGTAATTACTTGACCATGCAGATCCATTTTACTGACGTAGTGTATTTATCGGCTCAAGCTGCATAATATCTGAACAAATTCCTATTCGAAGATGTCGAATGAAAAATGTATCCGACCTGCCTGGTTCGAACAGTCAGATGAACAGGCTTCCCATTACAGTCTGACGCTCTTCCAACTGAGCTAAGGAGGTATCTCCATTTGAGTATCTGAGTCGATATGATCCGTACCATTCTTGCGCCACTTCTCGCTCTGTCCTGCATCTCCTCATCCGGCTCCTCAGATCTTGCAGTTGTGACACAAGTTCTCATGCTTTCATAGAACTGGCAGTTGAGCATCAGCGACCTGCCGAATACCGGCCCATGTAGGCACCCAACGTCATAGGGTATAAGCACCTTGGAGCGATATGTTCTCATGGATACAAATGTGGGATTATTTGATTGTGTCATACTTGCCGCACTGGAGACGATAAATCAGCTATTACCATTCTCATCTGAGACTCCTCGTGGTATCTCTATTGTAGAACTCTGGATGGTGTGAGATATTTTTGTGTGAAATGATTTTTGACGCAAATAGCAAGAGACGTTTATTTTACTGGTGCTATGATGTGTGACAATCAAATTCTCGAAGCTGCGTAGGCTCCAGGTTCACGAGGTTGTGGCTACTTCAATGATTTGCTCCAACGATTCCACGGAGACGAATAATTTAGTAGCTACTAGGTTTAAAAAGGGTCTTTCTATCATCCCACTCTGCAGCAGTTGTGAATTTAAGAATCCACCCAAACCAGGCTACCGCTCTTAACTGTTCTCTCGCCAGTGACTTAACCTCTTATAATGACCGAAACATCTCCTGCCAAGACTTATTACCTTCTGAACATAGGGACAAGCCAAAATGTTGGCTGTGCACCTGTTGCGGACCGTACCCCCAGGCCGAAGCCAGTCTTCACCCTCCCTCCACGATCAACCGTCAATAGTCAATGGAATTACGAACCTCTTTCAGGGAATCTCTATAAACTGAACATCACGGGTGCCACCAGTGGGGTTACAAACCCCCGTCCCGGAATGGGAAAGGACTTTATAGCAGCTGTCATTCAGGATGGCGCCGGTGGGAAAGCCAGGTCCTGGGCTTTAGAACAGTGGAAAGAAGGAAACATCGGACCTGCTTATACGTATGTATCGTATCATTGAAAGGTTGGATTATTTTTTTTACGTATGGATAGTATTCGTGACCCGGAGAACTCGTTGAAAGTCTGGACAGTTGCTGATGAGGTAGAAAGATCGCTTGGAGAAGAATATGTAAGTGGATAAATTCTAATTGATGAGAAATTCCTTACATCCTCCCCCGTTTAGAAACCTCTCGTTCTTCAAGACTATCAAGCCGGAAATCTGAAGCAGGTTTTCGCTTTCATGACCGTCCCTGCCGGGACTAATCAGTGATGATGAGGTTTTGTAGTTAAAATGTCTGAAGTGTAGATAAGATCCGGAAAAATTCTCAGATGCCTGGTGCCTAAGCATTCATCGCAGGGGTTTCAGAACGCCACGTTGATCATATAGGATTGGACTTAGGAACTTCTGGGGTACCAATTTACTGAACGTTCTAGCAGACCTTGATAATCAGAAAGTTAGTTCTTTTTTCAGCATCATAAACTTGTACGCCAGTGTTTGCTCGTCACAGTCCTTGCACCCGACTATAATGACAATCTCTCAAAGTACAAAAGGAAGTCTGACAATAGAAGAGCTTCTCATCATGCGTAAATGAATAAGTACTCCAGCGACAAGTGAGCGAGCGCCGGACTCCATTCCCTAACTCAGTCACCTTCCAAAGGTAGCTTTTAGTACCCACCTGGAGGTCCGAGCGAGAAGACTGTAGTCTCTTCTCTGAATAATGTGACGTAACTGTCCAAACAGGCAAGTCTTTTCACTTCCCGTCTGCGCGGTATATACACCCCTGTCCTAATTTGCGGTATCATTGTTACCAAAATGCAGCCACTACACTAGTATCGAGCTCGGATGGAAGCAAGAGACAACGATAGACTGAGATACCATTGATGAATTGCCGGACAATTGCTCTGTCGTGCAGCCCAACAGAATAAATGGGATCGGCGACAAATTACCATCACTTTAAACATCAAAGGCTATGACAAAGACACGATCCAAAGAGACCTCAGGTCGTCAAAATACGAACAGAATGCAGACTTGATTATGTCAATAAGTCATTGGTTTCCAAGTGTCGACATGAGCCAAATATAGTCGTTAAGATACTATAGACAAACTTGCGATACAGAATGAGAAGACTGTTGTCGTGAAAAAGACATCTTTTGTTCTGAAAAACTTGGTATTGTAGATGTACAAGACAACAAAACAAGGTCGTTACATCGGCCTGACACAATCACAAGTTGATGGGTGCGAATGATGTCATAGCCAATAATTCTGTTAATTCCTGAAGCAACCCTGTTTCGGCTGAAGTTCATGGGTTTAATACTCCTAGTGATAGATATCAAAGACTGAAACTTTTTGAGAGCACTCGGAATAGAACAATCGAAGTTGCAAAGCTATACACGTTGGCTATGTCTGGTCGTGTCGGAATTGAAGCAACCTCAAGTCCAGCCACGAGGGGGCTTCGATCCTGTGAAACGTAACAGGCCTTGATCCAGGACGACATGCCTTGCACCCGTATACATTCGCCACTCAGGTAAGTAAGCACCAGTAGCTTGATTACTTCAACGTCAGCGATGTATCCCTGATCCACTCCTGCCATCACAGAGAAGTGTGATCCCAAGGTCTATGGACGTTCGGGACCCCATGGAAAGAGCCCGGTTCGGATATTAACTATTCAGAGGAACTACAAAATGGTGATCCCGAAAGATTGAATGTGTCGCATCCAAATAGGATTCCAGGGTTCAAAATGTTGCATGGGACGACGGGTGAATTAATGGCAATGGTAAAATGTTATACGGATTTTTGATTGATGCTGACTAAGAACACATATATAGGAGAGTTGAACACGAATTTCCCCGCATCCAGCTCATGCAGTTGTTCCTCGTCAATAACGACCCCCTCGATACCCTCCTCGTCTCCCAAGATGGCGAACCGCGATATAAAATCCACTCTTGTGTTGGCTCTCACATAAAATTTCCTCTTTCTTCGTCGCCCGACTGCTCTTCTCCCGAGTCGGCTTCTAGTTTTTCGTCAACAGACTCTCGTCCACATTCATTTTCTTCGACCTCAAGCCTTACATCTAGCTTCCAGTCTTTAGTGTCCCCAGCAGCGGCCGTGATAATCGAGTCAGAATCTTCACCATACATGGGCCACCGCCAGCGTCCAAAGGGCATTCATACAGCAATTCCAATTTCACGCACGCACTCAAATCCTCACCCGGATGTACACAAAAACTGCCAAGATCCTTCGTCGCCACATCCTTCACCCATCCTGCCGCCATCTACAAGTCCATCAACGCTGGTTACACATATCAAACGGCTCGACCGCCGTAGCTCTAATCGAGGCAAATCTGAGACTCATGTTGGCCGTGTAGAATACTCGGGCGATGATGTTGAGACCAAAGTGCAGCTCTGTCATTTAGGGATAGAGCTTTATGGGCCTCCTGTATGCAACCAGAAAAACAGCTCTGAAGGTAATTCCATACCTGCACACACAACTCTCACGCCAAAGAGAAACGACGCTGAGACTGCACTCAACGCTTTTCGGGACTTTTGTACGGAAAGACCGAAACCAGACACTTTACCGGTGAATACCAACAGAGGAGCCTTTCCGGAACCGTATGTACTGTATCTCTGCACTCATTCCTCCATCCTCACACATCGCAGAATATGGTCATTCAAGGGTCCTGATAATCGCCCATACAAGTGGATATCACTTGCATCCAATCCAATTCTTGTTAATGACACAACGCCACCCACACCACTTGCCTGTTACCGGCCGGCCAAACTCGGTATTTCATCACGGGGTCGCCGCGGATTCCTCGAGATTCAGCCTGAAGGTCTCGAACGAGAGGATTGGATTGTGGCAACTTTTGCTGCTTATTTTCGGATGAAGCTGGGCAACCATCAACCATCTCCAGAGACACAAATCCCCGATTCTGCAACAGTGGGGTTGCCTATCAGTATGACTATGCCAGTGACTGGTTTTGCCAAGGCAGCGATGTCTGTGCATAACACACTACCCCTTTCGCCACCGACGCAAGTGCCGGGTCGCCCACCTCCTAAACTGTCCAGTTCGCCCGCAGCTCTGGCCACTCTCCAAGCGTTGAGGAGGATAAATAAAAACTATGGATGTGGTTCTTTCTCAAGACCATGATCAAATTCCCCGTCAAACTCGGCCGAACTGGACTTCTAGTTTGTCATCCCTTGGATGTGACGTCGTATGATTCGTGAGATGAGCGCTCGTGATATGATTATGCCTAGTCCGTTTCAGTGTCGTCATTGATGCTATTGGATCAATCTTTTACCCCTCACATACTCCGATGGTCCATCAAAGGCTTAACTTCTCTATCTCTTCGCACTCTGTTACTTGGACATTTCCTGCTTGCGCTCCATGCATCTTTTTTGCACTGTAAACGCTTCGCACCATAACTCAGCGTGACGGACTTGAAGTACCAGGTACTCTTCGTTCAGTTATTATGGTGGATATGAAACATTGTGTTCGGCGTCCATCAATTACCTGTTACTTCCTCGTCCTTTTTTCACCATCTCTTTCTCGTGATTTATTGCTCTACTTTACTGCTGGATCCATAAATCGTCTATGTCAGCTTTTATGTGCCCATGATCAAATGCATAGCCTAAGTCACTTGTACTAGTATTGTATCAGTAGCATAATGATATCTTGTTCTCCCCTGATACGATTCTCGAATGTAACTGCGCCAAGTATGAAGAGGTTCAAGCCTGCAGAGTTGAATTACATTCAAAATTGTGTGCGTGTGTGCGAATATTGTTTCTTTTGCTCTCCTTGATTGTTCAATTGTTTGCAGATCTGTAAACCCTATCTGTCCCCTTCATTGTTTTTTTAAATCCGTTTGTCTGTATTTTATAGAATAGAGAGCCAGAACGATTCTCTTGGGTCCTTTTGCTTGGTACTATCGAGGATCTACTTTTTATGCATTGACAGTGACGCTCGTATATCTTGTGGTTAGAAAAAAAAAGATTTTGTTTCTTCATGTTCAACCTATGACGTTGACACAACTACATTACACACGGGCGCTCTCATTTGACAGGAGCTAAAGTAACTATTGACTTTCAAAGTCCCCTGTACTCAGCTTATTTCCTTAGATGTTGGAAAAAGAAAAAAAGAAGGGGATGGCAAGTTTGAGGGTGACAATTTTTTTCTCTTTCTTTCAGTGTACGATTTTGGTGAGATAGTCATAAAGGATGAATATCTCCATACAGACTGAGATGTCACTTTTTCGATTTAATTCTTCTCTTGTTGCGGGCTGGCCTAGTTCACTAGCACACTTTACAGCGACTTGAATGCTACAAGTGAATCGAACGCGACCATCTTCAAAAAGGCTTCAAGTTCAAAACAGTGGTAGATCCTCCCGGGGCGGATATATTGCAAAATGAATTTTGAGGTAAATGATGTCATTTGGGAGAAAGGAAAAGAGAGAACGTACTGTTGACTGCGGTATCCAATTGCGACAGTGGGTAATAACTAAGATAGTATGTTTTTGAGTGTGACATCAGTTCCACAGTGGAACAAAGTCCCAACTACAACAGGGATTACAACAAATACGAGCTGCACTTGGATCTCAATGATATGTATCAGGCATAATTTATGAAAAACTTTCAAAATACACTCTTGACGACTGCTTTCCAAATTGCAACTGGGTTATTAACTCTGCAACAGAAAATCAATGTCGATCACATGTCATGGAAATCATCAATTTACATTTCTGCGGTTAGTGGTAAGTTGATGTCGGCTGGACGATCTTGCCACTCTAGAAGAACAGTTAGTGGTAAGCTCAAAACATATTCCGACAAACAGTCAACCTTCAGGCTGTGTGGGATCATCAATGCCAAAAGCAAGCCTCCATGCAATTCCTTGTACACCATTAACGAGACTGCCGGTCCGTCAGCCAACGGAAAAAAGAATTGAAAAAAAAAGTATTAACAGGTCAGGTGGTGCAAGGGGATTGTTCTTAAGCTGTGTCGTCTTGATAAGGTAGACATGAACAAATTTCAAACTTGCGATTTGAATCCATGAGTCTTACCTTGATCTCTGTGTCGATGGTCGAAAAATCTGTAGATTGGCCGCCAACCGTACCGCAGTACTGTTGCTGTACGCCTTTCCTGCCTCCATATACAACGGTTTTGACGCCTTCCTCCTTTGCCATCGTAACCTAAATGTACTCATCCAGACAAGTCGCGTGGACAGGAAAGTATGATGTACGCACACTAAATAACGAGCATGAGCTCGCACACCTTCCATTGCTGATGATGACAACCTTCTCAGGGTCGAACAATGCCTCATTCGGAGTAGGTGAGGTGAAGCCTTCAGGTTGACATTCCTCGCCTAGCCTACAAGGACATTGAACACTCGGGTTGGCCCGAATATGATGGAGACTCACTGCTGACTGAAAGTATCCAGATGACCATTGATTTTCTTTTGGACCGGTGGAAGCAACCAGTTATCATCTGCAGGGAAGAACGTGTCGTTCTTATCTCTCCATTCTTGGGGGTTGTAGAGTAACTGAATGTCAGGGTCAAGATCTGGATGATCGACGAGCTGTTGCACGATCCCTCGAGCGAGGGTCCCATCACGAGCTGTGGTGTTTAAACCAGCCTGAGGAACAGTGGTAGACTTTGGCCCTATAATCTAACTTCATTGTGAACAGCTTGGTGGTTGGAAAAACCAACAAAACGCACGATACGATGCAAATACTGTTTCTGTCAATCTCACAGAGGGCTCGAGTAGAAAAGAATACTGACATGAGCGACGCAGACAAAACCACCTCCGTTGTTCGACTAGAATGACCCGTAATTCATCATTTGAACTTTCAAAGGCACGGGGGAAACGTACCAAATCCACCACAAGTTGACTTGCACCCAAAGATTTCAGGGTAATCAAGCCAGTCAGTAAAACATCCAGGAATGAGTCAAAATCTGCATCAGCGAAACTACCCAATGCTAAAACTCCTGTCTTATTGTCATCCA
>Ga0153918_1000948_pt1 | contig 12313 bp, 9 predicted proteins | sample TSFL002MetaG_FD_104687 | JGI IMG/M metagenome (GOLD analysis project Ga0153918, IMG submission 104687) | Attine ant fungus gardens microbial communities from Florida, USA - TSFL002 MetaG | ecosystem: Host-associated > Fungi > Mycelium > Unclassified | place: USA: Florida, Paynes Creek Historic... | reverse complement strand
GGCCGCCGGGGTCAGCACCTGCTGCCAGGCCTGCTCCATCGGATTCACAAACACCGTTCGGCCAAAGCCGCTCCACTCCTGCCCCAGACCGGCGGCAATCAGGCTGCCGTAGTCGCGGGTTTCAGTGAGGTCCACAGCTTTCCCCTGAAATACGGTCTGGGCAATGGTCTGGGTCATCGCCTGCGGGTCGGCGGCATTGGTCACCTGCTGCAGACGCAGACGCACCTGCGTCACCCGGGTCAGATAGGACTGCAGGCTCAGCGCCTGTGCCCCGGTGTTACTTTTATCCATCAGCGCCAGCACCGGACCAAAGGTCGCATCCAGCGGACCGTGAACACCGGCACTCTGGTCAATGGCATCTTTGTTGTCACCACCGAGCAGATTTTTGGCTGATTTCACCAGGGAGTCTGAAATCGCCTCGCCAGTCTGCCCGGTGCGCCCCTGCACGTTAAGGGTGTTCATCAGCGCCACCAGAGGTGACTGACGCACATCGGCCATCAGGGTCAACTGGTCAATGGAATCCGACAGCGTCGCGGCCTGGTTCCAGCGCAGGCTGTTGAGGAATTCCAGCCAGGCGCCGCCAAAATCGGCAAAATAACGCTCCGTCAGGCGATTTTTCAGTCCCTCCGGCGAGGTTTCGTCCTGCTTATTCACCTGACGCTTGCTGTCCGTTAGCACCCAGTCAAGCTCGTCCCGGCGTGCCTTCACCACCTTTTCTATAGCAGGTTGCACGGCCTGTTCCCAGGCCTGGCGGGTAAACATGCCTGGCACGATTTCGGTGGTGCTGAACAGGCGGGCAGCATCGGTATCGCCGGTCATGTCTTCGAGGCGCATATCGACATACAGATGCGCCACCTGAGAGAGCATCTTCTGATACAACGTCGATTCACTGTTACGCACGCCCATCAGGCGAACCAGCAGGGAGCGCGCCTGGCTGACCATGTTTTCATCGGCTCGCAGTTTCCACTCAGGATGTGTGAGCAACTGTGCGCCATAGAATGACAGCAGCGATGGCCCCATTCCCTGCCAGGGACCATCTTTCACGCCATCACGCTTCGGCCAGTCCTGCAGCAACGCAGAACTGAACCAGGATGCATCCATATGTTGCGGGCGGGCCAGCATCAGATAGAGTTTGAGCTGGTCATAAGTGGTTCTGGCCATCTGCTCGCGCAGCGGGCTGCCCGGTGGCAACGCATTAAAGGCATTCAGTTGTCCCTGCAAATGGTCAGCGGCGGCATCCCGCAGCAGCGGCAATGCGCTGTCCTGGTAACGTGGCCAGAGTGCGGCCAGCAACGCATTGTTCTGGCTCAGCCCGGCCTTCTCGTACCACGGCACGCCGTGTTCTGAACGGTACTGCAGACGGGCCAGGTTTTTTTGCAGTTCAGACAGCGCGTTCAGGCGCTGCTCCAGGGGCTGATTCTGCCGGGCGGCAAGTGCAGCCTGGGCATTAGCGCCGTCAATCTGGCTGCGGTTGGTGACATACGCAAGCCCCATCCACGCGGCCCAGCCCACCATCGACAGGGCGACAACCGACGCAAACACTTTGCGCCAGGGAATGCCGGGCTTGCGAGGACGCAGCCCGGCAGGAAGTGTCCGGACAGACTCAGGCAGGACATCCCAGCGTTTATCCATGCCCCAGTGGTGCGGCACGGCACGTTCGGCACCGGCTGAAGGCTGACTGAACACCACGCCGGCCAGCGGCAGCGGGCGATACGGATTGAGCATCACCGACAGCGGTGCGGTCACGCTTTCCGGCTCACGAATGAGCTGGTCGGCAAGCGTCAGCAGGAAGTTATGTTTCACTTCACCGCAGGTCTGCTGCAGGCCCCGTGAAGTCAAATCCGGCGTCAGGGCGGAGAGTTGTTCTGCCAGTCCTTCGGTGCGACAACTGGCAGGTAACAGGCAGCCGGTCGCCTGCGTAATACGCCCTTCCGGCTTACCGGCGCGCGGGTGCAGGGACCAGACATACAGCGGGAGCTGCCAGCCAAGCGCTTCCATACGAGCGCTGATGGCGTGAGACAGGGAATCCATGGTGCTTTCAGACGGTACCGGCAGCGGCGGCTCCAGCCCTGGTGCTGAAAGCTGGTCAAAGGCAGAGGTGACCCACACCAGCCCATCTACCGGGCGACGGCGCAGTTTACGCAGCGCTGTAAGCCAGGCACTGTCTGCTGGCGTATTGAGATCACCGCCCCACAGCAACAGTGTGCCGCGGTCTTCCTGCCAGAGCTGAGCTGTAAGACCTGGAGTCAGTTGTTCGACCTCAGAGACGGTGCCAGTGACCAGCAGGATGCGTGTTTTACGGGCCCAGCGACGACCGTAGAGGTTACGCATGGCGTCACGGATTGTATCAACGGTGACATTGCGTGGTGCTGTCTGCTTGACACGGCCTTCATCGGCAGGCAAGACATTCCTTCGCTTAGCCTGAAAGCGATGCCAGCCCTGTTTAATAGCGAGCGTGATGGTTTTGCCATGGCGCAGCATCATCAATAAAATCAGGGCGCCGGCAATAACCAACCCTTTAAGTAACGGGGTATGCAGCCCCATTTGATCGCCAAAGTGCCAAATTAACCAGGCAATCCCGCCTGCTAAAAGCGCGGAGAAGCCGAGTCTTCCCCAGCCTCCGCGCCATGCTGAATCAGCCGTGGTCATTGTTTCGGTTCCCTGTTTGCACTGTATTAATAAATCTCTGCTCGCCATCTGTAGAAAGCATCAGACAGTCTGCTTTTTGTATATTCACAATATCGCTGGCGACTGCTGCCATTATCCATGGAGAAAAGGGGCCACTGAGCCCGGCATATTGTTCCAACCAGTGGAGCTGTTCAGGTTTCCAGTGACCACCATAAACTTGTGCCGCTTCGAGCAAATCAGAAAATGCATTACCCCATTCCACTTTGTCGCCGACAATACTGGCGGTGGCACAGGCCTGAGTTTGTGTCGAGAAAAATGTATCCAGCGATTTTTCTGAAATCGCCATATCAAGAGCCATTGGACGCAAAAGACGCGCGTTAAGCGAAAGATCATATTTTGTGGCGACATCGTCGGAGGTCAACAGCAGGGCTACGAGCGCATCACTGTACAGATCACGGCCCTGTGTCTGGTGAATCAGGATTAAATCCACTTCCAGCGTGGGTGATTTAATTCGCTCATCCAGTGAGAGGAAGGTCTTTGACGTAAGAATCGTCAACTGTGGAACCGGGAGATTCAGAATGGCTGTCTGCCAGGCCTGCGCGAATGCATCCTGCAATACCAGTATGTCATCGTGAGAATCTGTCAGTAGCGTGACAGCGGGTACTAAATCTAAAGGCAACTTTGCCAGTACAGGACTTAACCCGGTCAACAGAACTGAAAAATGAGTCTCATGATCTTGCAGACAAACTCGTTGGGTCAGAGATGTGCTCTGCTCAAGCGTTGGCGGAGCAGTAATTAAATTTTGAGGTGTCAGATTTGCAGCCAGCATTACACCACTATGTAATACTGCGATATTGCGTCCAGACCACTCCATCCACTGTTGTTGCGCATACTCTGCCTCATTGGCTTCAAATTCGTGTCTGTCAAATGCATTGTTATAGAGCCAGCCACGCAGACACAGAAAGAAAAACCAGACAACTGCAGGGCACGCCGTGACAACCCAAAGATTAAATGTTTGAAGTGGGCCTGCCAGTTTATTGGCATGCAGGACAAACAGCAGTACACAACCGACCAGCGCGAAAACCCCCTGCAGCATCCACAGGAGGAATGAAGGTTCTTCAGGCTTAGTCGATATTGTTGATTTCTGACGCTCCCAGCTCATTACTTATCCTATTACACAATCCGGTGCACTGGAGATCACCTGACAACCGCACTCACAGTGGCAACCATCCACAACCACGGCTTTACCGTCAGAGGTCCATTCAGGCGATCCTTCAATAATGGCATTAATGCCATGCCCCTCTTTTGGGCAGCTGACTTTATCGCCTACGAGGGCAACCTTCTTGCCATTTACTACCATTGTTGATGAGGCGGAAATGACCTGACCGCCGTGCGTGGTGTTATCACCAATCAATACAAAACCTTTAGACATCCGAAACTCCATTTTACTTCCACATATTCATATCTTTATGCAGATAAAACATTATTTCTCTGTTTTAATTTCTTTTAACTTATCACATGCATTCGAATCACCTTCAGAGCAGCTTTTTTGGAATAGCGGAATAGCCTTATTTTGATCTTTAGTTACCCCTATACCATCGAAGTACATCGCTCCCAAATGATTCATGGCTGAAGGTTCGCCTTGTTTAACGGCAAGCTCAAGAAAATTTTTGGCTTTAGCATAATCCACAGCGACGCCCTTACCATTAAGATATGCGTAACCTAAATACATCTGAGCTTTAGCTTTGTTGTTTTTCGCAGCCTTCTCATACCAATAATTGGCCTTTTCGTAACTCTGAGGGGTTTCTTCGCCAGAATAATACATATCACCTAAATCGACCTGAGCATCCGTGTTTCCGAGTTCAGCAGCGACCTGATAGAGTTCAAATGCTTTTTTCATATCTTTCGGAACACCCATGCCCATACGATACATATTGGCCATTGAGTTCGCATCGTCTGCTTTAGTCGTTGATGTCGGATCTATAGTCACAGTTTCAGCAAAGCATGTGGCGGAGATAAAAAACAATAATAAGCAAGGGGCTAGTTTCATAATGTACCTTTAGTAAATAACAAAGAGGTTGTGACCAGTGAATGATAATAGCTACTGAAATTTACTGGTAGTTTGTATTACCAGGTTCCGTAAGGGTATTTTTTGTTTTTTATAAAATCAATCGTGTCGTCATCATATCCATAACCAAAGTCACTTTTAGTCACTCCTTTGCACATATCTAATTCTTTGCCGGAAACCGTTGTAATCTCTGTGCCAGTCTGCTCGATGTTAGGCCTACCATTATTCTTTAACCAAACCCTGACTTTACCTTCAGGTGCAAGACCAATCACCAAATATTGAAAGTAATAAGTATCCTCAGGACTGTAGTTACTGGGTTCCGTAGTAAGCATTTTATTTTTAGTTTCAGATGAAAACACTAATGTGGTTTCATAAACTTTTTTGTCAATAATTGAATCCCAGCAAAACTGTATAACTTGTGGGGGCGAAGATGCTTTATTAAAAGGCGAAGTTCCTTTTCCAGCATGCTGGCTCCATATCCCCACGCTTTGCCCTTGTGGCTGGTCTATTGTTCGAAAAACCTTTCCATACCCATTGACATCAATAAGCTTTACAAGTGTCACCTGAGCAGGTAGTGCTTTAGGTGTTGAAAAGGTAAAGTACCACTCATCAAAAGGGGCTTTAACCTTCCCTTGCTGGTCATTAGCTGAACTGCTGTTGCAACTCACCAAAAAAGCAAATGACAAAAGTATAGTAATTATTCTCATGCTTTTTCTCCTTTCATATTCCATACTGCACGGGTCCAGCCGGGGTTTGGTCGATTAATAAATCCAAAGACTTCTGTCGCTTTTACTGCCCCATATATTTTTTCAATATGCTTGCCATCAAGCCATACCGTTTTAAATTCAACGGGATTCCAGTTTGCTGAGCAATGAATATATTTTCCAATCAATTCAATTTCATCTGTAGTAAAAGATACTGGGGCACCTCCATCTCGAACGGCTTTGCCTTGGTTAATCGCTTTTTGACACACGCTCTCTAGATCAGGAGGTAATTTTAAATCTTCATTAGCCTTCCTAATAGGATTAAATACACTACCAGCTTCAAGGGCTGCATCCAGCATCACCCTTAAACTGACCTTGCTCCAGTCATTAGGGACAACTCGTTTAAGCGTCACAGCAGCGCCGACGCGTTTCTCTATTATCTCCTGACGCCGTTTATCATGATTTACCAGATAGTCATACCAGGTTTCAGTTTTTACATCTCCACTCGCCATTACAGGGCTAAGGTTAGGAAATGTCCTCAAATCAGGTGCTTCAGCTGCAGTTTGTCGATAAACATCAGTAATCTCTGGGGGAACACTGTCCCTAACCGTTTCATTCTTCGGTTTTGTTAAAAAATAATATTCTTGCTCTTTGGTATTATAACCGCCACCAATATCGGAATGAACTCCAGGGAGAGCCAATTCTGGCCATGATTCTTTTATACTGTTCAGGCTAAAGTTATATCGACACTCGTGCATCGCCGCTATCTGAAAAACCTTCAGTGCGATATCAGGAGGCAAATCTAAATCTACTCCAGGATTGACCGCATCGTGCGGGTCGAGGCCCACAGCACAAACAGTATCAAACAAGCCGATAAATCTAACTTCCCCGGCGGGTTTGCCATGTTGATTTCGGCCCTTGAGCCCTTCAAGTATTGCTTGCTGAATAGCCTTGTCATTATTTCTGACTCGATTTGCAAAATGACGGGCCGCTGCTGCTCCCCGACTGAAACCGAATATATCGAATTGGATTTTCTCTATTGCGTTTGTTATACCACTTCCTTCACCCAGCAGAGTTCGGATTTCATTTGCGATCTGAGAAACACCTTCATCGGTCTTATCAACCACACCTTCTGATAAAGTCCCGGTCCCCATTGCTACCAGGCTGTCTTCTTTGCCTTTTTGTGTGCCAATACCTTGAACGTAAACAGCACGCTGGAATTGAGTTTTATCCTCAATAACCTCATCATCAACGGAATAAAGTGTATTTAACCAATGAATATTGGAATAATACCCTATAAAGCTACCACTGCCATTTACACTCATCCCCAGCTTTTTGGTACAAAGCTCAAGATCTTCTTTTTTGAGACCAACATCAAGGTGAGTACAACTTTTCAATAAGCGCTCATCTGTATTGAAAACATTATTACCTGTACCATCAAAGAACATCCCAATTGTAATGGTAATACCAGGAACAGGTTTTCTTTTACAAACGATTGTTTTTTCTGAAATGTTTACATCAGTAAAGTGTTCACAGTCGCTGGCTTCCCATGCATGGTAATTAGTCATGATTTTTTGCTCCCTGCAGTTGAGTTACCGGTTCCTAGTATTTCAATATTTAACTTACCCGGCATTGAAGAGTAAATAGGCATTGTTTTACCATGTTCATCCGAGATACCTGAAAATACCTGGCCCTCGGCTGTAGTAATCTTGTATTCAGTCTTAGGAATGATGTTCCCACTCTCATCATTGAGAGCATAAACACCACCATAGCCTTTAGGAAAATCATGAGGCGGTGAACTTACAGTTGCTGGTCCCATTTTCTGCGCATTGGCACATTTCAACAGGATATTGCCTTCACAGCCCAGAATAATATTTTTACCCTGCAACTGGATGAAAGAACCGTCTAGGTTTTTCAGTACGACATCTTTCACTGCCGTGATTTCGACCCGACCTTCCGTACTGATTACGGTCACATCCTTTTTGGCTATCGCATCAAGGGCATCATCCTGAGCCTGAATTTCTACCTTTCCCTCAGCCGCAAAGAGTTTCATCCCAGCCTTTCGGGCCAGCATACTCACTGCTTCACCTGCGGCTACGGTAAACCGTTTAAGAGCACTAATGTCTGTATTCTGTTGCGACATGATCCCAACACTGGCGCTTCCCGAGGCCATACGTACTGCCTGGGGACTGGTAATGCTGACCCCTTCAGGAGCATTTAACACCATGCCTGGCTGCACCAGATCTTTGAGGGCATCGGTCAACTTCACCTGGCTTTGTATATCTGCAGGAAGTGCCTGCGCGGTTTCAGCTGCATCTGACATGCTTCGTGCAATACTCAGTGCATTCTCGAGCTGGGCTATAGCCTCCTGCATGGAAAGCATCTTGTCCCCGGCAAATGGCTGTTTATCTGCAGTGATAAACACCCCTGCACCACCCCGTATGGAAACATACCGATCGGTACGTAACTCAGCACCTTCACCACGAGGAGAACGTGAAGCGTCTACATTGTGTCCTAAATTGAGTTGAGTCTTGCCGCCATACTCCGTACTGATTTTAACGTGCTCTTCGCCGCGCTTGTCCTCCATCCGCAGCTTGTTCAGGCCAGCTGTGCGGATAACGTTACGCGTGCTGTTCAGTTCAGTGACATGGTCAACGTGGCGGGAGTCGTGGAGTGCATGGGCAATATACGGACGATCGGGATCGCCTTCATGGAAGCCAATAGCAACCTCAGTGCCCTGTATCAGCGGGAAGTGGAAGCCGTACTTGTCACCACCGTAAGGCTTTGCAAAGCGCACCGGCATACTTTCCATGCCCTGCCGTTTATCGTCGCGGTCGGCATCAAACTTCACCCGGTACATGCCCGATGCATCCTGCCAGGCGTAAATGTCATTATCTTTGGCGCTGGTCACGCGCGCCATCAACGTGCCGCTGACCACCGGGCGTTTTTTCGCGGCTGGACGCCAGCAGCGGTTCTCGTAGTACGGCATCCCCTCCCACATCACGATCAGGGCATCTTTACGACTGGCCATATAGCCCGTGCGGGTAACAATAATCCCGTTGTCCGTTTCTGACGGCAGTGTCGATGGTACCACACGTTCACTGATGGTCAGCACCTGGGCCGGAGAAAGCAGGGCATCATTACTGCAGCCGCTGATAGTCGTCTGTCCTGACAGAAAACGCTCGTGCTCAAGGCGTGCCCAGAAGTTGCCGGTTTCCGCTGAAGGTGTGATTTTGTCGCCACGTTCAAGATGACGCGGCAGGTAGTGATAGACCTCTCCGTAGGTAACACCATCACCATCGCCACGGGTCATGTCCGCCGGTACAGAGGTCAGAACATTCTGGGCTTCACGGTGATTGTAATCACTGACGGTGACATTACGCTCAACCACGTTATGTCGGACGTTAACCCCCCAGACCGAATCCGCTGCATTATCACTCATTCCTGATGGACTGCTGAGCGGTAGAGACTTACCGAATGTCCATGCGCTCTGCTTGTCTGCGAAATGCACCACCTCAGTCTGGGTGTCAGGTTGTAGGGTAAAGAAGTAGAAAATCCCCACTTCAGCCAGCAAACGTTCAATGAACGCGAGGTCATTTTCCTTATACTGGTTAATCTGTTCTCGCTTCGGATAGTCGGCTTTGAGGGTGAACTCATACTCCCAGCCTTTCAGGCCATGCTCCTGTAATACTTCGGTGACGACTTCCGGTACTGACTTGTTGACGAAAAAACGGTGGGTACGAAATTGCTTGCGCAGCAGAGACAGGAACGGCTCAATAATAATCTGATAAGTCGCCTGGTCACGTGAGCCACTGATACGCTTAAAATGCGTCACCACACCATGCACCACTTTCTGTCCAGTGAGTCCCGACAGTGGTCCTGTTCCCATAGTCAGTGTGGCAGGCTTGGTCAACAGTTGCGCTGGACTGATATTCTGGTCACTGCTGGTAAATATAACGGTATAGGTATAAAGCTCACTCATGAACTCATTACCGTTAAACTCTTCCACATCCAGTAATGCTGTGCAGGACGGAATATCCAGACGGTAGCGGTTCAGTCCGCCTTCAGTTAGCGCAGACAGGGTGTCCTTAAGCGTATCTGTTAGACTCATGATATTGACTCCATGGGATAACCTGCAGTCCATGACTTTCTTGCCGACGGGCAAGCAACAGGTTTAAGTACTCAGCGAGTACGAAAAGAGTAATTATAATTCCAGCCCCGACAGCGCACCGAGGGCTTTAATCAGTTATACGATCATTTAAAAATTGCTCATGCTTTTTTTCCGTCACCGCTAATGGTGTTACACGCTTAACAGACATGAATATAAAACCATCAAAAAAAAACAGAGTGGCGGCAATAACGAGAATAACAAAGACAATTAGGTTCATTACGTTACCTGCCGAGCCGAAATGCATCAATTCTTAATCATTTCATCATACGGCCTTAGGATCTCCATATCGTTGGGTCGTATGTTATGAACCACGCCTTTACGCACTTCAAGCGCTGAGACAATACGCCGAGTACAGCCTATATGCTTTAAAGAGGCAAAACTGGCCTGGATGAAATACTGACCATCTTTATTGAAGTCATAAAACGATGGCGGAATACAAAGCAATTCATTATTTATCCGTAACTGCGGGCTAAATATTATTCTTTCATCTTTGGGATTTGTTTCCCGAGGATTAATAGATATATACTTCAATACATAGTCATCGCCACCATTGACAGAGAAGCAAACACTCCCATTATTAAAAATGATATGCCCCTCTTCATCTGGCTCTAGTCTGTCGCCAAGCCCCGGGCATCCGGTTAAGGTTTGCAAACATATAACAGCAAGCAGGATTGCTCGCAGAACCCGAAAAATTATCGGAATCACCATGGAAATCCTCTTAACACGTTTTTATACTCTTGTTTAATGACAGACTCAGAAATATCGCCCTCCAACGTTACACTATGATCAATCCTCAGCTTTAACCAGCCATAATACCCTTCACTTTGCAAGGCAAAACTATCCGCAATGATTTGTGCTTGTTGTTCCATTGGATATTCGCTTAACAGTCGTCCATCGAGCACATACCGATAGCTCACCAACCAACTTATCAATCCTCTGGCAATGACGTTCATTCCCCGCTCTCTCTGCCAAACATGACTCATTTCGTGAATAAATAAATGCCGTAAAAATGGCAAGCTTTTTGAGAAATCATCGCGATACCAATACCGGAAATATATTTCACCATTCGGTGTCATTGCGGTATGTTCATCCTGCAATCCAAATGGCAGATAACTACCATGATGAATTTTTACTTTCTCGTAATCGATCCGGTTGCCGAATACCGTTCTGGCTAAGGCGATTTCCCCGGTGGTCAGTTTTCTGACGGAATCATCGCCCTGATTCCTGTCGTCCTTCTTTTTCTTCTTGCTGCCATCATGAATGGTCATTCCCTGCCTCCGGACTAGCGTTCAGCGCACCTGAAAATTCCAGCCCAATCCCTTCTTCATTATTCCAGCCGAGCGTCAGGCAGTGTGGTTTCTGCTTTGCCGCCATATGGGTCAGTAACTGCTGGCTCAGCACCGGCAAAATTTGTTGATTCAGCAGGCTGTCGACGTTGCGTGCGCCGGTGTCCGGCAGCAGGCAGGCGGCAGTCAGCGCGTCATACAGGCTCTCATCAATATGCGTGGTCAGGCCGTAGTGACGATGTAAGCGCTTGCTGACCTGTGACAGTTTCATTTCAACGATGGTACGCATGGCAGCTTCAGCCAGCGGACGGTAAATCACCGTCTGGAAACGGGCGAGCAGCGCGGGCTGGAAGTGGTCGCGCAGTATCGGACGCAGCAGTTCTTGCAGATCTGCTTCGGTAGCTTCCGGGTTTTCATCCAGCAGCTGCATCAGGTGGTCGCTTCCGAGATTGGAAGTCATCAGGATGACGGTATTGCGGAAGTCGATTTCGCGCCCTTCGCCGTCGCGCATAAAGCCGCGGTCGAAGACCTGATAGAACAGGTTCATCACGTCGCGGTGCGCCTTTTCCACTTCATCCAGCAGCACCACGCTGTACGGGCGCTTACGCACGGCCTCGGTGAGGATCCCGCCCTGGCCGTAACCCACGTAGCCAGGAGGTGACCCTTTCAGTTGGGAAACAGTATGCGGCTCCTGGTATTCAGAGAGGTTAATCGTAACGAGTGACTTCTCGCCGCCGTATATGACATCAGCCAGCGCAAGCGCAGTTTCGGTTTTCCCCACCCCGCTCGGCCCTACCAGCAGGAATACACCCTGCGGGCCGTTCTCGGACGTAAGGCCCGTTTTTGCCGCACGCAGACGCCGGGCGATAGCCTCAAGCGCCACATCCTGCCCAACCACACGTTTACCGATTTCTTTTTCCAGGATCAGCAGTTCGGTCTGCTCGTCCTTCATCAGCGATGACAACGGCACGCCTGTCCAGTCGGCGATCACGTTGGCAACGGTGCGGATATCCACATCCAGGGAGAGCAGCGGGTTGCTGTGCTGCATCTCGTTAAGCTCCTGTTGCAGCCTCTGAGTCTCACGCTGACGTGAGATGTCCTGACGACTTTCGCGTAGCTGCTCGGTGAGTTTCATCTCCTGACCGTACTGGGTTTCCAGATCGTCGAGTGCCACTATCTGGCGCACCTCTTCCCGCTCAATCTCGCTCAGGCGCTCGGTATGACACTGATTGCCAATGGCGATATCGTCCAGTAACGCCAGCTTTTCCATGTCGAGCGCAGCGATACTCGCGCGAAGGCAGGTTAGCTGTTCCGGTACCGTGTCGAGACTCATACGCACACGGGCGGAAGCGGTGTCCAGCAGATCGACCGCTTTATCAGGAAGCTGACGTCCGGTCAGGTAGCGGCGCGAAAGGGTAACTGCCGCACGAACCGCATCGTCGGTAATATGAACATT
>Ga0153918_1000945_pt1 | contig 12340 bp, 6 predicted proteins | sample TSFL002MetaG_FD_104687 | JGI IMG/M metagenome (GOLD analysis project Ga0153918, IMG submission 104687) | Attine ant fungus gardens microbial communities from Florida, USA - TSFL002 MetaG | ecosystem: Host-associated > Fungi > Mycelium > Unclassified | place: USA: Florida, Paynes Creek Historic... | reverse complement strand
GATCCGCCAGGTCAGCGATCTGGCCAGCCACCCGTTCATCAGCTACGTGGACGACCTGGCGTTCAGTTCGGAGTTGCTGTACCTGGCCAACCTGATTCCCAATGCCAATGCGCATTTGCGCAGCACCAGTGTGATTGCCCAGTACACGGCGGCGTTGCAGGGGCGTGGGCTGGCGATATTGCCGTGTTTTCTGGCGGCACAGGACGCGCGGCTGGTGACGGTATTGCCGGAGGAGATCGAGGTGACGCGGCAGTTCTGGATGTATTGTCGGGAGGATTTGAGGAAGTTGAAGCGGATTACCTTGCTGTGGGACTACATTCGCGGGGTGACCGAGGCGAATGCTCCGTTGTTGATGGGTGAGACGCCCGAGATGCGCTTTGCTCAGGGTTGATGGAGGTCTTTAGGTGTTCGCCACGGCATTTCCAGCGCTTATGAGATCGAGCGCCGCGCGGGCGGCGCTCGATCTCATAAGCGCCGAAAACCTCAAGGCAAGCACCTGTCAGCCACACCGCGCTACCTTCTTAGCAGCCAGCCGATTTCAATAAGATGCCACCACAATCGACACCCGCCGGTTTTCAGTCCGCCCGGCGCTGGTGCGGTTGTCCGCCACTGGCTGCGTGCTGCCCAGCCCACGGGTATGAATGTTCTGCGCCTGCATGCCAACGTCGATCAACGCCTTGGCCACACTCTGCGCACGTCGCTCGGACAGCTGCTGGTTGTAGGCGGCCTTGCCCGAAGCATCGGCGTGTCCATCGATACGCACGCTTTGGATACCCACGCCCAGCAAAGCCTTGCCGATCCGCTCGACGATCGCCTGGCTCGGGGCATTGAGGCTGTCCAGGTCGCTGCCGAACAGCACCTTGCCCGACAGGTCGAATGCCCAGCCTTCCTCGGTAGGGGCGAAGCCTTCACGCTTGAGTACGGCAATCTGTTCGGCGCTCAGCCCTTTGGGTGGCGCGCTCTGGCACCCTGCCAACGCCAGCAAGGCCAGCACCATCACGACGAATGAAAAACGCAAACGCTGTATCACGGTTCAACTCCTGTTGCTGGAATCGGCGGCGGACCGTTCCGTCTGCGCCGCTTGCCACTGGCCACGGCGCTTGCGCTTGGCCTGGTACATCGCCGCATCTGCGGCATTGAGGAGGCTGGCCGGGTCATCGCCATCCTCCGGGTAATAGGCGATGCCGACACTGAGCGACGTGGTGAGGCTTTCACCGCCATCGAGCAGCATCGGCAGCTGCATGCTGGCGATGATCTTCTCGGCGATGCGCTCTGCGTCCTCACGCGAGTGCAGCGGGGTCAGCAGCACGGCAAACTCGTCGCCCCCCAGGCGGGCCACCAGGTCGTGCTCGCGCAGTTGCGCGCGCACGCGGTCGGCCACGTTGATCAGCACTTCGTCGCCCACGGCATGGCCGAGGCTGTCGTTGATCTGCTTGAAGTGGTCACTGTCGAGGAACAGCAGCGCCACATGGTCTTGCTGCCGTGCAGCATTGCGCAGGCTGCGGCTGAGGCGCCCCTCGAAGAACGCGCGGTTGGGCAGGCCGGTAAGGCTATCGTGGCTGGCCTGGTGAGCCAGGGTGGCGTTCTCGTTTTGCAGGTGGCCGTGCCAGACCTCCAGTTCATCGAGCAAGGCATTGAAATCGTTGCCCAACTCGTTCAGCTCGGCAATGGGCGCTTCCGGCACACGGCGGTCGAAACTGCGTTCGCGACGCGCGGCGTGGGCGACACTGGCCAGGCTGCGCAGGGGGCGCACGATGTCACCAAGCAGGCGCCGCGACAGGTACAAGGCAACGAAAGCACTGAGGATCGTGCAGAACAGGATGCCCCCAAGGCCGCTGAGCAGGAACAGCAGCAAGCTGCGGCCCTGGCCGACCAGTTCGATATGCCCGACTTGCTGTTGCTGGTGCATGATCGGCAGGTTGATCGGCCCATTCAGCAAGGCCGACGCCACCTGCGCCTCAAGGTGCCCGAGCAGGCCTTCTTCACGGCGCTGCCAGTGCGCCAGCTGCTCCCCATCGTTGTTGAATACCTTGGCGTCCGCCACTTCTTCGGTTTTGGCGATCAGTTCCAGCGCCTCATGGGCCGCTGCGCTGTCGTCGAACACCACCGCGGCTTCGACGGTGTAGTTGATCGAACGGGCAATCAGGTGCAGGTTGTGGTGGGCGTACACACGCAGGGCCAGCACACCGAGCAGGGTCAGCGAGATACCGGCCAGGCCCACTGCCATCAGGGCAACGCTGAGGTGGCCGCGGCCGAGTACCGACCGCAAGGTGGGACGCACGCCGGCCTTCCTGACTGAACGCTTCATGGCACAGCTCCGCGTCGCCGTGACAGCTGCAACACGCTGGGATGGATACGCACGCCGGAACGTGCCACGGAGTCAAGGTTGACCTCGAACGCGACCTGCTGGTCACCGACGCGCAGGCAGAACAGGCTACCCACCGTGCACGGGTCGTCGGCTTCGCTGATGCTCAGTACCGGATGGCCATTGATGGCCTGAAACAGGTGATCGCGCTGGGCATCGTCGAGCTTGCCGATGTACACCGCGTCACAGGCTTGGGCGACGTTCCGGTCGTCGGCCAGCAGGCGGCGCACCTGCAAGGGTTGGCCGGAGTTCTGCACGTTGCCCTTGATCAGGTCGTCGGCATATTCGGTCGGGCCGACCATGCACAAGCGCAAGGGCACAGGTTCGGTAGGCCAGCGGGCATAGCTGAAGATGCCCAGGACCACTTGGGTGACCGCCTTGGCACGCTGCTGGGCCTGAGCGGAGGTGGCAGAACCGCCCGCCTGGACGGGGCCGGCCAACAGCGACAGGGCAACTAGAAGCAGCAAAAGCGCACAGCCTGTCAACCGCTCCCTGGCGCCTGTCATGTGAGAGTTCTCTCAAAAACCTGTCTGAGTCGGCGCAACGATAGCACAACGCCGGCTAGCTGGAGGAGCGTCAGACTTGTTCGAGCATGAGGCCGGAAATGCGCCGTACCTTGCGCAGCACCGCCTCCTCGAAAATGCCTTGGCGCGGCTCGATCAAGCTGAAGCAATGCTTGGCCCGGGTAATGCCGGTGTACACCAGTTCCTTGGTCAGCACCGGGTTGAGTGCATCCGGCAGCACCAGCGCGGTGTGGCTGAACTCGGAGCCCTGGGACTTATGCACCGTCATGGCGTAAACAGTCTCCACCTCGTTGAGGCGGCTGGGTAGCACGAAGCGCACCCCACCACTGCCGTCGTTACGCGGGAAAGCCACTCGCAGCAGCGCTTCACCGTGCTCGTCCGGCAAGCGCAGGGCGATACCAATGTCGCCGTTCATCAAGCCCAAGCCGTAGTCGTTGCGCGTCACCAGCACCGGGCGACCTTCATACCACGGCTGCTGGTTGTCGATCAGCCCGGCATTGTGCAGCACCCGCGCCACGCGCTCGTTGAGGCCTTCGACACCCCAGGGCCCCTTGCGCACGGCGCACAACAGCTGGAAGTCTTCGAAACTGTGCAACACCCTGGCAGCCCACTGTTCCCAGCGCGGATCGTCGAAAGCGCTGCCCGGTGCGGGGCGATGGCGGCCAATGGCACGCAGGTAGCTGCGATAGCCCTGAGGCCCTTCGTTACCGCGGCCGAGGCCGTCGAGAATCAGGCGGTCGAAGGCCCGATCCTGCTCTCCGCGCAGCGCCAGGCCGAACACGTCCGCTGGCGGCATGCTCAGCAGGTCGCGTGCCGCCTGGGCCTCCTGGCGGTTGACCAGGCGCGCCAGCTGGCCGATGCCACTGCCTTCACCAAAACGTCGTGAGAAGCGCAGCATCACCACTTGCTGGGCCAGAGGATTGCGTTGTGCATCGCCGGTTTTCAGGCCGCTGGCGGCAAGCGATTGACCGCCGATCTGTTCCAGCCAGGCCTGGGTCGCGGGCGAATAGCAGCCCTCTTCGGCATCCCGGCACAGGTCACCGAGTACGGCGCCAGCCTCGACCGAAGCCAGCTGGTCCTTGTCCCCGAGCAGAATCAGCCGCGCCTTGGGCGGCAAAGCCTCCAGCACGTTGGCCATCATCTCCAGGTCGATCATAGACGCCTCGTCGACCACCAGCACATCCAGCGGCAGCAGATTACCGGCGTGGTGACGGAAGTGCCGCGAGCCTGGGCGGCTGCCGAGCAGGCGATGCACGGTGCTGACGTCGGTGGGGATCTGCCTGCGCACCTCGGCGCTGACCTGCAACCGTTCAACCTGCTGGCCAATGGATTCGGTCAGGCGTGCGGCGGCCTTGCCGGTCGGCGCGGCCAGGCGAATACGCAGCGGCCTGCCCTGCTCCACCGCAGGCGCCTGTAACAGCGCCAACAAACGCACCACCGTGGTGGTTTTGCCGGTGCCAGGGCCGCCAGTGATGATGCTGAAGCCTGCACGGGTGGCCAGGGCGCAGGCGAGTTTCTGCCAGTCCACCTGCCCAGCCAAGGCGCCTTCGTCGAACAGCTGCGCCAGGCGCGCAGGCAGGTCGGCCGGGGTTGCTTCCTCTTGGCTCAGGCGCTGGCGCAGGGCCTGGTCGATCTGCCGCTCGTAGCTCCAGTAGCGGCGCAGGTACAGACGCTGGCCGCTGAGCACCAGCGGACGCGCATGCTGGCCCGGCGCATTGCCGGCAGCCACCAGCGGGCTGGCGGCAATACGCTGCAGCCAGGTGGGCAGGCCGAGGTTGGCCAACAGTTGCGAGGGCAACAGCAACGGGCCGGTCAGGGCATCGCCTTCGGGTGGCAGGGACAGGGCGAAATCCGGCTCGGCGAGGGTTTGTTGCAGGTCGAGGCAGACATGCCCGTGGCCCAGCTGGTGGCTGGCCAGTGCTGCCGCCAGCAACAGCAACGGGTCACTGCCAGGGGCTCGCTCTTCAAGAAAGCTGACGAACGCCCGGTCGAGCGCACGTAGCCAGCCTCGCTCGACCCAGCGATCGAGCAACTGCAGCAGGTCCGCACTGTTGTGCTGGGGAGCCAGGGCCAGCAGGTGTTCAGCGTGCAGTGGCGTCGGCAAAAGATCGTCGAGGGTTCGGCTCATGTCACGGCTCCGGCAAACAGGTCCTGCTGCTCGGGCTGGTGCGCGCCACGGAACAGCGCGTCGAGGGCCTCGATCAGCTCGCGTGGCGGCCTGGCGAAGTACACACCATGGCCACTGCTACTGGCGCCACGCAGGAAGATGAACAAGGCACCGCCGACATGGCGGTCGTAATCATAATCAGGCAGCCGTGCCCGCAACTGGCGATGCAGGGCCAGCAGGTAAAGCACGTACTGCAAGTCATAACGATGGTCGAGGATGGCTTTTTCCATGGCCTGGGTGTCGTAGGCCTGGATGTCCGGGCCGAGCCAGTTGGACTTGTAGTCCACCACGTAATAGCGCCCGTCAAGCTCATACGCCAGGTCGATGAAACCTTTGAACATGCCATTGAGTAGGGTCGGCTGCGCAGCCGGGCGGGCTTTGCCGGGATAGGTATGCCGGGCCACCAGGCGGTCGAGTTGCTCGGCGTCGACGTTGTGGCTGGCGAACCAGAACTCCATCTCGATCTGGTAATGCTGCAGTTGCGCGAGCGTCAGCTGCGAAGGGCCTGCCGGCAGCGGCTCGTTGAGCAGGCGCTGCAGCCACTGGCTGAGTGTCGGAATCCAGCCGGTCCAGCCGCGGCGGTTGCAACGTTGACCAACCGTACGTTCGATGAGCTTGGGGTTGCCGGCGACCTCGGCAAAGCCTTCACGTCCGGCCCACTCCAGCAGCCCATGGAGGAAAGTGCCCGGGTTGGGGCCACGGGGAAAGCGATGGATGTCGCCGCCGTCGCCGGGTACTTCACGGATCGGTTGGGTATCGGCAACTTCGTCATCGAGCAGTTGCTGGGCCTGTGAGCTGTCGGCACCGAGGGTCTGTTCACCCACGCGCAAGGCGCTGTAGGAGGCGATCCACCAATGTTCGGCGGCGGCCCGTCGTGGCTTGCGTGCGGGTACCAGCTCGTGTTCGGCCTGGGACGCACGGTAGCGCTCATCACTGGCCTGCGGCAGGGCCGGGCAGGCAATGTGCTCACAGCCAGCCAGCAAGCTCTGCAGCCATTCCTTGAGGTGCCCCGAGCTGGGCAGTGGCAGGCCACCCCCTAGCAGATAGCCGAGCGCCGAGCGGTGCAGTTGCGAACTCTTCTGGTTGCCGCGCTTCAGATCGGCGACACCCAGCCAGCAGGCGTGCTGGGCACGCGTCAGCGCGACGTAGAGCAGGCGCAGGTCTTCGGCCAGGCGCTCCTCGTCGGCCAGGGCGACCTGCGCTGCGTCAGGGGTCAGCGTCAGCTGCGCGTTGCCCAGGCTGTCGTGCCAGGCCAGGGGCAGGCGGCTGCCATCCACCGGCTTGCTGGTGCAGATGAACGGCAAATAGACCAGCGGGTATTCCAGGCCTTTGGACTTGTGGATAGTCACCACTTTGACCAGCTGCTCGTCGCTCTCCAGGCGCAGGATCTGCTCCTCACCCGCTTGACCGGAATTGGCCAGGTGCTCGGCGAGGTGACGGATCAGCGCCTGTTCGCCGTCCAGCTCAGTGGCCGCCTGCTGCAGCAGTTCGGCCAGGTGCAGCAGGTTGGTCAGCACGCGCTCACCCTCCGTGCGGCCGATCAGCGTGCGCGGCAACTCAAAGTCGTGCAGCAGGTGCCGCAACATGGGCAACACACCCTGGCGCTGCCAGATCTCTCGGTAGCGGCGAAAACGCATGACCCAGCCCTCCCAGACCCGCTCGTCCTGGTTCAGCTGGTCAAGTTCAGCCAGCGACAGTTCCAGGGTCAGGCTGGCCAGGGCGGCCTTGAGCAGACGTTCGGAGTCCGGCTCGGCGCAGGCCTTTAGCCAGGCCAGCAAGTCATGGGCCTCCTGGGCGGCGAATACCGAGTCCTTGTCGGACAGGTACACGCTGCGCACATCGCGGGCGGCAAGCTCGTTGCGCACCAACTGCGCTTCATGGCCATCACGCACCAGGATGGCAATGTCCGAAGGCTGGCATGGGCGCAGTTCGCCCTGGTCATCGCTGAAGCCGGTCACCCCGCGCTGGCCGCCATTCAATACGCAAACGATATGGCTGGCGCAGCTGGCGGCCATCTGCTGACGGTAGAGCGTGCTGGAGACCGGCTCTTCGCTTTCCAGCTGCCAGCATTGCAATGCAGCACACGCCTTGCCGTCGATCAACAGGCGTTCGCTGCGGCCCTTGGCGCGAACCTCGACGAACGGCAACGGGTTGTCGTCGGCTTCGCGGAACAGGAAGGCCCCCTTGCCCTGCTCGCGGCCTTCGGCTTGCATGAAGACTTGGTTGACCGCCGCGACCATCGCCTGGCTGGAGCGGTAGTTGGTGTCCAGGCTGTGCAGCCGGCCGGCGGTGGCGCGCCGGGCCGACAGGTAGGTGTAGATATCGGCGCCACGGAAGGCGTAGATCGCCTGCTTGGGGTCACCGATCATGAACAGGCCGGTGTCCGGGTTGTTCTCGCTGATGCGATAGATGCTTTCGAAAATGCCGTACTGGACCGGGTCGGTGTCCTGGAATTCGTCGATCAACGCCACCGGGAACTGCTCACGGATCAGCGCCGCCAGGCGTTCTCCCGACTCCGTGCCCAACGCCTGCTGCAGACGTAGCAACATATCGTCGAAGCCCATTTCGGCGCGGCGGCGTTTCTCCACTTCGAAACGCGCCGCAACCCAAGCGGCGGCATGTTCAAGCAAGCGGGCATCCGGGCTGGTCAGGGCCTGCAGTTGTTGCTGCAGGTTTTGCATGACATGCAGGGCCGGGTGGTCGGGCGGATCGGTTTTCCAGGCTTCAGCCATCCCGGCCGGGGTCAGGCGGGTAAAGCCGGTGCCCAAGTCGAGCTCCACCGCTTGTTCATCACTGGCCCACTTACGTAGTTTCTCGAACCAGGGCTCGAAGTAACGCGCCTGCAGCTTGCGGCCATCGGCCTGTTTCGCTGCCACGGCGTCGTGGCAGATCTGCTGCAGTTCGTCCGCCCATTGCGCCCACGGCGCCTTGAGTTGGCGCAACTGCGCGACGCGCTGTTGCAGCGCGGCATCGATCAGCGCTTGCGGTTCCGCTTCGTCCGGCTGTGCACGCACACGGCCGAACAACGGCCGGATGCGCGGCAGCAGGGCATCGGGACTGCCCCATTGGCTACGCACCCAGTTCAGCGCTTCGCCGTGCATGCCATAACAGAAGCGCCGCCAGTAGTCGCGCATGACTTGGCCAAGCAGGTCACTGTGGTCGGTTTCCAGGCTTTGGGTGAACAGGCTGCCGCTGTCGAAGGCGTGCTCGCGGAGCATGCGCTGGCACCAGCCGTGGATGGTCGACACGGCTGCTTCATCCATCCACTGCACAGCGACTTCCAGGCGATTGGCGCAGCGTGGCCAGTGTTCTTCGGCGTAGTCGTCGCGCAGCTGCTGCAGCAGCGGGTCGCCGCCTTCCAGCTCGCCGCGGAAGAAGCGCGCAGCCTCGGCCAGACGAGCGCGGATACGCTCGCGCAGCTCCTTGGTGGCGGCATCGGTGAAGGTCACCACGAGAATCTGTGGCGGCAGCAGTTCGCGGCCAAAGCCTTGCTCGCCGCCGTGACCGAGGATCAGGCGCAGGTACAGAGCAGAAATGGTGAAGGTCTTGCCCGTACCGGCGCTGGCTTCGATCAGCTGGCTACCATGCAGGGGAAAACTCAATGCCAGGGGGCGGGCCTGGGTCATGCTTGACTCTCCGGATTGCCTTGGGCCTGCCAGGCGGCGCTGAACAGGGGGCGGTACAAGGCTTCACACCAGCCTTCGAAAGTTTCGTCGGCGCTGAGCGCAGCGAAATCGCGGAACTGCCGCGCCAGGGCAACACTTTCGCTGCGCTCGCCAAAACTGGTGCGGCCATCTCCTTCGTAGGCACGGATGGCGGCAGCCCTGGCCTTGTCAGGATCGTCCTGGGCCAGCCAGGCGAAAGCGGTCTTGGCGGCCACAGGCAACGGTGCGTTCATCGCTGCCTGACGCGCGAGTAGCAGGTGACCCAGTTGTTCGGCAGCCTGAGCCTGCGGCAAGGGGCCGAGCAGCAGTGTGATGTCGCTGGCCAGCAACGCGCTGTGCAGGGGGTAACCCGCAGCGCACGCTGCCAAGTGCATCACCCAGCTGGCAATCAGGCGGTGCCACTTGAGGGTGTTGCGCCCGGCGCTGATGGTGTTGGGCACCGTGGTGATGCTCAACAGGCTTTGATCGTCGGCCTTATAGACCCGGCCCAGCCAACCCTCAAGACGATGGTTTGCATGTTCGAAGTGAATCGGCAGCGCACCGTCGACCACCGTTGGCCAGCGCTGCAACAGTTGACGATGACGTTGCAGCAGATCGGGCAACGGCTGGATCAGTTCGGCCTGCAGCAGTTCACCAAACCCCGCCAGGGGCAGCATACCGCAGGCTTGAAGCCGCCGGGCCTGGGCCTGCAATACGCGCTCGGCGTTATCCGGGTCGCTCAGGGCGGCGCCGAGCAGGCTTTCTCTGGCGCTGTAGCGTTGCAATGCGTCCAGAACGAATGGCTCTTCGTCTGGCGTGGGCGCTTCCAAGGCTTCGAAGAACACTTTCAGTCGCTGGCTGAAGAAATGCCTTACTGGGTGACGCAAGAAGTCTTGCAACTGAGTTAGCGTCAGCGCTTCATCGCTGACGTAAGGCGGCAGGCCGAGGTCTGGCTGCTCGTCGTCACTGGTGTGCTGGTGCAGCGATTGCCACTCGTGAGCATAGCTGAACAGCGCACTGCCCTTCTGGAAATAGCGCGCACTGAAAGGCTGCAGCGGGTGCTCCTGAGTCAATGCGTGGAGCAGTTGCCCACCGTCAGCATCACCCTTGAGGCGCCAACCGGCAGCCAGGTGATCTCGTAGCTGGCCGATCAGCACCGAGGCGGGCCGCTCGCTGTTATCACGGATGCTACGACCCACCCAGCTGATATAGAGCTGGTCACGTGCCGACAGCAGCGCTTCGAGCAGCAGATAACGGTCGTCCTCGCGACGCGAACGATCACCGGGGCGGTAGTCGCTGGCCATCAGGTCGAAGTCCAGCGGCGGCTGGGCGCGAGGGTAGTCGCCATCATTCATACCCAGCAAACAGACGACGCGGAACGGAATGGCCCGCATCGGCATCAAGGTGCAGAAGTTCACCGAACCGGCGAGAAAACGCTGGGACAGCTTGCCTTCGTCGAGGCCCGACAGCCAGGCCTCGCGGATCACCGTCAGTGGCAGCTGGTCTTGCAGGCCTACGGTTTCGCAGACTTCCAGCCAGCTATCGCGCAATTCCTGCAGTTGCATCAACAGGTATTCGTCGTGCTCCTCCTCGGCAAAGAAGAACACTTGCAGCAACGCGTTGAGGCGATCCCCCCATTCACTGGCAGTGGCAGGTTGAGACAGGGCCTGGTTGGCCACATCAAGGGCATCGAGCAGTGCGACCAGCGGACCGATCAAGGCGGCATCCAGGCCGCCGATTTCATCGTAGGGTTCGATGCCGTCGCAACCCTCTCCCACGCCAACCGCGTAGCCCAGCAGCATGCGCCGCAGGCCGAAGCGCCAACTGTTCTGCTCAAGGCCTTGGGGCAACCCGAGGGTGGCGCGCTGGTCGGCGTTCAACCCCCAGCGAATACCCGCGCCTTCGATCCAGCGATGCAGGGTGGGCAGGTCGCTTTCGCGGATGCCGAAACGCGCGCGGACCGCCGGAACGTCGAGCAGGTCGAGCACCTCGCTGACGGCGAAGCGGCTGTCGGGGAGTTTGAGCAGGTGCTCGAGCGCAATCAGCAACGGATCGCGGCCACGCTGGCCTTGGTCGGTCAGGGTAAACGGGATATAGCGCGGGTCGTTGCGCTGCAGTTGCCCGAACACCGCGCGGATATGCGGCGCGTAAGTGTCGATTGCCGGGAGCATGACGATGACGTCACGCGGGCGTAGCGTAGGATCGGCGCTGAAGCGGGCCAGTAGCTGATCGTGGAGGATTTCCACCTCACGCTGCGGGCTGTGTGCCACGTGGAAGCGCACCGAACGGTCCTTGGCCAGGTTGACCTCGGGCCACAGCTCGCGGCTTTCAGCAAGTGGACGCAGTTCAAGAATATCGTCCTGAAGCTGGTTCAGCAGCGTGGTGGACTGGCCTTCGCTGAACAGGTCGATACGGCCATCGCTGAATATGCCCTGGTAACTGCCGGGGTCGTCGTAGCTGTCCAGCAGGTTGATGTAATCACGGCCTTGCTTGCCCCAGGCGGCCAGCAATGGGTGAGCATGCTGATGCAGCGACTCGTCATCCAGCTGCACGGGCATGCCTTGCTTGCGTTGTTGACGCTTGTATTGGTGACGCAGCAGGTCCTTGTCGGCAACGATGTCTGCCCAGTGGTGACGGCAAGGGTTGTGAACACAGAGCAATACCTGGCTGAAACGGGACAAACCGGCAAGCGCTTCCAATGCCTGGGCAGGCAAAGAAGAAATACCGAACACGATCACCCGCGAAGGAAGCCCGTGAGGTGCGCTTTCCTGGCTGTTGATGCGTTCGACGAAGCGCTGGTGTACCCCTGCCCGGCTCTGCGCCATGCCCTGCTCACCCACATCCTCGAGCAGTGCTCGCCACAGTTCGGCCTGCCAGCGGTTGCCTGCGGCGAGAGGCTTGCGCCCTCCACGGGCGGTATTGAGGACGTGCTCGCCGGCAGCCCAGTCCTTGAGCCAGTCGGCGCGATAGACCTGGTATTGGTCGAACAGGTCGGCCAGGCGCTCGGCCAGCTGATAGCGCTTGCGCAGATCATTGTCATCGGTGAGAAAGCGGCGCAGCGGTTCGAAATGCGGGCGCTCGATCAGTGCAGGCAACAGGCGCATCAGGCGCCAGGTCAGCGGTGCTTTGTCGAGCAGCGAAACTTCTGGGATCTCGTCACGCCCGAGCACTTTGCGATACAACTGCCACATGAAGCTACCGGGCAGTTGCACATCGATGGCGGCAGCAATCCCGCAACCACCCATGTCATCGTCCTGTGGGTCCTCGGCAAGGGCAAGCTTGAGCCATTGGGCGATGCCATTGCTTTGTACCAGGGCGATTTCGTTTTCCAGCGGTGCCAGCGGATAGCGGCGCATCCAACTCACGACCAGGCTGCGCAGGTCGTCCAGGCGGTTGCCGTGGACGATCATGAAACCAGGTTGCAGTGAGGTAGTGCTGGGCATGGAAAAGTCCCTGGGAGAATAATGGGGAACGATATCACGGCTGGCTGCCGATGCTGGGCCAGGTAAAAGCCAGAAAAGACAAAACCCCTACCTGCATGCGCAGATAGGGGTTTTGCGAAATGAATCTTGACGATGACCTACTCTCACATGGGGAAACCCCACACTACCATCGGCGATGCATCGTTTCACTACTGAGT
>Ga0153918_1000943_pt1 | contig 12375 bp, 5 predicted proteins | sample TSFL002MetaG_FD_104687 | JGI IMG/M metagenome (GOLD analysis project Ga0153918, IMG submission 104687) | Attine ant fungus gardens microbial communities from Florida, USA - TSFL002 MetaG | ecosystem: Host-associated > Fungi > Mycelium > Unclassified | place: USA: Florida, Paynes Creek Historic... | reverse complement strand
TTTTCCTCAATTCACCTCTTTTTTTTCCCAACCAAAACTTTTTTCCCCTTTAAAATTAAAAAAAAAAAAAAAAAAAAAAAAAAAAACAAAAAAAAAAAAAAAAAAAAAAAAAATTTTAATTTTTTTTTTTTTTTTTTTTTTTTTTTTTTTTTTAATTTTAAATTTAACCTATTTGTCTAACAAATTATAATTTTTAATTTTATTAAATTTTAAATTTTTTTATAAAAAAAAATTTTTTTTTTTTTTTTTTTTTTTTAATGTTGATTAAGCCTTAAATAAAAATTATTACAATTATTTAAAAAGTAACTTATGATAATCTATGATATAGTTTAGGACATATCTATAAATTATATTCTAACTTCAATAATTTAGATTAAATGATTTATTCCTTAGGAACACGATAAAACATAGTATAGTCACAGGAAAAGTATAAGGAGGTTTTAAATTGCAAATTCCAAATTATTAAATCTTAAAATAAACACAATTAAAGTGTGGAATCAGTGGGCATCCAAATATACAGTTAATGTCAAATTTACATAAAATAGATAAAAGGTCAAATTTAAAACTTAACAACAATATCATCACAAGAAAATATTATTAATAACCCCTGCAAATTAAAAAAGGTTAGCAAATGTTTTTATATACAAGGTAAATATTGGTCATAAATTTGTTCAATATTGATAAACAAGTATTTTGAAAATCTGTCTTCAAATTGAATTACTTCAAATAAATACCTATTGTCTATTATAAAATAATATAACTTCTTTATAAACCTCCTCTTCATCTAATCCTTCGAAATCAATTATAAGGATTGAGCAAAATATAGTAAAAGCTCAAAATAAATAACAAACATATATAAATTAAGAAACTCATTATTTTTAATCTAAAGGGACAAATTGTTACAAATTTGGTGAACATGTGTAAAAAATCTTAATCAATTTAATAAAATCAAAGTAAAAATACTTTATGCTATAAGCTAACAAAATGAACTATTAACTACAATTTTAATTCCTTATCTCCTTATACTAAATTAATATAAAACAAAGTCAATATTGAAATAATTTAACTAATAAGAATCTAGTCAAATAACAGTTAAATAAGGAAAAATCTTCTACCTAAATAATAAAAAACAAATAAAATATATTACAATTGAAAAAAAAGTTTAAATTAAGTATCCTTGATAACCAAAGCAAAAAAAAAAATAATCCAAATTGATTGGAAGGTGTATTTTAAAATCTGTTACAAAATCACTTAAGCATAAAGTTTTAAAAATAGTCTATGTTACTAAATGGCTTAAAATTTTTATGAGTTGCAAATTTAAAACCTAGTCTCTTTCTATTAAAATCTAATAAAATAAATTAAAATAATTAACTCATATGATATATTGTATAATTAGAACTCCATATAAACAGAGTAGAACAACGATAGTCATGTAATCTCAAGTTTAAAGATTTTAAAAAAGTACGATAAAACTCAAACTATGAAAAATACTTCTAATTAATTTTCTCCATTATCCAAATCACATAGTTATCGGACTACCTTTAAAGAAGGAGAAATAAAAAATGAGAGTTTTAAGCCGAATCTCAATATGAAAGATTTTAGAATCATACGATTAATCAATATATAAAATACAATATAAATAAAGGGGAAGTCTCAATTGCGTGCATGATAACGAGACAAGTTTTGAAAAAGGATTAAGCTTCTACTAGAAAGTGTAAGTTATATGGTATTAAGTTTCCACGTAGTCTTTAAAGGTGGGAGTTGAAGTATACCCTACGATACAAAAAGAAAAGGATTACTACTACACTCTAACTATAGGTATATGAAAATGGGAATAGCGAAATCATAGGAGATAGCCGATACTTAAGGTTACCAACACGAGCAAATAAAGCTACACAGGTTAAACGGAGTCCTACAGGAATATAACGAGCAATAGGATAAGCCGAGTCAACATGGATTCAACCTTCACAAAGGAAGCTTAACGAGCAAGGACAAAAGCTAGAGGGAGTACTAAAGAGTAAATATATCTATGAGTTCAATTTAAAGAAATTCTTTGATACCTAGATTTTAACGATAAATGTCCCGAGCCCAATAACTAATAAGTTTAATAGATAACATAAATCGAACAATGGTGATAGAGCCTAGGACATTAAACATATCCTAAACCGATAGTGACTGAGCGACCCCCTAAGATCGAAGGCGAGGCATAGAATAGCAAAAAGCTATAATACCCTAGCGGTCAAATACACATGTACGCATAATTCAACAAGCCCTACTATCAAGGAGTAACTCCTATATCTCAACTATCAGCGAGCCTATCCAACTTTATACTAAAATCCTTTTTCAAATAAAAGCGCGATACTACGCATCTTACACTAAGACGACGATGGACTACTCTATATTGCCGAACCAATAGACTTAAGCACCATTCTAAGTGGTAAATTAGAACAAGCGTAAACAGGTCACAGTAAAGGGGGTGAAATAAAAGTAAATGGGGTCAAACACGACGGATAATGGCTAACAGACTACAAATTTCTAGGAATAAAGTACAAAGCCTATAGCCTAAAACCCTAACTAATAAAGCCGGATCAAAGCTAACCCAAAATCAAAACTCTAACTCTCGAATAAGTCATTCATTTTAGTTACTTTATTAACTCCTACTATTTTTATAGCCTTTATAATTTAATGAATTTATAACTCTTTTTAAAATTAAGCTTTCAACCAATTTATTTCCTATTTATTTCAAGTATAAGTCATTTTTAAACTTTTTGTTTGTATTTTAACTAAAATTAAAGACAAATAAATAAATAAAAATAACAGCAGTAATTCAATACAACTAAATTTAATAAAATTTATAATTAACACCAGAGATAACAAATTTATATGTATAATTTAGCCTAAAATTTAAATGGAATTTATTAATATTTATTTTCCCGGAAATCTCCTTAAGGAGACAGAGATTTAATTGAATTTATTTAGTTTATTTATTTCTTAATTTAAAATAATAACAGATAAACTTGGGGAAGTTTGGTCTAGTGTTACCTACTTTATTTATATCCAAATAAAATAAAAAACTAATTGATTAAATAGATATGGAATTATGTTCAAGTTAAAGATTACTTATACAAAATAGAGTTTTCAGAAAATATACTTAATTTATTAAAAATAATTTTTATTCTTTAGGTTTGTAATACAAAGAATTAGTTTAACCTAATTTAGTTTATTTATTTAGTTTATGTTTTAATATTTAAGTTTTAGTTTGTTATTAATTTAACAATTTTTAATCTAATTTTAATAATTTAGTTTAATTTATTTGTATGTTTAATTATTTAATTTATTTTACTAATTTTAATTACTTTTTATTGAAATAATATTTATAGGTAAAGATGCGGCAATGAAATTATTAATATTTTTAGTTAATTTAAACAAATTTGAATTAAAACTTAGCTTAAGGAATTGATTTGAATTGAATTGAATTGGAATTGAATTACACTACTTATTACACTTATTAATACAAAGAATTAAATAGACAAAAAATAACTTAAACTAAGGTTAATCGGCTAAGCGGCCTAAATTTAATCACAAAATAGTTTTTAATTAGTCTTGGAAGTATTAATATAATTCTAACTTAACTTATGACTTTAACTTATATAAGTCCATTATAATGGAGAGTTGAACATAGAAGCTAGTTTAATAAATTAAAGACTTAATTAACATTTTTCTTAATGCATAAATAGTTATATAGTTTTAGTTGTCTATAAATAATATATTATTATTCAAATGATACATTACCAATAATTAATTTTCTTTTTATAGCAGTTTTTATAAAATTTCCTTAATTTAAATCAGTCACGATTTTTTTAATTCCAAAAACAGGAAGGTGGGAGTAAAGTATAATGACAAAGGTTTTCTTAATTCTTAAAACAGAGGCCCTGAGATAAAAGTTGAGGATATCTTAACTAAGGAATATTAACTGTATGTTTCTAATTTGAATGGGTTTTTAAATTTTAGCGAATTTGACAAAATTTATCTATGATGAATAACATATTTTATTCACTTGATTGTTTATTTTATAAACTTTAATAACTAAAATTGTTTAGTATTATTGCCAGATTATTAACTAATTTATTATTTTACTTTATTTAAAATTTATCTTTTAAAGCAATCAGTTTTAGGTATTTTATTTTTATTACTATACATTTTTGTATTAATCCCCCCATTTTACATTAACAAGGACTTTTGCCAGTTTTATATATAGACTTTACTTAGATTTAAAAATTTATGTTAATTAATTACATTAACAATATTTATAATATAACACTAGCACGAATTTATAATAAACTATAAAATTAAAAAGATAATTTAAGCATATTACACAAAGGGCTAATATTAAACAATTCAAAATATTTTTTTAATATAATCTTCATCAAATGTAGCATCAACAAAATAAAAATAAAAATAACCTAAATAAAACATAAAATATTATTAATAATATAATTACTTTAAGCATATTACATCAAGCTTTTTAAATAAAATAATATTTAACATACTATAACCAGTGATATAACTAGCTAAAGTAAAATATACTATAAAGCCGCAATAAAATAAAAGATACAATGAGTGTTTTTTAAGTTTTTCATTTTTCCTTAATTAAAATGAGTCATGATTTTAAAGTAGGCTATCTAACAACAACCTATTTACAAATTATTAATTAATTTAATATAATTTAATATAATATAATATAATACAGTATAATTATTTATGCAATAGTACACGTTAAAAATAACAAATTTAGTGTAATTTCAGTTTTTAACACTTTGTTCTTAATTTATAATTACTAAAGAATAAAAGTCTGCTATTTATCCAATTAAATAATTCATTAACTTATTAATTTAAATTAAATTTTATTATTTTATTATTATTAAATTTTTATATTTAAATTTTTATTATAATTATTTTATAATTTTTTATAATTATTTTAATATTTTTAAAATTAGTTTATTAATATTTATATTTCATGTTGTAATTTTTATAGTTTTTTATGTTAAATTTAACAATAATCTTTTTTTTTTTTAATTTTTTTAATTTTTTTAACCCCTCAAATGATAGTTGTAAACTTTTTTAGTCTATTTTTATTGCTTTTTAGAAAATTTAAAAATTAGCCATTAAGAATACAAAGATTTAACTAATTAATCCAAAGCAAAAGAATGATGAATTAAACTATTTAAGAATCTTGGTTGTATATGTTATAAATAAAGAGCAGCTCTTGCACCTATAAAACTCAGTATAGTTGGTAATAATTTAATAACTATTGGTAAAGTGAATTATGCTTATATTTGGTTTTATTTCTCGCTCTATTAAAAAATTTAATTTAAATTAAATACCAACACCAATTAATAAATCACTATCAACAAATTCAAAAAAATACTAAATAAAACTAAAATAAATATATTAGCGTCAAAATAAAAAAATAAAAAAATAAAAAAATAAAAAAATAAAAAAATAAAAAAATAAAAGCTAAACTACTATGCAACTCTTCAAAAATATTAAATAATAAAGTTAAAGGCCATTAGCTGTAGCTAATAAAACTAAACTTATTAGTATAAAACTATAGAAAGCTGTTAATCCTGCTTATATTGTAAAAACAAACAAAAAACAAAAAGTGTTCTCAAACATAGCACTAAAACTATATTGTCCATAGGTTAATTCTAAAATTAAAACTTTACTATAAAATCCTGTTAAAGTCGAAATCTCATGAGTCATAAAATCTAAATCTGTATTTTAATCTAGATCCTTCTTTTTATAAGTACCAATATACTTTTTTAAATTGTATTGTACTAGCAGGATCTAATCCCAATATTTTACACATAACTTTGAAAGCTTCTAATGCGTTTTCGTGATATCTTACTTTTATATTAACCAATAGATCAACTGATACTACTTTAGATAGTTGTAAGCTCGTAAACTTCTTTTTAATTTTCAATAGCAGCTTGTGGAAAGTATCATTTCTTTTTAGTTAAATTAAGGTCAAAGTCTTTTTCAAATTAATTAAAATCCAATATATAGTAAAAACTCCTAACCTTAAACGGAGAAGAATATCGATACTTCTGACAAGGAATAAGAAAAAACCGCCTTAACAATAGTCTGTTATGACTCCCAACCAAATCCAATTCTTACAACGGAAATACAACTATAAATTCGACCTAGCAAAGTTCTTTTACAGCATAAATCTAGATTATCTAAATCATGCGCTACGAGAGATGGGTTATCCTGAATCTCTTATCAACGAAATAGAAAAAATCAACCTAAGCATACCATTAAATCCAGGGACAGGTAAACCAGTAAGAAATAACGACTTAACATGCAGAAGCCCTAAATAAAAAATACGAGATCGTCTTTATCATGAAACCGGTCGTTATTTTACGGGTCTCTATAATTAGCCTCTCATCCGATAAAACGAACCCTTATTGGTATTACCACTGTGTATCCCAAGGATCGCCTCACTCAACCACTCTGAGCAACGTAATAATAAAAATATTAATGAGTCGAATAACGGGAGAGCTGGTAATAAAATCAAAATAACCAATAGCCGACGATGTTATACTCTACAGGCAGCGACCATCCTTCGAGCCCTACAAAGTCCTAAATTTCCAACCCAGCACAGGCATAAAGATCCCTAAAACAAAAAGAAAAGTCGATGGATCAAATACAATAATGTCTGGGAAACCGAGCTAAAATTCCTAGTCCTAATATACAAACACAAAATATTACACCCCCCTCAACAACGATAGGGAACCGTACACAACGGTAACCAAAGCACTAAAGCCTATGCATTTACCTTCGAAGTGCTAATATAGCGAAACATTAAGAAAAAAATTCTAACTAAAACAATAATATGTTTATCAATCTCAATATTAATAACATTATTAATCCAAAAGTTTTTATAGCAAAATCGCTAACCGACTTATAAATAAAAGAATTTAAAGGGTAAGACGGCAATAATATTAATTAAAAATAATTATAACTTAATACAAAAAACTAAACAAGTAATATTGTATTAACAAGCTAGAAAAAATACCTTAAAAATATATAATCCCTAAAATATATGAAGTAATAAATTTAAATAAAAAAAGATAAAATAACAAGCCAAAGTGTCTAAATTAATCCCAATAAAAGTATCCAAAAACTAAACTAATAGAGTAAAACTAAAAGCAAGTTAAGTACAAGTTATATGAGTTCCTTAGCTAATTTATAAGTTAAAAAGTAACAAGTTGGAACGTTTCTATTCTAAATATCCCAACTTTCTAAAAGCAAGCATAAATTGGGTTAAGCCTAATCTAAAGTTACTATTTATCTAAAAATTATCTACAATTAAATACTTTTATACAAAATATATCTAGAAAATAAAAAATGGGCCAAAATCTATTAAAAATTAGCCGGTAAACTAAAACAAAAAGGCAAGTCACAAAATAAATCTAAAGTTTAACAACGCAAAATAAGACAATCTAAAACTAAAGCTTAAAATAACAAACACGGTCTGGTAAGTAAGTCTTTTACATAAAAATTTAAGGTGAGCCAAAATATAAAAATAAATTTTAATAAAGTTCAATGGTTACAAAGGTAAGTGTGCAACATGGTATCTCTAAATTTTAAGGTAAGTTTTTCAAGTTTTTATAAAATTTTGGTAATTAATTTAAAAGTTTTTAAGGATGGATATTGAATGCGATCTTAATATAAATAAAGCAAGAAAATTATAAATCGAAGTTACTTTTATTTAACGTGCTTGAGCGCCTCAATTAATAATAAATGAATCTTTTAATTAAATATTTTATAACTTATTTCTAAATAAAATAAACTAAACTCTAACCGAAGTTACAAAAAGATAGTAAGAAGTAAAAGTAAATAAGCCCTAAAAAGTCTACAATAGATTTAGCGGCAATGAATAAAAGGTCTATACTAAATACCTAAGTCATATCAATCTACAAATGGCTCAATATCTTTTGCCTAAGCTACAATATGGATTGGAATAAGATAGCTTTATTAAGTTTAGGCCAGTCTCAGTCTAATAAATCTAAGTATCTTACAATTAAAGCCTAATAAAAATAATCTAACTATACCTTTTAAAACAGTCTAAGAAAAGCCTTTACTTAAAAAAAGTCCAAGTATACTTATTAAAACTTGCAAAAATTCTATAAACCCATAAGTGCGAAGAGCATAAAATTTCTTCTTTTCTTCTTTTCTTCTTTTCTTCTTTTCTTCTTTTCTTCTTTTCTTTAACAATAGTTTCATGAATTAAAATTCATCTCTTTAACTTAACCGTAGGAAACAAATACTCTATTATCGCTCTAGAAATTAGCTAAGTATTTATCCTTAATCCTTAAAATAGATCAGGTTGAGGTAGGAATTGGAATTAAAAAAAAATAATTAAATTTATTTATAGAGAAAAGTCAGTATTATCTTGTTTAAACCTCTAAGAAAACGGGTATGCAATCTAAACAAAGCAGAAGGTTATTTGAATTGTACATTCACAGTTTATTATTTTAAGTGCAGGCAGTCTCTAAAGCCTAGGAAGTAAAACACCTGGAATAGATAAAAAAGTTCTAAACAATACGTTTATTAGCAAAAAATTTATACTTCAAAGTCTTAAACACTTCCGGTCTAACAAAATACTACCTCTAAAAAAGATCTATATTCCAACAAATCTTACTAACAGTCCTAATGAAAATAACAAACTTAAAATTCCATCCATTCAAGACAGAGCAACTCAGACATTATTCCTATTGCTTTTAGACCCTATAATAGAACCACATTCAGACCTATTCAGTTTTGGATACAGGAAAGGTAGAAGTAAATTTATGGCATTACAAACACTAAAAAAAGCCTTACAAATAAAAGGTGATAAAAAACTCGTACAATAGACAGCCAATATATCTGAGATGCAGAAATTAGGAAATGCTTTGATTTAAGAACTCATGACTGATTGTTAACAAACGTTCCTATCCCTCCTAAATATAGATTTATTCTAAAGGGATGATTAAAAGCCGAATTAATTGAATTTAACGAAACTAAACTCTCACCTATAATTGAAGGACAAGCCCAAGGAGGAATAATTAACCATTTACTTATTAATTTTACTCTGAATGGAATGGAAGATATCCTGTTTCTGCTCTTATTCATGCTGCTACTTTAGTAACTGCTGCTCTATACCTTATACTACGTTCTTCTCCTATTATCGATTATGGTTCTACTACTCTTATTGTTATAACTTGAGTTGGTGCTATTATTAGGATGCTTTTCTTTGCTGCTAGTACTAGACTTCTCCAAAACGATCTTAAAAGAGTTATTGCTTATAGTACTTGTAGTCAAATAGGTTATCTATTTATAGCTTGTGGACTTAGTCAATATGAAAGTGCTATTTTTCATCTAGTTAATCATGCTTTCTTTAAAGCTATACTATTCCTTGCTGTTGGTTGTGTACTTCATGGTGTATATGATCAACAAGATATACGTAAACTAGGTGGTCTACTTAGGATTTATACCTTTTACCTATACTGCTATTCTAATTGGTACTCTAAGGATTTTCTTATAGTTGTCCCATTTCTAACTGGTTTTTATAGTAAAGATCTTATTCTAGAACTTGCTTTTGCTCAATTTGAATTTAAAACTACTGCTGCTTATTGGCTTGGTACTATTAGTGCTAGTCTTACTGCCTTTTATAGTATGCGTCTTATTAGTATAACTTTCCTTACATATGCTAACGCTAATAAAACAGTTTATATTAATGCACATGATCCTAATATTATTGTTATAATTCCTCTTATTATTATAAGTTTTAGAAGTATTATCTTTGGTTATCTGGCTAGTGATCTATATGTTGGTATTGCTAGTGATTTTCTAAGTTATACTCTATTTACTTATCCTAATCATGTTGGTATAGTTGAAGCTCATTTTGGTGTACCTCTAATTATTAAACTATTTCCAATAATTATTACTATTGTTTCATCATTTACAGCTATTTATCTATATCATATTATTCCTAATTATCTTATCTCTCTAACTAATAATTCTATAGGTTATAAATTTTATATATTCTTCAATGGTAAATACCTTATCGATGTTATCTATAATAATTATTTTATTTATTCTAGTCTTAATACTGGTAACCTTATTACTCTTAAACTTGATCTTGGTCTTATTGAACTACTAGCTTCTCAAGGTCTAACTTCTAGTCTAACCACAAGTAGTAATAATATTAGTGTTATCGATACTGGTAATATTCAAATTTATGCTCTTTATATTATAATTGCTACTGTTTCTATTATTTTTATTGTATTTACACAAGTTCTATTTAGTTATTCTACAGTACTTAGTCTTGTACTTATGCTAACTATTGTAAATATACTTCTTTCTATATAATATTCTATTTATTCAATATGATTTAACTGTTATAATATATATATATATTTTACTTATAATATGTAATAAACTTAATATACAAAGTGATTTATATTAGCCTTATTGATTTTAATTAATTTAACCCTTTATTTTTATAGCTTTATTTTAATAGTAAATAGGTATTTGTTATTATTTTTATATTTATTTTTAATGGGTTATGCTTATTATTACTATAATTCTACCTAGTATTGGAGCTCTTATACTTATAACTTATCAAGGTTTTACCTGTAATGTTGTTATTAGAATACTCGCTCTTACTGTTAGTATTATAACTTTTATCCTTAGTATCATTCTATGACTTGAATTTGATGCTAGTACCTCTGATTATCAATTTACTCATACTTATATAAAAGGACTTGTATCCCTTTCACTAATTTCTCTATTGGTATTGATGGTATTTCTCTTTATTTTGTACTACTTACTACTTTCCTTATTCCTATTTGTCTAGTAAGTAATTGAAACAATATCGATTCTAAAATTATTAAATATTATCTTATTTTTTTTCTTATACTTGAAACTCTTCTTATTGCTGTATTTAGTGTACTTGATCTTATTCTATTTTATATTTTCTTTGAAAGTGTACTTATTCCTCTATTCCTTATTGTTGGTGTTTGAGGTTCTGGTAATAATATTATAAGAATTAGAGCTGCATTTCTACTATTTTTATATACACTATTTGGTTTTTTATACTTATTTTTTATATAGTTATTTATAATAATGTAGGTTCTAGTGATTTTCAAGTTATTAGTCTACATGATATTAGTCTTGATTCTCAAAAATATCTATGAATTGGTATTTTCATTAGTATAGCGATGAAAACTCCTCTTCTTCCTGCTCATATTTGGCTTCATAGAGCTCATGCTGAAGGGTGGATCTATTATTCTAGCAGGTATTATTCTAAAACTTGCTCTTTATGGTTATATGCGTATTAGACTTCAATTTCTACCTGATGCTTCTCATTATTATGCACCACTAATCCAAACATTTACTGCTATTACTCTACTTTATGCTAGTCTTGCTACACTTCGACAAACTGATTTTAAATCTCTTGTTGCTTATAGTAGTGTCGCTCATTCTGCAACTATGGTACTAGGTGTATTTAGTAATACTATTCAAGGTATTGAAGGTGCTATTTATTTTTCTAGGTATTGCTCATGCTTTTTGTTACTCCTTCCCTATTTATTCTTGTAGGTGGTGTACTATATGATCCTTATCAGAGCCGAATTATTAAATTTTATAGAGGTAAAACTAGCTATATGCCTATGTTCTCTATTTTCTTCTTTATCTTTACTATTTGTAATGCTGCTGTACCTCTAACTGCTAATTGAATAGGAGAATTCCTATGTCTTACTGGTATCTTCCAAAACCCCTATTATATGTATTATTGCTTCTTCTGGTATTGTGCTTTCAGCTGCTTATAGTATTTTTCTGTACAATAGTATTGCTTTTGGTTCTTTTACTCCTCATCTATCATATACTAAAGATATTAATTATAGAGAATTTATGGTACTACTACCTTTACTAATTACAACTGTAATACTAGGAGTATTTTCAAATATTTTACTAAATATTATGCATTAGTAGTGTAAGTAATCTGATTTATTATAACTTAAGTATTTTTATCTTATCCTTTATATTTTATTTTTTATTTTTTAATACCCTTATTTGTTGCCCTTATTTAAACTTATAGGTAATCCTACCTTAATTGGCAGACCATCGATCTGTGGCTTATATTAATTAGGTTAAATTCCGTACTTTTTCCTGTATAGGCTATACATCAATATTTTTATAAAAACTACTAACCTCTAAGGCTTTTTATATTTACTTATTTAACTTTTATTTACTTTACTTCTTTGGTAATATTAGATATATTATTTTACCTATATTTATTATATATGTATACTTACTTTAACCCGTATT